>WBZU01000232.1_pt1 | contig 51775 bp, 50 predicted proteins | sample 5204311 | NCBI WGS metagenome assembly WBZU01 (sample SAMN12344359, study PRJNA552823) | activated sludge metagenome | biome: Activated sludge suspended growth; feature: Nitrification reactor; material: Wastewater; isolation source: activated sludge from nitrification reactor of wastewater...
GTCCGGACGCACCCAAGCGGGACGTTCGAGGTGCCGAAAGGCGTCGTACGGAAGGATGCCGATCCATCGCGGGACATGACCAAAGGTGCCGGGCAGTCGTGGCGTCGGGTCGCTTTCGTATGGATCGAGCGCATGACTTTCCCGATCCGGATCGCACGCGACAAACGAGTACCGCGCGAACGAACCGGGCGTGCGATCCGACGCGTGCAACAGGGCCAAACGATCCGCGCCGGCTCGTTGCAAATGAGCGGCAATGGCAAGTGGATCCGGGGCGATTGCGAGCTGACGACCTACGAACACGGCGCATGCTGCTAGCACACGAAACAGCGAAACGTGCGGCAGTCCGAACGGGGCGATACGCTCGAACGCGCATGATCCATCGAATTTCCGCGGGCTGCTTGATGTTGTTGTCGTTCGTCGTCGGGTGTTCGTCCGAGCCGGTTGAACGAACGCTGCAAATCGTGACCGGACAAGAAACGGACACATTCACCCAATCGCCCAAGGTTGCGAAGGTGCGCATCGAGGCGAAAACGACGGGCGGCGAGGTGTTTGCCGCGCTGACGACACCCGGGGCCGCCTTCGATTTGGGGGACGTTCCTCTGGACGAACCCTTGGCCATCGAAGTGACGGGGACATCGGAAGATGGACTCGTCGTTGTTCGTGGACGAACCCTCTCCGCTGTGTTGCCTGCGGCGTTTGCCAGCAACGACATTCCCGTCTTCGTGCAGCGTGTGGGCACGTGGGCGCGTCCACCGGGGGCGCTCGATCGCGCGCACGTAAACGCTCCCGCGTGTGTGCTCGGCGAAAGGTTTGTTGCGACAACCGGGGGAACCTCGGCCGTCGACGAGAACGGCGTCGCCGATGCGGCGTTTGGCGACTACTACGATCTGCTCGCGTGGAACACAGCCGTTTCAAGCGCCATGCCGGTCGTCGCCGGTTCGCTCGTCGGACGGTACGACGGCATGCTCGTCGTGGGCGATACCGGCGCAAACTTCGTCACGGCGAGCGCCGGTGCAACGACGGTTCCCCTGCCCGACGGCTTGGCTTCGTTTGCAGATGTTTCCGGCGGCGGGACCGTCGAGTCCCCATCGGGCTCCAGTTACATCGTCGGGTCGACTCGTGCGGATCGGCCGACACGAGGCGTGCTCGAGTTTGGCGCGGACGGCCTCGTCACGGCGCTCGTGCTGGAGCATGAACGTTCCGGTGCTGCTGCGGCATGGGCGGAAGGTGTCGGCCTTGTCGTCGCGGCTGGAAACACAACTGCGCCGGGGTTCGAGATCGTTCCAGCCGGACAAACCGCTTTCGTCGCGCGTGATCTACCGCCGGATCCAACGGTTGGGGCCGCCGCTGTTTCGTTGGGCAAAGGTCGCATGGCGCTCGTCGGAGGGGTGACTCCGACAAACGCATCGGCACCGACACGCACGTGGGATCCGTCGTGTTCGTCGGGATGTACGATGGCGGAAGTCACCGGAGCGGAATTGCCGGTTCCGCTCGTGAAGTCGCGTGGGTTTGCCCTTGGCGGCGGCCGGATGATCGTCGTGGGCCAAGAAGCATCGGGCAAGCAGTTGACTCGCGTCTTCGAGGTTGACATCGACAAACCGTTGGTGGTCGAACGACCGTTGCGGGAACCTCGTTCCGGCGCGACGGCGGTTCCCGCGCCGAATGGAACGTTGGCTGTTTTGGGCGGTCTTCACGAGGACGGCACGCCGGCGCTGAACGTGGAGATGTTTTTCCCGTAAACGTTCACAGCCGTACGACTGCGCCACTTCGCATCACGACGGCTTTCTCGAGCGGCGCTTTCACGGTTGCGCCAGGCCAAACGACGACCTCGTGCAGGAGGCCATGGCCTGTTACCGCGGCGCATTCACCGACGATCGCGTCACGTAAGTCCACGCCACCTTCAACCACGGAACCATCCCCTCGGTAAAACGGCATCCGGCGGCTTCGCAACCAGTGCAGATTTTCATCGATGTACGCTTCGACCGTGCCGAGATCCGTAAAACGAGTCACCGGGCTGCACGTGCCGATGCGCTCACCTCGACGTAACGCAGGCAAATACACGTCCGCCACGAAGCATCCTTCCGCGGGCAAACGTGCTCGGACGACGTCGCCGATCATTTGTACACCAACATAATCGGCGCTGCGTTTTTCCTCGCCGAACACTTGTCCCCGCAAACGTACGACGCGGCCATCTTCGCCGATGCCCACCGTTCCTTCGCCGATCCGCGGTTCCTCACGGTGCCGCGGAAGCACGACCAACGTCGCTATCGCCCCGCGAGATACTTCATCCACGTACGAATTACGAAGGGCCGCAATGTCCACATCGGCCAGGATGTCCCCGTTCCACACGATGACCTCACCCGGCCCAAGCGCGTCTGTTGCTCCTGCCACGCCCCCCGCGGTTCCTCGTATCGTCGGCTCGTGCACGATGCTCACGGGCAACGGCAACGATTCGACGAGCGCTTCATCGAACTTCGCCGCCAAGTGATGCGTGTTGATCACGAGACGATCGACTCCTCCGCGAACCAAGCGTTCGGCGACGTGCGTCAGGGCTGGGCGATCGCCGATCCAGACCAGAGGTTTGGGTATTTCATTGGTCAACGGTCGCAGCCGAGTTCCCAATCCGGCGCAGAGGATCATGGCGTTCGTCATGGTCGAATAGCCGCTACTTTCGCGGAAAAATGGCCCGTGGGCCAAGCTGCGTGCTACCCGTTCGACGTGCAAACATTCGCTCGTATTACGTCGGCCGTGTTGCCGCTCGTGTTCGTTTTCGGGATGTGCGGCGTGCTTATCGCGGCTTGTGGGAGCGACCCCGTAGGCATCGAAGAGTGTCGCCAGATCGAATCCGCGCGATGCGAAGCGTTGACGGCGTGCGACGAGACGGAAGCGGAAGCGACGTATTGCGTGTCGTTTTACCGCGACCAGTGTTTGCACGGTTTTGCGAACAAATCGGCTGATTTTTCCGACGCGACCATCACCGCGTGCGTGAACGCGATCCACGCGGTCGATACTTGTGCTCGTGCGGGGGCGGCAAACATGTCCGCTTGTTCGAACGCGGCGCTCGTCGCCGGAGCGGATCCGGGGACGACGCTTCCTTGTGCGATCATCAAACGCACGCCGGAAGTGCTGGCTGCTTGCGCATTTCTCACGCCACCCGCTCCGCCGAGTTCATCGAGTTCATCGAGTTCATCCTCGAGTTCGAGCTCGGGATCCGACGTCGACGCCGGAGCTGATGGCGGCTGAACGAATCAGTCGGAAGATGCGTCCGGAGGCGCACCGGCATCAATGATGGGGGTCAAAGGGGGCGGACAACCCGCTTCGAGGTACTCGGTGAGAGGATCCTGTCCATTCGGGCAGTCCATCTGACCGCTGAGGGTTGCGCCGACACCTCCGAGCAGCGCCGGATCCGCTTGAAAACCAAGCGCCATCGAGATCGCATCGCAGCGCTTGTTGGGCGATGGCGGTCCCACCTGAATGTCCCCGCCGCGGCAGATGGCGTCGCGCGTCGCGAGCCAATACGGATTGCCCACGGTGCAAAACGGCGCGCCGTTGTGATCGCGAAACTGCGACACCATCTTGAAGAGGTTTTGCTCGGAAACCCGGCCCGCCATGAGGCCGTTTCGAAGGAAATACGAATCGCTGTACGGGTCGATCTCGGCCATGACGACGCCGTTCGAGATGGTAATCGAGAGCCTCGTGAGACCGTTTGTCACGACCAAATCGCCCTCTTGCAAAGCGAAGACGAGCGTCCCGTTGGTCACGTAGGCGTCGTTGTCGAAGAACACGGGCGTTTCCGTCGGCGCACTGGCATCCAACACGGCGGATGGAGAAATCGCCCATGTATCCTGGCCATTCCAAACCGGCGGCATAGGTGCCTGGCCATCGGGCAAACCGCCATCCACGTACAACGTGTTGCTCGGATACCATTCGACGCGAACCTTGTCGTCGTTGGGCAAACCGTTGTACCCCGTCACGCGAAACACGATCGTCCATCGGCCAAGCTCGGCGAAACTGCTGTACAGCGTGCCAAGCGAGTCGGTCTCGGGATCGAGGCTGAGCACGAGCTCGATCAGGCGGAAAAACTGCGTGAGCTGGTTGTCGCGGCCACCCGGCAGATCACACGACAGATCCTTGTCCTGATCGGCACGAGGAACACACGACACGGGTTCGTCTTGACAACTACAAAAACGATCGAGGTCAAGACCGAGCGGTCCTCCGTTGGCATCGAACTTCGTCCGAAGAACGCGGATGGCCGTTGTGAATTCTTCGCCGCTTGCCTTGGGCGGTTTGGGCCATTGTTGCCCGAGCGATTCAGGCAAAGGCGGTAGCGGGACCGTTGCCCGAACGCATCCGTCCGGACCTGCATCCGAAGGTGCTTCGACCTTTTCAAACGTGCCCAGAGCACAACTCGCACCGAGAATCCCGATCGGCACGATCGTCATCAAGCCAATGAACCAAGCTCGCACCGAAACGAGCCTACTCGAACGTCACGAGCGCGAGAAGCCACGCTCGTTGATTCGTCAAAGTTTCATCGCTTTTTTGAAGCGTTTCGCATCGGCGAACATGTCGACGTTGGTGAACACGTACGTCGCATCCTTGTGATGCCTTGCGCCTTTGGCGATGTCCGCGAGCTTCTCGATGGCCGGATCTTCGTACCGCGACTTGTGCCCCGCCGGCCCATGCAGCCGATAATACGCGGTGGATCGTTTTGACAAACCCGACACGAGCGGGTCTCTGGCGGCGATCGCTCCGACTTCTTGCGCCATCTCGTCGCACTCGTCCGGATCCCACCCCGAAGACGGCTCGAAGATGACGCGTCCATATCGCGATCGTATGGACTCCAAGAAATCTCGCACGATGCCTTTGTTTGTCCGATTGGAACCAAACTCGGGAGGCGCCGTGAACACGGCCGTCGTTGCTTCGAGTTCTTCGGCGACGGCATCGAGGCTCTTCAGCGCCGTCTCGATGACTTTGCCTTCGCGAAAGCCCTCTTGCCCGACATCACGCGGACCAAGAAGCGCAAACCGAAAGCCTTCGGGCGCTTCACGTTTCCAACGACGAATCGTGCCCGAACCCGGGATCGACACGTGCGTTTCCTGCACCTCCACGAACATGAACTCTTTGAAGTAGCGAGTCGCGGGCACTGGAAAACCGGCGCAGCCGACGGTCAACATCGCTTCGACGCTACCCGAACTCGCGCCGTTTGTCATTACAGAAAAAGCGCCGGGACAAAGTCGGTTCGTGTCGTGCAAGACAAGCCGATTCGTCCGTCAGGCGAGCCGCTCGATCTTCCGATTCAGCCGCGCCTTTCGCTTTTCGAGTTCCTCGTCCTTTTCGCCCGTTCCCAGCTCCACGAGCGCCAGCGCGGCGGCAAACGACTTCACGTGATGCTCGTACAACTTCGCCAATTCGAGACGCACCTTCGGATCATCCACTTCGGTCGAGAGCACTTCGTAATCGAGCAAAGCTCGAGCCTTGTCTCCTCGAGCTTTCGCGATGTCCCCACGCGCGCGTCGCGCGAGCGATCCGCCGCCTTTGTCGAGCGCCGCTTCGGCCATTTCCGAAGCTTTTTCCAAGTCTCCGGCGCGTCGCAACGTCTTGGCGACACCCGCCAGATCCTCGCCGCACAAAGAACCCAACGGTTCTCCGTACAACCCCACCAGCGCCACCATCGACAAGACGTCGGCCGCGTTGTGCTCGATGACCCCCGAAAGCGCGCTTTCATCGCCCGTTCGCAGATAATGCATGTAGCACTGCACGACATCGGCTCCGCCGACATCCCCTACGCGCTCGCGTCCGAGCACTTCGTTTTCGATGTTCACGAGCGTTCGGTGTTTCAAACGCTGACCGTGGATTCTGCGCGCAACATGCACCAAATCGAGGTGTGGTTTGTCCGTTGGTACCTTCATTCGATTCATCACGAACCGAGTGCGCAACAGCGGCAGATCAAACGCTTTGCCGTTGTACGTGACGATCATCGACGCTTCTTCGAGTCGCCGCGCCGCAAGCTCCAAGATCGGCGCTTCTTCGCCGAGCCGCCGGAGCAATGCCTGTTCCAAGACAAACCCGCCGTGAACGTCGTCGTAAAACGCCAATCCCAGCAAAAATGGGACCGTCCCGGTTCCTCCTTGCAAACCAGTCGTCTCCGTATCGAGAAAAACGGCTTTGCGGATGTCGCAACCGGAGAGCTCCGGATCGAGCGCCAACAGCGACAACATGGCCGGATCGGCGTCTCGAGCGGCTACGAGCGGCACGCGGCCCACACGCGCCGCGGGGACGGATTTTTCCCGCCGAACATGGAGCGGTCCGAGATCGGTCTGTTCCAGGTAAAACGGCAGCTCGCCTTCCGTCGGATTGGGCCGAGGCGCGGGCGCGGAAACTTTGGCGACGATCCGTGAAATGCGCGCCCGCAGTTCATCCAGCGTCGGTTTGGATTTGACGGCGGCTTCAGCGGGACTGTCGGTCGTTTGTCCTCGTGCGGGTGCAGGCGCGGAAGCGGGTACGCGTACGCGTGTAGGCGCAGGTGCAACGTCGGGCGTGGGCGCGTCGGATGTCGCAACGGGCGTTGTTCCCCCGGGCATTTTGGGCAAACGCGATAGCTTGCTCGCGAACGAAGCCATAGGTGCGACCGGGTCAAACGGTTGCACAGGATGCACTGAACATCAAGTCAGGAGTTTCCTGCGGATACACGAGCATTCGACACGTGGTGCGTGGCCGGCTCGAACGGCCTCGTGATACGATGTCGAGCCATGTCGCTTCCCAGCTGCGAACACTGCGGTGCGCCGAGACAAGCAGGCGTGATGGTTTGTCGCTTTTGTCGTTCGCCGTATTCGGCGGAGGCTGCACGCGATGGCGTTCCTTGCCCCAATTGCGGGCTTCTTCATGAACGAGATGCGCAAAAATGCGCGGCTTGTGCCACGTGGCTCGTCGTGCAATGCGTCTTCTGCGGCACGTTGTCGCCCCATCGCGATGCGAATTGCTCGAAATGCCACGAAGCCTTCGCCGGATCGGCAGAACGATTGGCTCAGCGGCGCCAAGAACAAGAATCGCGTCGACAATTGGAAATGGCGTCCAACGTCGGCGGCGTAGCCGTCAGCGTTTTGGGGGCGATTGCGGGCACGGGAATCGTCGGACAAGTCGCCAATGCGATTCAATCGGATGATGGCGATCATCGACATCACCGGCGCGATCGCGATGATGATTCGAGCAGCAGTGGTGGTGGGTTTTTCGATGCGCTCTTCGAGGACAACGATCGCAGCGATGACGGGAATTGACAGGGCGAATCAATACAATTGATCAATCGCCTGTTGATGCACTTCCTTGCGGTATTTCATGACCGACGGGGCTTGCGGCGTCGGCGCGGACCGTTCGGCCGGCATTGCGTCCTCCGAAAACTCGTAGCTTGTAGGCGCTTTTGCCGGTTTGGGCGCGTCGACCTCCGGCATGTCTTTCGCCACCGTGCGCATGTTGCCGGCGAGTTTGTCCAGCTCGGCGCTCGGGGTCACTTTCGACTGCGCCGTCGCCATGTCCGCCCCTTTGGTGAGCATCGACCGAGCGGCCACGTATTGGCCTTGCTGACTGAGCGCCATCGCTTGAATCGTCGTGGCTGATGCTTCCGCCAAGGCCGCCGCCAATTCCACATCCGGTCGTTTGGCTTTCCGAACCGCGGCTTCTTCCGTCGTCGTATGCCCGCCGAAATAAATATGCCGTTCGAGTCTTCCCGCTTCTTCGAGCGCGTCGTCGAAGGTGACCGTCGCATCCAGCAATTCAATGGGAACGCCGGCTTTTCGAGGTTTTACCGTGAGCTTTACGACGATGTCCCGCGTGTCTCCGCGCGCGATGTCTCCGATCGAAATATACGTGGAACTGCCATTCTGGCCCCCGACGACGCCGTCGATTCGCACACCGGGACCCGCGGTCAGTGCCGCCACCGCATGTCGGCCATATACGGAATCAATGCGGCCGAGTTCCTCCTTGAAAAACGTGGCGAGTTTGTCCGGGGACTCCACGTATTGATATCGACCACCCGAATCCGTGGCGATTTTCCCCATCAGCACTTCGTCGTAATCCAGACCGAGGCCCACCGTCGTAATCGCGATACCTCGTTGCCCGGCGTTCTTTGCCGAATATTCGAGCCGCCCGGGATCGTTGGGAATCCCGTCGCCCAAGAGCACGACGCGATTGATTCCTTTGGAATCGAAATGGTTTCCCACCTGCCCCAGGGCCATATCGAGCCCCTCGCCCATGGCCGTCGTTCCTCGCGCGACGATCGCCGCAATTTTCTTTTTCGCTTCTTCGCGCACCGACGGCGAAAGCTCCTCGGATTCCAACAGCAATTCCGCGTGCGTGTTGTATTCGACGATGGCCAATCGATCGCCATCCGCCAATGAATCCACGACCTTTTCGGCGCTCGTTCGGGCCGCTTTGATCGCTTCGCCTTCCATCGAGCCCGACGTATCAATTGCCAGCGCGACATTCACCGGACCTCGTTGTTGCGGCGGTCGAGCGACCGTTCCGAGACGAACGATTGCGTATAAGGTGGTTTCCCCATCCGCGAGCAGCACCGGCGTACTGATGAGTCCTTCCGCCGTGATCGCATTGGGATCTCGCGATCCAGGACTTTCAGCGGGTTTGCATCCGCACACGAGGAATGCGAGCAGGACAAACGCGAGGTGAACAGGACCGCGAGGTCCTCGAAAGACGTAGATCTTCATGCAGACTCCTGGGCCCGCGTTCGACGCACAGGAGGCAAAAAAGTTTGAAGAAATTTTCGGTGGCGAAGATTTTCGTCTACTTGGCCTTGACGGTCACGACAAACGCTTGCTGTTTGCCGCCAAGCAAGGGGATTTTCGCCGTGAGCGTAAAGGCTCCTGCGTTTGTCGAAGAAAACTGCGTCGCATAGATGTCCGACGGTTCGACGATGGGCGTCTGTTCAATGCCGGCGGGAACCGTCCATTCGATGTCCGGCCGAGCAATGGCCACTTTGCTCTTGCCCGCACGTGTTCCGAATACGCGCACGGAGAATGCGTTGGAAGGACGAACGGTTGCCGGGAAAGAAACCTCCGGAAGCTCGGGCTCATCACCGATGGTCGCTTCCTTCAGGATTCCATCGACGGCCATAATCGTGGTCGGATCGACGACTTCAATGGTTTGTCGCACCAATTCCACGCCCGCGGAAGGTTCTTTTCCAACGAGCGCTGCCATCCCCGGCGTCATTTCGGCCCGATAATGCGCAATGTTCGAGGTTTTGTCTTCGGTCGCAGATGCGAAAGAAGCGGCCGGTTCGGCCGACCATTGCATGAATCCATGCCCGAACAACGTGCATTGCTCCTTCCCGCATTGGCCGAAAACGTCCGTCAGGACAACCCACGTTTGTCCTCCGGCCAGGACCGAAGATTCGGAGACGAAGCTCACCTGCGTGGCCGGCGTCGCATGAAACGTGAGCCAATCGTAACGCGTTCCGCCATTCCAAACCTCGAGGTCCGTTTGTCCTTCTTTCAACGCGTGAATGTCGAACGTCGTGGCTGACGGATTTTCGATCTCGATGACCGTCGAATCCGAGCTTTTCGGCGTCAAATCCTTCGGCAAAACAGGTCCGTCGGTGGCTGCGGTGACGGTGATCGTCTCGCGAGCACCAATCGGCATCGTGACCGATGACGCGCATCCGCTCGAGAAAATGACTCGCTTGTTGTTTCCCGTGCGTGGATCATTTGTCCCCCAATCGCCAAAGTCCAAGTCAAAGTCGGGAGTACAGGCGAGTGCCGGCGCGCCAAACATCAAAAGCGCACCCAGGAAAAGAAAACCTCGACGAGATGATGAAGAGCGGCGTTCGTTTCTCATGTTCAGAATGATTAGCAAAATGCGTGCGCACCCATAAATCCGCGGATCGTCGTCACCCATGCGGCGGCGAACGTGACAATCGCGCCCGTGTGTTGCTCGGGATTCACGCCGGGAGGCAAAAAGAAGACAGTTTGTTGACGCAGCGGAAACGCGATTTCGCGGGAGCCGCCCCTCAAGATTCCGCTTTGGCGAGGATCTTGGCAATGATTTCGTCGGCTTGGCGAATCGTGTCGTCCATCGTGCCGCCCGTATCGATCACGTAATCGGCAACGGCTGCTTTTTCGGCCACGGGCATTTGAGCGTCAATGCGGGCACGTGCGTCCGCTTCGCTCAGGCGATCCCGCGCCATGATCCGCGCAATTTGTGCCGCCTCGGGCGCAACGACGACGACCAAAGGTCGAAACATATCCGCCACACCGTTTTCGACCAGGAGCGCCGCTTCGTAACACGCGCAAGATTCACCTCGGGCCGCAAGTTCTTGCGCTGTTTCCATGGTTCGTCCGGCAATACGCGGATGAAGGATGCGATTCAATGTCTTGCGCTTTTCTTCATCTCCGAAAACTACGGCGCCGAGTTTGGCACGGTCGAGCGTTCCATCGGGACGCAACACGTCTTTGCCGAAATGCTTGACGATCTCCGCCAGGCCGCTCGTGCCCGGAGCAACCGCTTGGCGAGCGACTTGATCGGCATCGATGACGGTGATGCCGGCGTCTCGAAAACGCCCCGCAACGGTGCTTTTTCCGCAGGCAATACCGCCCGTCAGTCCAAATACGAAAAATGCCACGGACGATTACCTCGTGGGACTCAAGAGACGCTCGAGCGATTCTTGAATTTCCGGCGCCGACATGGCGCGGCCGAAAAGTTCGGGAATGAAGAACGATGCTCGTTCTTTGAAACGCTTGATGGCTCGCTGCAAAATCTCGTCGTGATCAAACGCCAAGGGGCCGGCCGCTTTTCCTTCGTTATGCAGGTTCAGCACGCCGTTCTCTTCCGTGATGACGAAGAATTTCGCTTCCGTCGCGTCGTCGCTGCCATGGGCTTCTTTTCGTCGAGCCGCCGGGAGAATCGCAATATGCGCGACGCTCACGACCCACCCCCGCGGATCGCGCCCCGGACGCGAGAAAACACCGAGTTCTTCCAGCGACAAACCGGTGATGCCCGTTTCTTCCACCAATTCGCGGGCGGCGCTTTGCTCCACCGTCTCCTGCGGTTCGGAAAAACCACCGGGAATGGCCCAACGTCCGGCAAAAGGATCATGTCCGCGCAAAATGAGCAGGACGGACAAACGTTCGTTTTCGTCCAGGGAAAACGCGACCACATCCGCGGTCAAACTCGGCTTCGGATATTCTCGTTCCGTCACGACAAAAGCTCCGCGGTCGTTGCGAGGCGCACCCCGGCCTGGTTCATCTCGGCAAACGCTTCTTCCACACCCTGCGACGTGATTCCGGCAATTGCGTCCGTGAGCAGAATCGTCGAATACCCCCGCTGGGCCAAACCCAACGCCGCCGCTTTGACGCAATAATCCGTAGCGACACCAAATACGTAGAAGTTCGGTTTTTCCCCGGCGCGTTCGATCAGCATCCGGACAAACTGCTCCGCCTGAGGATTGGCGAACATGCTGTACACCTCTTTCTCGAAGTACACGCCGCGTGTTTCACCCCGTAAAACCTCGTCCACGATTGTTTCAATCGGCGCCGCGGCGACATTCGGAACAAAGCGGAACGTGGGGGGCAACGTGCCGTCGACCTTGAGCCAGCCCGAGGTTCCTTTGACACAATGATCCGGGAAATTCGGCTGTTCACCATTGGGCCCTTTGCGGCCGCTCGAAGCAAATTCCCAGGCATCCCAGGCGTGCGAATCGACCGAGCCCAAGATCGGAATGCGTTTGTCCACGGCATGACGCACGAGTTTGCGCATGATCTCGTTCGGTGAACCCGGCACATACAAGGCCCCGTTTGGTTCACAGAAATCGCGCTGCACATCGACGTCGACGAAAATGTCTTTCATCGCCTTTACCTCGGGTCAACTGGCCGCGCCGACCATTCGGCCGCGAACGTTTTCAATCAAATCGAGCAGTTTTTGGGAAGGTTTGGCCTTGAAGGGTTCGTCCGAACGCTCCGACGGCTCGGGCGCCTCATCGAGCGTATGGAGCGATTCCGTCAATTGGCCCATCTCCGTTCGAACCCGCGCGCGAATGACATCGAGCGTTTCCGGTGGTCCGGTGCGCTTGCCGCCTTTCATTCGCGGAACGAGAAGCGCTTCGGCCGTGCCTTCGCCGAGCAGACTGGGATCTTCATCCGCCAGGGCAATGACGTCTTTTTTGAGTTTTCCGTTGGAATCGAGGAAACGGAAGACTTGGTGCGGACCGGGAAACGTCGCTTTGTTTTCGGAGAATTTGCAGATCGGCACAATCGCGCCGTTTTGTTCGATTTCCACGAGCTTGTAGACGCCGCCGAGCGACGGTGAATCGAGGCTGGCGACGAGGTCGGTGCCCACGCCGTAAAGATCGATCGGTGCGCCCGCCGCGCGTAGTCCGGCGATTTTGTATTCGTTGAGATCACCCGAAGCGACAATTTTGGCCTGCTTGCAGTCGTTCTCGTCGAGGATCACACGAACGGTTTTGGACAAAGCGAGCAAGTCGCCGGAGTCGAGGCGCACGCCTTTGAGTTTGTCGCGGGCGATTCGAGCCGCACGCTCCGCACCACGCAACGTGTCGTACGTATCGATGAGCAGGATCGAGGCGTTCGGAAACGTCGCGACATAATTGGAAAACGCTTCTTCTTCCGAACCATGGGCCATCGTCCACATATGCGCGGCGGTGCCCAGGATCGGAATGCCGAACTGTTTGCCCGCTTGAACGTTGGATGTCCCGACAAACCCGACGGCGTAGGCGGCGCGAGCGGCTGAAACGGCAGAGTCCGGGTGGGTCCGACGGGTGCCGAATTCCATCACGCTTGCGCTTCCGGCGGCATGAACGACGCGTGCGGCTTTCGACGCGATCATCGTCGAGTGATTGATCGCGGACAGCAGGAACGTTTCGACGAGTTGGGCTTCGACAATCGGTGCGGAAATTCGGACAAACGGTTCGTTGGCAAAAACCACCTTGCCTTCGGGCACGGCCCAAACATCACCGCGAAAACGCAGCGAACGCAGGTAGTCGCAGAAGCCTTCGCTCATCGCGTCGCGCAGCGAAGGAACGTCGCGCAGGTAGTCGATCTCGTCTTCGGTGAACCGCACGTTCTCCAGGTAATCGAGCAAGCGCTCGATCCCCATGGCGACCATGTAACGGCGTCGTTTGGGCAAACGACGAACGAACATTTCGCAGGTCGCGTGCCGGTCTTGCATGCCGCGGTGGAAATAACCGGCGGCCATCGTGAGCTGATAGAGATCAGTGCGCAGTGCGTCCACGAATGCAGGGAATAGTGGTGACGGCGGCGAGGGTCAATGCGCGTCGTTCGGTGACGATGTCGATGCGGATGTCGTGGGTTCCGCAGCGGCGTCTTCAGAAGCTTTTGCGGCACTGCCTTTGGATGGCGGACGTTTACGATTCAGGGACCACTTGAGCGCCGGCGGCGTGATCATCGTCGTCACGATCACCATCGCCACGACGGCGGAAAACACCGAATCATTCACCACGGGACGGCCGGCGATCGTCAACGATTGCCCGATGTTCGCGAAGATGAGCCCCACTTCGCCACGCGGCACCATGCCGATGCCGATCGTCAATCGATCGACCCCCTTGCCCGTGCCCAACGAGCAGACCTGTTTGCCAAGGATCGCCGCGATCGTGAGCGCAAGCGCGAGCATCGGGACACCCGGCTGGACGAACGCGCGCAGGTCCGTGCGCATGCCCATGAGGACGAAAAAGACCGGCACGAGGAACGTCGAGATCGGGTGAATCAAGTGTTCGAGCGTGAGCTCGCCGCGCGTCGTGAAGTCGCGGAAATGCAAGTCTTCGAGCACCAGGCCGGCGGCGAACGCCCCCACGATCGGAGCGAGCCCGATGACGCTCGCGAGCCACGAAAACATGAAGCAAACAGCAAGCCCCACCGCGAGCAATACGCCGCGACCTTGGAGCTTCGAGGCGATGTTGAAGAGCCGCGGGCTGATCTTCACGCCGATGACCAGTGAGCCGATCAAGAAGGCGGCGGCTTTCACGAAGATGATGCCGATGTCGGCGTAGTTCATCGAGCCGCCTTTGTCGGCCGCGGCGATGACGCCCGTCACGACCGCCAGAATGACCAACCCCAACACGTCGTCGATGACCGCTGCTCCGAGAATGATTCGCGCTTCAGGGCTTTGCGATTCCTTCAAGTCTTGCAGCACGCGGGCCGTGATCCCGACGCTGGTCGCCGTCAGCGTTGCACCAAGAAAAACGTGCACGTAGATGCTCGCTTCGGGCAAGAGCAACGCGCCAAACCCCCACCCCAGGGCAAACGGAGCCACGACGCCAAGTGTCGCGACGATGAAGCTCGTCACGCCGACTTTCATCATTTGGGCCACCGTCGACTCGAGCCCCACTTCAAAGAGCAACAGCAGCACGCCGAGGCGCGAAAGCATGTCGATGCTCGCGTCTTTTTTGATCGGTTCCAGCACGCCGATCCCCGCGGCGCCCAGGTTGCCAAGGACGACACCCGCCACGAGCTCGCCCAAGACCGCCGGTTGGCCAAGACGAACCGCGAGGTCCCCGCCAAGTTTGGCCGCCGTCAGAATCACGGCCAGGTACAGAACCACCGCCGCCACCGGATCGGCGTGCGCGGATTCGGAACCGAAAGCGATCGAGGGAAATAACAGCGCGAAAGCGGCGGCAAATAGGAATGATTTCTTCATCCGAGGCTCACGACTATACTGCGTCAATTGTTATGTGCTCAAAATAATGCTTGGGCACGATGTTCAGTCACTTCGAAGGAAGAGCGACGAAAGTTTGTCGTTCCGTACACGCTTTGGGGCCGGCTTTGCGGCGTCGCCACGAGTGTTGTCGTTGCGTATATAGCCGCGGGAAAACAGCGGTTTTTTCGCCAAACTCGATCTGGTGCGCAAGGTGGGATAGCGTCTCGTGTCGGACGGAATTGGAGTTCTTCAAGACCATGAGCGCATCCACCAGCGAGAAGAAAAAGAAGAAGGCGAACGACAACAAGACGGAGCGTCTCGGCGAAGTGCTCGAGTTCATGCGCCTGCTCTGGGCCGTCGATCACGCGCTTCAGTCCACGTCGAAACGCATGGAAGTTTCGATCGGCGTCACGGGGCCGCAGCGGTTGGTCATCCGGATCGTGGGTCGTTTTCCGCAAATCTCGGCCGGTGAGTTGGCGGAGGTGTTGCACATTCATCCGAGCACGTTGACGGGCGTTCTCAAACGCCTCGAAGCGCGCGGAATCATCGATCGCAAGATCGACTCCGGCGATGCTCGTCGCGCGCTGTTCTCGCTCACCGCGAAGGGCAAAGAAGTCGATTCGGCACGTAATGGAACGGTTGAAGCGACGGTGCGCAAGGCGCTGGCGAAGATCCCGGATCGCAAAGTCGCTGCGGCGCGTGATGTTCTCGAAGAACTCGCCAACACGTTGCTCGAAGACCAAGAGTAATCGTTTCCCCCCTCAAACCTTCCCTTCACATGCGAATCCTGCTCGTTGCCGCCTTGTTGCTCGTCGCGGGGTGTGGCTCGGACGAAGTTGTTCCCAGCACGCCGAACGACGGAAAAATCCGACCGCCGCCAAGTGGTGAGCGGATGATGGAAGACGCCGCATGCACGGCGCTCTCCGATGCTCATTCCAAAGCACTTCTCACGGTAGGTTGCGTCGGCACCTCCCCGGCATGTCCGTCCCTGCTGCGAGCGCAGCAAGGTGGCGTCGCGTGTCTCGAGTACGACAAGGGCAGCCTCGATGGCTGCATCGCGCACGTGAATGCGCAGATGACTTGCGATGACCTCTCCACGGCGATCACCGCGTGCATCGTCTACGCGTACGCGGACAGCGCGCCCGCGGGCTGCCCGTAAAGCCTACGAATAGCGGCTATTTCTTCTGCCCCGTCGCCGACGCGTCGGGTTCCCATAACAACTCGCCCGTACCGAGCAGCAACGCTGCATAACGACTCCACACGAAGAATGCGTCGCTCAGGCGATTCAGGTACGTGATGCTCGTCGGATCGACCTCGGTTTGTCGCGCCAAGCTTACGCACAGACGTTCGGCGCGGCGACATACGGTTCGACAAACGTGCAGATCGGCGTTCGAGCGCGACCCGCCGGGCAAGACAAACGAGCGCAGGATCGGGAGCTGCTCTTGGCAGGCGTCCATTTCTTCTTCGAGACGTTCGACGTCCGCCGTGGTTACGCGCGGTTGTTTGGGATGAACGTCTGCGGGCAGCGTGGCCAGGATCGAACCCAGGTTGAACAGCTCGTGCTGCACGCGGCGCAGCGTTGTGGCGAGGGCCTCGCCGGCTTCGGCGTTTTCCTTCGGAGCGGTGACCATTTCGCGAAGCAGGCTTTCGCGGGCCACTCCGACAAACGCGTTTAGTTCGTCGACGGTGCCGTAGGCGTCGATGCGTGCGTCGTCTTTCGGGACCCGTTGTCCACCGACGAGCGCGGTGTCGCCGCTGTCCCCTTTCTTCGTATAAACCCGATTGATCGTGATGCGGGGCTTGTTGAACGTGCGGCTGCCCGCGTTTTCGGGGCTGTTCTCGGCTTTCGACTCGTCGGACATGGTCGTCGGGTCGTAGGTCGTTCAACCGAAGTGGTCAAGACGCGCAGGATGATTCGCACGCAAGTTGACGTTGGACGCAACGCGATCGAAAGTGCCGAGCCATGCGAATGAGCTTCTTGTCTGGTTCCGAGTCCGTACGTCGTCTCGTGATCGCCGGCGCGCGGTTGACGACGCTGCTTTGGCTGGGTGTATCGCTGACGGCGTGTCCTCCGCCGCCACCGCCGAAGAAGGTCGAATCTGCTGAAGAACGAGCGGAAAAAGAGAAGTACAACAAGGCCAAACAGCTGATCGACAAGGCCAATGTCGCGTTTGGCGACAAGGAATTCGACAAGGCCCGCAAGCTTCTTCGTGAAGCCAATGAGATGCAGATCGACTCGCTCACGTTCCAGCTCAAAGAAGAGATGGAGAAGGTCGACAAGCGTCACGCGAAGTTGTGGGCGAACGAAGCGGAAGACGCGTTGCAAGAAGGCGACTGCAAGGCGGCATTTTCGCAGCTCGCTGCGCCGATGCGCGACCTCGAGAGCGACGTTTTCGACAAGGAGCTGCGCAAGAACATCGGTCCGGCGCTCGTGAAGTGCCTGCAAGGCAAACTCGATTCGCTCACAGGGTCGGGGAACTACGCCGCGGCACGCAAGTTGATGCTCGACGACGACGTCAAGACGGTGCTCGGCCCCGGGGCCCACAAGAAGCTGCTCACGACGCTCGAGGAAGGCATTTTGGAAGCGCTCAAGGCGGGCATTTCCGAGCCGATCTCGGCGAAGCGTTGGGTCGACGCGATGCGTGTCGTCGACGACGCGGCCAAGAATGGTGAGACAAACGCGGAAGGCGCCAAGGTTTTACTTGGCCTGGTTCGTCAGGGCATCACCCCGGAGGTCGCCGGTTTGGCGCAGCGTAACGTCGGACAACGCGACGCTGCAAAAGCCCTCGGTGACGTCGATGCGCTCATCAAGCTCGCCGGTTGGGACATCGAAGCAGCTGCGCCGGAAAATGCGCCGCCCGAGATCGTCTCTCGCAAGCGTTCGGCGCTCACCGCGTGGATCGAAGCGCAACGCGTCAAGTTCAAGCCCGACAAGAAGCCCGAGAAGCGTTTCACCCACGGCAAGGTCGCTCTGATTCCCGCAGGCAATACGCAAGCGCCGTCGAAGCGTGATCTCGGTCCCGCGACGGCTGTGTGGATCATCGGGCGGACGAAAGATCTCGCGCTCGTCATCGAGACGGATCCCGGAACGGCCGCGAACGAAGCGTTGTTCGAACGCACGGTCGGGTGGGTGCCTCTCGCTCGATTGGCCACGAAAAACACCGCCGATTGGCTCCCGCCGGATGATCAAATGGCCGGCCTGCGCGTATGGGCTCCCATGCGTACGGACGAGCCAAACCTCGAGCTGGGCACGGTCGTGTCGGTCAAAGGCCAGGACGTCGTCGTCAAACGCCTCGCCGACGACAAAGAGATCTCCGTCAAACGCAATCTCTTGCGCTTGGGTCGTCTCGAGGCCGGCATGCGCATCCTCAACAACTGCCAAGCCAAGGTGCAAGTCACGTTGATCGAGGAGGTCTACAAAGATCAGCGCACCGTGAAGCTCGTGTGTGAAGGTGGTCTGCGCAAGGACGAAGTGCTCCCCGGTTTGCGCGTCCGTCCCGAAGATATGCCCGCCCCGAAGATGTGATCGACGTTCTTCGACGTCGTCCGCCCTTGACGTTCGACTCCTTCGCTCGAACAAGAACGAACCTCGAACTTCCAATCATTCCCTAGAAAGAAACCTCTATGGCTGCGACCTACACCGAGCTTCTCGACGAAACGCGCAAGACGATTCCCACGGTCACCCTCGAAGAGATCAAACGCCGCCTCGACGCCAAGGAGCCGATGGTGCTCGTGGACGTTCGCGAAAAAGACGAAACGCGAGCGGGCTACATCCCCGGCGCGATCTGCGTGCCGCGGGGATTCTTGGAGATGCAGATCGAATCGAAGGTGCCCGACCGCAATGCTCCGGTCGTCTTGTATTGCGCCGGTGGGGTGCGTTCGGTCTTCGCCGCCAAGACCTTGCGCGAGCTCGGCTACACGAACGTGGAGAGCGCGACCTTGGGGTTTGTCCGATGGAAGGACCTCAAGTTCCCGATCGAAATGCCTCCGCAACTGACGGATGCGCAGCGTGAACGCTACTCGCGTCACTTGCTCCTTCCGGAAGTCGGTGAAGTTGGTCAGGCCAAACTTCTCAACGCGAAGGTGCTTCTGTTGGGCGCCGGTGGTTTGGGCAGTCCTGCGGCGCTCTATCTGGCCGCTGCCGGGATTGGAACCATCGGGCTCGTGGATGCCGATGTCGTCGATGCGTCGAACTTGCAGCGTCAGGTCCTGCACGCGACGTCGCGTGTGGGCATGCCGAAGGTCGAGAGCGGTGAGAAAGCGATCCGTGATCTCAACCCCGACGTGAACGTCATCAAGTTCGAAGAGCGCGTGATGAGCGACAACATCGAGCGCATTTTCTCGGGCTTCGACGTCATCGTCGATGGTTGCGACAACTTCCCTACCCGCTACTTGGTGAACGACGCGTCGGTTTGGATGAAAAAACCCGTCGTGCACGGATCGATCTTCCGCTTCGACGGTCAAGTGACGACGTTCCATCCGGCCGCGGGTGGTCCTTGTTATCGTTGCCTTTATCCGGAGCCTCCGCCGCCGCACTTGGCGCCGAGCTGCCAAGAAGCCGGTGTGCTGGGGATCCTGCCCGGCGTGGTCGGAACGCTTCAGGCGACGGAAGCCATCAAGCTGGTGTTGGGCCAAGGCAATCCGCTCATCGGTCGACTGCTGACCTACGATTCATTGCGGATGAAGTTTGGCGAGTTGAAACTACGCCGCGACAAAAACTGTCCGGTTTGTGGAGACGCACCCACGATCACCAGCTACGTCGACTACGAAGGTTTCTGCAACCTCGGTTGAGACGGTGTTGCTTGGACAAACACGGTGATTTCCAAGCAACGGAAGTGAGAGCGCACGCCTTGATTTGAACGCTCGCTCCGCGGCCTAAGAAGGCCGCTGCGCGAAGAGTTTTGTTCTCGATGGGATCCGGACTGAGAGCGTCCGGGTGACTTGTTGTCTCGCCAAACCCTGCATCACGAGTACATGGCGACGGTCTTGCTCGAAGGTCGTTCGATCGCTTCCACGCGGCTCGTCACGATCTGATGGCTCGATTCGATCGACTTGGTCAAACAAAGGGCATCGCCCACTTCGGGCTTTTCCGACTTCGGAAGTCGCAATCCATTCGGCGACATGTTCACGCCGCCGACGAGCTTCATGCCGAGCGCCACGTGTCCCGTGAGAAATTGTCCCGTTCGTCGATCTCGAACCCCGACGCAAACGCCATCGTGAAAGTGGTACTCGGTGTTGCGAGTGACGTACGTGAAAAACCTGCGACGTTCGACGCCTTCGTAACTCATGACTCTGCTCCTCGATCGACCTACCGAGACTTCGTGGTCTGTGTTGTGTCGCGGTGAAGTTCTCAAAGGAGCTATTCGTGGGCCAAGTTCGTGGATGGCGGCCCAAGGCATGGATCGATGGATCCGGTCAAGTTTGATCACGATCGCCGCACGTTTTTCGATCTCGCCACGATCGATCCCTAGGATCGCGAGCGATGTCGTCATTTCCTCACTCACCGCGTTCCGGCCCGGGGCTCGCCAAAGCCAAAACCCGAAGCCTCGTTCGTCGTCGGCGCATGGAGTTCGTGGCCACCGAAGACGGGCCCATTCGGTTGCTCGTCGAGTCCGCGGATGTCGTGAGCGAAGGACTGCCGCGGATCGAAGGAGCCGGGTCTGTGTATTACGGCACCACGAGCGTGCTGCTCACGGCGTCTTCGCGAGGCGGAAATGTGCCTGACGAGGATGTGGAAAACCTGTCGATACTTTTGGCCAATGATCCGCATTTGCGGCTGCGAGTTCTGCGGATCGCGGTGCGTGAAGCGCGGGCGCGAGCGCAGGGTGAACTTGGTCGCGTATCGGCGGAGATGGACGTGCGTTCATCTTCTGCGGGAGTCGTGGTGACTGTAGATGTCGTCGCGGTGGTTCTCGCCCAGGCGTCGGGCCAGGCATCGAGCTAAGCTCGCCCCGAGTTTTGGGGCGTAGTTCCATTGGGAACAACGGCGTGTTTGTCTGGAGCGCACGCCGCTGAGTGTCGTCATCGAAGACTTTTACGTCGCGCCATGAACGAAAAAGAACGTCGCGAATCTACTGTCGGCAACGTTATTCACGTGGTCTTTGGCCGGGGCGGCGGGCGTGTTCCCGAGCCTCCTCGTCCACCCGCGCCCGTGAACGATGCGTATCCGGTGGCGTCGCTCGAGCCTCTGCCCGTACCTCGCGAACCGGCGGCGGACGTGTACACGAGCGCGGAAGTTGGTCGGCTCTTGGGTTTGACGGCGGCGCGTCTTCGTTCGTTGTCCAAAGCCGGGATTGTCCCGCCAACCGGTCGGTTCAAAGGTCGACCGGCGTATACGTTTTCGGATCTGATCGCGTTGCGTGCGGCTCGGGATCTGTTGGCGAAGAAGGTCCGTCTGCGCGATGTCGCCAAGGCGATCGAGAACATCCGCGTCACGTTGCCCAAGGTCACGCGACCCTTGGCCGAACTGCGGGTCGTGTCCGACGGTCAAGGCAGCGTCGTCGTCAAGAGCGCGGCGGGAAACTTCGAACCGATCACGGGCCAGATGCTCATCGACTTCGACGTGAAGGCTCTGCGCGACGACGTCGTGCGCGTGCTTCGTCCGATGGTCGGCCGCGATCGCGCGAAGACGGCGTACGACCATTACGTACGCGGCACGCAGCTCGATGAAAACCCCGCGACGATGGACGATGCCGAAGCGCTCTATCGACGCGCCATCGAGATCGATCCGTGGCTCGCGATTGCCTACACGAACCTCGGCAACATCTGCTTTCGACGAGGCAACGTCGACGAAGCCGAGGAGCTTTATCGTCGCGCGCTCGAGATCGATCAACGTCAGCCCGAAGCGCAATACAACCTCGGGTACGTCATGCTCGAGTACGGGCATTCGTACGAAGCCGTAAGTTTTTTCCGAGGGGCGATCGAAAGCGATCCGCGGTTTGCGGATGCGTATTTCAATCTGGCGATGGCGTATGAGCAGGCGGGGGATCGGGCGAAGGCTCTGCCGTGTTGGCGCAAGTATCTCGAGATCGAACCGACGGGAACCTGGGCCGAAATCGCGCGCAAGCACCTCTAGTTTGGAAGGTCAAACGCTCGTTCGGGTTGGGATCAGTTCTCGCGTTTGATCGTAATCGGACGATCGCTCTTGACGGTTTGGTAGTCGCCGGGTTGCACCACGATGCTCATCGTTCGGGGCCCGCCGACTTCGTCGTCGAACGTCACATCGTGCGAGCCGGGCGTGACTTTGACCTTCTTGATCGGCGTTTTTCCGGCCGATTTGCCGTCGACGAGGATGTCGCAAGGCGGATCGGAGAGGATCTCGAGGTAGCTCGAGTCATCCGACGATTCTGCTTGGCCAAACCCTTCGGAGGTGTACGTCTCGATGGGTGCCGGGGTTGTATCTTTGTTTTCCGCCTGGGAAGCTCCGCCACATCCCACTGCGGCGAACGCGCCTGCGAGCAAAGTTGCGCCAAAAACGACGAGAAGTGGCTGGAAGCTGCGTGATGCCGAGGTTCGTACGTTCATTGTTCCGGCATCGTAGCAGTCCTTGAAGCTCGCCTGGGATTGTCAGTGCGTATGTTCGTATGCGTTTGTTGCCAAAAGCGTTCCCGTTTGCGGCATACTCCCGCGCCATGATGCAGCAACCGAGCGGCGATCCGCAGATGGCACAAGGGTATCCTCCGGGAGGCGGCCTTCCTCCTCCCGCTGCTCCTCCTGGTGGAGCAGGTTTTTCCGGGGGAGCCCCGGACGGTGGTGGGTTTGGCGGCGGACCTCCGCCTGGTGGGTTTGGCGGGGGCGCACCTCCGCCCGGTGGGTTTGGCGGCGGCGGACCTCCCGGTGGTTATGGACCTCCCGGTGGTGGAGGGTTTGGCGGACCGCCTGGTGGCGGCGCACCTCCCGGGGGATATGGTGGACCTCCCGGTGGTGGAGGGTTTGGCGGACCGCCCGGTGGCGGCGCACCTCCCGGCGGATTTGGTGGACCTCCCGGTGGTGGACCTCCCGGCGGTGATGGTTATGGCGCTCCTCCCGGAGGGTTTGGCGGACCGCCCCAAGGTGGGTTTGGCGGACCGCCCCAAGGTGGGTTTGGCGGACCGCCCCAGGGTGGATACGGCGGACCACCTCAAGGTGGATTCGGTGGACCTCCGATGGGTGCGCCGATGGGCGGACCTCAACCGCCCCAAAAGAAGTCCAATACCGGCATGATCATCGGTATCGGCTGCTTGTCGATCTTCCTCCTCCTCACCGGCGCGATTGGCGTTGGTTGCTGGTGGACGAAGAAGCAGGCGGAAAAGGCTGCCGCAGCGATCGCGTCCGCGTTTCCGGTTGATTCCACAGGCAAGCTCACGGGCGATCCCTTTGACCTCAAACCACCTTCGAACGCGAACCTCAAGGCCGAGCTGAAGGACCTGCGCAACTTCAAGGCGGACTTCGGCAGCACGATCCACTTCGTCGGCGAAATTCACAACACCGGTGGCGATCCGATCGGTTATCCGACGGCGAAGATCACGTTCTTCGATGCGTCGAAGACGGCGATCGACAGCGGCACGTGCTCCAGCATGATCCGCGATCTCGCGCCTGCGGAAAAAGTCCCCTGCTCGTTCTCGCTCTTCAAGACCAAGACGTGGGACTCGTACAAGATCGAGGTCGAACCGAAGCGTCCGTTCTTCACGGGCAAAGCGGCGAAGCTCAAGATCTCCGACACGAAGTTCACGCTGAAGAAGGGCTACAACCCGCACCAGGTCGAAGGCAAAATCACGAACGAAAGTGCCTTCAAGGCCAAGGGCGTTTGGGCGCTCGTTTCGCTCTACGACAAGGACGGCAAGATCTGCGGCGCGGACAATGCTCTCGTGGCCGGAAACGATCTCGATGCGGGTGCCGGCGGCGTGTTCACCGCGAAGGTCTACAGCGTCGCGGGTACCCCCGACACCTTCCGCGTCGTGGCCATCGGCTACGGTGATCCGTGACGGTACGTCCTGCGCGTCTGCGGAAACGTGGACGTGCAGGACAAACCCATCGGCCGGAGTGATGCATGAGCGACGTGGGATCAGCTCGAAGAGCCAAAGATCAGCTCAAGGCGGACATCGGTGCCGAGCCTTGGTGCGCGGGCGTTGGAGTCGAACGTGAAGACGGCGTTGGTTTCGTCGTTCGCGTAAGCGTCCGTTCGGACCGATTGTCCGATGCGAAAAACCGAATTCCCGCTCGTGTCGGAGATGTCGTCGTCAAAATTGTCGAGACAGACGCCTGACCGTTCCTTCCCCTGCCTCTCCTTCAAAAACGCGGTAAACTCGTCCCACTGTGAATGCTCCGAACCTCTCCAGGAGGCTCGCTACACGCATCATCGACGGACTACTGGGACGCGGCCGGATCGTCGTGGTTCGAGGTGGAACATCCGCGCTCGTACGGGCCGTCGACGATTCGATCGCCGCGTTTGTCACGCCGATCGTCGATCGGTTCGACCATGAAATATCTCCCGCCGAGGATCCCGCGCTACGCGAAGCTCTGACGCATTTGGGTTCGCTCGTCGCGCAAACGTTGCTCGCGTCCGAGCATCTCGAAGATGTGTTTGCCGATCGATCCTTGGTCGAACGTGAAGTGTTCGAAACCGCGACGCAGACGTTTGCCGATGCCTCCGCGGACGAACGCGCGCACGTGATGCTGATCGAAGTCGACATGCTGGGATACGTGGCGTCGACGGTCGCCAAGTTCGCCCCGGAAGAGATCGTCGTCGAAGCGATCGAGCACGCGGCAAACTCGTTGGCGGTCAAACTTTCACGATACGATGTCGACGCGCGCGAAGCTTTGTTCGAGTTTGGCGATGATGTTTGTCCCGACCTACGTTTGGAGCTCGAGGAAGCCGTCGCGGATGAACTCTCGGGGCTCGTCGCCGACGGCGTCGTGTCGTTGCCGGCGATAGAGCGAACGCGCCCGCTTTTGCATCACGCAGGGGCGGCGCATCGCGGACGTCTCGTGCGTCAGATCGATCGCGCCGCAACGCATACGCTGTGTCGAACGGGATGTTCCGCGCGTTGGGATTTTCCCGAGGATCGATCGGTGCGCGTCGTGTTCACACCCCTGTCGGAACAAGATGCACGCGAAGTCGATGATTACGTCGCCGAGTTTGCGATTGCGGTCGATTCGATCCTGGCGCACGCCGGCGCGCCGCTCGTGACGCAGGTAGCGCGCGAAATTGACGCAGCGCGCATACAAGGAAACGGAGCGGACAAAGGCAACGGACCTATGGCGGAGCCGGAGCTGCCGCCCGAGTCCGCGCCTGAGCCGGTGGTGGTACCGAAGAGAGCGCCGAGGAGCGGCTTGCGGCCGAAGCGTACGGCGGCAGCGGCGCCGAAGCGCGCAACGTCGAAGCGGGCGACGAAGCGGACCGAGGTGAAGGCAGCGGAGAAGTCGTCGCCGAGGAAGAAGACGACGTCGAAACGAACGACGACGAAGAAGGCGCGGGCGATTAAGAAGAGCGGCTGAAAATGGTTTGGCTGGATAATTTTACCTGTTCACGCGTGACGAAATTGATTCCGTAAAGCGCGGCGCTTGGTTTACGTGTCTCGAGATCGCGTCGTGAGGGCACTCATTGGCGGACGTCCGACGAATGATTGATCGTACTTGTTCTTCCGTCGTGGGTGCGAGTACCATCTTTGGCATGAAGAAAATCGCGCTTACTCTTTCGATTTTGGCCATTTTCTTGGGTTTGTCCTCGGAGGCGAACGCGCAGAGCACCCGTGGACTTTGGATTTCCGGGGGCGCGGAGGTGTTACGAGTCAATCGAAGCACGTTGAATGCGCCTCCCGTCATCAGAGATACGACGTTCACGACAGTGTATTTGGGTCTTACAGGCGGAGATGTCGGGATTGGGTATCAACTGGGCCAATACGTCTTGCTTGGCGGACGTTTCGGCGCTTCGCTTTTTGCGCCCGAGGATGCCGATGCTTTGTTCGTGGGTCATCTGTCCGCGCACATCGAGGTCTTGTTCAGCGCGGGCAAAGTCAGGCCATTTATGTTTATCGACCCTGGGCTCATGGCCACCGGTCAGTCCTCTCAGTTTGGATCACAAAACTACGTTGGTTTTCGTGGCGAAATCGGAGGAGGAGCACATCTTTTTTTGACGGACTCATTTTCCATTTCGCCCTATGGCGCGTTTCGATACCAAGACATAACAACGGGGCCCAGTGGGTTTGGAACCGAAACAAATCAAACCGATTTTTCGTTTGTCGTCGGCGCCATGATTTCCGGCTGGGTTTGGAAGAAGTAAGTTCGCAGCAGAGCGAATCCGCTCGCTCGTTGCGAGACGTCTTGACAAACGGACCGCGTGGGGCAGAAAGTTTGCCTCTCGAACGAGACCGTGTTAGTTAGGTCGGACGTTCTGTGAATCTATCCAAGCTCGAACGAATATATATCCACAATTACCGCTGTTTCGAGCACTTCGAGCTGCGTCCCGAAGGGCGAAGTTTGCTCCTTGGGTACAACGGTTCAGGCAAATCATCGCTCTTTGATGCGCTTGCCGCCCTGCAAGATTTGATCACAGGGAGCAAGGACACGAACGAAGTTTTTCCCAGGCATACGCTGGCGTTGGCGTCGGGCGCCCGAGACCAACATTTCGAGCTTGATATTGCATCTCCTTGGGGGGTTTTGTATTACAAACTTCATGTGTTACATGAGCCAAATCGTAATGTGTCAAAGATCGACACGGAGTTTGTCTCCCTCGATGATGAGCCATTGTATACGTATGATCATGGCACTGTCGGGCTATATGACGACTCTTCCGCGAAGTCGACGTTTTCGTTTACGTCGCGGCGTTCATTCTTGGCATCGTTGGAGCCGCAATCGACGTATCAGAAACTGGTTTGGCTCAAAGAATTCATTACCGGAATATGGATCCTGCGGCTCAATCCGACAATGATGAGCGGAGCCGCGTTGTCCGACGAAACATTTCTTGCCCGGGACGCATCGAATTTTGGCGTGTTCTGCCGGGATTTGCTCACGGATGCGCCACATACGGTCGAACGTGCCAAAGAAATGCTCTGCGAAGTCCTTGATGGCTTCGAAGCTATGCGTATGCAGCAAGTGGGCCGGTCACGCGTCCTCGTCGTCAGATGGCGCAAGCCAGGTAAAGACGCGTATGAAATCGATTTCGATCGGCTTTCCGACGGCCAAAAAGTCCTCATTGCGCTCTACGTAATACTTTTTGGCGTGGCACCGCGCGCAACGGTGCTTTGCTTGGACGAACCCGACAACTTCGTTTCCATTCGCGAAATTCAGCCGTTTTTGATTGAATTGTCCAACATTTGCGATGACACGGGACTGTTGCCGCTTGTTATCTCGCATTCGTCTGAAGTGATCGATTTTTATGGTGCCAAACGAGCCGTTCTTTTCGAACGACCTGATGGCGCCCCTTCTCGAATCGGCACATTGGATACAGATTCGCCTTTGAAACTATCGGAACTCATGGCCCGAGGTTGGCATGCCGCGGAATGAAGTTCGCGTTGTCGTCTTGTATGAGGACATTGCTCAAGGCCATTTCGTTCGTCGGCTCGTGCAGAAGCTGAACCTGCGCCCCGAACGTCTCGAGCTTTGTGGCGATTGCAATGGTGTATTGCGGCGATTCCGGCTCGAAGTCGAAATGCTCCAGCGCAAAAGGAATCAAAGAAATTTGAAGGTTATCGTTGTCATCGATGCGGACGATATTTCTCGCGACAAACGATTGGTTGAACTCGAGAGCATCATTGGGGCGATTCAGGGGGCCAGACGTGGGGAGGAAGAACGCATTGCGTTCGTCATTCCGGCTTGGGAAATCGAAACGTGGTATGTCCACCTTTGTTGTCCCGAATCACGCCCCGTTGACGAATCGCGCAAAGATTACAAGTCCGATCCGGCGTGGAAAACGCTTGCACCAGACTTGGGATACGCAGCAAAACAGGCAGTCGAGGCGTGGCTGCCCGAAAAGGACCGTCAAGATCCTCCGTCGCTGATTGCTGCCCGCGACGAGCTACATCGTTTGGCGTGACAATCAATCACTTCCGCCGATACACCCAAATCACAGGCACGCCATCGAGCCCCGCGACGTGCACCGGCGTCACCGTTCCGTACGCCACCCACGCTTGATATTCCTGCCCCAGCATGTGCTGCTCGTGGTGATACAACGCGAATTGAGCTTCGTGCACCGCGCCGACGGCTCGAATGTCTTTGCGAATTCGCCCGTCACGCAAAAACATGTCCCACGCTTGCCACGCCGTGTCGTGGATGTACACCGTGCCATTTTTGGGAACTTCGCGATTCAAGTAATCCGTCACGGATCCCGTGGTAAATCCCCAAAACCCGCGATTGAGCCCCAACGTCGCGCCGCCTTTGGCCCCGCCCACCAAAGGCGTATAGTTCGACAAACCCCACGGATGCGACCCCAATGTCTCCGCAACGGGCGCCGCCATCATCAGCCCGACAAACCCCGCTGCCGTCAACCGATGATGCGCGAATCGGCGTAATGACGCCGTGTTCGCGCGCCGCAGTTCCATTCGTAAAACCGCTACGAGGTACGAAGCTCCAACACCGGCAAACAACGCGAAAAATGGATACGCCGTCATCCAATGCTTCGTCCCGCCGAAAATCGGCGTCGTCGGGAAAACCCAGGCTCCATAACAAATGCCCGCAGCAAAAAGCCACAAAACATAAACACCCGCGTCGTCACCCTTTGAATGCGTTCGCGTGCGCAAGGCGCGGATCTCCGTGCGGGCGCAATACAAAAATCCCACCAAACACAGCACGAGCGTGATCAATGGAACGGTCGCGATGGTCATGACGGGCGCATACAATCGCGGCATCGGCGGCTTCCAATAGTTCTGCCCCAAAAACTCCATGTTGTAATAGTCGTGGTGCAAGTGGAAATTCGCATACGCGCGCAAACGCGGGAACGTATCGTGCCAAATCCACGGCCAAAGTGCGTACATCACGAGCGGCCCGAAAAACGCCATCGAAGACAACGTCGTCAACGCTCGTTGGGCGATCGGCTTGGTTTCTCGGCCCGTGCGCATGGCGCGCGCGACGACCGCGCCCGCGTGGGCGACAAACAAGATGGGCAAAAACCAAGCATTGTGTTTGGTATCCAGCGTCAAACCAAAACAGATGCCCGTCCATATCGGCCAAAACCAGCCGTCGCGATCCAGGCTTTTCCAATACGCATACACGGTCAGGAAAAACATCGTCACGACGGGAACGTCGAAACATGCCAAGTGCGCGTGATAAAAATATCGCGGCATGAAAAACAGCGCGAGCGCCGCACAAACCCCAGCCAATCGTCCGCGTATTTGCGCTCCGAACCGATACACGAAAGCGACCGCCAAACCGGAAAGAACAATGGCGGGAAATCGATAGCTCGTTCCGTCCAGCGGAAATATCTTCATCTTTTTTTGCAGAATCAGATGCGACAGTGCAACAAGCGATTTGATGAGCCCCGGATGTTCGCTGTTCATGCGCCAAAACGAATCGATCGTTTTGGGATCGAATGCCGCTTTGGGATTGGAGAACAAAATTTCGAACCAACGGCCGTAGGTATCGGCGGCGGCAAAGTAAAACCCTTCGTCGCGCGCATACCCGAGATCTCCCACAGTCGACAAGAGCAGCGCCATTGCGGTGAACGCAAACGCCGCGGCCAGTAGATCGTCTTTCCAATCGAGTTTTCGCGTACTCATTGGGAATGGGCCTCGAAACAAAAGTGCCGGTGCATGTAGTTTGGCGTGGAAATACGAAATTCCACCACCGCGTTCGTCGCGTTGGCCTGAGTTCCGAGCGGCATTTCGAACGCCGACCAACCGTCGCCGTCCTTGTGTTCATACCGCCCGAGGTCCTCGTGATTGACGCGAACATTCACAAAGACCGGCGCGCCGGGTTTGTCGCGCTCGATAATCCAATACAAGCCTCCGTGTCCGCGAATGGCGCTGCCCAGGCGCACATCGGTAAAACGGATGACGACTTCGCCCTTGGCTTGCGGATGCGCCCAAATGCAGCGTCGCGGACGAAAGTCCTGATCGGCGATTACGGTCTCCGAAACATTGAAGAATTCGCTGCCCGGGCATTCGAATCGTGCGACCGGAAACGTCGGATGACCTCCAAGGCCGCCGGCGATGACCCGAGCCGTTTTATTGAACAAACAACGCGCTTCAGGCTCCGTCGTCTGAACGTCGGCCTGCCCGCCGGCGATCCTATCGACGAAATCCACGGTTACCGGCGTATGTGTGGGGTTTTCCAGCCTGCGCAAAACGAATGGGCCCACTTGGCGCCGGGAAACTTCGCGAAATCCAGACGCTTCGGCGGATGTTTGTCCCAGCATTCCGATTTCGAGCGCCGATGCGTAGCGGGCCGTATCCGATCGGGCGACATCGCGCATAGGGAAAACCCCGTCGCCCAGCGTTTTGCGCGCCCACGGCTCCGCCCACGCGGGAGCGACGACGACCACGTCCCCGTCATGTTTTTCCTGACGCACCGGTTCCACGAGCTGCGCCCAATCTTCGGGATTCGGCGACTTTTTCTTGTGGTACACGTGCAGGAGCAGCTCGGCCAAACCCACAACGAGCACGCCGAACACGAGCACGCGAGCTTTCCGACGTCGCGGAGACAACGCCACGTTTGTCATCCCGTCACCTCGCCCGCTTCTTCGCGTCGTTCACGCCGGACCAGGAAAACACAAGCGAGCAACGTGCCGAGGCCAATCAAGAGTCCCGAGAAAAACCCCGGCGATCGATAACGGAGTTTTACGTCGTGGGTACCCGCCGGCAGGCGAATGGCGATTCGATTGTCTTGGTTGACGCGAGTGCCGATCGAGGTGGACCAACCTTCGTCGAAATTCATGTTGAAGACGACGAGAGCGTTTTCAGATGCTCCGTCGACGTGAATCGTAGCGGTATTGAACGTTCGTCCGGTGATTTTGGCGATTCCCTGCCCTTCGGCGAAAAAGACTTCCCCGCGGTATTGTTTGTCCGTGCGCGCCAAGGCGCCTTTTCTATCAAAAGGCGGCGTTCCGTAACAATTGATGACGCCGCGATTGGCGATCATCGCCAAGTACATCGGCCCCACCCAATCGCGCTTTTTGTAATGGTATGGGACATCCTGATCGAACGAAAATTCGCCACCATGCGGAAGATTGTCCGGAGGAACCATCCACATCGATTGGTTCATCGGCAGCTGCGAAATTCGCGCGACGTCTTGCGCCAGGAAAAACACGAGCACGGCCACGAACGCATCGGTCCAGCGCTGCTTTTTTCCAAGCTTTTCGATGAACCGACCCAAGCCCGCGGCGGCAACCAGGGCCAACACGAACACCGCGGGATACAAAAACCGCGAGGGAACATGTTGAGACTTGAATACCGGGACAAACGCGTGCATCAGCGTCCAGGGAGCTTGGGGATGAAACGCGCCAAACCCGAGGAGGCCCAGAAAAACCCCCGTGACCTTGAGCGCCGATTCGCGTTTACCTTGGACCAACAAGATACCGAGCCCGAGCAACAAGACGCCGGGCAGCGAAATGTACATGCCCCATTCATGCCAGCCGTACGGCGAAACGCGCGCGGGCCGCGAGAAGTAGCTCTGATCCGGCGACGTGAGCAGCGTGAAAAACGCTCCGAGATCCAGCGCCTCCGTCGATGGCACCAACCGCGGCGCTTTGCCGAAGACATCGAGCATCGGCAAGAGCTTGGGTGCGGCAAGACCAACCCCGCAAAGTCCGCCGATGCCGAGCACGACGAGCGGTCGCAAGCTTTTGTCGAAGATCGCCAGCATCAGGGCGTAAAGGCCAAGCGTCAGGATCGTGTGCGGCAACGGATAAATGCCCCCTGCGTACACGAGGCTCGCGAAGGAAGCGCCGAGCAAAACGAAGTCGAGCTTTCGGGCCGAGGTTTGTCTCGAACGGTCGAAGAAGAACAACGCCCACGGCAGAAAGGCGTACGCCAAGTGCCACGAGTGTCCGACGGCGGTTTGGAGTCCCCAACGGCCGTTGACCGCCCATACAGCCACGACAAACGCTCGCGCCGCGTGACTGCGCGTGAACCGAGACGCCGCGGCATACGCGCCGAAGGCGCCGAGCAACGCCATGCCGAACACTTCGACACGCAACGCCCACGCCATCGGCAAAACGAGGTACGCGAGGAGCCACGGCGAAACGAGAATCGTGCCGGATTCGACGTACCCCCACGCGGGAAAACCTCCGCACGCGTACGGATTCCAAAACGGCATCTCGTGGTGCTCGACGAGCGCTTGGCGCGTGAGGTACCGATGCGATGTTTGCGCGTCCCAGTCGTGAAAACCAAACGTATCGAGCGTGCGCAACCACGGCAGCATCACGATGACGACCGCCGACAAGATCGACGTGAGCGCGATCATCGCCGCAACTGCGCGGGGCGGATCATTCGCAAGCGCAGTGAGCCTTTGACGCAAAGATGTTTGGTTCGGCGCGGACGAGTTCACGTGTCGGGGCGACGTTAGCACGTTGCTCCTCGAACCGGGCTCGACTAAAGGCATGCGTCGTGCGACTTCTTCAGCAGGCGTTTTACGAGGTTCACCGCCGAACGGTTCAGTCTCCACGTACGCAACGGATCACCGATACGTTCGTACATCTTGCAGGAACAGCCGATTCGCTCCTCGATGTGGGCGCAGGCAACGGCAAAGTCGCCGCGGAAGTGGCTCGACGCGTGGGCGCGCATCGCGTCGCAGGTGTGGATGTGCTCGTGCAGCCGAACGCGGCGATCCCCGTGCAATCTTACGATGGTGAACGAATTCCGTTTGAGGACCAATCATTCGAGGTCGTCACGATTTCCGACGTGATGCATCACTGCGCCAAACCTCGGGATGTGCTCGCCGAATGTCTTCGCGTCGCGTCTCGGTGCGTCTTGGTGAAAGATCATTTCTGTTTCGGCCCGTTATCGAACGCGATGTTGTGGGCGCTCGATGTCGTAGGAAACGCCGAAGCGGGTGTGCTGGTGCGCGGAACGTATTTCTCGCCAAACCAATGGATCGAAATGGTTCGGGATGCGGGTGGGCGCATCGGGAAGCTCGAATGGCCCATGCAAATCCACGCGACGCCGATTCGGTGGATCACGCGGGACGAACTGCAATTCGCCATGCGCGTGGAGAAAGCGTAGTCGCTGTCGCTGGCGTCGCTGGCGTCGTCGTCGCCGCCGGGGCTTCACCCCGGACCCGACGAGGGGCTATCCGCCCCTCGACCCGGACCAGCGAGCGCTGGACCAGTATTGTTTTGTCCGCTGCGCGGCCAAAACAAAAGGGTCAAGTCGGCTATGGCCTCCTGAACCGTGTTTGGTTTGTCCGCAGGACAAACCAATACAAGGGTCAAGGGCCTGGGCCCTTGCGCGGGCCCCGGGGCGCGGAGCCCCGGGTGGGTCTGGGCGAAGTCCAGCGAGGCGCGGGTCTGGGCGAAGCCCGGCGAGGCGCGGGTCTGGGCGAAGCCAAGTGGTCACCCGCCGGCTTTGGACGGCGCGACGATGCCGGGTGGAGGAATGGAGGCTGTTGCGGCTTTGTGGGTGCTCGGATCGAAGACGCGGGCCGGAGGTTCTTTGATGTCCCAAACGATGCGCAGCGCCGCGAGCACGCGGAGGATGTAGTACGTCACGTCGTACTCCCACCAATAAAAACCTTGGCGCGTGCTGTTCATGAAATGGTGGTGATTGTTGTGCCACCCCTCGCCCATCGTGAGGATCGCCAAGAACCAGTTGTTACGGCTGTCGTCGTTGGATTCGTAGCGTTGCGAGCCGAGCATGTGGCTCAGCGAGTTGATGGTGAAGGTCCCGTGCCAGGTGAAGAGCGTGCTCAGGAAAAACCCGATGAGCACCGCGGACGTGCCGCCGATGAGGTACGTCGACACGGCCAATACGGTTGGCGGGACCAACCAATATCGGTTCAACCAAACGAGCTCGGGATACTTGGCCAAGTCTTTGATGCGGCTCAGGTCGGTGTCTTGGTTTTCCGGGACGAACAGCCAACCCACGTGGGAATACCAGAAGCCTTTTCGGGAGTTGTGCGGGTCGCCTTCCAGGTCGGACAAACGATGGTGAACGCGGTGATGCGCGCCCCACCAGAGGGCACCTTTTTGAGCGCTCGTTTGGGCCAAAAACGCGAGGAAGAATTGGAAAATACGGCTCGTCTTGTACGTACGGTGCGCGAAATAGCGATGATATCCGGCTGTTACACCAAACATGCGGGCCCAATAGAGGCCTGCGCAAAGAGCCCAATCTTGCCAGCGAGTCCCGGTCCAGAATGCATACAGGGGAACCAGGTGCGCAATGACAAACGGCACAGCTCCGAGTTGGTGGTAATATCGGAGCGGTTTTTCCGTATCGGATGACGGCGTTGTGGATGCGGGGATCGGAGGGGTTTCCGCGGGTGTCGAGCTCACCTGCCCAATCTGACACGGCGAGCTGCGAGGGACGGTCATAGTCGAGTCATCTTTTGCGTTCGTTTCGCTCATACGCCGATGCCGTCACGTCATGATGGGCTGAATAAAACGAGGGCGCCTCCATCGGATGCCTGTGTATCAGGCAGGATCCGGCGCGCGGAGGCGCCCTCGTCGCCTTTCATTCCTCCGACCTGCGGACGAATGAAAAGCCGCCTCGAGTCCCGAAGGACCGTTTGCTCGAAGGAATGAGAATGCAGGGGATGTGCCGAATGGCGAGTGTGCAGAGGTCAAACGAGCGAGGAATCGGGACAAACGTTTGACGTGGGCGAGCGATCAGAAGCCCGTGCGACGAATGGCTTTGTATGCGGAGGAAGCGGTACGAATGCCATACACGCAGCCCGCGCTACAGCCTTTGCATTCGGTGGCGTACATGGAATTCCAGCCGTCACCCGAGTTGTACATGAAGGTGTGGCCGGCGCCGTTGCTGTTGTAGACCATGGCATCGGCGGGTTTGACGTCGCCACGCGAGACCGACGACCATTGCGACGACGAACCGACCATGGTCGCCGTGCTGATCGGGTGTTTGTTTTCATTGAGCGCGCCCGATCCGCTGACTTGCCATGCCTTGCCGACAAACCCGGAGCAATCCGCGCCGTATTTGCCGCTGTGCGAACAGCCGGGACAGCTGCCGGAACAGGAGCCTTTCGTCGAAGAAGACGGGCCTTCCGGAAGCCATGCCGCGCCGCCCCAATAATACGAGAATCCAACGACGGACTTGCCGCGCTCGAGGGCTTCTTTGCGACCGTCGCTCAATGTGCCATTACCACTGCTGCCGTCGGCATTGACTTTCGTGTAGTATTGGCCCGAGCTCCAGCCGGTGGTGCCATTGTGTTTGATCTTGTAAAACCCATTTTGAGCATCGGCCGCGACAACCGTCACCTCGGAACCCGAGGGAACGACGTGCAAAATGTCGTAACTCGTCGACGGACCCGTGCGGAGATTCACGCCCGTTGTCGACTTGAGTTTCGAGCCGACTTCCAGCGCGCCGCTCACACCTTCCGTCGTCGAGGCGACCGATTCGTCCGCACCAATGAGTTCTTCCGAACTAAGGTCGTCGCTTCCGGAACATGCCGGCAATGCAAACATTCCCACGGTAACTGCAAGCGCAGCAACGAGAGTCAAGCGGCTGGTGTTTTTCATAATCAGGTTCTCCTTACCCCATACGCGCGTTCAGCAATTTTCATGCCTCAATGGATGTCGTTGAATGCGGCCCAAAAATGATTCCCAAGCGATTCGCAGGTGGATCGCTGGTTGCTCAGACTGGATCGAAAATGCCTCAGGCATCCGTGATCCATCTTCGTTACGAAAAGGAACCTACGCAAGAGTTTCACTTTCATCACGCAGCTCTGGTACAACCTCTGCGTCAGATGGACAAGAAACGTCTCACGCTGGGCCTGGGAATCGCCGTCGTCGCCGCAGGGTTCGTCGTGGCTCGAGGGTGTTTGTCAAGTCCGCAATCCGGCGCGGGCGCCGGCAAAAACGGTTCGGGAGCCGAGGCAGCCCGGGACAAACCTGCGCGTCCTACAGGTCCCGCCGGTCCCATAAGCATCGTCGTGGATGCCGGACCCATGGAAGCCGGCGCGGAAAAAGGCCCCGACGTGTTTTTCTCGGCAAAATGGGGCGGCGGTCGCATGGACGAACTCGGGCACTCGCGCCCTTCCGAGGCAAACCCGGAAGCTCCCATGAGTTTGACCGTGGACGGTCAAGGACGCATGTATGTGCTCGACCAAGTCAACGGCCGAGTTTTACGCGTCGGCGCCGACGGCAAACCGCTCGGTGTCATTCCGCTCAAACAGCAGGAAGCCGCACAAGATATCGCCATTGCCAAAGATGGCAGCGTCGCCGTTCTGGATCGTTATTCCAGCAAATCGGTTGTCATGTACGATCAGCAAGGCAACCCGCTCGGAGAAATCCAGCTCCAAGGTGAAGGTCTCGAAGAAACGGGGTTGGCGACGGGCCTGTTTGTCGATGGAAACGATGTGTACGTCGAAAAGGAACACGGACCGCTCGTGCGGGTCGGCACGACCGACGGCAAACCGGCGACGGATCGCGGTGAAATTCCCGGACGTCCTTCACGAGATGGGACGATTTTCATCAATGCCGGGGTCATCGACGTGGCCGCGGGGCGCATGTACGTATCGGCGATCGATCGCGCGACGATGCAGCACCGTTTTACGCGGGAATTGCGTCAAGGCGCGGCGATTCACGGCATCTTGATGCTCGATTCCGACAAACTCGGCACGATTTACTTGGCCACGCAGCTCGACCAAAATGGCAGCGAAGTCGTCATTCTGACGTGCCTCGAGCCGCTCAAGGGTTTTCCCACGGGAAACGTGCAATTGCCGGTCAATACTCTGCCCGAAGAAACGTTTCGCGATTTCGCGGTGCTCGACGACGGCGGCGTGATCTATTCGGTACGTACCGAGCAGGGCGTGAGTTATCAGCGTTATGATTGCCCCTGAGTCGTAAAACTTGCATTCGATCGCGGTCTCGGCATATTCTGCGCGTCATGCGCGACGCAAGGCGTTTTTTGTCTCGATGGGCGACCGCTCTTTCCTTGTTGCTGACCATTCCCGCATGCGGTAGCAGCCAAACGGGCACTCGAGTCCCGAACGACAACGCCTCGGCAGGCGCCACGTCATCCACCGATTCGGGGTCGAAAACCGACGCCACAGGCGGCGCAAATGACGCCAAAACGGAGGCCAAGTCCGTAGCGACCGGCGGAGATACGTCGCCGGGAAAGTCGGGCGCGACAAACGATGGATTGGGCGACAAACCTTATAACCTCGCGCTGTTCGAAGTCGCGCGACCGCCTTTTGCGTATACGCTCAAAACCGCGGTCAAGGCCGCCGCTTCACCGGCGCCCGTGTTGACGCTGGTCTCCGAAAAGAAAAACAAGCTCGCGAACGAAGCCGATTGGTTCGATAAAAACGGATTGAGTTTGGCGGGGCGCAAGCCGACGAACGGACCGGTTTATCCCAAGGCTCCGGTGGACGGTCTGGAGACGAGCGGTAAGGACAAACTGCACGCGTTGCTCGATCACGGGGATCACTCGATTCTCATGTACGGCGCGAACTTCAGCGCGATGACGACGCTTTTGCTGCTCGACAAAGACAAAATCGCCCGGGGGCAATTCGACTTTTCCGCGTGGGTGAAGCCGTCCGAGGTCGCGGCGGGTGAAGAAACCTTCACGCAGATGGAAGTGCTTTGGGCGCAAAAGGTCGACGACGTTTTGTATGTGTCGACCGCGCATCATACCTTCGCGAAGAGTTCCAAAGGGAAGAACGCGTTTGTCTCGGCGATTGACAGCAAGAGCGGCGAGCTTCGTTGGCAAAGCGATTCGCTCGTGTGTAACTCCGCGAATTTCATCGTCCACGGAGCATACATTCTTTGCGGTTATGGTTTTACGAAGGAAGACGATTTCATCTACGTGATTTCGCGCGCCGACGGGAAAACCGTCTCCAAGACGCAGATCAAGCAAGGCCCGGCGTATTTGGCCATGAAAGGCAAACAGCTCTTCGTGCGCGCGTACGACACGGACTACGTCTTCGATGTGAAGTAACGTTTGTCCTGTCAATCCCCTGCCCCGGTCGAAACATTCGGGGCTTCATGCATCGAGCCCCAAATCACGCCGTACGTCTTCCAGCGGACGATTCATGTAAGGCCACGGATCCCAATTGCGTAGGTCTACGTTGAGCTTTCGGCCGAGGTGATATCCTTCCGACACGGCGCTCCAATCGAATCCACCGCGGCCCGCGGTGATGTTTGGCAAAGCAATGCCCAGATGAAATCCGAAGAGCGCGAGGGCGACGACGCCGAAGCCGTCGTTTTTCATGTATCCGGCTTCGAATCCGGCCATGTGCATTTCACCGGGCACGTCCGTGGAAAACCCCGTCAATGCGTGTCCCAGATCGTGAAAAATGAGCATCTCGGCGGCGCCTTTGGGTTCACCCGGCAGAGGAAATCGATTGGCATGCATGTAGGCGCAGTAATGGGCGCCCAGCGTGCCTGGGGCGGAGGATTGCAGCGCGCGAAACTTGGCGGCCACGTTTTCGTTTTTCCCGCCGGACATGGCCAAGACGCCGCGCAGGATGCCTCCGACGCCGTGGGTTTTCCATTCGTTACGAAAAACCTTCGCCAAAAAACCGTGCCGCAACAGATCGAAGGCCAATCGTTTCGTATTGTTCGTCGCTGCGAATTTCATCTGTTTAATGGCCGGCTCCGAAACGCCGAGCGTTTTTGCGAAATTGCGCAGCAGATCTATTTCCGCGGCCTGAGCTTCTTCGTCGAGCAGGGCGACGATGACCATGCGCTGCACGATCGCGAGCCTCGTATCGGAATTCGGAATTGCTGCGGCGAGTTCGTCCGGGCTGATTGGCGCCAAGGCGTCGAGGTTCGTGTCGAGGCCGAAATCTTTTTGGTGTTTCTCGACAAACTCACGTTGGCGCGATTCGAAGATCCCATCCGCGAGGGCGATGGTTTTGAGCGCCCGGAGGATGGGAAGGGCGGTGTCGCGATTGATGTCGAGGGGTTTCATGATGCACCTGGTGCGGAGGTTTGACGCAGCGTCGCTGTGCGATGCGTCGTGCCCCATCGGGTTCCGTGCGTCAACCGGCCGGCGTATTGCGACGTCTAAAATCGCAAAGTTACGACGTTATTTTTGTTCACTCGAGGTGTCTGTTGGGTACAATCTTTTATTGTTGGCCTCTCTATCACCACAAGGAGCACGCGCATGACGCAGTGGGATTGTGAAGCGGATGTTGTGATCGTTGGTTCGGGTGCAGCAGCGCTGGCAGCGGCTGTAGCGGTCGTTCACAACGGTAAGTCGGTTCTGATCTTCGAGGCTGCGGCGCAGCCTGGTGGAACGACGGCACTGTCGGGGGGCGCGTTCTGGATTCCAAACAATGCGCTGATGCGCGCGGCGGGTCGTACGGACCCTCGGGCGCAGGCGCTCAAACTGATGGCGCGGTTGTCGTACCCGACGCTGTACGATCCGGGCGCGGCGAACCTTGGTTTGCCGTTACGTCAATTCGAACTGCTCGAGGCGTATTACGACAATGCCTCGCCGGTCGTTGAGTTGATGACTGAAATCGGGGCGCTCAGTCCCTACATCTATCCGGGCTTCGGATTTTCGCCGGATCCTCTCTCCGATCCCGACTACTTCTCCGACTTGCCGGAAAATGCCGCACCTTATGGTCGCGTTCTCGGCAATGCTCCTCCCGGCATTTTTGGTTGGCCCGGATATATGCTGACGCAAGGCATGATCGATTGGCTCGAGCAAGAGGGCGTGATTGTTCGGACGAACAGTCGCGTCATCTCCGCCGTTCAAAAGAACAACGGTGAAGTCACCGGGGTCATCGTCGACCACAATGGTTTTACCATTCGGGCGAAAGCAAAAAAGGGCGTCGTGTTTGCCACGGGCGGTTTTGCGCACTCGCGATCGAAGATGCTCGGGTTTTCCCGCGGACCGATGTTTGCCACGGGCAGCGTTCCGACGGCCCGCGGTGATTTCATGGATATCGCGTCGTCGCTTGGCGCCGACGTGGACAACCTGGCCAACGCGTTTTACTTCCAGTGCGCCATTGAAAAGGCCGCCGCGGCCAACGGCATCGTGGGTCTCGATGGTGGCATTTGCTGGCAAGTGTATGGCGACAGCAGCATTCTCGTCGACAAGACCGGTCGACGGTGCCAGAACGAAAAACTCCCGTACCACATTCGCGGGCAAAACCATTTCCACAGCAATGGTTTGGACATGCCAAACCAAGTCCAGATCATGATCTGGGACGACGCGGTGGCTCAGGATCCGACGCCCTGGCCGTGGCGAAGCGTCGTTCCGATGCCGGGGCCGTTGCCTTCGCATGTGCTGACGGGCAATACGTTGGCGGATTTGGCGGCACAGATTCAAAGCCGACTCAATTCCCTCCGTGGACAACGCTTCTTCAACTCGGCCGTCGTCCCCAACGTGCAGCTCGATCCGAATTTCGCGACCAACCTCCAGGCCACCATTGCGCGGTTTAATGGGTTTGCCATGACCGGCGTGGACCTCGACTTCAAGCGCGGACAAACGGCCTTCGAAAATGCCTGGCAAGGCCCGTCCCGAAGCACGACGGCCAATCGCACGATGTTCCCGATTTCCGGCACGGGCCCCTATTACGCAGTTTTGATCGGTGCCGGAACGCTCGATACGTGCGGCGGTCCCGTGACGGCTGCGGATGGACACGTGTTGCGTCCCGACGGTTCGGCCATTCATGGATTGTTCGGCGCAGGCAACTGCGTGGCATCTCCGGCGGGCCAAGGATATTGGGGCGCCGGTGGAACCATCGGTCCGGCCCTGGTCTTCGGTTACATTGCCGGTAACTCCGCCGCCAACGAGCCGAACCACCCCGCAGACAACGACGATTGATTCGATCGTTCCAAAGCTCGAGCGCCACTTCCCCCCTCGCGCTTTGAATCACCCAACATAACCGTTCTTCGCGACAACCTCGTTTTCCAACGATGATTCTCGTCGCTGGGCCGACGTCTCCTGCTCGCGTCGTATCAAGCGGCCAAACCTGGGCCGTCTTGTTTTCCACAATGGTCCGGATGCACTTGGCCATCGGCGCTGCGATACGTGCGCGTCCGGGCCGGCGTGTGAGCTTGATGCGTGTGGTCTGGTGCTTGGAAGCAACCGGGAAGAGGCCTCCGGTATTTCGCGGAGAATGGTTTTACAAGGTGTGCGGCGTGCCGCGATTGCCGTCGTTGGCGGCGTACGCGAAGAATCGTTTGGCGCCGTCGACGATTCGTTGATTGATGTCGTGTCGCGGCTGAAACGATTGGAACGCCCGGGCGGCATCGTCGAAAATATCGAGGGCCGTATCGGTGCACAAGAACGACGTCATCGAGGCGGATTTATTGGGCTTCTTATCATCGCTACTGCGGCGATGAAATGGTTTGTCGTCGCTCATGTTCGCTTGGAAATCCTGGTAGCCTTGGTCGAGTCGCTTTTTCCATCCGAAATCGAAGGTATCGGCGGAAATCGGCTTCGGACCGGATCCGGCAAGGTTGAACATCATGTCCCCGATTCGGTATTGGCCGGGGTCCGTTTGGAGATACACGACTTCTTTCACTTGACCCAAGGTCATGATGCCCGAACATTGCGCACAGGATTCGAGCGACGTGTAAATCGTGACATTGTTGAGCACATTGCCGTAGGACGTCGATTTTGCGTCTTTCGGTTGCACGTCCCACGTATCGTAAATTCGCGACAGGCTGAAGACGCGACGCACGAGCCGTGATTCGGCATGTTCGACGGAACTGTCCAGCAGCTCGTTGTGGTTGAAGTCGAAGTCGATGATCTCGCCGCGCCCGTCGACGGCAATGGCCGCGATGTTATGGCCCAAGTAGTCGTAGCCGTATTCGTTTGCTCCCACGATTCGCGGGGCGCCGCGATAGATTTGATTCGCCAGGCGTTGCTTTTCTCGCCAGGGATATTCGCCGCCGCTTCCCAACTTGTTGCCATTGAAGTAACGCGAAACGAGCGCCATGACCAAGAGCGAAAACAGGGTATGGCGTTCCGCTTGCTCGGCGGAATGCGTGGGCTTTGGTGTTTGTACGAGCTCGTAGACGTGGCGCTCCCACCACTTTTTGAGCGCCGGAGATGCCGGGGGCAACGGAATTGGTTTGTCGGCGGTATTCGAATCACCCATGACGTATCCTCCGCCGGCCGTGAAAGCACGTCGTATGCCACGCGGATTGCAGCTCTAAAATACGGGGCGGCGGACCATCAAGGTGCAATTCGAGCGCGTGGGGCGCAATTCATGCGTGGCGGCACGGCCGCAAAGAGGCGGGGGCGAATTCGCGTCGCGGTGGCTTACATGCACACCATCTCGGCCGGAAGCGCGTCACTGCGCAACCAAGCCAAGGCGCAAGCTTGCGGATCGTAGCCGGATATCGCTTTGATTTCATCCAACAGATCCTGCATTTTGGCGGCCCGGCCCTTGTTCTTCATGTAAAACGAAGCCAACGCTTCGTCGAGTTTTGCGGCGGTGATTTTTCCTTCGAGGGCTTTGTAGAAAAACGCGCCCTTCATATACGGAATGTCGCCGAAAAGCTTATCCTTCAAAATATCGACGACTCCGCACGAATCAGGCCAGGCGACATGCGATCCGGCGGAGGCTTGCGCGTTGTCGAGCCGAGTCTTGTAATGGTCCCAGACTTTTTGCCCTTCGGCGGCACCCATGATTTGCGTAATCGATCGCGCTTCCAAATAGCTCACCGTGCCTTCGGACAAGACAAAATCTTCCCAGCACGCAATGCGTACTCCATCGCCAAACCATCCGTGCGCGGCTTCATGCGCATGAATCCACGGGTCTTTCATGGCCACGTATCCAAGGTGCCATAACGGATGATGCTCCATGCCCCCGTAGGCCGCCGGGCTCCAATTCGCCGCGACGCTGCCCGCGGTTTTCCCAAAAATATACGCGCCGTAGGTTTTTTCGTACCAATCGAATGTATCTTTCAAATACATCGTTCCCGTCTGCGCGTCGGCTTCTCCACCCGCCAAGTGATACGCGACGATTTGCGTGCCCGCCGTCGTCGTTCCCAGGTCGAGCTTCGTGTATTCGCCCGTGGTCCATGCGATCTGATACGACGGAGCGTCCGCGGGAATGGCTTCCGGATACACCGAGGTTTGTCCCATCGGCTGCCCCTTGACGGACAAACCAAACGTCAAACCATCGCTTGGATCCGATTTGCACGGAAAAAGATTGCCGCACCAGTATGGCCAGACCAGTGTAAAGCCGCTCTGCGAAAAACCGTCAAAACCGTTGTGATGCTCGAACGTGTAATCGACGATCACCTTCGAAGGGGTCGTCGACTTGGGCACGCCCACATCGAGACGCCCATCGACCATGGCCCAATTCAGTTTTCCTTCGTCATTACGTACGTCCGCAATGGTCAACCCTGCGGCCTCGAATGATGCCGCTTCGCTCGTCGATGGAGCCAACGTAATCGTTGCCGTACCCGTCAATGCGGTAATGTCCACGGCTAGATCCGTATGCACGATATCACGCGTTTTGTCTTCCGCTGCCGGTGGAGGCCCCGAAGGCATACCGGACGAACTCGAACTGCTCGTGGATCCGCTCGTGGAAGTGGGTTCGTCCGAGCATCCCATGATGAATACGAACAAGGCGCATGAGGAAGCGAAGGCTGATTTTGTGCGCATGGCAATCTCCGGAATAACTGGCGTAGCGGACGATGCTCCCTGCGAAATATACCGGTGTCAAGGGGCGCGACCGACCTTCGGAATGGACAAGCCACCCATCGAGTCGCTCTATTGACGAACAAGTCACCCATCGACCGACCTTCGGAATGACCAAGGCACCCATCGAGTCGCTCTATTGACGAACAAGTCACCCGTCGACCGACCTTCGGAATGGCCAAGGCACCCATCGACCGACCTTCGGAATGACCAAGGCACCCATCGACCGACCTTCGGAATGACCAAGGCACCCATCGACTGACCTTTGGAATGACCATGGCACCCGTCGACTGACCTTTGGAATGACCAAGGCACCCGGCGAGTGGCTTTGGCGACGGACAAGCGACTTCGCGGGTTATTTGTAAGACAATCGGGGGAAAGTCACGGTCTCTTCGTCCACGTCTGTTCGGAACGTATTGACAAACGGAGTCGATTTCGCTGGGCTTGTCTTCGGGAGGTACTCGAACAATGGCCTCGATGCGAGCTGCAGTTGCGGCAGTGGTCCACGAAGACGCGGAGCTGGCCGCCCATGACGCCGTCGAGCAGATGCTCGATCAGCTGGGCACGGAACCCGATGTGGCGCTTGTCTTTTCCGCGGGGAGTTTCGCGCCGCAGAAGGTTTTGGCCGGATTGTGGTCGCGTTTGTCTTCTCGAACCAAGCTCGTGGGCTGTTCGAGTGACACGGAAATCGACGGTCAAGGCGCCGTTCGACATTCCGTCGAAGTCGTGGGTTTGTCCCTGAACGGAATCGAAGCGCGCACGTTTCAGATTGCGGCGGGGGAAAACGAGTCAAGAGGAAAAACAGCGGCAAGCATGCTGGGTTCCGACGAGCCGAGTCTTGTCGTGGCATTGCCGGATGTCCTCACCTCGAACGGCACGCGGTTCTTACTTGGATTGCAAGGCGCTTTGGGAAAACACGTTCCGATCGTAGGTGGTGCACCTTCAGTTTCGGGCGATGTCGCCAAGACGTACACGTTGTGTGGGCGCGAATTCGAGCTGGGCGGGGCGGCTGGTTTCGCGCTTTATGGACCCGTCGAAGTCGCGTCGGCGGCGCGCAGCGGTTATGTGCCCACGGGCGTGCCCAAAACCATTACGAAGGTCGATGGCACCGCCATATTGGAGTTTGACGGTCGACCGGCGCTGGATGGGTACTTGGAGTATGTGGGAACTCGCTGGGCCGACGATATCAATACGACCACCGAATTTCCTCTCGGCGTAGTCAGCGAAGCGGCGGAGCACCAAGAGCAACAGGACGGTCCGGTAAAACTCGTGCGGGCCGTATTTCGCATGGATAAGGAGCGCAAAGCATTGATTTTGGGCGGGGATCTTCCTGTGGGGACCGTCGTGCGCGTGCTTCGTGCCAGTCGTGACGTCATTTTGGAAGGAGCGGCGCAAGCGACGCAGCTGGCGTTGGCCCAAATGAACAAACCGGACTTGGCGTTGGTTTTCAGCTGCATTTCGCGACGGGCCGTGCTTGGACCGCGGTATCGCGAAGAATGCAGCGTATCGTTTTCGCGCTTGCCGGATGATCTTCCCAAAGGTGGATTCTATACGTTTGGGGAATTATCGCCTTTGGCCGGCGTCACGAAGCATCACGAATCGACCTTTACCATTGCCCTTTTACGGGCGAGCGCCTGACCATGCGGTGTGAATCCTGTCCTTTCGCGCCGAACTCGAATGAGTCGCTCGACCGGGTTTTCGCGAAAATCGCTCGGTGCGATGATTGCGATGTCGCGCGTGAAGGAGCTGCTGTTCGTGCGGCGGTTCTGTTACGAGAAGCGGGCAAAGAATCCCGTAAACAACGTGCGGAGATCAATCGCCTCAAACAGGAGCTTCGGGATTACAAGGACGGCACGAATACGGACCGATCGCGTATCGAGAAACTCGAATTGCTGCATGCGGCGGCCATTCGTGAGCTCGAGGCGGCATTGGCGGAACGTGATGCATTGGTCCAGGAGCAATCGGCGGCCATTCGGGCCTTGTCGTCGCCGATTTTGGAGGTCAGCTCGGGATTGCTGGCTGTGCCCATCGTCGGCAAACTGAGCGAAGAGCGCGCTCATGACTTGATGCACGATTTGCTGACGACGGTCATTTCCCGCAGCGCGGAGCGCGTGGCGCTCGATTTGACGGGGCTCGATGCATTGGATGATATCACGGCGGAACGAATCGCGGCCTTGTGCAAAGCTGTGGTATTGATTGGCGCGAGCGTCGTGATTTCCGGATTGAAGCCGGACGTCGTCAGTCGGCTCGTCGCCGCGAATATCGATTTTTCAGCCGTGAAAACGGTACGCAGCTTGAAGGACGCGATTGCGAGAAAACGATGATGCGGCCTCGGTGAAACCCGGTCGTATTCAGGGATTGGTCGATCCGGCGTCGTCGCTCGGATCGGGTGCGGGATCCGAATCGACGGGTACGCACGTGCACGTATCGCCGTCTCCGCCATGGCCCATCACGAGGATACCATCGGCGTTGACCACCGCGACGTCCATCATGCAATCGCCGTGCGGCCAATGCGATTGTTTCCATGCGCTATCGCCCACGACGATCACATCGCCTTCCTGCGTCGCGTCGTGGGACGGAAAATGGCAAATGGTGCATTTCGGTTCCGGACCGGCAGTTGCCGTGCTTCCTATGACACAAACGCCTGCAAGACATAGAACGACCCCCCATTGCTTCATGGCACTGCCCTCGTTGTAAAGGTTTTTCCAACCAGTCGACGCCGCGTACTTCTCGCGCGTCCAGGTGCCGGCGACTTTCCCACATCTTCCGCAGTTTGCAACTCTACAAATCGTGCTCGCGGGTCACCGTCCCGGGCGTTCGTTTTCGGCGGAATACAAGCCCGAGGCATCTTTTTTTCATCGACGCAGCATGTTCGTTCCCCGATGCGCCAAACCTGTGCTAATGGCTCGCCCCATGGCTAATCCGACAGTGTTCTTCGACATCGACATCAACGGCCAAGCAGCGGGCCGAATCACGTTTGAACTCTTCGCCGACATCGTGCCGAAGACGGCGGAAAACTTCCGCGCGTTGTGCACGGGCGAAAAAGGCTACGGCTACAAGGGTTCGACATTCCATCGCGTCATCCCGAACTTCATGCTTCAGGGCGGCGACTTCACCAATCACAACGGTACCGGCGGCAAGTCCATTTACGGCAACAAGTTCGCCGACGAAAACTTCCAAATGAAGCACGACCGTCCGGGCCTTTTGTCCATGGCCAACGCGGGCCCCAATACCAACGGATCGCAGTTCTTCATCACCACCGTCGTCACGCAGTGGCTCGATGGAAAACACGTGGTCTTCGGTCAAGTGCTTTCCGGGATGGACGTCGTCAAGAAGGTCGAAGCGTGTGGATCGCGCGACGGCAAGACGTCCGTGAAAATCACGATCAGCGATTGCGGTCTGGCGTGATTCGCTGATCGGGCGTGCCATTGCATTGGCGCCCGTCGTCACTCGAGCCGCGACCTTGTATCCGACGCCCCTCAATTCGTCGGCCGATGAGGTCGCGGTTTGCTTTTGTTGGAAACGCAATCGAGACGATTCGGGCCTTGAAATCGGCGATCAGCTGGGCTTTACTCCTCATGATTGGCGTAACGCGCGCCGAACGCTTGTATTGACCTGCTCCAGGAGATTCTTCATGACAAACCGAACCCTGCGCTCCGGAACCTATGCCCTCGGCCTCCTTGGTACCCTTTCTTTTGCCGCAGCCATTTCCGGCGCATCATGCTCGGATCCCGCGCCGCCGAACACGAACCCCAGCTCGAGTTCTTCCGGTGCCGGTGGATCGGGCGGTGCCGGTGGATCGGGTGGATCGGGTGGATCTACCGGCGGCTCCGGCGGCTCCGGTGGCGGCCCCATTATGGGTTGTCCGTGCACGGACTTCCCCAAAGACCCGGTCTTCTTGGATGGTTTGACCGCGGAGGTCGGCACGGCTTTCAATATGGCCATGGATATGCCCGCCGGTCCGTGTATTTCCGAACCCGCGTCCGACGCGATGGTGCCGCGTAATTGGAGCCCATTGCTCGTCGAATGGGTGCCGCCGATTGACCAAAACGTCTTTCAAGTTCGGATGGAAATCGATAATCAGGTCAATCCGCTCGTCGTGTACACGAACAAGCCCAACTACACCATACCGTCGGGCATGTGGAAGAGCGTCGCGGGCCATAGCGCCGGCCATGATATCAAAATCACGATACGCGGCGCAAAAGTCGATAATGGCGTCATTACCGCCGGCCCGTTCATTTCGGAAACGGCGATTGTCCATATCGCGCCGATCGATGCTCCTGGATCCATCGTGTATTGGGCGTACGAACCGATGACGAAGGGCACGTTCTTCCGTGGTTTTACCATTGGCGACGAAACTCCCAAAGAGGTCCTCACGCCGGAAAAGGCCGGGACGAACGCCGGTGGAAAAGTGACCGGTTGCATTTCGTGCCATACCTCGTCGCCCGACGGCCAAATCATGTTTTACAGCAGCGACGACCCGCCCGCGACGTATCGCAGCGTCGACGCTCGTCTCGTCAAAGACCAAACCAAACCCGGTCCGGGCATGATTTCCGATGCCGCTTATGCCCTCCTCGGACGACATCGTCAATTGGCGCCTATTGTTTCTCCGGCGCATTGGTCGGCCAATGACGCCATCGTCATCAGCGTGTACGCCGTCGATCCCAGCCCCTTCCAGGACCTCATCTGGACCGACTTGCACGCGGTCGACAGCAATGGCTGGGGCAAAATCCCGCGCATCAACGACGGCCGCAATCCCACGTCGGCAACTTGGAGTCATGACGGAAAAGACATCGCCTACGTTTCATCCAAGGGCGGCCACGAAGGCGTCATTGCGGAGACCGTTCCCGGCGATGCAACGATGGACATTTACGTCGTTCCCTACAATGACGGTATGGGCGGCGTATCCTTGCCCCTCCCCGGCGCAAGCGATCCTGTCAAACGCGAGTTTTACCCGATTTACTCGCCCGACGACGTCTTCCTCGCCTTCAATCGCAGCGATACGGCGCCGACGTCCTACGATCAAGCCACGGCCGAAGTTTTCCTCATGCCTCGGGCCGGCGGCGAACCAACCCGCTTGCGAGCCAACGATCCCCCCGTTTGCACGGGCCTCAAGAGCCCCGGTATTACCAATTCTTGGTCGCGCTGGGCCCCGCAAGCTCCCACCTTCGGCGGATTGCGTTATTACTGGCTCGTCTTTTCGTCCAAGCGTCGCGTCGCCGCGGGATACCGCGCACAACTCTACATGGCCGCCATTACGACGAAATTCGAAAACGGCAAAGAAGTCGTCGCGGCTGAATATCCCGCCGTGTACTTCGGACCGCAGAACGCCAACGAGAGCAATCACACGCCCGTGTGGGATAACTTCGTCGTCGATCAAATCATTCCGAAGTGACGAACTCGCCCTGACGTTGCCTCCCCTTCGCCCTCCCCTGCGTTTGTCATGACCACCGATCTTGCTCCGGAACCTGAAGCCGACCGTTCGATTTTCCAAGGCCCCAAGTCGCGCGTCGATTTCGAGGCTCTTGGTGATCGCCGGTTTTTGGCGATGCTGCCGATGGTCCTTTTTGCCTTGTCGCTGCCGTTTCTCGCGCGGGTGCTCGAACCGGCGTGGATTCACGCGACGGACCTGGCAAAAGTGCGCATGTTCGCGCGTTTCTGCGTCTCGTTCGTGTTGCTTGGTTGTTACCCGACCGTATTGGTTCTGGTGCGGCTCGGTATTGCCGAAGTTCGAAGTGGTGAACATCGGATGCTCCTCGCGGTGTATCCGGCGCTCACCACGATTTGGCAATGCATCGTGGCGATTGACGGGTTTTTGTTGGTGGCGTGGCCGGAGAAGTTCTCCTTGCCCATTTTCGTCATGGACTTGGGTTTGTCGATTTTTTCGGCCGCCGCCCTGCCCTTCATTCTCCACCACAAGGCCTGGTTTTACGGCTTTGAACCCAAAAAGCTCCTCGATGCCCGCGTCGCTCTGCAATCGGCGCCCATCGGTGGGGCTCCGACACCCATCGATACCCTCGATTATCGCGTATTGCAGCTCTTGGCGCGCAGCGGCAGTGACGTCGCGAACGTCATGATCAACGACATCGGCGTCGGTCATCGCGATTTGATGTTACGCCTGGCCAAACTCATGGCGCTCGGTTACGTCGACCTCGTCAGCGAACTGCACGGCTCGCAGGTGGTTTTGACGACGCAAGCGACCGATACGTTGGCGTTGCCCATTTCGCTCTTCGTGTGGAACACGGAAGACAAAGAAACGCTGGCGGAATTGGCTGCCGCTCGATTGTCTCTCGAAGCGCGGGAGCCGCAAAAGGTCGTCGTCGCGTGTGCTCGGCTTTGCGAATCGATGCTCAAGCGATTGATTGCCAAAATCGAGCCCAAGGTCACGCACGCGGGCGGCAAAGAAATCGCCAAAGCCACGTTGGGCGAGCTTGTCCAGGTTGCGCGGCAAAACAAGCGGATCGGCAAGTTCGAGGATAGTTTGTTTTCGGCGATCAACGAACGGCGCAAGAAGATTCACGCGCGTGAAGGCGAAGCGCCGATTGACGACAGCGACGCGTTTGCATTGTACACGTTGACGGAAATGGTCGCGCGGGAAGTTCTGCGCAACAAGGGCGAAGCGACCGATTGAACTGGTTTGTCAATAAATAAATTCGTCGCTGCCTTCGGTCACCGTCAACCACAAGATCGTATTGGCGCGGATCATGGGGTCGATCGTCGCGTACGCGGCCTCCATCGTATCTGCATGCGCCGACGTGTACGCGAGCACGTGCAGGATTTGTTTCGGCCAAGCATCCGCGGCCGAGACATTGGCCGTACTCAACAAGATATCGCCGAGTTTCTTGTTCAACAGGTCGTAGGCCATTTGCTGCGTATAGGGCGTTCCCGGAGGAAATACGTACGCGCGGGTCACGCTCACGCCCACGCGGAACATATCGATATCCACGAGCAGATCCGTCTTTTTGCCCATGGGATCGGTGTAAATGATTTCAGCCTCGGTTTTGAGCAGTTTGGCCAATTCGCACCGATAAAGGACTTCGTAGGACATGATTTCGCTCTCGAGCGAGCTGCCGCCCAGATTGCCCTGGTCGAAAATGTATTGACCTCCCGGCGAGAGTTTCGAGCGGTCATACACATCCATGGCGAAATCAATCGAGTCGCGGACGACCATCGGATCCGGCGATTCGATTTGCATTGCATCGATGACTCCACAAGCGCCGGAAATCATTCCAAAACCCGGCAATGGAATCGCCGAGCTTCCGCCCGCGCCCGCGGATCCGCCCATGCCGCCGGCGCCGCCCGTCATTACGCCGCCGGAGCCTCCGACGCCCGCCATTCCGCCTTCTCCGCCCATTCCCGCGCCGCTCGATGTGGACGTGGAACTCGAAGAACTCGACGAACTGCCGGAGGATGTCGGGGGTGCGTCGCTGCACGCGGTCGCGAAGAGCGCGGCGGCGCATAACGAAAGAAGCGGCGTCAAGAAAAGAAATCGTTTTTGTGTCATGAGCTCAGCATAACGAGGTTTGGCCGTATCCTTCAAGGAAATTAGCGTTCCTCGTCGATCCCATTTTACGAACGGGTCGACAGGTGTGTCGAAGCGCTGGATCCATCATCAGGAGGACTTCGCATGAAACGTCGTGTATTCGCTCTCGCCCTTGCTGCAACGTCCATTTTGGGTACCGAAGCCTGCAAGCAACCCGCCGCGGAAATGACCACGGCCGAAGCTCTGCAAGCCGTGCAAGAAGCCAGCGTTTCGGGCGATGCGGAGAACGTCACGTCGGGAAGCATTGAAATCACGACCGACTTCACCATCGGTCAAGCCGCAGAAAATGCGGCAATGGAGATTCGCACGTTCATTGAATCGCAACTTCCGTGCGCGGCGGTGACGGTCACCGGTGCGTCGCTCTCCGTCGAATACGGAGCCAAAGCCGGGAGCTGTACGTACAAGGGCAATACATACAGCGGAAAACACGATATCACCGTTACTCGTAATGACATGGCCGACGTCGTCGTCAATCACACGTGGACGAAACTATCCAATGGTCGCGTCGAAGTCACGGGGACGGCCGAGGTCACCTGGAGTGCCACGAGCAAATCGCGTCACGTCGTGCACGAATTGAATTGGACGCGTTTGTCCGACGGAAAAACCGGTACGGGCACGGGGGATCGCACGCAAACGCCTCTCGCCGGAGGTCTCGTCGAAGGTTTCGAAGTCAATGGTTCGCGTGCTTGGACGGGTGCGTCCGGGCAATGGGATCTTTCGATTCAAGGCGTGGAATTCCGCTGGGTCGACCCGGTCCCGCAAGCCGGCAGTTACACGCTGGTTTCGCCCAAGGACAAGAGCATGACGATGTCGTTCTCGCGCCTCGATGACACCACGATTGAAGTCACCCTGAAGAGCGGCGACA
>WBZU01000234.1_pt1 | contig 51395 bp, 32 predicted proteins | sample 5204311 | NCBI WGS metagenome assembly WBZU01 (sample SAMN12344359, study PRJNA552823) | activated sludge metagenome | biome: Activated sludge suspended growth; feature: Nitrification reactor; material: Wastewater; isolation source: activated sludge from nitrification reactor of wastewater...
AGACTTGCTACCGACCTGACTGGGCTCAGTCCTGGCCGGACGGGATTCGCACCCGTTGGACGATAAACTCGATTTCAGAAAGAACCGCATCCTCCTTCCTTCGAGACCAGCCTTGCCTGGTCGCAACGCCCCTATTGGCTGACGCTGACGCGGCAAGACGGAGATGACGTGCAAGTACGCTGCATCGAAGACCGCACCGGCGGCGGTGTTGTCCATGAGGAGTTCGTCAGCCTCCAGGATTTCAGCAAGCAACTACGACGAGTCGCAAGGCAAATTGCCTCAGCCTGTAAACGACATCGCTTTGAATCGAGCGACGTTGATACCCTCACAAGATACTTGCCGAACTGACTCAGCAAGTCGTCGCCATCCATTACCGTTTTCGCTTCTTCGATCGCGGTAACTTCGGCGGTTCACTCCATTTGCCGGACGCGTGCAGCTCGCGCATCCAACGGCGTACGTGCGCCAAATGCTTCGAATACGATTTTGACGATTTTCTCGCTGCTTCAAAGGAGGAAAACCCAAGCGTCTCTCGCAGCGCACCAAGGTCCATTCGCGACGAATTCTCAATTTGTCGCAAAATGTCTCGCGCTTCGATATTTTTCTCCGCCGATTCGACGCCTGCTTCAACCTCATTTTCATCGACCAACATTTCGTTGCGCGTCGAAGAACGATTCCGGAGATTTCTCCACGCATTCCACGCAACGACAATCATGAAGCAGAGCAATGCTGCTTTCGGCGTGCGGTCATTGAAGCCTCGCACCTGACCTGCCTCGAGTTTTCTCCACGTGACAATCTCGACACACTGAACCAAATCGTCGTGCTCACGCGACGGAACGCCCCATCGTGCAAGATAGCCAAAAATGGCGCTTCGTAATCCGTGCACGTCGCGAGGCGACGCATCAACGAGCAATTCGCCTGGATTATTCGGATCTGGACGATATCTGATCAAGACGTTTCTCCGGCAACCACAATCGTTTGTCTCGGGCGTTGATTCGAGAACCTGACCTTCTTTTGAAGGATGGACGTATGCTCCCGATTTAGCGGCTCCTGCAAATATTCCATGGACTTTCGGTCTTCGTTCATTGATTATTCTCGCGTGAAACGAAATAAAGCCCGAATTGCTGCACAAGCGTTTGGCGCAGCAGTCCGCACAACCCGCGTACGCCTTGGCATTACGCAAGAAACACTCGCGGAACAGAGTCAACTCGATCGGTCGTACATCAGCGGAATCGAAAGCGGTGTCCGCAATCCAACCGTCGCTTCAATCGTTCGCATCGCATCGGCGTTACACGTTCGTCCCAGCGACCTTTTTCTCATCGCCGAGCAAACGCTCTATCCCGACAATACGGACGATGACGAAATTCCGTAAACGCTATTGTTTCTCCTTGCCGACGTGCACCATATCGTTGTCACGTCACAAGGCCCAAGAATGACGACGTCCGTCCCAGTCGTCCAATAAAATGTTACGGATGGTCGATAATAACTTTTTGACGAATTCTTCTCGCTTTGCAGGTTATACACGATTGGTGTTTGAGGAAATCGATGTGTTTTGATTATCGGACAACGGAAGTCCTAGAACGCCAAACCATTACGCGTGAAAACAAACTTGATTCAAGAAATTGCATGAGATCCCGGTATGCCTCGAGATGACGCATGGCGAGCGTCAAGGTGACGAGCATCAACGTGCGGCTTACGAGCATGCGATCAATCGCCGCCGAAAACTCTGGTCATGCGTCGTAAAGCCGTGTAACTGTGGTTGCTATGGCCACGGGCAACGCACGCAAGACGACAACTGCCACGAAAATCCCGACGTTTGATCGACTCATGAATCCGCTGATCCGTGCCGGCTGCTTCGTGAATCAGGCTTTACCCAAGTCGAAGTGACTGGCCGAAGTGGTGACGGAGGAATCGACGGGCGCGGTATTGCTCGGATCAATGGATTAATGAGTTTTCACGTATTGTTTCAATGCAAGAAGTACAAAGGGACCGTATCTGCCGGCGAGATTCGTGATTTCCGTGGCGCAATGGTCGGTCGTGCCGACAAGGGCTTGTTCATTACGACGGGTATGTTCAGTCCCGCCGCCGTAAAAGAGGCCACCCGTGACGGCGCTCCGCCAATCGATCTCGTTGATGGGGACGAGCTGGCAGGCAAACTGAAAGAATTGGGTCTCGGAATCAAGCGCGAGCTGGTCGAAGCGGTGCACGTTGATGAGGGCTGGTTCGATAACCTTTGACGCCTTGGACCACGCACTCGGAGAGCGACCGTTTTCTTGGTTGCATTTTTGGTGAAGCCTGGAGATAATGGGCAATTAGCGTCATCGTGCGAAAGTCCAAGTCAGATCACGCGGGACCGTTGCCATTCGGCTGGATTGAGATCTCTGGCAAGGATTTGCAGCGCCTGCAGCGTGAGCTCGAAGAAAAGGGCCAGGGGGTCGTGGATGAGATGGGTGTGCTCGCGATTCATTCGGGATACGCCGATTATTTCTTTCCCGGCACATCGGTCCTCCACACGCGCCCGCGGTACGTGTTCTTCGTGGCGTGGAACATCCTTTGGCTTGCCACGCGGCAAGGCATTGGTCCCGCCAATTTCGACAAACGCAAGGACCAAGCCGAACTCTGGGTGACGAGCAAACTTCTCGAAACAGCATCAACTTTGCAGTCCGGTGCCATTCATGACCTCGACATGGAGGGCATCATCGGAGAGCGGGTTTTTCGCACTCAAAATCGCCCTCCTGTACAGCGGATCGATTTTATCTATTGGACCGCGCTACGAGCTTGGGGGATCTACCTGAGCGATCGTGCGCAGGATCGGGCGCAACTCCGCCAGTGGTTTGGTCGGGCCCCAGTCGTGCGAAGTGGCGAAGGCTCGGATCGATCAGAAGACGAGGCGATTCCCGTGGAGACACTGGCCGAGTTTCGAGTTCCGGACGTACCTGCCAATTGGCAAGATAAGCTCGCACCAGGACTCGACTTCGAACTGACATCGAAGGAAGCGAATTGGCTGCAAGAGAGATTGATGTCGCTCAAGGAAGTTACCGAGGGACCCTGTTTGCTCGCCAAGGCAGCAGAGTTATGCGGAGAATCGCCGCCCTTGATCTCAGAAAAGCATCCGCGCCCATGGAATGACCCGCTGGTCAATGAAGCGGCACGACTTAGTGGACAAACGGACCGCCTCACGCGGGCACGACAAGCGTCACGTCTCGCTCACTACGTTCGTGCCATCTATGGATCGCTTGTCGAATGGTTGGTCGAGACGACTTCCGCGGCCAAGCTTAAATCGCCATCGCGACATTATCGCGACTCGCTCGAGCGGTTGGCGCAGAGCGAACTTCTACGTAATGATGCACTCGCCCTTTCGCTCGACGACCTCGTATTGGACGTCCCGCGTCTTCGAAGGGACTTACGCGCGGTTTTGGCGCATGTACAAGAAGGCCTCCAACGTGTTGCTCAGAAACAAGCGGTCGATAGTGTATTCATCAATGAAGCGACGCACGAATTGTTTCTCCGCGTCGAGCGCCGTCGCAAAGGATCTCGTGCACGACTTGCACCAACGGACAACGGGGCAGCTCGACGTGCAGGTTATGATTCCCAAACAGTCAGCATCTACGACCTCGATTATCGCTGGGGAAAAGTTCGCACATTGCTGTGGGATCTTTATCAAGGGCTCCACCGACCATGAATCACCCCACCCTCGGCATGCTCGAACGATTGCGACCACCGTCTGGATTTCGAACGGAGGCGGTGCTTGGCGCGACGTACTCCGCTGATCTATTGACGTGCATGGCTGTGCTGACAACGCTCGATGGCAGCTCGGGCGAACAACTCAAATATGGCCGAATCGAAGCCTTTCGCGCCATGGATCGATTACGCGACAAGGTCCGGATCTATTATCAGGCGGGCCGCCTGAGTCGGCGCGATGGCGCTCGATATCCTTCTCTCGCGCGGCTCGATCGCATTTTGGTTCCCATTCGCCCTACGCGTGGTTCATTCCATCCCAAGGTGTGGCTCGTACGTCACACCGACGAAGTACAACAATCTCGGTACGTGCTCCTCGTAAGTTCGCGCAATGTCACCACGTCGGCGGATTGGGACTTGGGGATTGTCATCGAGGGTGTCTTGGGGGGCAACGGCAAACCATTACCTCGTTTGCGAGCCTTTGTAGAGCGGGCATTTACTTTGGGTGGAGAACCCAAGCGCCTCGCCATGTTTGGAAAACTAGATGAGGTTCGTTGGACTTTGCCGCCAAACGTCTCGGATATGGAATTCGATTTTCAAGCGGGAGGCGATACTGCGTTGCGTCTTCATGAGGAATGGAAACACTTTCCCGTCAATCCCAAGCGATTATTGCTGCTGTCGCCATTCGTCGACGATCGAATGGTTGGAATCGCAGCAAATCAATGGCCTCAGAAATGTGAACGCCGCCTAGTCGCAGGAACCGACGGATTACGAAAGGTTGCGCTAGGCCCGAAACGAGACGCTCTGCGTGCGCTCGATCCACGCCAGATGGCGGTGAATCCTGAGGGAATCGATATCGACGCCGATGGTGACTCAACCACAGACGAATTTGAAGAAGAGGAATCCTTTCGAGCTTTGCACGCGAAAGTCATTGCAATGGATAATGCCAAGCAAGCGATTGTCGTTCTCGGAAGTAATAATTTAACAAACGCCGGTTGGTGCGGCGGAAGTACCGAAGCGTTCGTGCGCCTTGTGGGTAAACCCGTCTTATTCGAAACATTGTGGGATTGGGCAAATTCGCACGCGGAGCACTTCACTTTCCCGGAAAAAGGGGAACCACCCCCCGAAACGCCGATTCTCGAAGCAGAGAAAGAGCGGCTGTACAAGATGTCGTTGAGGTTGGAAGAGTTTGGTCAACAGGTACCGGCACGTCTCGACTTGCTCGACCCTCCAACACTGAATCTTCCCAATGACGTTCACCTGACCGTTTCTCGCTACACGACCCCACAAGAATCTCTGCTCTTTCCCAACGACCAGCGGGCCATCGAGCTACCGGGATGCCATCCGGCGTTGCGCACGAAGTTTGTCGTGTGCACGCTGCATCATGGCGATGAACAAACATCTTGGATTGTCTCGGCAGAAGTTTCGCCTCCGATTGGCGATGAGCGAGACCATGCACTCGTCGCTCGGCTTCTCGGCGTGCGTGAATTCCTGGCTTATCTGCAATCACTCAACAGCGATGTCATCCCTCTGGAAGAGACCGAGGGAGAAAAAGCTCCCGCGACAAACACCAGAGACCAAACGCATTCATGTGGTCATGACTTCGTGCATCTCGAAGGTTTATTGCGGCAAACGATGACCGATCCGCATGCCTTCACTGAAATGGACCGAGCTGTCCTACGATACGGAGAATTATTGAAGAAACGCGAACTGCCGGACGATGAACGTTGGCTGCTCGACCGGTTTCTTCAAGCCTGGGCAGCCATTCGCGAGGGCTCGCGATCATGACGATGGACCTTCCCAACATGGGTCGTAAACCCTTTCAGGAAGCGACGGTCCGACACGTCGTCGAAAGGCTCAGCGATCTCCGGGGATCGCGACGTTTTCTAGTCGCGGACGAAGTTGGTCTGGGCAAAACACTGATTGCGCAAGGAATCCTGCAGTACATGGCGTTGAAGCCCCAAATTCGGCCATTCAACGTGTTTTACGTTTGCTCGAGCTTGACCATTGCGCGTCAGAATCGGGCAAGTTTGCTCGAGGTATTGCCTCCAGCGGAGCGTGAAGCAGCCGTCGTGACCGTGGATCGACCGACACTTCTCCCCGAGGTCTCGCCATCCCAAAGCAATCGTTTTACCTTGTTTACCCTGACTCCTGGGACGCTGCCCATTAAAGGCGCGTCGAGTGGGCGCGTAGACGAACGCGCCGCCATTTGGTGTTTGCTGAACGAGGGCCTGAAGTTGAGCACGCCGCAACGCAAGGCGCTCGAAGAAAAACTGAAGCGCGTTCAGGTGCAAGCAACATGGGACAATCAGGTGAACAAGCGCAGCACGAATCCTATGCTCAAAGGAATTCGCGCCCTTGCCACGCCATTTGTCAATGAAGTACGGCCCATGCTGCGATTGCCAGGTGCAGCCGACAGCACTGTGGCAGAAGCGCTGCGAGAACGGTTCGCCCAAGAGGAACTGGGTACGATTCAATCGTTACGCAAGATTCTTGGGCGGCTCGGTCTTCAGAATTTGCGTCCGAATCTGGTCATTCTCGATGAGTTTCAAAGGTTTTTCGAAGTCATTGCGCCGTTTCGAGGTCAATCGGAGGCGACCGCAGACAAAAATTCCCCCGACGAACCCAACGAACCCAGCGATGATGACGAGGACGCGCACGGATTGCTTCGGCTCATCTTGGACGCGCGTGACGGCGGTCCAGGGCCCGCGACACTGTTGCTTTCAGCAACGCCGTATCGACCTCCAGCGAGTATGGTCGACGTTGACGGGCTGAAACATTATGAGCAGTTCTTTCAGTTGCTCGAATTCTTGTATGGTGCGGAGGCCCAAACCCAGGTACCCCATCTGCGCAAGGCCTTTCGACGTTATGGCGCACTGCTGCGCGATGCATTGCCGGGTAATCGCGACGTGCCACTGATCCGCGACGACATTCAGGAGCGTTTATTCCGGGTCATTGCCCGAACCGAACGCGAGGCGCTTCTCGGCGATACGGCTCGCTCGGTACCTCCGGAGCGACGCCACGTCGATTTACTTCCCAATGACGTGCGCGTCTTTCGGCATTTGTGGAATTCTGCCGACAAACGCGACCAAAGCGATGTGACGACGTATTGGACCTCAATCCCCTACCCATTGCAGATGATGGACCAGCGTTACTTGCTTCGAAAGCGGGCTCAATGCATTGATCCATTTCCTCGAGGCGGACACCCCTTGGCGCTGCGCGCCCATCAAGTGCGCAGCTACGAAGATTCACTACCGCCGCATCCGCGTATGCGTGCATTGCTCGACGCTGTGCCGAATACGCTACTCGAACTGCCGTGGCTTCCGCCCTCGTTGCCGTGGTGGCAGCTCGGGGGTTGCTTTGCAAAGGCCGCAATTCCAGAAGGGTTGTCGAAGATTCTGATTTTTTCACGATTCCGAGCGGTGCCTCGTTCCATTGCTTCACTCTTGAGCTACGAATCCGAGCGTCGGGTGTATGCTGGTCCAAGTGCTCGCACACGCCGATATGATTACCTTGGCCGTCGGCGGAGCAGCAAAGAAGACGTCGTCGAGCAAGATCTCGGGCTTGAGCCCCTTCCCGCGCCGTCATTTAATTGGAATGCCACCACCGTCGATCATCCGCTCTTACTTCTTTTCTTGCCGGCTCCGTATTTGGGCGATATTGGTGACCCACAACGATTGCCCCAGTTCGCCGACGGCAAACTCCAATATGAGAATGCTCGCCGATTTGTAGCCAATAAGCTTGTGGAGATATTTGCCAACCATTCCCTCAAAGTACGAGTTGTTAGCGGTGCGCGAACCAGTCATGCATGGCGGGCATTGCTTCGGCTCGAACGCTCGAGCAATACCTGGCAACTTCTTCGTGGTGCATTGAATAGCTGGGTCAAAACAACTGCGAATCAGCACGCGCGAAAAGCTGTCAATGCATGGATATTGGAAAATCACCAGCCAATCGAAATCAGCACGGTAGATGTGGAAGAATTGGCCGAGCTGGCGCTCGCGGGACCTGGGGTCGTGCTCCATCGGGCTGCAAAGCGCGTGTTTGCGCGTGCGGGTGATGCCAAGATTCGGGTGGAGCGTTCGGTGGCCATTGCATTCGGGGCGCTGCGCACGTACCTTGACGAACCAGAATTTCATCTCACTTTGGCGGAGCCCGGGCGCAATACGCCAAACCATCGAGCTGACATCCGTACAGCCGTTTGGCAGGGTAACCTTGAGGCCGTACTCGACGAATACTTCTCAATTCACGCGGGGCTTGGCGCTGCGCACATTGATGCTGGACGTGAAGAGAAGGCCCTCGATGCCCTGGAGCAGGCACTTTCAATTCGCGTTTCGAGCGTTCAAGCACATGCCATTGGCGATACATGCCCATCATTTCGCTTGCGCTGTCATTCGGCGATGCCATTTGGGCTCTCACCGGACAAGGATGAACGGAGCGACGAGCAAGCCGAAGCTCGGCCGGACACATTGAGGCTCGCATTCAACTCGCCTTTTCGACCTTTCGTGTTGGCAACGACCTCCATTGGTCAAGAAGGACTCGATTTCCACGTCTACTGCGATCGACTCGTGCATTGGGACCTGCCTGGGTCGCCAGTGGATCTCGAACAACGGGAGGGTCGAATCAATCGTTATGGTGGTTTGTCCGTACGCAAGGTGTTGGCCAAGCCGTACATTGATGGAACCTCCCCGCTACCTGACAACGGCAGCCTGTGGCTCTCGTTGACGCAAGGTATTCCCGAAACGTGCGAAGGCATGTCACCCTGGTGGGGCACCGAGGGCGCGAAGATACATCGCATTGTGTTTCTGCCGCCGCTTGCACAACAAGAAGCCGAACTCGAGCGTTTGCTGGCAAGCCTTTCGCATTATCGTCTTGCTCTGGGTCAGTCCGATCCGGAACAGCTCTTGCGTGCGCTACGGAGAAAGCTTGACGGCGCCCGCACGCCTGAAGAGAAACAAGCGATTCACGATTGGCTGCGCGAAATGCGGATCAATTTGGCACCGGTGCATCGTCAATGGAAGTAATGGGTACCGCGAGATCTCGCGCACTCAACGCGTACGGGGTGGTAGCCCGTCCGATTCGTCCGATTTACGCTGATTCTGAGCGTTTTGAACTTCGGCGTATGTTTTTTCGCTTTGGCTTCATAGAAGAGTTTGATTCGGCGGAAAGACCTGCATCGAGCATGGACTCAACGTTAGGAGGTACCTTGAAACCTGCCGTCTCGAGCCGTTGACGACTCTCTCTCAGGTGCTGACGCATACCTTCGTCGATCCTCGAATCTCCGAGAACCTTGCGAACGAATCGCGCCAAGGGTTGGTGACTACCGGCGAGAAAGAGTAACGGCACAACAAATCTGTAAACAAGCTCGAAATGGTCACTTGTTAATTCTTTTGCAGCCTTGAGAAGCATTTGGACAAAAAACGCAGAAGTTTCCGAATTTGCTATAAATTTCTGGCAATACGTCCACACGTGCTCACACACGATGTCGACGCCGTGGATACCGATCAGAGCCAAACCGCAAAGAAGAGGTGGTCCCCAGTCATCCGGTTCTATTGCATCAACCAATGAAAGCACTATGGAAACAATAAAATTCCTCGGCATCGTAACGGTATGCCGCAGTACCCATCTTGTTCCGATCTCTTGCAGCGCTAATTGGGATACGTTATTTGAGCACTCTTGCTCAAGCATTATTTCAAGAACGCGGTACGCATGCGGTTCATCTTCATTTCTACCAAGCCATTCGATGGCAATATGTTCTGCCTGTATTCTCCAGTCACGGTGGTCATTGGCGCAGATCACGCTCATGGACGCAGCTATTTCGCCCGAAGTCGGCTCGGTCGGATTTGCAAAAAGCCAATTCACCGCGTTCCGCAAAAGCTCGGCATGAGACGTCACTCCCGCTGGGTATTCTAAAAGTGCTTTAGCAATGCCATGGTGAATAATCCATTGGAGATTGGGATCATTACAATTACGAGTCCAATTGGACGAAAAATCCAAGCCCTCTGCAAGATCCTCGTCAAGTCCTTGCGAGAGCACGAAATGTATTACGAATGCGCTGTATGGAGCACTTCCGTGATGCGATAGCCAGGCGAGAGCGGCGCTGACGATTCGCTTCCTGCTCTCTTCCACGAAGATCTCCCTATTCAGCAGAGATCTGAAAATGCGCGCGGCTTCCAGATAATACTGGTGATTCTCGAGCCAGGATACTATTTTTTCCAACTGAGGTATTGTGATACTCGGCAGTCGCGCGATTTCAACATTCATCATGAGCGCGTCAGTGCGGGTACCATACGCTTCGTGCCACTGAAGAGCTGCCGTCAATACGGTGGCTGTTGGCGCACCGTACTCCGCGTGCAGAAGACCGGCAAGCACGTGCCCTGATTCAAATCGATGGCCAAACCGCTGAAGCCACTGATGCGCAAGTTGTATGACTTTCGCTGGCTTTTCAAGTTGCCGCAGTACGGGCGGAAGGACAAGCCAAGCCTCACGCGAAGAGCCGTTCACCTCAAGCCATTCAATCGCGTGCTGCATGACGAGATTGTCAATATCGGCTGGAAGCGCAACGACTTCGAGCAGTTGGTGGATAGGAAAAGCGGCTTCCACTTCACGACCATGAATTCGGAGCCAATTCTGCATCGATTCGACGACCATTGGCGGATTGGGATTCTGGTCTCGACGAGCGAGCATGGCGCCTATAAGCATTCCGGCCCCCGCTGTTTCACCGTGAACCTCAATCCAGCGCAACGATTGGCTTTGCAACTCGAGCAACGCGTCGGGCGGCGCAAGGCTCAAAAGCAGAATGACAGCCGAGACAAATCCGGCCGCTTCGTCGTCAGGATGCGTTGCGAGCCATTCGAAGGCCATGCGCACCAGGGGTGTAGATTCTTCTTTTCGGGCAGCGTAACGGCCAAGCAGAATACCGATGACGACGCCAGCAAATGGTTCTTCGCTATTGCGCTCGAGCCACACACGTCCGACTTCGTCGACTCTTCCGGCCAGTGCTGGGTCAAGATCCAGTCGCTGAAACATTTGCTGAATAATCGGACGCGCTTGACCATAACTGGCATAGGTTTCAACCCATTCCAGAGCGGCATTCGTCGCCTCCAGCAAACGTTCATGTGCAATATGTTCGTCTTCGATGAGCAGCGGCAAAATGTTGGAAACCCAAAACTGATGTCGATGGTGCTCGAACCAGTTCCACGCAAGGTCATGAACCCCCTCGATCTTCTCAGAGAGTGTATTCAGCAACAACCCCGACGATACTTCAAGGGGATACGCTTCGAGCCATTCGAGTGCAATGTCAATTGCCGATTCTGAGCCATCAGTTGTCGTGGTTGGGTCGATACATAAGGCGTTTAATACGAACCCGGCGTCGCTGTCATTTCGGTACAGCCGTAACCAACGCCAAGCTTCTTTCCTTGCTTGCGTTTGCGCCTGCGTACCCAAATCACGACGCAAGCAAAGTAACGTTAAGGGCATCGATAATTGTGCGGCGGGTAAGCCTGTTGCGCAAAACTCTAATACAGCATTCGCGGTCTTTGAAATCAGTTCTGCCGATAACTCCGTGCTTTCTAAGATAAATGCAAGCGCGCCCGGTGCAGATGGGTTGTTTTTGTGTTTCTCGTACCATTGCCACATCGAGGCGGCTGTCCGTTCATGAATCGGTTGCGGTACGTCGGCGCGGTCCAAAAGCGCCATAAGAACTGGCAATGCCTCCTGAAGGGTTCCATAGGCACAAAGCCACTCATCGGCAGTTTGCAGCAATTGCAATGCGCGCTCCGTAGGAATCTCTTTGCGCATGAGCAGGGTGTAGAGGCCGAAACCTGCGTCCAATTTCATACCATGCCGCTTGAGCCACGGCACGACGATCTGGTCCCATTGGCCCCGAAGCAACGCGCGAAACCATGGAACGCATTGCTGCATATCCCAAAAAAAAGAACCTGCAGTGCGTGGCTCTGCGGTAATCAATGATTCTCCGATATCTCGGGCATGCTCCTCAAACCAAATCTGCAAAGCGCGCCCGAGAAGCCGCTCGAATCCTTCGGCGGTGGCGTGGATACGCCCAAAGACAATGGCATAATCCCCCAACTCAAGCAGAGACGGCAATGCAGGAGCGAGCACCGCATCAAGCACATCCGTTCTGACTCCATCCGAAGAGCTACGGAGCATATCCAATAAGACGCAATCGGTAACCGTATCGTGCGCTGGGCTGAGAATGTCGTCGCCACACAACCAACCGAGATCGCGCAATACGCTAACGACGCGCTGCATATCCCCCTTGGCACCGAGATGACGGCCTACCTGCATAGCGGCGTCGCGCAACAGCGACGCGGATGCCGGGGCCGCGGCGAGCACAGCGGATGCCACCACAACCTCGGGATCAACCAGCTCGGGCAGCAATGGCGAAGCAGACTCGCGGACCCGAAGCTCATCCTCATGAAGCCGTCGACGAAGCCAATCGACAAGGTCCCCAACCTTGCCGGACGTCAATGTCTGCTCTGTCAGCCGACCGGCGCAAGCCTTTCGCTCGAGATCTTGCAACAAGAGCAATGCTATCGTTGGTCGGTGCCCCACCCAATCACAAATTGGGCGTTCATCGAGTTTCGCCAATGCAGTCGGCGCGATCTGTTGAACCATTGCGCCGATAATCTGCTGGGCGTGCATGGTGCCCGGATCCAAAACGATCGGATTATCGAAATATTCGGCACGCCCGAGGATTCTCCGCGTCTGACGAGCCGTGCGCGCACATGCCAAGAATCCAATTCGCACATTTCTTTCCCGTGTTTCATGTTTGAGCTGCCGATTAAAGGTGTCAAAATCCAAAGTGAATTGATCGAGATAATCACAAACAAAAAGTATTTTACTATCGCGCTGCTGCAACGCCACGTCAGTGAGATCCTGCAGCGTGACCGACGGTTTTGCATGTACGATGAACAGGACACGCCAACCCGAAGCATCCGCACGCCGAGCAACCTCGAGCAATGTCCTTGTTTTCCCTACGCCACCTGCGCCGGTCAAAAGCACACCACCCCAGGCTTGCGAACGAACGTCCACCAGTTCGAGAAGGCGGTCTGGATGAGCCGGATTCGTGGTCTCGGGCTCGACGAACTTCAGTGTCTTCAGATATTTTTCAAAATCTTCAAATGATGCAACATGTTCATGGTAGCCGCGCAAAGTCGATAGCTTGGTTCCTAGCCATTGGTCCGCTACGCGCGAATATCGGTCAAGAAATGCTCTCAAATCACTCCAGTCGGCGATCTTGACCTTCTCGATTGCTGATCTGCCCTCGGCGCGCAAATCATTGAAGAGCTTTTCAATGGCGTTTTGAAGTCGGCTCCGTACGGATACGCTTGGAATTACTGCACTTGTAATGTAAAGATAGCCGCGAGCTTTTTTCCACGGACCGTATGCATCCGGCCATCCCTCTTTGGCCTTTTGACGGAGTTTTTGCTCGACTTTGGACCATGCAGAGGTAATGTTTGTCCCGACACTATCCCGCCCGTCATCGTTGTCTTTACACTCGACGATAAGGGGATACCCAGCACCCGGAAAAAGGTAGGATAAGTCCGCCGGGGATTCGAGATAAGCGTCGATACTTCCGTCCGGCCCGGCAGTTGGGACAATGATCGCTTGCCCTGGGGCCGCTTCCCGTAGCACATCGCCCACGAGTTGCTGAAAGGCGTCTTCCCTTTCGGGAAACGCGCGGGCTCTAATGCCGTTCCAGGATCTATGTTGAAAGTGTTCGGGAAAAGCGCGCGTCACGTTCCTCGGCGGACTCTACACCCAGTTGGTCCGGTAGTCGTCAAACATTTTTGTTGTCAAGCTCGGTCAAGCACCAAAACCCCCGCCATCCCTGTCGCGCGCGTCATCCCTTCCGCCAACGTATCCCCTGCCCGTGGGCCCACCAATGCCACTAGCAGCACCGGCGCCTCTCCTGGTTCGAGCTTCCACGTCCTCGTCGGGAGGGCCCCCTCTGCGCCCTGGCAAAGGTAACGCACGTCGACCGGCTCTGAGCCTGGTGCAGGCTCGAGCGTGATCCGCTCTCCAATGCCCAGTCGAACGGGGACGATCTGCCCCCAACGAGGCTGTACGATTTCCGTCGCAGGTTCCTGCTCGGCCGGTCCGAGCGTTGCCGATACCAATGCATCAAGTTCCGTGTCCGGAAACAACAAAGAAAATGGCACACCGGGCGCCGATTTCGTTTTGCGCGACAATGTCAAAAAGCTCGTAATCGTTCGGGCGAGCCACGGTCTGCCAAGCAATGCTGCCGCCATGAGGTCCTTGCGTCGACGCCGGGCAACTGCTTCTCGGAATGCCTCATCACCACGCGGATGTTGCACGAGCGACTCCCAGGCAGCGTGCTCTTCGGTCTCGTCAGTGCCCAGCACAAGCGCGTCCAGCGTTCCTGCATCGATTCGACGGTTCATGTTGCCGACTCCGCAGTAACCTTGGATAGCCCATTGATTTGCTCGCGAAGGATGGCATCGTCTTCAATGCCGAGCGCATGGAGTGTCGTTGGGCCGAGCGATCTGCGAGTCAGCTCAACGGAGAACCCCTCGTTTGAAACGTCGAAATCATTTGAGGAAGCAAGCGCTAGGCAATCGCGCACGCATTGGCGGGCGCCCTCTTTTCGTAGATGCGCAACGTCTCGCGATCCTTTCACTCCAGAAGCCACAAAATTCGCCACAATGGCGCGGTCCGGCACGCGGTAAGGCGGACTGTTTTCGCAAGGCGACAATGTCGTCGAACGCAGAGCGAGTTTGGCCGGTGCGCTTGCGTTCGAGGAAACGAGTTCGTGCAGGAAGCAGAGAAAGCGAAACATCGCATCGTGCCCGTAGAAACTACGCTGTTTCTTGGACAAACCGCCAGCTTCCGTCGAGATTTCACCTGTTTCACGCCAACCAAACCATTCTCGACGCAACGTTTTCGTCGCTCCAAGCCAAAAGCCGACGAGATCCGCACATGTGTTGTGGCGGAGCGTGCGCAATGTAATGGCTAGCCTTCTACCAAAAGCTTGAACTTTTTCGTGCGCCAAGGCCGATTCTGGTTCAATCCCTTGCTGTTTGTCATCCTTGGCGTGCTGCGCATAGGATCCGACAGAACCGAATTGGATTCGCGCATAACCATTGCGCCCGACTTTCTGATGCAACCAGAATCGCGCTTCCGTGAAAAGGCGAAAACTACGCGAACCGGGATGCAGACGCGATGGATCGATTTCTGCCGTCATGAATCGATCCATCGTCCATTCCACGGCTTCTCCCACTGGATCTTCTTGGTAAAATCCATACGCCGACAAACCGACTCCCTGCGAGTCGACAAAGTCGGTGAATGCAAGGTCGAGCAGCGCGCGGATCTCGTCACCTCGAGTTTCCACAAGTCGCCGCCGTCCCTCAACGGTCCAGTCTTCGATGGGATCGTAAATCCGCGTCTTCGTCACGTTGTCCCTCAGAGCCACATCCAATAGCGAAATGCCGCAAGATGCACGGGGCTGCAAGCTTCTTCGACCAGAGCCTCAACAGAGAACCCTTTCAGTGAAGGAGCATCGAGGTGGTCCGTGAAAGGGACGACCGCGCGGGGGTCAAGCCGCATTGCGCTCGCCAAGGAACGCCGATCTTCGTCCAGGAATTCAAGCGCCGCTTTGACGTCCTCGAACGATGACGCGGCTGCGCGAAACCTCGCAAGAAGCATAGCCGTGCTGGCGATCGCTTCCAATAGCGCCGTACAGCCATCGATCTGCCTTCGACGCAGGCGGATACCATACCTCTCACACACGAGCGCCTTGACCAAATCAAAGATTGGCCAAGCAAGATCCAGCACCGCAGTCGCACCACAAGCGAGAAATTCCCCTGAGAGCCCCGGAATCTGATCGCGATCATCCCGACGAATGGTCTCTACTGGACCAACTCCCGCTGTGGCCGCCCAAAGTTCGACGATTTGGCAATCTGGGAGCATCAACCCTCGCGTGTTCTTGTCGGTGAATGCTCGCCCACCTTCCAGTGTAAAGCCGGATGTGCTCGGCGAAATCGCGAATGGATGGCCTGTCGCATAAATTCGCAATGTTCGCAGCCCTGGCCCAAGTGGATCAAGTTGCTCCACCTCTGAGATGTCGCGTGTAATGGTTGTCGGAGGTTGAATTACGACGGGTCCAAACCAGCGGCGTAATGTTGCGATTACCGCTTCACCACAGGAGGTGTCGCCTCGTTCTCGTTCAACGGGCAGCCAACAAGCTTCAACTCTTGCTCTTCCCGCGGCGCGATGTTCCACATTGACCGATGGCAAATGGTGAATTGCACCAATTCGCTCATAGAGCGGTACGCCGCGCACTCGCAATCCGACAATGGGAAGCGCACGTAATGCACCCGGGGCGAGAATCGAGAATTGCCGCATCCCCTTCTCGAGCGCATCACCCAAGAGACGATCCAGCACGGGTTCGAAAAGTTGTTGAAGTTGCTCCCATACCTTGGCGCGCGACGTCCCCGAGGCCCTCACCAGGAAATCCTCGGAATCAGCTCCCGCAACGTGAAGCTTTACCAGCAAATCTTCGAGTTCCCAGCCGACCTTCGTATCGGTCAAATCAACTCGCTGCTCAATACTGTTTCCTGTATTCCAGAGCAATGCGGCAGCAAGGTGTCCCGTGGCTTCAACCACGAGTCCCAGCACCGCCGCCCCCGGAGGCACGCGACGAAGCAAGTCTTGCCGAGTGGGCAACCGAAGTCCTGGGTCAAAGATTTCGCGAAGTTGAGGAAGACGTTTTTCATGGCCTTCCATGGCCTTCTCGCTCGCGTTCACCAAATCTCTCCACATCGAAACGAGAATTCGCGTTCGTTCCTCAATCGAGCGAATGGCGAGAAATGCTGCTGTTCGCGCATTGGGCAAGTCTTTCTTTGGGAACCACCGGCACGAGTGTGCAATTTGCCATGGCAATAATTCCAATGGGCTCATGCACTTCGTTTCGATTTCTTCCGCTGGAAATTGAAACGAATCCAATGGGTGGGGCTTGAGATCGCGCTGCCCTCTGCTTGCCATGGTGTAATCAACCGCAAGTGCAGCATCTTCGAGGTAGGTCAATACCATGTCACGCTCCCGCGCCACGGCCCCGAAGAAGTGTCTATGTTGTTCCGACCATGATTTCGTCATCCACAACCATCGTCGAACCAGTGGCAACCTTAGATCGCAAAGTGGCTGCAAACAAGCGAGGAATTGAATGGCATCCTTCGAGTCGCCTGGCGCTTGTGCAATCCCGACGAACAACGATGCAACGAGTCTACGATACGCACCATCGAGCGTCCCTGTGGAAGCCCAAATAGGCGTCCGGTCGTCATCTGGCCAGCCCCACAAGCCGCCTTCGATCGCGTCCCAAGCGCGATTGAATCGCTTGTCTTGGATGGGTAGCTCGAACGTTTTGGCATGTACGCTCGCCATACCGAAACGCAGAGCCTCTCGAGCAAGTTCTCGCGGCGTGAGCAAACCCATTCCATCAAATTCATTGACGACCTCCGGCCGCCGCTGCATGACCACAAGCCCGATGGTGCTTTTCAAGCGTGACAAGACTCCAATGACTCGTTCGTTTGAATTGGGCAGGTCAAGGATCTCGTCAATGCGCTGTTCAGCAAGCCTTTCGGCGTCTTCGAGCAATTTGGGCACGAAAAGTGGCATTTCCCATGCTGCCGTCAACGTGCGCATTGCCTCATAACAATCCGGCCGAGTCGTGAGAATGACGGAGCGCGCAACACTCCACACCCGGTCGATCTCTTCCGCGATATTGGGTCGGCGATTTTCAGCCGCGCTCCACATATCGATGCAAGCGCGCAGCATCCGAATGTGAGCGTCTTCGGGCAAACCATCGAGTAGCCTTTCCGCTCGTACCAGGGCAATGCGATGCGGGCCGTTGAGCATGAATTGCTGAGGCACGATCGCATCACCTCGAGCGAATTCAAACCACAACCAAGCGGCTTCAATGGCGAGTTGCTGCCAATCCTGAGCGATCCGCGATGTCGCCGCCATTGCCTCATGAATCCAGGCAAGCGCTGCAAGTAAATTATGCCGGTGCGCAGACACCAATCTATCGCGATAAAGTCGCGCGACTCGAATGGCCTGCTCGGACGTAGGAGACGCATCAGGTAGAAGCTTCGTTGCTTCAGTGAGCCATTCTTCGAACCATTCATCGAGCGGTTTTCCCTTGGGCTCGATAGCCGGTTTGCGCAATGTTTCCTCTACGATTCGCTTGCCTTCGGCAATTTCCTCGGGCGTGAGCGGTCGAAATTTCTCGGGATCGTATGGCTCTGTTGGTCGCCGTTCGTGCACTCCGACAAATCGGAATCCGGCCCATGCGAGTGGATGCGCCAGCCGCTGCAACTGTTCGAGCATACGGCGTTGCGGATCCTCTCGAGGTGCGGCAGCTGGACCAAGAAACGTCAATAAGTCCGTGTCATGGGTTTCTTCGTCCGGCTCCCCGCCGAGCGCGGCTTTGAAAGCGCGCAGACCCGCTTCGACGGTCGTTGCTTTCGTGAGATGGTCCAACAGCGACTTGATGCCTTCATCGCGCCAAAATCGTTGTGCCTCCGCCAGCGCATGAGGAGCGGCCAAACCATTTCGGAGTCCCCTTCGGTACGTGCGAACAATACAAGCCGTCACGAAATCAGGCACGGACCATAATGTGCCGATTGCGCTTCGCACGCCATTACGAACGAATTCCACATCGAGCCCAAAAGCTTCGTCGACCTGGGGTACGAGCGGATCGGTTGGTAGATTGACGCCCGACTGACAAGCCCACAGTTCGATGCGCTCCATCCCTGCCCAGCCCGCAGCAAGCGATGGTTCGTCCAGGTATTCATCTCCGTGCAGACATACATGCGGACCTCGCTCACCCGCATGTTGGCCGTGCGTGTAGAGACAAACCACATCGGCGGTCCGAGCTGCTGCCAATACGCGTTCTTCGGTTGCAATTGGTCCCTCGATTCGCGTCTCACTCGGCAAGCGAAGTCCGAATGCAAACGAATGATGAAGGGTTTCTCCGGGCGCTACGGAGACGACTCCGTGCCGCGGTGCCATTGGAGCTTGTCGAATGAAAAGTGGCGCGACGGACGGTGTCCACGACAGGGCGTCGAAATGGTCGAGCAGCGTTTTTCCTCGCGGACCGACGGCGCCAAGCGGCAGGAGAGACGCGGCGTACGACGGTAGAAGAACGGCATGAGCCATCCGATGCGGTGGAAATGCGGGCGACAGGTCGATCGACTCGAAATCCTTAGCAATTTTCTGCAACAGCTTGAGCGGCGCATCTTTGGAGTTCTGCCGTTGCCGAGCAATCCTCGGAAATAGCTCCTTTGGCACATCCACGCGATGGTCGCGTGCCTTGAGTTCGCCGCCTTCGAGCCATACCACGATGACGAGCAAGTCCTCGGCGAGACTGAGACGAACCAATGCGTGGCCGGGGTATTCCACGAGCAAATTGCGAACGACATCGCGCGAGAGCCGGTAGAGCCACGGTTTGTTGCGCTCCGGAACAATGCTCGGGTCCATTTGGCGCATCCGATCGCGGAGGCGAATCGCGTCGTCGCCAACTTCGCGCGCTTTTTGCGCCAAGAAGCCCATTGCATCGGGATGTCGGAAGGCTTCTTCGAGGATTTGAACAAGTGCGTTGAGCTCGTCACGGCTGTAGCTGTCGTCGGCTGGGATCGCGAGCTTCTTGGTGTGTTGCAATAGCGTGGGAATGTCGACCATCCCGTGCACGAGACGACTTGAAAAGTCTTCCAGCATAACCGCGGTCAGACTCCTCCCATGGTGGTATCCAGCAAGGACGCGCAAAACCGGGCTCCCATGTATATGCGTGAATGCGTCGACATTTTCGGCGAAGCGCAAGCCCGACACATCCTCCAATGTGAAAAATGCTTCGAGAGCGTCTTCCTCCTCGAGATGCAATCTTGCGGCTTTGTGCGCTGCGGCTTGTGCTTCGGCCACGTGATGATCGGCCAGATGATCGGCCATCGCATGGCGCCAACGCTTCATGGCGCGCTGGATCATGCCTTGGTAGAGGACGAGCGCTTCTTTGCGCATCCCGGCGTCAATGTAATGGTGAGCAAGTTCCTCGAGGAATCGATCACGAATCCGATCGACACGAATCCGGCGCAGAATAGCTTGGGCTTGTTCTTTCGCGGGCGGTGTTTCTTGGAGTAGAATCCATGCAAGTCGCATCTGAGCCATATCGATCCAGTCGGGATGACCGAGGTCGATGGCTTCCAGGAGCTGCTTCTTTGCGTGCTCCAAATCTCCTTTGGCGCGCCGTTTGACTCGATGACCTGCGGCATGTACGAGGACACGCGCATGGTGCTCGAATTTCGTTTCCTCGTCGAATAGCGGTCCACCACGACGTACAAACGCTTCCGCGCGATCAATGGAGAAGAGCGCAGCGGTATAATTCCCACTTTGGGAGTGGCAATTCGCGAGATTATGCGAAAAAGATACGACGTCCTCGACTCCCGCAAGTCCCGTTTTGAGCGCGATTTCGACGGCTTTCTCGAAGAGACCAATAGCTTCATCGAGAAGTTTCTTTACCACGGCTTGGTTGTCTTCCTCCTCGGCGAGGTATCGCAAGCACGTTGCGAGTGCATTGTTGACCATAGCCACGCGGTGAGGATCCTTTGGCAATGCCGGCGACTTGATAACGCGACGATACAAAATTTCTGCGTTACGCAGATTGTCTTTTCGAACTCCATCTGGCCGATTCTCGTAACACCGGCCGAGATCGAACCAGGCCATGGCCGCAGCGGGACCAGGGTCATTTTTTGGGAAAAGGTTCGCGGCCTGGGCGTGCAGGGCAAACGACGTATTCCAGTCGCCTTTCTCGCGCAGTTGACGAGCTTTCTCGCGCAGATCGAAAGACTGCTTGCCGACGGGCGTTGAAGAAACGTCGCGCTCGAATGTCATACGCTTTTTGAGAGCTTCCCGACCTGTCATGGCCTCAGCGAAGGAGACGTCGTTCATGGTGTTACCTCCAGATAGTCACCCGCCATAGCCGCCAGCACAAGAAAGTTTCCCCGAATGGCGCCGGACCGAGCGCGTGGCATCGAAGCATGGAATGTGCCATGCGGGCGACACGGGGGATTTGTTTGGAGCGGCGCTGTCAGGGGTGATCGCGATCAGGTGGGCGAAGGGGCCTGGTGATCGCGAACATCGCATGATCCTGCTAACACTCGGTCTGTCCACCGCCCAGGCGGATGACAGGCGCGCCGTTTTCACTTCTCAGGTTGGTGGTCTTGCGGGACAGCGGTTTTGTCGTCGTTACACGCTTCACGGTTCCCTTCCTGTGTTTTCGGACTGCACTTCTGACACGGTAACGATTGGGACAGGAAATTGCTCCACCTGCTTCGGGAGCTTTCGCGGCGATCTCTCGTCCTCGTGAGTCTCAATGGTCGACCCGCCCGGTACAAGAGCGACGTCCACGCCCTGATTGGTCATGAACGCCAGGAATTCCGAGTGGCGCCGAACCCACGGGAATTTGCGATCATCTATATCTTTGCGGCTGAGAAGCGATGGATTCGGTTCACGGAAGAGCCAGATTGGCCAAACGACCGTAAGCTCTGCGTCAGCGAGCGCTTTCTCGAGCGAGCGTCGCCGGATAACCAGTGCTTGCGAGAACGCATCATCCCACCGCGTTCGCACGTAGATTGCATGCGTTATGCCATCGCGACTCTTGAAATGCCATTCCTCTGCGTTTCCATTTTGCTCGGCATTCACGAGCCCCAAGACGCTGCGAATCCAATGCGCAGGCATCCAAAATTGGCGTTCTCCACCGGCTGCGTTCCAGGTCACGCTCGTGGTCATAGCCAAAAAGGCGATCGACTCCTCGTTGGATGCTCTCTCAACGTCAACGAGTTCCATGCTGTAGAGGTTATTCGCCCACGGCGCCCAAACCGCCTCGAATGGATCAATATAAGCGCTGCCCTGTATTGATTCGCTGAATTCGCTAAAGTCTCTAATGCTGCTCCTACGACGTGATCCACGGTAAAAATCACCGGCGAGCCGCAGTCTTTTCGCTTCCTCGACTTCCACGCCTGCCGAGCTCATACGGAGTATCGATTCGCCCTGACTGTCATCCTCGCGAGCCTTTACGAAGCAACGCAATGTGACCCATTCCGAGCCATCAGCCTTCTCGGGACCATTGTCGGGCGATAAGACGAGCCAGGGGCGCAAATCGGGCTCCGGCGCTCGCTGAACCCATTCGATTGCGCGCTTCAGTTGCTCGGTGGCGCCGACGTCGAGCCGAGGCGCGAGCCCGTCATCCGGCCACAAGGTCCAGCCATTGCTCGATGGTGATTGCGTGCGCGAAACTTCGGATGCCGGATTGGTGGGCAAGTTGGCAATCAGCACGGGATCCACAGGGGGATCGAACACCTCAAGTGCACCTGTATTGCCATAATCACGGATGGGAACACGTCCTGCGAGATAAGCTTGGAGGACGTGACAGCCGGTCCACACGTATTTCTCACCTATCGCTGATACGGGACTTCGGGCACCATGTGTTTCTTGCTCGTATCGCGCGGCGATTGCTCCACTCATGTCCGATACGTTCTCGTTCCACCCCATTGCATTCAGGTGAGCCATGAGCGCACCGAATGCAAACTTATGCGAGGTCAGCAAATCCAGCCCCGCAGCTTTGGCGTGAACTGCCAGGAGCTGTTCGGCACGCGGATCAGGCGTTTGCTCGGACGAATAGTCGGACATGAAAAACGGATCGATAGCCCTGGGGACGACGTACCAGGCAAGATCACCTGTGATTGGTAGAACTCCCTCGCGGTCATTTGCTTCATCTGCCACCTTGGCATCCATTGGCATTAGGACCTTGTCCGTCAGATAGAGCTTTCGCACATTTTCGTGAATCTCGCTGCGAATGGATATGCCCATTGCGTGGGCTCGCTCCACTATCCCGCGCGCCGCGTGCAGAACGACGACGTTTTCTCGCCTCCTTGACGCATGTGGCGCCAGCAAGTTCGCATTGACCCACTCGGCGAGTTCCGTAAGTCGCGGAGCATTGCCTGCCAGGCAAGCTGCGCCAAATGCGACCATGGCCGCATCTTCCGCCATTTGCGGGTCGTTTGTGTCGAAAACCAATTCGAGCCACCGAATCAATTCGTCGATCCGTCCCGCTCCCCATCGCGCGAGGTCCGCGCGGAGCCTCCTCCGCCATCGATTATCAACGGATGTGAGCGCCCAACCGAGGAGCAACGGTGGTCCATCGCCTGAATCATCCTTGTCGAGCTTCAGGTGCTCCAATGCTTCGACGCCGGGACCGGCCCAAGGCTCCCCCTCGCCCTGGAGATCTGCGGGGCCTGACCAGAATAAATCCCGCATTGCTGGCAAGAACGGCAAGAGCGCCTCATGGACGAATCGCGGACCGAATGGGTGGGATTCGTCTCGCGCAACGGGTATGCACAGCTCGGTGAGAACGCGCCGGCATGTAGGCATGCTTATGACAAGCCGTTCGCGGACCCAGGCTCGATAACTCTCGGCATTAACAACGTCCATCGATGCAATGGCTCGAAGCACCCACGTATCGATCTGCGTGCGGTCCCAATCCGCGGGCCAAAGCTCTGGACGCGAGAGAGCGCGGCCCTCGCCAGTTAGCAGGATAGCTACCTGGGCGATCGCATCCGGTCGCAACGAAAGCCGTCGCATTACCTCAGCGGATCGCTCGGAGGGAAATGCTTTCTGAATTTCGTCTTTTGCCGCATACGCAAGAAGAAAATCCACGAGGGGTTCAGTGGTGGGCTCGACATAGATTGAGGGCGGTTCGAGAGGGCTCGTTGGTGCGCTATCCCGGGTCCAGAGGAGACCTTCGCTTATTGCGTGTTCGAGAACTCGGCCCCATTGCTCATTTGAAATGCGACCGTCTACGACATTGTATGCCGCACGAATGACCTCCTCGCGGCGAGGGGCGCCGTTGTCGACGTATTTCCGTGCGATTGCGCCCAGAAGAATGCGGAGCGGGCTCTCACCTCGACCGATGCCACACGCATCGCAAATTGCCTTTTCGGCCCGTTTGAGCTTTTCCTTGAAGAGATTTGGCAACGCGACGTTCTCTCGGCTGATCGGCGCTCGCGGCCTGTCGCGGTAGAGATCGCAATAGAGCCGGAGGCTCAACGGATCGCGAATTGCCCAGCGCACGCGCCGTTCCGGGAGGGGCATTCCATAATGTTTACAATAAATGGGCAATAGGCTCTGGACATCGCCGTCCTCTGGCAAAGGGGTCTCATGATAATCCCGCGCACTCATCGGCTCGAGGATCGCATCGCGAGCGCTCGTTCTGAGGCTGACGGCGATGCGGATCCGTGGGTACCGCTCGACGTGCGACGCCAATTCCCCAAGCAACTCTGCCCAGCGCGACGGCGCCCCCGATTCCTCCAAGCCGTCTATAGCGAGCAAGAAACATGTCGGCTCGTTTTCGATTCCCTTTGGCAACTGCTCTTTCGGTGAGCGCCGCGAACGAAGTGCATCAGCGCGAGCGGCGGTCGCTTCAAGCGCATTGAGGATCTCGACGAGGTTCATGTTGGGGCAATCGAACGCTCGCCGAAGGATGGTCGGGAGATCCTCTTGAACTGGACAGATTTTGGCTCGGATCAGGACCGCTGGCAGGCCTGCGAGAAGCCGAGCCTCGACCATACGGGCAAGGGCATGGGTTTTCCCGACGCCGGGCCTTCCTGTGTAGGCGGCATGCTTGGTCGTGACGTTGAGCCAAAAAAACTCCCAGTATTCGACCAGTCGCTCCCAAGCGGGATATATCTCCGTGAAGCACGCACCGATCCGTTGACGTATCTCACCAAGGGGACGAAGCGCTCGCTTGTTTTCCGCTTCGGTGAGCGTGTGATACAAGAGTCGCACGGAGCGCTCGTGGGTCATTTGAGCCGGAATCGCTCCAGGGCAGCGCGCACCCAACCGCAATCCCTGGCCCAGAATTTTTGCAGCTTCAATTCCCGCAGAAAGCTCCTCCAGAGCGTCTCTTTGCATGACCTGCGCATTCGAGATGCGATCCATAAAAACGGGATAGCGATCCAAGCGCGCCACGGCATCGCGTGCAGCTTCGAGGCTCTTCTGCACATCGTGGACCCCCCCGAGGACCTCTGCACGAGCCACGGGTTCTCCGAGCCGCAACGCGAGGTCGCGCTCAAGCTCGCCCGCAGCATGAACTTCGGGGACGTAACGCTCGCGAAGCCAGCTCCGCCTTTGGCCATCGAATTGATTTTTCAGGTTTTCGAGCGTGAAGATACTTCGCAAGAACCAATTGGCGTGCAGCCCTTCGTTTTCGGGCTCGGCCAAGAGCGCCTCGAGCTTTGCCTCGTCCCAAAGCTCGATGGTGACATGCGGAGCCTTTGCGCCTGCTTTTGTGATCCACTCGTCCCAGCGAGCGCGCTCCGTTTTTTCTTCGCGCGCTCCGGATTGCTTCTTGGTCCTATCATCCGCGAGTTTGCGAGGAATCGCGACGCAATACTTCGTCAGGTTTGGACGCACAGAGATGGCCGTGCGGAATGAATCATCTATCTGCTCGATCTGCTTCGGTCCGAACGTGTCGCGAAACCACTTGGCTTGAAGCCCGATGACGTCTCCCGACGTGAGGACGGCATATGCCTCGACTCCACCATCGCCGCCCGCGCCGCGGACGAAGTTGAGTGCACGAAGCATGGCGCCGTTCTCGCGGCGGCAAAATCGCTCGAAAATCAGTCCCGCCAGCGCCTCGAAGGCTGCACTCGGACTTTCGCCATGGTGCTGAAAATTTGTCCAATCCATCGCCGGTTGCTGCGAGAATGACCCATGCGGCAGGTCGGACGCAAGTGTTCATGTAACGCGGATCCTTTCGGCCCACAGGCGTGGGCGACGCGAGCATTGTTTTGAGCCTGTAGGGATGCGGGGAATGAGGCAGAAGGTACGGTTGCAAAAGCATATCGTCGGTGTTGCTCGATGCCCCAAAAAAGTGTTGCACAGCCTGCCCGACTGCGGCGAACATGAGCCATGGAGCGCCGACGAAGACAGCGAAAACCCCGTGAGGGAGAAGTGTGGGTCCGGCTCAGCGACCGCGCAGCGGTCAAAGTGGTAGCCGTCCGAGCACGAAGCGTAAGCTACGAGAACGTGGTTACCGGTCGCCGTGGGAGTTCTGCACTCCCCGGGTTCCTGCAGCGGTTCCAGCTCGCAGAGGCACGTGCAACCAAGGTCGTCGGGCGAATACCTGTGCCAAGCAACGTCGTTCCTATCGGCGCGGCGCGGCGACCGGGCGCAGCCCCACGCCCAGCATCGACCCCGCTGCGTCGTGGGGCGATACGCACACTAGCTCGCGTGCGCTAGAGCAATACATGGGCCGTCCCTTCCTCGTGTCATTTCGGCCACTCTGCCGTACCCTCTTTGGCCGTCATGCTTCCGCACAATTCGGCCTACCTCCGTTTGTTGATGGTTCGATCCGCCGTGAACCAGACCTTGAATCCGCATTTCCATCAGTCACGGCGCTTTGCAGAAAGGGTAAATTCGCTCCACGACTCCAAGAATCGGATCGAATCGCATACATAACAACGCGTGGCAAGTACGGATCGATGTCAGCGACCCACTGGCGTCTCGTTGCATTATTGCGTGTCAAGCATTGTTATGGGACCCATGCAGAGGCCGCCGAGTGGTACACTGAACACCGGGCACCCCTCCCCCGAAACTGTATCGTCCGCAAAAACAACCACGTCCCGTTCGATCATTCTGATGGCTTTATTAGCCCTGAATTGCGCGCAATGACCATCGGATGCAATCTGGATCAGGTCATAAGAAAGTGGGACGCAGGCTACCGAATTCGCTCTCGAGAACATGGCGACTTTCTCATCTGCGAAAGACTTTTTAGCAACTTGAGCGATCCACCAGCAATATACGAGCACGAGTGGGTGGATTGGCACGGCCGGATCCCGTCGACTCGCAATCCGCCGCAGATTTCCGAAGACTTGTGGTCCCACCTGTGCCGTCGGGCTGGACTTTACGTATGATGCCGGTAAACCAGCCAGGCTGGGAGCCGGTTGACCAACTGGGTGTCGATCGGAAAATGCATCCGAACCAAGCAAAGGCGTTTTTCGTGTCCACTACTGAAAAGTGTTGCAGCTCGACGCGTACGTCGAGTAAGGTTTACGGCAAGCAAGAATGCAGACTACAGGCTCAGCCATCGGCGCTCAGGACGAAGGTCGAACGAGTTTGGAGCAGCTATGAGTAATCAGGGCCCACTGCCTACGGTCGACGCTAAAAGCGTTCTTCAAGAACGAAGCATTCGCGCCCTGCAAGCTGCCCTCCCTCCAGACGAATACATCTTTCGCGACGAACGCCGCGACGACTATGGGGTTGATGGTGCGATTGAGTTGCTGATTGGCCAGAATGCGACGAACATACGAGCGCAGGTGCAGCTCAAGGGCCGGTCAAATACATCTGTCGGCAAGAATGGAGCGGTGGCCGTACAGGTTAGCACCGCGAACTTGAACTATCTTCTCAATGGCATCTGTCCAATCTATATTCTTTTTCGGCCAGAGTCTAATGAACTCAGGTTCGCACTTGCACGCGATGAATGGAGTCGCATTGAGGGCGAAAACAAAGAATGGCGGAGGCAGGAGTCGATAACGATTCATTTCGTTCGCGTGCTTAATTCTGATTCGCTTGCAGAGTTGCGTCAGTCAATTGCCAGCGAAGCAGCCGTACGTCGTGCCGTGGATGAGCGCCTCAATGGATTGCGACCGAATGCGGGCCACGTGGTAATGGTAGACGCCCAGAGCTTGGAAGTCACCGATTCACAGCAAATCCTACGCGCGCTCGCTCAAGTCGGTAATACTCTCACGAGTTCCGGTTTCGCTACCGCCGTCGTCAACCGAGCGAGGGTTGTGCCGATGGGTATGTTGCTCGCCGTTCCTCTCGCTGCGCTTGCGGTTGCATATGCGCATTTTCACCTGGCGCATTATTACGAAGCATCGACAGCGATTCGACAATTGCTTCTTACCAATCCAGACCTTGATGCCGAGAACCGGTCGCTGCTGGACCTACTCTACTTATCGACTAGGCGCATGCTGGGTGAAATTGGTGAAGAAGATTATGAACGAGCGATGCGAGCGTGGACCGCGGATGCTCCAGAAGACCTTGTGCTCCAGTATGACATTTCGCGAGCATGGTCACACTACAGCAATGCCCTTGCCAAACTGATTCCCGAGTCAGAGAGGCAAGCCCTCAAGGAATCGGTACGCGCGGCGCTGAAACGTGCAAGGCGATTGAACCATCAGGCCGTGCTGGACCACGTCGAGTTTCATGAGCTTATGCTGGAAGCTCATGAGCTTGAGGATGGCTCTCTTGATGCGCGTGCGCTTGGCGGCCTCGCAGCACGCGGTATTGGCGATGCTTATTCTGTGCGTGAACGACAGCGAGCCATATTGGATTCCAAAAAGCAATGGCTCAATCGTGTAAAAACGCTTGCGGACAAAACACGTGCGTCTCGTTCCACGACATATTGTCACTTGTTGCTGCTGCTCAATCACGTGATGCTCGCCGACGAACGACAGCGGCGGTATGCTGCTTGGGCACAAGGGCATGAAGAGCATGGAGACATCGCTCCGCTCATTATCGCCGCGCGTGAGTGCGTGAGCATTGCACGACAGTTTGAGGACAGAGACCTAGAGTTGTCGGCATCGATCGCTTTGGCGGACGCCCTTGACACGTCCGGCGCTGAAGACGAGGCGACCGCCGTTGCGCGGGAAGCACTCAGGATGGCCGAACTGTGCGGTTCGGTGATTTACGTTCGACAATTGAAGACATTTCTAGGGGGCGCGGAGCGTATGGCGGCGCGAAAGCGCGAAATCCTTGAGATCAGCAATCGATCAGAAGAGGAAGTTATTCGAGATGCGCCGGACGAACTAGTACAGTTCATGGCAGGCGCAATGATTTCGGCCAATCAGTTACCGGAGTCGCGCTTGCCCAATGTGCTTTTTAGTCTCCAATGTCAGCGACAACTGGCGCGCGAACGGCGTGATTGGTGTAGGCACATCGCGCTTGCAGAACGGCGAGCCAATAATGAGACCGCTCTCACGATGTATATTGAACGCCCGTTGCTCAAAATCGTATGCGTGGAACGGCAGAAGGAGGCACTTGTGCGTTCATCGAACCCTGCTCAAATCAGCAAGGAGTTCAGGAATCTCCACTGCGTTCGCTGTGCGCACAGGGCGCCTGACGCTCCCGCACAAGACCCAAAGCCGACTGAGGGCGACCATCAGGGCAGAGCAAGTCGAAATAAGGCTAAAGCTGAGCGGCGGAGGAGGAGGTTGAGTAGATGAGGACGGCGGACACATCGGAGCTATCATGTCGGTGGACTGTAGCATATTCATTCGAGATTGATTTAATGGCCATCAACCAGCTTGAGCAGTAGCGCACGCGGGCGGAGTAGGGGCAAACTAATGCTTGGCCACACGGTCCGCGCATGAGATTTGACGAAAAAAAATATGAATGAAACACCACGCGAATATGAGGATCCATTAAATGTCTAACAAAACGGATGATTCTGCTAGCGTTTCTGCGGCTCGACCTCGGGTGCAAGTCAACGAGACGGCGCCTGAAGTCGCTTCGAAGTCTGACGAATCGAGCAAATCAGCACCAGGCGCCGTCGCCGAATTGCTCCGTGATAGCGGGTTCGTTGTCGCCGTAATTACGGCCTTCACTGCCACCGTCGGTTGGTCATATCGGCGAGGCTACATGCGACATTTCGGCGTGCCCGATAGTCTGCTACCGGTAGCGCTTGAAAATATGCTCATTGACGGATATCAAGCATGGGAAGACATCACGCAAAGGGGGGTGCAGCTCATTATTGCATATTCGCTTTCTTGCTTTCTACTGATTGCGGCCGTCTTCGCTTTGCTCGGGTGGATATCGAACAAATCGCGTGACCGCAGGATTCAGCGCAAACTCAAAAAGGCCGAAGCCCTTATTTTCGACACGAGCGGGAAGCCGCTCAGCCAAGGTGAGAAGCTCCTCGATTGGATGGTCGAACGATTTTATGCAGGGACTATTTCGATTGCGATTGTCATTACCATTCTTGTTGCCATCAAATGGACCGCCGGCATTGGTGAAGAAGTCGCTGCTACGCGGTCACGGCAACTACAAGATAAAGTTTATTCTGGGGCCATTGAGGTCTCCTACAAGCTCGATTCGGACTCCGGGGATGCGGTGGTGAAGGTAGTGGCGCTCCTTGTTGCGTCTTCTGACAAGTACCTCGCATTCTTCGATGGGACAAAAACCCAGATTGTTGCTCACGAGCGAATCTTGATGATACGAACCTTGCCCTGATAATCGTGGTAACTAAGCGACTGGACGTTGCCGATTGAGGCGGCGACCGCACGGGTTACCTCACGCCTATGCTTCCTGACCTCATCTCATCAACCTCCCCACCGCCTCATGCACCACCCTGGCCGCCTCCCCGTCCCCCATCTCCATCGCCGCCATCTGCACACGCATGAGCATCGCGACCAGCTCCTCACGACGAGACGGCTTCATCGCCAACGAATCGCAGGAATCGCAAACGTTCGGCGATTCGCGGCGAATTTCCAAGTTTGAATCGCCGGACGGAGACCGTGAAACGCCGGAAGGGGTCGCAAACGGGGGTGATCCGTTTTCTGAAACCTCGTGTTTGATGCTGTTTGCTGCTTGTAGCGTACGCCCACCCGGTTTTAAAATCCCTTGACCGAGAGGTCGTCCCGGTTCGAGTCCGGGTGGGGCTACCAGTTGAAATCATTAAGCTTTCCACAGCGGACTCAGGTGCATCAGGCTCCGAGTTACTGACGATTCCACTGACGATTCGGGTCGGCGTCGCCGTTTCCGTCGCCAAATCTGGGGCGATCACGAGGGACGTTTCGTCAGTAACCGGGTGGGTTTTGGCAGTAGCGGGCTCAGCCGTGAGCATACGAGCGAGTTCCGGGATGGCCTCGTCAAGAGGGGTGAAGTCGCCCAGGTGAAGTTCGGCTGCTGTTCGCGCGGCACGTCTGTAGCGGTTGATCATCAAGCTTGACTTGTGGCCAGTTCGGTCCTGTACCCACGCTTCGGACTTGGCATTCGCGAGCGAGACGGTGACGAACGTGGCGCGCGTGTCGTGTGCGCGGATCTGCTGGCGTGTGTCGGTGCGCTCGAAGAGGACGCTGCGCGAGATGCCGGCGGAGACGAGATGCTCGCGGTACTTCGCGGCGGTGTGGTTGATGTTGACCTGTTCGCCGTGCTGGTCGACGAAGACGAAGTCGCTGGCCTTGGCGGAGATGCCGTGGTCAGCGAGGAGCATGCGCCATGCGCGGAGCCCACGAGCGACGCCGGGTGACAAGGCCCACGCGCGAGGGTCGTTGGTCTTGTTGACGTCGAGCACGACGCTGCCGCGATCGAGGTCGAAGTCGCTCCACGTGAGACGCGCGGCTTCGTTGACTCGCGGACCTTCGCGATGGAGGAAGCCGTAGAAGACGCGGTATTCGAGCGGAACGGCGTCGGATGCAACGAGCTTCGCGTCTTCGTCCGGATACACCCACCCCTTCGCTTTACCCGGTCCGACCTTGGGGAGGAATCCGGACGGCAATGGGTTTGTCGCGATGAGTTGCAGCGGAAAAACTGCCATTTTGCAAAGGCGATGGAGCAATTGCGCAACCTGTCGACGCGTAGCCACCGCGCGCCCCTCCGTAATGCCCCGCATGACAATGCGCGCATGATCGAGCGTAAATGCATCAATGCGAATGTCGCCAACAATGGGGTATACGTAGTTTTCGAGGCGGCTGATGTCGTGGCCGACAGATTTCTTTACGCGTACGTGGTCCGGATAATCGCGCGCAAGGTCGCCCCTCGTCCAAGCCTCACCCAATTCGCGAATGGTCGGCATTTTGGCATTTGGCCCGCGACCCAGACAAACGAGGTCGACATTGCGAAGGACCTGGTCGAGTGATTTGGCGTCCGCTGCGCTCGCAGCGGCATCGAGGTACGTGCGGGCGATATCGAGGCGCCCGGCTTTACGAAGTTTGTCGGCGATTTCGGAAAGAGCGGCTGCGCGGTCGTCGGCCTCGGATTTGGTTTGGCAGGTCGGAAGTGTAATGGCCGGGCGATCGGACGAGTCTGTCAGGGTGATCCGAGCGAACCAGCGGCCGGAGGATTGGAAAACGGAGCCGGAACGGGGGCGGGGCATTGGACGGACATACGCCCATCGAGCGGAATGTCAACAACCTTCTCCGCGTGAAACGGTTGCCCAAGTAGCGCCTAATTTTGACACGTTGATTATCAGATTTCAGTAGAGAGTCGGTCACACATGCAAATTTCGCCAGCAATTCGGTGACCAACGCAATGCGGCACGTCGATACTTTTCTACGTCTGACCACGCTTTCGGAGGGTTTTAAGCTCTAATCGACGTTGTGCCAAGTCCCGTGGGAAGCCCGCATAAAAGTCCTCCACTTTGCCACCAAACGCCTCAACAACCTCGGGTGGCCACACCGCCATAAACCGGCCCAGGTTATGCACAAACACTGCGTAGCATTTGTTCGCCTCCTTTGCGTCACTAGTGTCTAGTGCCGAATCAGACGCTCCCTCAATCGAATATGGAGGCACTGAAAGCGCGCGCCTTGATGCCTCATATGCGGCCGGTAGGTGAGTTAACGGACCTGAATTGACCAACGCCATGTGCGCATACGCTATGTCAATTAGTGCCCACTGAATCAGGACTTGAAAAAAAGGCTTGCCTGCCCAAGTTGAGTGAGAGGGATCGAAAAGTGCGTTATTCCAGACGCATTCCCAGCATTGAATCACTGCAGCCTTGTCACCTGCATTAAATAGCTTATTTGCAAGTTCTATACGCGGCTTGAGAAGCTTCTTGAATGACAATTCTTCCTCTGAACTTGCCATTTTCCATGGATCGATATCAATGATACCAACGGGGAAAATGCGCCGCACATCAGGCTCGTCGTCAAGCTCATCGTAGAAATCTTGATTTGGTCGCTTCAAGAAATTCATTGACGTTTGGGCAAGAAGTTCCCAGCATGTAAGAAGGGCTTCAACGGGCAAGCCCCTTTGCTCTCCGCGCCCGCCCATACGGACGCCAAGAACCTCGCGAAGGTTGCGAAACTCCGATATTGTTTGGTCCGTGTCATGAACGAGCCGCCCAACATAAAGTAATCCACTATTAATGTCGAATTTGTTTTCCTTCGCCGAGTCTGATGACAGATCATATGCAAGCTGTGCGGCGTCACGGAGTAGATTCTTCGGAAGGGGATCCTCCGGATTCTCGTCAATCGGAGGAACACGAGTACCATTTGCAGCTACTGCGAGAAACAGGTTTCGGAACTTTTGCGCTCCTTGTATGACAGCAAGCGCGCCACTATAGCCGGCCTTTGAACCAGACTGCTTGCCCAGCGGCGATTTTGAACCGGATATAACGTTTACAAATTCGTTGGCAATGAAGAAGTCTGGTTTCCCGTCCTTATGAATGCCATTTTCAATCTCCCAATCGGTTGCAACTACCGCACTAGAAATCGGTTTGTCGCCACCTCGACCCAAAATCTTGAAAAGCGATGTTTCAAGTGCATCCTTCTGCTTAAGTAACCCCTGAATGGCACGCGTACGCTCAATAGCATTAACATTGGCATCATTCCCAAGCCGTATCAACAGATCGATGTCGGAACGATTGCTCTCAAAACGGGCGCCGTTGTGCGACACAAGGCTACCGAAAACATACACGTCGGATACGTTCACAACCGCCGGCAGCCCACTCGCCCACGATTTCAAGCACTGGAGGACGTCGGATTGTTTACCGGGCTGGGTCATTTGCGCGCGGGCAGTTCAGCACGCCGTGGAACAGAGTGCAAGACCATTTTTCCAACCCCGACGCCCAAAAGTTCTTACTTGATTCACAAATGGAAGCGCGCACCGGTGATTGGTCTAGTTCACGCCCTATGCCTCATCATCAATGCAAGACCGTCACCCCCTCGGAATCCGCCATATCCCCCGCCAACCCCACCGCCACATCCATTCGGACCAACGGGCCCATGCCCACCTCGAGCGCCATTCGCGCGGCGCGTCGATACTTGGCGATCATCGTGCTCGACTTGTGCCCGGTCCGATCCTGCACCCAAGCTTCGCTCTTGCCGTTCGCGAGCGACACCGTCACAAACGTCGCTCGGGTGTCGTGAAGGCGCACGCGTTGCCGGCTCTTGCTCTGCTCGAACAACACCGACCGCGTAATACCTACGGCGCGCAGGTGCTCGCGATATTGATCCGCCATTCGCCCCGAGATTGGTTCTCCCTCGTCGTCAACGAATACCCGTGCGGTATCCCCGACGTCTTCGCCATTGCGCGCTCGCATCTCGCGCCACGCGCGTAATGCCTCCGCAACGCCCGGCGACAAGGCCCATGCACGCGGGTCGTTCGTCTTGTTCTCGTCGAGCACCACAACGCCGCGATCCAAATCGATGTCCGACCAGGTGAGCGCTCCCGCTCCACTCCGTCGCGTCCCTTCGCGGTGCAGAAAGCCATAAAACATGCGCCATTCGAGAGGCACCGCTGACGAACCAATCAATAACGCCTCTTCGTCTGGGTAAATCCATCCTTTTGCTTTGTCTGGTCCAACCTTGGGCAAGAATCCGCGGGGCAAGGGATTGGTTTGCCGCACGCACATTGGAAAAACGGCCATTGCACACAACCGATGGATAAGCTGCGCAACTTGGCGCCTCGTCCCAACGGCAAGGTCAACGGGCACGCCGCGCATCACGAGCAGCGCGTGCTCGAGCGTCAATTTATCCATGGGAATATTGCCAATGACGGGATACACGTACATTTCGAGACGCCCGCGGTCGTGCTCTGCCGAGCGTTTTTCCTTGACGTGATCGGGATATTCGCGCGCCAAATCGCCCCGCGTCCATCGCTCGCCCAATTCGCGCACGGTCGGCGCATTGCCTTCACGCGTACGCACGACTTTGCCCTGCACAATGAGGTCCACCGCGCGACGCACATCATCGAGTTTATGGCTTTCCAAGGTTGCCGCATGATCGAGCAATTGCAATGCAATGTCCTCGCGCTTGGCTTCTCGCAATCGCTCCGCGAATTTCGCGAGCATTGCGGTCCGAGCTTCCGCTGATTCGCGGTCATTGCAAGTCGGTAACAAAATACTTTCGCGTTGCCCGCGAATCGTCATTCGGGCATACCATTTGCCGCTCGCTTCGTAGAGGGTGCCGGTCAATCTTCGCGACATGGTCCCCTCCCCCATTATCGCTTTCGACGAGGCCGACGCTTTGGCTCGCGCTCTCGAAGCCCCACCGATGCGAGCAATTCACTCGCTCCATGGACCATTGTTTTCGTGTCTTCCGCCGAACTCACTTCATTCGCATGAGGTGCCAATGCTGCGGCGACGTTTTGCTTTGGTTCTCCCGCTTCGAGCCATTGCACGAAAGCGGCCCGATGAACGACACGCAGTTTTCCAATGTGCCGCACTCGTAATGGGAACCCCGGCGAACGAATCAATTCGAGAAATGTGCGCGCCGGTAATCCCGTCACCGCCTCGACATTGCGCTGCGTAAGCGTTTCCGGCGGCGATGCAATGACACGCACCGCATGCTCTGGAATTGCCAACGTCGCGCGAACGTATCCCGTCGGCGTGCTCGTCGTTGGCAACTCGATTGAATCGTCTTTCATGGCTCGACCCTCCCGGCGCCCATTGCGCCACTGTTCGGTCCGAGTATCGTTCCAATCGAGAAAACCAGCGCAACACAATTCGACATCGAACTTCGCTATCTACACAGAAACACAATAATACAATAACACGATCACACGATCACACAAGCTATCTTTGGACGGATTGGCATCTGGACACACACCACAGTCAACATCAATTGATACAAATCCCCCGGGGTTTCAAGGAAACCGGCAAGCTCGACCCCTATTTATCAAGGGTGTGTTTTCGCCAGGTCCAGCAAACCGATCCACTTTTCCGACTTTTTACCCATCGCCCGCAATCGCCGCTCCCCGCAATGGCATTCCTTCCGTCGTCAATGCAATCAAAGTGCGGCGATTCACGATTTATCTCGCCGCGCGGCTCGATTTATTCGTTCCGTGTGCAAGAGCCAGCCTCGAGGGGGGTGGCTCGGGGGTGGCATCCACCCTGGCTCTGGGGTGGCTCGGGGGTGGCCATCTCAAGGAAAGTGCCGCGATTTTCCACGATCACCCATTGCGTGTCGCATGCCCCGATGTGCGCGTGTACTTGCATTGCCGGCGCGCGTTATGCCTTGAACGTGTCGGCTGTACGCATACCGAACGGAAAAGACGGCACAGGGACGTGCGCAAATTGTCTGACCAAACCAGGATCTGTCGGTCACCGCAACGCAAATTCGCCGGGCATTGGTGGGACATCGCCAAATCCGACACGCAAAATCAAGGCTTACATTTCGTGACGTCCAAGAGATCGATCCACTTATTGACAAATTCACTGGCTTGGATCGACCCATTTCCAGGCAAGCGATCGACGCTGTCTTCATGAATTCCGTCGTCGGTGTTTACTGTTTGTCGGGTACGCCGCAAACACGTATGTTCGCATACGTAGCGCGTCATCATTTTGGTTCGCGCAAGACACACGATCGTATGAAAAGCCATTGGAAAAGTTACATTCGTCAAAATCGACCCCGGAAAATAAAGGGGCGCCATGCGAGTGGTCCAGGTCAACGATCCACTTTTCGATCATTTTGTCGTACGGGTTCGCCGACCATAACCCATCGAGGCATTCGTTCCGTCTATAGGACACGGCCAAGTAAAACTCGGACGTAAAATAGACGTGCACGTATCTCGTCGATTTTTCTTGCTTTCTGGTATATCCTATGCGGTACAATCGCCGTCGGGGAATACGACCATGCAGCGCAAGCGTGTGTACTCGACACTTGTTCCGGATACCCTGGCCATGATCGCCGCTTGCACTAATTCGCGACCCATGATGGAGCTGGCGGTTGCATTGCGCTCGGTCGTCTCGGGTGCGTTGCTGTTGCCGCCAGATCGAGGGGAAACGATCCTGCGAATCACCCGCGACCTCATGAATCCAGAGTGGAATCTCCGGGCGCACATCACGCTGCGGGATCCGATTGTTCGATATTGGGCTAAGATGTTTTGGCGCACTTGCATTCAAGCTGTGCCGCTCACCGCGGAAAACCCTGCTCGCGACTTGGTTTGGCAAGGCCGCGTCAAGGCGGAGCTCGTGCGAAATGCTTCATTGCAAAATCATGCACAGCTCTTGCTTCGGCAGATTACGTTGCGGGTTACACCGACTCAGTCCGCGGTAGCTCCGGTCATCGCGGCAAAGGTAAATCCAGCGCCCAAATACGATAAAGCGGAATTGGAAACAAGGGCTCGGCAGTTTGCCGCGGAATTCGTTCGATTGCGGGAAGCGCAAAAGGCGGGTGTCGCTGTGGCAAATGCTGCGACGTCTGCCACTCCTCCGGCGGAAACGACCAAAGCTGCATTGCCTTCGGAACCACCGCCCGGTGTCGAGTCCGTCTTCGCTCCGAGTAAACGTCGATTGTTGCGAAACGTCGCAATACATCCACGATATTCGTCAATGCCGTCACTTCTTGGTTTGGCTGCCACACCAACAACGCCGACACGAGTCGATCCGAGATGCAGGTCGTCGATTCTCTCGTGAGCGGGTGCGACGAGGACCTCGGTGCATTTGGCGTTCTGAGCGATGGTTTGTCACAATGCCAATCGCTCGTCATCGCATGTGCCTCATGCGCGCTAGACACATAAATCGGCATCTGTCGAGTCCGCCCGTTCATTTCCCGCAAACCCCCACAAAAAGTAGCACATTCGCTGATCCTGCTCATCACCCTGACATAACCTGTCCGACCCCACTTGCAACATTGTTGACGTGCACGACGGTACGCACCATCCTCGCGCTGGTTCGTCTCACCATCACATTACAAGTGGGGTCCAATGATCGTCATTGAGGGGACCGGTATGCCATTGTCTTGGCGTCCGGCTTTCCGAAGGCATTTCGGAATTGTTTCGTTACAAAATCGTCGTTCGGGTATTTCCGATTGAGGGCAGCACGTTGAATTTTTTGGGGCGGCTCGATCGAAAGCAGAAACCATAACGAGGAAAAAAAGAGGCTTACGATGCATCATTCTTTGCGCAAAGTGACGGTGTTGTGCTGGTGTGTAGCCACGGGGTTCGCGTTGCATGGCTGCTCGAGTCGTCTTGGCCCAGTACGAGCGACCCAGAATGCCGGCGGGATGGGCCGCCCCAATCTTCCGAATGCCTCTGTCGAACAATCCAAAGATTGCGTGGCGGAATATGGTCAGCAAATGGCTGCCGGGCGAGTCGTGCTCCATTCGACGATCGAGGTCGACGAAGACGGGTACAAAGTGGGCGTGGCCATTGACGGGATTCCTGATACCGCTCCTGATTTTGGCGCGTGTATGCGGAATGTCTTGCGCAATATGCCCATCGCCGAGGAGCCCTTCCACGAGAGCGTTGAAACGTTGCAATTTCACCGCAAGCATGCGAGTGACAGTGCAGATGCGTTCAACCGTTTCATCGAAGCGATTCCTGGTGTACCTATTGTCGAGAGTGAATTGATGCTCGAAGTAGATGCTTATGCGATCGTTGTTCCGGTAACCATCAAGGTACGGCCCAATCCAGAGAAATTCATCGACGGCGACAAACGCATCGTGACGAAACTTGGCCAAATGGCCATCGATGCGCTTGGTTACGACGAGATCATGAAGCGAGCCGAGCAGGTCGGCTGGGTCAAGACGGTTCGCATCGAACATGCGCGATCGGCTCCCGAGAAAAGGTACATGGCCGACGTGACGCCCCCCGCTGTCGCCGCAGCGGAGGCTGCCTTTCAGAGGATTATCACTCGGGCAGGAGCCGCGGCGCTTGTGACGTCGCAAGCGGATTCACCTGCTCCTGGTCCGGCTGATCTTGTAGCGGTAGGGATTTTCGCGGTCGGGCTGCTCGCCGCAGGGGCCATCGCGGCCTACGAGCTTGCGACCGCCGAGGCTGTGCAAGTTGGCGCTGCACCGGTGCCTGTACCTGCAACGGCCACTCAACCCAAACTACCGCCGGCGCCACCACCACCACCGCCTCCGCCACCTCCACCGCCTCCCAGGGAGACATGCGAGCAGCAGGAGCCGAAACTGATCCGCTGCGACAATCCAAAGATCGGCCACTACAAGGACGAGAGCGAGAACGCCGCGTTCAGCAAGATTGTGTCGAGCAGGGGTCAGGGACTGAGCAAGGAAAAGAAGAAAGCGGAGGCTACCGGCGGGCCCTGCGAAGATCGGGGCGGATTCCACACGAACGTGAAGCGCGGAAAAGACTACATTGCGAGCATCATGGGCTGCAACTGCTGCGACGACTCGACCGGCAGGGTCATCAAAAGCCAGAAGACACTGGTCCGATACCATTAACCGTTTACACAGGCGCGACGAGCGCTTTTTCTGCAGAAATCTGACCAAGCATGGACACACGACGACAGGATCTCTTGAATCGACTGGAAGTGGCGGCCAAGAAGAACGTGCGCACGCATGAGGAGTTGGTAGTGCTGAAGGATACGTTCATTCCGCATATCTTCCAAATCATCTACGGGCTGCCCGAGGAGCTGCAGTTCCGGGCGGCTTTCCATATGTGCGAGCGGTATTTGCCCATCTTCGAGAAAAAGCAACCAGGATCGACCTGGGCCCGGCAACTCATTGGGGACCTGGATGCCTGGTTCCGTGCGGAACGAGATTCTACGCCAGAGATCCCGGACGAAGCCGATTCGGCGGACACGAGCTACCAATATGGTTTTACCAATCTCCTCGTGGGGTACCACTACCGGGACGATCCAGCATGCCTAACCGCAGGCGTTTGCGGGACGATCCTCCACGTCGTCTCGGCGCGAGCCCGGAACGTCTTCCTCGCCGACGATCCGATGGTCATCCAGTTCGAAGAGGAAGACCGCGCTTGGTGGGCGACCTGGGGGGATGTCGACCAAGCGCACTGGCCGCCCCAGCCAGACGCCATGCGGCAGTTGGCGCAGCCTGAGCACAGTGCGTCCGACAACGTCGCCTATTTGGCTGTGTACAGTCGCGAGTGTCTGCACGTGGTCGAATGGCTGCGCGCCGAGAAAGTATGGACGTATCCGGAGCCGAACGATCTGGATGTAATGATGCGCGGGCTCGAACGCTGGAAGGAAGGCGAATGCACGCCATTGCTACCGGAGCGCAAAGAGCACACGAAACCGGAGTGATCGGCGCGCCGACGGCAGCCATTCAAACGCGCAACGTCGATAGCGTGCGGCCTCATTTGCGTCGCGTACCGGTCTCATCTCGAGAATTAGCCACCGCATTTCGTAGTATCTCGTCGACGTACGAAGCTTTTCGATGGTATCCCGATGAGCATTCTGACGTTTTCGAGCCTTTTGTCGGTCCATCCGTCGCAGAATCAGCAAACCAGGCAATAACCAAGCTTTGGACCCATCGAGCGGCGGGATGGGTATCAAGGCGTTCAATCAATGCGACACGAGTTTGCATCATCGCGTGCGATTTACGACGTGACGATCCTCCACCCCCGCGAGAAGCTCCGCCAGTTGCATTCCGAGCCCTTGCGCGATGTTTCGTAGAGTAATGATATTCACCAATACTTGTCCACGCTCGATGTTCGACAAGTGCCCCTTCGATACGCCGCTTGCAATCTCCATATCGGCGAGCGATTTTCCTTGCTCCAGTCGTACATCTCGCACGCGTTCACCAATTTGCTGCGCAAATGGATGCACAATGGTTCGTACCGGCATGTCGGCGATCCTCCTCGAAATTAACGGCCACAATGCCCTGATGCACCAAATAGGCGAATCCTTCGCAAACGGTGAACATCACGGCATCGCGGTAATCAACGGCAGGCGACGAAACTGGTAACGAAATAATGATCGGACAATCGTGGTCTTTGCAGAGCCATTGCCATCGATCGACCAAGCGACGCGAGCCATGTAATCGCGCGCTCGTAAAATGTCGGCTCCAGCGGCAAAGGCCCGTTCCCCGAGCCGGCCGCGGACCTCGTGTCTGCTTGCCCAAGCGAATTGCCGCGGCCAGCCCAGGGAATGGGTGGGGTCATGCCGCGTCGTTGCCGTCCCCAGAGGATTCGCATGCGCACGCCACCCTATGCCGAGACGCACGAGCGCGCATGCAAACCCTCCGCGAACGGTAAACCTCGCGGCCTTCACGGTAATCAACGTGAGGCGGCGGATCGGGTAACGCGCTTTTTTATTTTTCTTGTACGGAAGAGCCCGCGCTATCCCGGCGCCGTTTGCGACGGCTTGGGCGGGGGCGGTTTCATGCAGCAGAACGTGACCGCATGTGCGGCATCGCCAATCGCCGCGCCTGTAGGCTCGCCGCCGATCGGTCCACACGTGCCCGGAAGGTATGCCAAGTCAGTCACGCGCTTGGCGCCGAGTGCGCGCCCGGCGGGAATGATGTTGGTACACGCCTCCCCCATGGATCCAACATTGATGTTTGCAATTTCTTTCGAGCACGATGCGTCTTCGTAGAGGCGCATATTGCCGATACACGCGCTGCCCACAGGCGCGCCGCACGAACACTCCGTGCAACCTCGGTCGTCGATCGGTTCGTCCGGGTACAAGCGGTGCACGCTCGCGTTGTACTTGTCGGGGCAGTCGCTCAGCTCGTGGATCCCCTTCTGATACACGCACGTAAGCCATTCCGGGCCCGGTTCGGCCACGCAGTATTGTGTCTCCGAGAGACACGCATTGGATGGCGTCTTGGCTTGGCAGGCGATGGCTCGGGTCTTCCAGGCAAATTCTTTGGTGAACAAAGGAATCGATGTCGACGTCGCGCACGCGTCACCGGCCGGTGGAGGCAGCGGCGACGCCCAAACGGACTGCGCACACGGCTCGTTTCCGCACATCGCCCCCGCGGACAAACCCCCTTCGCTTGAACACGTGCCGCTCCAATTCGGAGGCCCGTCGAATGGGGAGAACGGCACGCCACTCTCCGCACAAGTTCCCGCACGGATCTCGATCTTTTCAGGCGGTTGCGAGCATTCGCCTTTGGATGTTTCGCACGTGCACGCTTCGCACGCGGCCGGTGGTGCAACGAGTTCATCGAAGAGGCGACCGACCTCGGTGAGATTGTCCGGGCACGCGAGCGGCGTCGGGCCGTTTGGACCGACATACAGGGAAACGGGCACTTTCTCCCAGCCAAGGGCGCTCGGACCGCTCAACTCGGGCGCACAAAAACCGTCACCGCATGGACGCCACGCCGCAGGATCGAGGCCTGGATCGTCAGCGCCTGTGGGTTGCTTCGTGGGCTCGGCGTCGGCATCGGTGCCGGCATCACTTGCCAGTAATTTCTTGCAGCGCTCGCTGAGAATGAGCCCATCAGGATCGCACTCTTGAGGGTAAATCTCAGCCGGGACAGTGCATGTGGTGGCGAACAATGGAACCGCCAGCATTGCCAGAGCGATGGTCGACTTGCGTTGCATACTCAAAACTCCCAACCTGCAAGCAACTGCGTGCTTAACATGAGCGGGGGTTGGTCCACAAGAACTGTTCCTTCGAGACTAACCACGTCGCGACTGTTTAACGCAAGAACGTCGAACGTTCCCGCCAAACTGAATGATCGCGACAAACGCATACGAGCTCCTGCCCGACCCCCGCCGCCAAACTTCGTAGCCCAGTCGGAGCGCTCAATAAAGCTTTCAGGTGACGAGGCAATGTGAGTCCCTCCGGCATAACCCAACGCGCACCCGAAAAACCACTTGACATGACCGCACGCCGAGACGAACCCGCCCGCAGTCATCGCGCTTATCGGCTCGCCGGCAACGCCCACCGTCAACCACGCCGCTCGTCCTTCCAAACCAAGCGAGAAATATTCGTTGGGCCTCCAAGCACCTCCAACGACGGCTCCCACGGCGGGCATCCACGAGGCGACGCCAAACACGACGACCGGACCAGCAAAGACAACCACGTGTGTCGGAGGTGAATCGGCCGCATCTTTTGGCTTCGGCGACTTCGGATCTTCATAAAACGGGTCTTCCTTCGAATTGTAGTTCGGATCCCCTTTGACGTTCGTGCTTGGTGCGCTCGGTGGCTCCACGCGTGGCGTTGGTAGATGCGAGAGTCGTTGGAGCTTTCTGAACAGCGGTCGGAGTTCAATCTCCACACGCATGTTTTCACCGGGACGCACCGTGAACGGCACCGTCGCATCTTGAAACCCTTCCAAAACGGCTGTCAGACGATGCTCGCCGTTGATGACGAAGATCGAAAACGCCGAGTATCCGCCTGGATTTCGCGCATCTCCATCGAGCGCCACGGCCGCCCCGGCTTGCGAAACAATGACGTCGACCCAGGCGCCATGCTTTCGCGCCGTTTCATGTGCCCGGAAAAACGCATCGCGCTCGGCCGTCGGCGCTTGTGCATACTTCAACGCGATCGAGAGAAGATCGGCTGCTTGCGCGTACTTTTCGGCTTGCACGAGCAGCACGCCCAGACGCCCACCAACGATGGGATCTTTGCGAATTTGAAGGGCTCGCGCGTAAGCCATCGCCGCTTCGGGAATACGACCCGCTGCGCGCTCGCGGTCGCCGATCGCGACATTCGCATAAAACTCGGCTTCTTTTGCAGCATCGAGCATTGCTTCGGGAGGCGTGGGTATTTCCTGATCGTGCGTCTCCGCGCGTGCGGGAGCGCCGAAAGCAAGAAATGCCGCGATGAGGACAAACCGCATTCGCATGAGGCAACGCTATAGCGCCAACGGCCGCACAGGGGAAGCGCCGGGACCAACCTTTCTTATCGGCCGTCGGCCATAATGCTGGGCGAAGCTGGAAGAACAATGTCAAACTCACGATGATACTGCGTTTGTCGTCGTGGTTTGTCCGAAACACGTGTAGCGGTCGGTTTTTGCTGGGTGGGCGTAAGGACGCTCGATTCTTGGGTGATCGGCACCGTTACAATGTTGCTCACGTGTTTGTCAGGAACATGCGGTGACGAATCGCCGCGAGTACGCGTTGGATTTGCGTCTTCCACGACTGCGGTGGGCGGCATGGACTCGAGCTGCGGCGATGCACCGAGCCCCACGAATATGGGTGGCAATAAGTGCGCCGTTTGCCAGCAAAATGTGCGGAATCTGGCGAGCAAAGGCGCACGCGCTTTGTCGATCTTCCGAAGCACGAAATTGAGCCACACGCCGATATGGTCGCGAATGGTGCCGGCGCGTTTACGCAGCATTTTGCGCGCTCGAACGAGTCTCATTTTTGCGGCATCTTCACTAATCTGGAGATGCGCGGCGATTTCCGCGTGGGAATCTTCGCAGAACGCCGCAAGAATCAGCACATCCGCCATTTCAGACGGCATTTCTTCGATGAGCGCGAATACCTTGTCCAATAACGCGCGCACTTGCGCGTCGCGTTCGGGTGAGGGGCCTGGGTTTGGCGCGAAATCCGCCGCGAGGTGGTCGTGCCCGAAAATGTCCTCGTATCGCTGAATGCTGCGTTGAACGTCGATTTTCTCGTTGAAGGCGATTCTCGTCACCCAGGGACGAACCCCATCCACGTGTGGAACATACGAAGGCAAGTGCTGAACGACCTTAAGCATGACCGTTTGCACATGATCCTTGGCCGCTGCACGGACGTGAGGATCACGGGAGCCATCGCAGAGGATGTGCTCGATGTAGGGCCGAAGGGCGAGCAGTTCGGCGACGAGGTCGGGCGGATTCGGGGGCTTGGGCGGCATGTACAAACCAACGTTGGGAGAACGAAAAGGTAACGGGAAATTTTTGGCGGGCGTATCAGAAACGTCGGGCGGCATAACCGCTGCGCTTTCCGTGGGAGCGCCGTCATCCGTGTGCCGCCGAGTGTGACGCGGTTGTCGGGCAACCTTGATGTGGCGCGCAGGATCAATCAGAGCAAGCTCTCCTTCACCGGTCGAATCGTTCGGTAAGTCCAAACGCAACACAAACTTGGACAATCTCACCATCTTCGACCGCGTGCGGTTGTCGCGCCAATCGACGAAACGGCTCGATCGACACCATCCGCCCAGCCGACGCTTGACAAACGGTTTGGCAAGTGATACCGCGCCGACATGGCGGATTTGGACTTGATACCCGCGGAAATGAAGGCGTTACGTTCGCTCGAGAAGGGGCCGCAGACCAAGGCTGCTTTGACAAAAAGCCTGGACGCGACCGGCCTCGCCAAACTTGTTGCCGCAGGATGGATCGTCGAGGTTCCTCCGACGAAAGGCGCCAAGGTAGCGCGGTTTGCGATTACCGACGCCGGCACCCAGGCGATCTCACACTCGCCGGCCCCCTCACTCGTAAAACCGGCCCGCACATCGCAAGGCGGAACGATGGATGCGGAAGCGTTTCGTCAGATCATAAGGGCTGAACTCGCCGAACTCCGCGCGGAGCTTCGGGCAGAGAATGCGGAGCTTCGTAAGCTGCTGATGAGCATAGTCCCATCATCGAAGAGCAATACCGATCCCAAGGGCGCCGGCGTAATGTCTTTTGATCCGACTGCATTTCGCAAAGCGCTCAAGGCGACTATCCCGGAAATCGATCGGCGAGATCATCACGATGGACTCGTGCCCATAAGCAAAGTCCGCCGAACCCTCGCATACTTGGGCCTCGATCGCCCAACCTTCGATGCTGCCGTCCTCGAAGAGGAGCGAGCTTACACAGTGGACCTCAAGCTCGCCAATGACCCAAGTCGCGTCAAAGAGCCTGAGGGCGGAATTTTCATCGAGGGCCGCGGACTTCTTTACTTTGCGGTGCTTCGATGAGCTCTCGTCCCGACTTGGGCCAGATTCTCCGCCGACAGCCTGGGCCCTTCACAGATGCGGTGTTATCAGACCCATATCGAGATACGCCGGATGTGCCGGGGATTCATGTTGATGCACGCCGACGACTTTCGAGCCTCATCGAAGCATCTGGCGCCGAAGGCACTGCACGAATGCAGGTGATTACCGGCGATCCCGGCGAAGGAAAAACCCACCTACTTGCTTGGCTTCGAAGGCGTTCCGAGGGGAGCTGGTGTTCGACCGAGGCCTTGGAATTCTTGCTCGCTCCCATTGCGCCGCTCCGTACGGCCGAGCGGCCGTTCCATCATTTCCTGCAAGAAGCCGTGGGGCATCTGGCGCGAACGCTACCTGAGAACCGGCACACCGATACGGCGACGGATTCACCGCTCAAAATCCTGTTATGGCGAGCGCTCCGACGCATTTTTCATTTACTTCATACGACGAGTCGACTCAAAGGACCACTTGCCGAGAGGTGGCAGTCACTGACGAATATTCAAGATAGGTTTCTCTCGACCTTCGCTGCTGATTGTTCGCAAGGATGGGCAGGGCACGAGCACGCTTTCGCCGATGCTGCGCTCAAATTGCGAGAGCTTGGAAATGTGGACCGTGAAGTTTTTCGCGCAATTGCTCATTTCCCCAATGAAGATGCACAAGCGGCACTCATCGATTGGCTTGGAGGGGTGAGCCTTTCACCTGATCGAGCCGCTCTGTTGGGAATGCCCCTGACGCTCGATGGCGAAAACGAAGCATTTCGTGCGCTGAAGACACTTTTCCATCTTGCCGCTCTTGCTCGCATACCGCTCATCCTTGCATTTGACCAAATCGAAGGTACCGAGCGCCTTGGGCCGGAAGCCATAGGTGCGTTTTTTAATGCACTGAGTGAATTATTTCATGCGGGGGGCGCAACGGCGTCGCTTATTCTATGCCAAACTGCAGTTTGGCCCAGCCTGAAGGGTCACGCGCAGCAACAAGTTCGGGATCGACTCGAGGAAAACCCACCGATTCAGCTCCGCGGTTTGACCGCCGAAGAAGGCTTGATGTTGCTCGAGCAACGACTTGCCTATTTCTGGAAAAACCATAACGTCAACCCGCCTTCGTCGTTGTACCCTTTCTCGCGCGAATTTGCTCGGCGGGAAATCGTCGATGGTTCGTTGCGTACGCCGCGACGGATTCTCCGTCGTTTTCGCGATCTTCTCCTGGATCCGGAAGCCATCGAAGCCAGGAGCGAATCAGAGATTGAGCATGCGGCGAACGCAATGCGCCCAATCATCGTTCAGTCGTCTCCGTCTCCTCGAGAAATCGTGCAGTTCAAGCTCCGCACTTTACTCGAAGAAGAGCGCAAGCGTACGCCTCGCACCCCGGAAGCTCGTGCGGAGATCGCGTTCAGCACATTGCGGGACACGATGACGACAATCGAGCGTACGGGACGCGTGCTCGACGGGGGCGTGCGGATCAAAGAAGTGAGCAAGATGCAGATTCGAGGCAATACGCAAGCATCCGGGCTTCGGATCGTCGTAGAGCGAAATGGAGAGGCGCGCGGTGCGTATGTCGAAGCGAACAACAGCAGCCACGGTCATTCCGTCGCTGCTGCGATAAAGCGTATGCGTGATGCGCTTGTCGATCCTAAAATCGACAATGCTCTGCTCATTCGCGAAAGAGGTTTTGCGATACCGGCCAAGGCCGACCAAATCCTCACCGAGGTCAAACCGCGGGGAGCTGTGGTATGGCTGAACGAAGACCAGATCGCATCGTTTGCGGCAATCGAAGGACTGCTCAATGCCGCCGCAGCCGGGGATATCCCGGTAGCCGCCGAGGATGCACGTGAATTGGCACTTGATGAGGTACCGGAGAGCCTGGATTTCGTGGATCGGGCGGTAGCGGCTGTCTATTCGACCAATGAATCGCGGGCAACGCACGACAATGGCACAAACCGCGAATTATGCCTCGCTGTATTGAGTTATCTTCGGCAAAATTGCGCAATGGCCCCATTGCCGCGGCTCGCAGACGATCTTGGAGCCCCCATCGAGCGTGTTCACGCCGTGATCGAAGCGCTGCAATCGGAAGGCACAGTCACCATCGTCCACGATCGAAGTCGCGCGTCGGTCGTGTTTCTGGCGCCGGAAGCGTATTTGGAATCCCCAAGTCATCCCAAAGGAGCGCCTCCGGAAAGCAGTGTACTTCGAATAAAAACCGGAGGGCGGCGATGAACCGGTTCTCGGTGACGGATATCGTCACGGCGGTGCGCTGTCCACGGCAATTCGTGCTATTCAGGGAAAATATTCGATTGCCCTACCGTTTGCCCTATCATGGCGCGGCCATCGGGCGCATTGCGCACCAGGCGCTCAAAGCACTCGTGCGAAATGCTCCCTTGGATCCTCACGTTGGAGCTGCGCTGGCGCGTGAGGTAGCTTTTGCCGACGAAGTCCGGAAAGCGTGTTATCGGCTTGCGTACACATCTGCATACCTGCAAGCGATGAGAGACGCTTCGACTTGGCATGGCAACGATTTCCCTCGACTCGACGCAGTGCTCCGGAATGTATCGAATTTGATTGCCACTCTATTGATTCGGGCCCGTGTCGGTTCGACGGATGCTGCAACTGCTATTTCACAAACGCTGTTGGCGTGCGAGGATCCCGTATCTATCGACATTGACGGCTACAAGATTGACGGGATCGTGGACCTCCTTTGTCATGACGCCGAGACCAAGCAGACCTGGTTATGGGATCTGAAGACCTACGCGGGCACGGATCGCGCCCAGGAAGAGCAAGTACGTCTATACGCGCTCGCGTATCGCAAACGCGGGATAACGGCTCGTGCTGCGCTTTTGCATGTGACGAGTGACCGAATCGAATTGCGGGAGGCTCCACCCATCACTGAAAATGGGGTTGAGCCGTTGGGGCATCGATTGCACGAGATGAGCGCCTGGCTTGCAGGAGCAACGCCGCCGTCTGCTGGAGAGCGGAAGACTTGCCGCGAATGTCCTATCCAGAATCGTTGTTGGCCTCGTTGGGGGCGGACGCTTCCCGACGCGGATTCCGACGATCCCGCGAGCGATAAGGCTCCCTTGGGTCCATCCGGTCGAGTGCCGATGACAACGAAGATACCCACGAAAGCGGCTTCGACGTCTCCGCCTGCTGCACAATCTTCGCGTGTCAAGGCTGCAAATCCGGTCGACACATCACCTCTTTTGCTTGGTTATCATGAAAAAGCGAATTCGCCGATTCGGATCGAGCCATCCGACTTGTTACGTCATATCGCAGTCTTTGGGGCCACGGGTTCGGGAAAAACCTATTTTGCGAAATCTATCGTGGAAGAGGCAGTCCTCAGCGGCATTCCTGCATTGGTGTTCGACGTGCAAGGCGACCTGGTACAATTCGCTCAGCCGGCAATGAATGTACCTCCAAACCTCGCCGCCCGTCGAGCGGCTTATGTGGAACGGGCCGAGGTTCGAATATTTACGCCTGTTTCGGATGCCGGGTTGCGCGTGTCATTGAACCCGTTGAAGCTCCCGGCACCGGATTTGAATGAAGATGCACGCGCATTTTGCCACCGAGCAATTGCGGAAAACCTCCTCGGCGCGGTAACCATAACGCGAGCGTGGCATGATCAGGCCCGTGAATACATCGTGCAGCATTTGGAAGCTGCGTCGGCGACACTGTCGCTCGACGAACTGGTGGAACGAATTCGAACGCCCTCGGATTTACCCGACGAACCTCTTTTGCCCAAACCATCGCAACGGACGACACTTGCGGATCAGCTTCGTTTACTGACGCGTGGGACGCAAAAGCATTTGTTCCAACGGGGACGCAGATTCGACGTCGCGGATCTCCTGCGACCGGTGGAACCCAATAAAATTCCCCTCAACGTTTTATGGCTCAACGGCCTTGGCGATGTCGACGCGAAGCAACGATTCGTGGCAATGGTGCTTTCGGATATTTATGCATGGATGTTGCGCAATCCTTCTCAAAAGCCACAACTCTTGTTGTATCTCGATGAAGTCGGGCCGTATATGCCACCGCAGCGCGAGCCACCATCGAAGAAGATTTTGCGCAAGATCTTCCAAGAAGGGCGCAAGTACGGAGTTTGCGGAGTATTTTGCACGCAGAATTTCACGGATGTCGATTACAAGATTCTGGCGCAGGCAAATACCAAGGTATTGGGGCGAATCGGCTCGCCGCAAGACAAGGACCGGGCGAGGAAGGTCTTACCGTCAATCAAGGGGTTTGACGCCGTGGCGGCAGCAGAACGGCTCGGAGGTGCTGAACGAGGCATTTTCCTTGGCCACAGTGAGTCTCTTTCGCCTCCGTTATGGTTCAAGGGTCGGTCGCTGCTGGTACACCACGGCACGCCATGGGGAGAGGACGAGATCACGGCCCATACGCCCAAGCGATTGCGCGTGCATTTTGCGAGCACCTGAACGCATGAAAACATTCGTCATGGCCCAAAGGTGACTTTTGAAAGTAATCGATAGGCATTGCTCGTAAGCCGGCGACTTCGATGCTTCAATGGAGCCGCAGCCAAGGTAGGCGCACTTCAATGGAGCCGCTCCCATTCAGGAGCGGAATGCGAGATTTTGCGCGCGATTGCGAAACTCGCGACGGACAGCTTCAATGGAGCCGCTCCCATTCAGGAGCGGAATGCGAGATTCTACACGTCAAGCGAAATTCGCAAGGACCGCGCTTCAATGGAGCCGCTCCCATTCAGGAGCGGAATGGACGTCCGGATCCGTTGCCTTGAAAGCGAACAGATTACGCTTCAATGGAGCCGCTCCCATTCAGGAGCGGAATGATTTCGCCGCGATCGTGAACATGCCCGCACGAAAAAGCTTCAATGGAGCCGCTCCCATTCAGGAGCGGAATGCAAAGGACAAAAGGCATGCTTTCGGCAGAACAGCTCACGGCTTCAATGGAGCCGCTCCCATTCAGGAGCGGAATGCGCCTTGCCACATAATGGCGTTCCGCAATGGTCGTTCCTTCAATGGAGCCGCTCCCATTCAGGAGCGGAATGCAAGAGCGCATCCGGGCGGGCGCGTGGCTTGGCGTGCCTTCAATGGAGCCGCTCCCATTCAGGAGCGGAATGGCAATGTTCCTGTCGCTCCTCGAACGGGACGAGCGGACGGCCTTCAATGGAGCCGCTCCCATTCAGGAGCGGAATGGATTGGAACACGCGCCGTCGCAAGGCTTGCAAGCCTAAATCCTTCAATGGAGCCGCTCCCATTCAGGAGCGGAATGAAAACGAACGAAAGGTGCACTTGTTCGCGCAGGTGCACAGCCTTCAATGGAGCCGCTCCCATTCAGGAGCGGAATGCACTTTTAACCCGTGTATGCGGGTCATTAGGGCGGACCTTCAATGGAGCCGCTCCCATTCAGGAGCGGAATGCGGGCTCGGGCGGCGGTTGCTCGACGGGTTTCGGCGCCTTCAATGGAGCCGCTCCCATTCAGGAGCGGAATGCCGTGAACGGAATGACGCGCGCGAAGTACCGAAGCGCTTCAATGGAGCCGCTCCCATTCAGGAGCGGAATGCGTGTCTGCATCAATCGATCCAAAGGTTCGGATCTCTGGCTTCAATGGAGCCGCTCCCATTCAGGAGCGGAATGGTCAACAAGGCTCGCCAAGAACAGCTCGGGCTCGTGGCTTCAATGGAGCCGCTCCCATTCAGGAGCGGAATGCCTTGAGCACCCTCAAGGACCAAGACCGTGTCGACCTGAGCTTCAATGGAGCCGCTCCCATTCAGGAGCGGAATGATCGATCCAGCCAAGCTTTTTCCACGGCCCGCGCCACTTGCTTCAATGGAGCCGCTCCCATTCAGGAGCGGAATGATACGCTCGCGGGCGCGAATGAGGCACTAAAAACGCTTGCTTCAATGGAGCCGCTCCCATTCAGGAGCGGAATGGTTTCCCTTTCCAACA
>WBZU01000235.1_pt1 | contig 51302 bp, 41 predicted proteins | sample 5204311 | NCBI WGS metagenome assembly WBZU01 (sample SAMN12344359, study PRJNA552823) | activated sludge metagenome | biome: Activated sludge suspended growth; feature: Nitrification reactor; material: Wastewater; isolation source: activated sludge from nitrification reactor of wastewater...
GACGCGTAAGCACAAGCGATAACTGCACGCGTACCTTCAACTGCTCGAGGTTTTCCAATGCGCGCACGAGACGTGCATGGGCGCCCTGTGCACCCACCATTGCGTCATGCTCCGCCGGATCACTCGATTGTAACGTCGTCACGATGGCTTCGAGCGCCGGCAACGCCGCAACTCGCCGAGCCATTTCCAGCGAATCCAATGCGAGCGACGGGCCTTGCAATCGCAAGCGCACGCCGGGATGCCGCTCGAGAATTCGCAACAATTGCTCGGCATGAGGATGCCCTGTCCAATCATGTCCCGTCACCGTCAAACGCAAATCACGCGCGGCGATGGCCGCCACGAGCGCCTCGAACGCCCCGGAAGAAACGAGATCCAGCGTCAATTCATGTTGCCACGTGAGCAATCGGGTCACGGCGCGACCGGGTAGTTTGTCCCGGATACGTGGCTCCTCGCAAAACTCGCAGGCTTGAGCACAACGCGTTTCAAAATAAATCTGCACGTCGTCCGTTTGTCCCGCCTGCTCCAATGCCTCGTCGAGCACGAATTGCGCGGCACGAGCCACCGACCCCGAACGCGGCAATACGCGCAATATTTGAAGCCCAAGCCAGGTTTCGCGTAAAAACAGCGGCGGCCGTGAAACTGGTCGAATCGACGGAGTCTCCACATACGCAGCCATCCACGCGACGAGCCGCTCTTCATTCTGAATCAAGACCCCGATCACCCATGGAATCACGTCTTCATGAGCCCGCGACACAAGGTTGGGCCGATACGCAAATGCCAGCCGTCGACCGATGCGAAACGATTTACGATCGCTGGATTTGTCCCAGAACTCCACACACTGCAATACGTCGGCGTCATCGTGGAAACGCAAAACAAAAATATCGTTTTCTCGACGAACACTCTCCACACGAACGCGTTCGGACAAACAGTTTTGCAGGACGGCGTCGAATTCGTTCATCGCTCGACCACGCCCGAAGACGGCGACAAGCGCGGTTCGACGTCCGCGCGAAAGGTGATGACCTCGAATCGAGTCGACAAAGTCCGAGCTGTTTCCGGCTCGCGCAAATCGAGGTTTGCTCCGGCAATCAACAGCGAAGCGCGCGGATCGTCCTGACGTATGCCCAGCGGATCCCCGATGCGCATATCCACGACGATCGCCTGCGCCAAACCCGACGAATTTCGCGTCACACCGCCGCGAAAAAGCAAAAATCCACCATCGGCACATAAAAGAGCATGCACCAAATCGCCATGATGAACGTGCAGGGATTGGTTTTGCTGAGCCACACGTAATTTCTCGGCAAACATCCGGGCCACCGGGGGCCGAATGTTGCGCGGAGCAATCAACACGGGGCGAAATACCGTCGCCGGCAAATCCACGACCCTCTTGGACGGATGGGGAATTTCTCGAGGTTCGCTCGAATCGTGGCATTGCAAGACAAACTCGTTGATTTCCGCTTTCGTGGAAAATCGCCGCCGAAGCCCGAGCATGGTGGACGGGGAATAACCGCCGAGTTTGCCCAACGATCCCCGGCCTTCAATCCAAGCATGACGCAAAGCATCTTCGGCGTGGGCCAGCAACGGCTCGCGCTCTTCCCACGTGAGTCCGTCGATTTCGTCATAAGCGAGCGAATCCGGTGATTTCCGAAATTTCCCCTCCCCTTCGAGTGTCCGAGGTCCTCGAATGCGAATTCCATATCGCTCGGGTTTTCGTCCCAAGGGGGAATCGGCGGTCAGGTAAAACGACGAAGGCGCGATATCGTCCAGGGCAAACGCATTTTCGCGGACCCAATCGCACGTCGCCTGAAAATCATCGCGGGTCTCCCCGGGATAACAGGCCAGCAAATTCACACGCAGCAGAATCTCATTTCGGTGCGCTTCGCGAATCGTCTCGGTGGCCTGCTCGGGTCGATGTCCCTTGATCATCGCCTTGAGGACACGTTCGGAAGCGGATTCCACGCCAATGGTCAAACTCGCACAACCCGCTCGCGCCAAAAGTTCGAGGTCCCCGGGTTCGGAAGGACGCACGCGATACGAGTCGGAAAAACGCAGATCGAGTCGCGCGTCGATGAGCGCCTGCGCAAGCGCGCGAGCGTGAAGATTGATTTGCGTATCGAAAAAGAGAAACTCACGTGTTTGCCAACGTTCGGACAATTGCGCCAATTCGAGAACGACGTCATCGATGGGTTTGTGCTCTTGTGTGCCGCCCGTTTGGCAAAACGCACACGAAAATTGGCACTCGAATGTGAAAAAATACGGCAAAACCAGGGATTCTCCGATTTCACCGCGATACTGAGTGGCTCCGGGGAATTGCGTTCGCAGAGCATCACGCCGATATGCGCGAAGGTCGTAAATGGAAAAGTCGGGCATGGGCCAATCGAGCGGCGATGGCGCCTTGCGCAAACCACCTCGCACCAGCACCACCGCGTCATCGTTCGGCTCGATCGGTGACCCTCGACGACGTTTCGGCAGTTCTTCCAACGCGTCGAATGCGCGACGAATCTGCATGGGCGTCGACGCCGTCGTGACGATATCCGCACCGATGGAATTTGTCCGGACCAACAGGTCGCGTAGGCGATGCATCGCCACACCGCCGACGATAACGCGTTTGTCCCAGCGCTCCTTCACATACACCGAGAACGCTGCCGCAAACGAGATCTGACTGCCCCGATCGACCGAAATCGCCACGTATTCGCACGTGTCGGCAAACGCCCGCATCCGACCGGCCAAACGATCCAAAAATGCTTCGACGCGTTCGTCTCGGCGAACCTCGAGGTGCCTTTCGATGGTGGCGTCATCGGCAAACAAGGCCAAGTCGGCGTCGGGATGATGGTGTAGTTCGAGGGCCAAATCGAGGGCGTGAAAACGAAGTCGAGGAACGCAGGCGGCAACGACGGCCGGACCGAGCGGCGGAAAACGAAACGACAAATGCGCTGCGGGAACGGCGACGTCCGGGGGCAGGACAAACAGCACATCCCGAGGGCGAGCGGTGATTGCGGTTGTGTCGGTGAGCATCCGGCCGATCCTTTGGGAACGACACGGACGCTAACACATTCGGCGGACGAAAATCGAGTGCGTTCGTTTGGATGCGAGAAAACGTGCCGCGATGATTTCGCTTGGGTTTGACGAGTTCTTTGATTGACAAGGCTTTTGGTGGCCGCGTAGCGTACATGCATGGTCGGCGAAGCGGGAAAGCTCGAACGGGTTGCGACGATTGCGCGTCGCGTTTTGCCGGTGATGCAGCTCGGCGTGCGTCGCCTTGCCCGGCGCAAGAGCCCCTTTCAGATGACTTTGTCGCTCACCAATCGCTGCAATTTCCGCTGCGAATATTGTCATATTCCATTGCAAGAGCGAGCGGAGATGACCACGTCGCAATGGTTCGCCGCGATTGACGATTTCGTGCGTGGCGGAATGGGTCGGGCGAGCTTGATGGGCGGTGAACCGCTCTTACGAAAAGACGCGGGAGAAATCATTCGATATTTACGGCGGCACGGTGTGCATACGTCGATGAATACGAATGGCTGGCTCATTCCGGCGCGTATCGACGATGTGGCGGAGCTGGATTTGGTCTGCATTACGCTGGATGGACCGGAAGAAGTGCACGATCGTCAGCGCCATCGCGGCTCTCATGCTCGGGTTATTGAAGCGATCGAATTGCTCAAAAAGCGCAATGTGCCGCTCGTGACGATGACGGTCGTCACGCCGGCCGGGGCGGATAACATCGATCATGTTTTGTCGATCGCGCGAAAGTATGAGTTCAAAGCGTTTTTCCAAATTGAACACCAAGCCGAATTCGACGTGACCTTGCCGGTGGCTCCACGATTGTCCGACGCTCGAGTGACGGCGCTCGCGGATACATTGCTACAGCGCAAAGCGGCCGGGGACCCGGTCGGCAATGCGCGAACGATCCTCGAAGCGCAGCGATCGCGTCGCTATTTGGGGACATGTGAAGAATGCTGGGCGGGGCATTATTACGGTTACGTTTTCTCCGACGGGACGGTGGCGTCGTGTTTGTTCACACAGACCCAGGTCGCGCGTGGCAATGGTCTGGATCGGGGATTTTTACGAGCATTCCACGAATTGGCGGAGCCGACGGGACCCGGTTGCTCGTGCGTGCCCACGCATGAAGTCAATCATGTCCTCGATTTCGATCCGAGCGTTCTATTCGACGCACTGGATCTCGCATTGCGGTGAATGCCCCCGCGGGCGACTTCACGCACGCAATCGCGCACGAGTCCTTTACAACGTCGTTGGGCGAGGGTATCGTGCGGCAATGCGGGTCGTGTTTGTCGCGCTTGCTCAGGAGCAGCTCGGTTTGTCTATGCTCTCGGCCGTTCTTCGACGAGCCGGGCATGAAACCGCGCTGGCCTTCAATCCGGCGCTTTTCGGAGATCGGTACTACTTCGACGTACCTTTGCTTCGAGACTTTTTCGATCGTACCGAGCGGATGATTGAAGAAGCGGTGTTGCTCGAGCCGGATTTGCTGGCATTCAGCGTCTTGACGCCGACCTACACGTGGTGCCTCGAAGTTGCGCAGCGGGTGAAAGAGCGTACGGGATGTGCGGTGATTTTCGGGGGGGTGCATCCGTCGGCGGCGCCCGAGGTTTGTCTGGAAAACGATTATGTGGACTATGTCTGCGTCGGCGAAGGCGAACATGCACTTGTCGAATTATGCGAGCAGCTCGATCGCGGGCGAAATCGACCGGCCAAACCAATTCCGAATATTTGGTGGAAAGACGAAAAGGGCCAAGTCATCAGCGGGCCCAATGCCGCATTTAATCAGGACCTCGACAAACTCCCGTTTTGGGACAAGGAACTTTGGGAAGACGTCATCGACGTGGGGGCTCATTATTTGACGATGAGCTCGCGGGGTTGTCCGTATCGTTGCACTTTCTGTTTCAATAATTTTTTTGCGCGCCTGCCCGGCAAAGGCGGCGGTAAATACGTGCGGCAGCGGAGCGTCGAGAATCAAATGAACGAGCTGCGCCAAATGCACGAGCGTTATCGTTTGCGTTACATCGAATTTGCCGACGATATTTTTACGGTGAACAAAGATTGGATCCGCGAATTCACGAGCGCTTACAAGAAGGAAATCGGCGTCCCTTTTCAATGCCTGATTCATCCGCGTTTCATCGATCGTGAAATGGCCCGATGGCTCGCCGATGCCGGGTGTGTCCACGTGCAAATGGGCGTGCAATCGGTGGATGAGGAATACCGGCGCAAAACCCTGTTGCGTAATGAAAAGGACGATCACCTGCGCATGGCGCTCGAGGCATTACGAGACGCGGGGCTCGAAGCGAAGCTGGATCATATCCTCGGATTGCCGGGAGAACCGCTGAGTGCCCAGGAAGAAGCGCGTAAACTGTATGCGGAATTTACGCCTCGACGCATTCAAACGTTTTGGCTGACATACGTACCCGGCATTGATATGACCAAGCAGGCGCTTGCCGATGGGATTCTCACGCCTCGAGACGTACACGAAATCGAACGCGGGCGAACTCGAGCCTTTCGGCATCAGCATTTGGATGCGCGATCGAAGGACGATGGCGCGCAGCAGTTTTACCAGCGATATGATTTGCTTTTTCGGGCGATGCCCTTGTTGCCGGCATCGGTGCGCCGACACATTCGTGCCGAGCATCTTCCCGCGCTTGGTGAAAAAACGGCCAATGCCGTCGGATTCGCGTTCGATCTGGCCAACGTCATTCGATCGTTGGATACGGAGACGCTCACCTTCATCGAGCATTATGCGCGGCAAATCATGCGTCAGGCGCCGGACCTCGTTCCGGGCCGGCAACCGGCGGTCACTCGACCCAAGGTACGTCCGCCGATTCACGATGGTTCGTCGTTACCAAACCAAACGATGCCTGATCCGGTCACCGGAAAACCTCGTCCACGTCGTGTGGAGCTGCCGATCGTATGAGCATTGCGGGCGGCTCGCATCGAGGATCGCGTCATTCGATACCGAACGGCGATATCGTCTTGTCGAGTTTGCCCCCCTATAGCACGCAGCCGTGGCTCAATACGGGGATTGTCTTGCACACGGCCCTGCTGGCTCGCGCGGGGATTCGAGCCCGCGTCGTGCGGCCGCTGGATCCGCCGTTTGTCGTACCGGAACGAGTCGCCCATGCGTCGCTCGTGACGTTCGTCTTCGATCCGCCCATGGCCGAGCGAATGGAGGCGATGGAGCAAGCATATCGCGAAGCGCCTGGATTTTTCGAGGGTATCGTCGACGAGCTTTTGAAAGGAACGGAAGCGGTCATTGGTTTGTCCGTGTACCGCAACAACGTCGACGTATCGTTATGGATCGCTCGGCAGATCAAGGAGAAGCGTCCCTCGGCCCTGGTCATCTTGGGCGGGCCGGAGGCGGTCGAAGAGCCGACTTCGTTGCTGCTTCCGTGGATCGACGTGGTGGTGGGTCGCGATGCCGAATGCGTGATGGTGCAACTCGTGCGGGCGTGCCTCGATGGGCGAATTGCAGAAGCCGCCGGTTTGCCGAACGTTTGGTTGAACCCTCGTTTGTCCGGGGCGATGGATGATCCGACGCTTCGTCCGGCGATGACGCCGCCTGCATGGCCGACGATCGATTACACGGCATTGATGCCTTTGCTCGTGGGCGATCTCGAACCTACCGTGCCGTTGTTGCTCAATTGGGGTTGTCCTTATCATTGTGTATTTTGCTCGAACCGCGGCATTTACGGACGTTTTACCGCTGGGACCGTAGGGCGCGTTTTGGAAGAAATGGACTCGGCCGTGACGGCTTGGAGCGATCTCCATGGAGGCGCGGCACCGGGCATCAATTTGCAATTGAGCGACGCGACGACGAACGCGCTTCCGGCCCAATTCGACGAGCTGTTGCAAGGCGTCATCGGTCGTTTGTCCCATTGGCCCGTTCGTCCTCATTTGCGTGGACAAACGTTGCTCGATTCACGCCTGACGGATGAACGGGCGCAGCTCATGGCCCAAGCGGGGTTTGCGGGGACGTTTTTCGGGCTTGATGCGGCGAACGATTCGTTGCGTGGGGACATCCGTAAACCGGGAAAGACGCCGCAGGTCATCGAGGCGATGGCGACGTATCGGCGCGCGGGGCTCCGCGGTTTGAACGTCGGGGTCTTGGTAGGTTTGCCCGGGGAGACGGAGGCAAACTTTACCGAAACGGAGCGATTTGTCGATCGCGTGCTGGCGTTTGGCGAGACGATCGAGTCGATTACGGTATTGCCTTATGTGTGGTTCTTGTCGGCGCAAGGAGTAGAGTTTGGCAAGCTCAACCGGGGCGCGCGGCGAGGATTGTTGTGGCGTTCGAGTTTGCCGGGCGGGGATCCATCCGAACGCGCGCGGCGTTTCATGCGCGTCTTCGAGCGAATCGACGGGCGCGCGACGACGTGTTCACCGGTACCGCCGTATCTGGCGTTGCCGGCGATGTTGCCCGACGAAGATCCGCAGCGTCTCGAGGCATGGATGGCACGTCATGGCCGCGTATTCGATCAGCTGACGCCAAACCAGGAAAAACGATTGCACGTGGCAACGCCTGCGCGCACGGCGGAATGGACACGCGCGCACGAGGCGCTCGAATCATTGCAATTTGGGGAAAGCTGGAAGCTGGAAGGAGCTGAATGGCGGGGAAACGACGCGGCGACGACGGAGCTGGTCGTGTTGTTTCGCCGTGTTTCGGGCGAAGAGCGGGTGGCGGTGCTGGTGCAACGAAGCCAGGCGGGGCGTCGAGCATTTACGAAGACGCGCGATTTCGACGTGAGTTATTTGCGTCAATGGCGCGGATTGCCTTGTATTTTCGACGAACAGCTCGTTACATCCTGCGCTCGAAAACTGCGCGAAGCTGAAGCGCGAGAACCTAACGCCAAACCTGTCACCGCATGAAAGAGACCGCCGACAAAGTCGCCGCACGCCCGGAAAAACCATTGCGAATCGTGCTGGCTTTGGAGGTCGTGGTGGCGCTGCTTCCCTGGTTATGGATTGTCGCGCAAGACCATTTGCGAGGGCTCGCGGCCACGTGTGCGTATGCGATTTATGATGGAGCGCGCTCGTCGCTTTTGCTGATTCCGACGGATCCGGGGACGATTCTCACGACACTTGGAGCAGTGGCGCGCGTGGTGCTATTGCTTGCACCGCTCGTGCGCGCATTAAAACACCGTCCGCGGCATCGCCTGGCGTGGACTCCGCTCCTGGCATTGATTTGGGTTTTCGTATTCGGCATCAGCGTACCGGCATTCAGCAGCGTATGGATGTGGCTGTTGCTCGTGGTGACGGCCGGCGCGGGATGGTTTTTCGCGGTACGCCCGAAATTGCTCGCACTGGCGTTTTTGCCGTGGCTCGTGGCGCTCGAACCGACGCTCGGGCACAGCCCGCTGGGCGATATGTATTGGTCGACGAATCGATTGCTCGAACGATGTGCGTCGAATGATGGCGTCCGAGCTGTCGATATGCGTCCCGAATATGCCGTGGCGCGCTACTTTGGAGTAACTCCAATATCGCCGAATTTGGTGTTGACCACGGGCGAACGGCGTTCGTTCTGGGTGCGCCGAGATGCCGATGGCACGCCGCATTTGGGTGAACCGCAGTCGTTCAAAGGCAATATGTGGCAAGGTTGCGTGCGCGATGGAACGGCTTGGATCACGCGGCGCGATTTCATTGTGGAAGCGCCGATTCCTCGCGAGGGAGAACCGACGCCGGAAGCCAAACGTCACAAGGTGCTCGGTCCACCGGAACTCGGGCCGGAATTGGATTACGTGGATACGATTTGTCCGGCCAACCGCTCGTCTGTTTATTGCAGCCAGCTGATTCGCGGCGGATTCCTCGATTATGACGCAACGACGGATACGACGCGCTGGCATAAGGTGATTCCGGGGCTGAATTTGCAGCTCGTGGAACGAAGTGACGGAATGTTGGTGGGAATCACGACGGGGAGGCTGGTCGTATTTGATCCGCGTACGGATGTGGTTCTTCAGGAACAACCGGCGGGTACGGTCGCGATGGGAATCGATGTTTGTCGCCAGGATGGTTCGATTGCCGTGACGGACTTCGTGGGGCGTGTGCGGTTATTCGACATGCTGCCGAATGGGCATTACGTATTCAAGCGCGCGGGGTTTTCACCGGCCGCCCGGCGAGTTTCGTTTTCGCCGGATTGCTCGAAGCTCGCGGTAACGTCGGGCAATGATCGCAACCTCTTCATTTTGAACCGCGCGGATATGTCGACCGAAAGGACGTATTCGCTGGGGCCCGGATTGCGCGATATCGTGTACTTGGATGAGCGGTGGGTTGCCGCAGCGGACGCGTGTGTGGTGAATTTTGTGGACACCACGCGATGAGCGATTTTTTCAGCTCGGCACCATTGCCGCCGTGATCGTCACGTTGCCACTAAATTCGCAACAAATAACCCCGCCCCCATCGCGCCCGACAAATACCGATGCAATCTCCTCCTGCTTTTCGCAGGTTCGACGTAGCTTGCAATCATCGCCGACAAACCCCCGGTCACCACGCAAATCGCGCTCCCGAGCCACGCCGGCGCCACGAGCCCCGTCGCCGCAATTCCAAGCGCCAATACCCACAACGCCAAACGAGTCCTTCGTGCCCCCAGCCACCGCGCCGTCGTCCAAGCATCGGCGACCGTATCCTCCGCAATGTCCCCTTCTTCATGCATCAATTGGTTTTGCGTCACGAGCAACGTAAACACCGCAAACAATACCGAAAAACCTTGGGGAATGGATTCCGTGCGTAATGCCGTGGCCATCAGCGGCGCGAAGATCAACCAATTCCCGAGCAACCCGATCACCGGATAATGTTTTAATCGCGGCCCAGCGCTGTACAACGTGCCCGCCGCTATCGATGCTCCGGCCGACCATAGCGCCACTCGCCCAAGCGCGCTCGCCCCCCATAACGCCAAAAACCCGGAAAACACCACCGACACCACCGCCGCCGGGGGAACGCGTGTTCGTCCTGCCAACACATTCTTACGCGGATCCTCGTCGCTCCCCCGATCGAATATCGCATTGATGCCGTACGCGTACGCCAGCGCGAGTCCGCTCACCACCATCGCCCCCAAAACCTCGAACCCGCGACGACCGTGAAGTTCGTCCAGCCGAACCATTCCCGCCGCGGGCAAAGGCGTGAAGATGAACCATTGCCGCACGCGCAAGACCGCCCAAGCTGCATGAATGCCGGATAATTCGCGGTCTTGATCCCTCATCGGTTGCGGCATTTCACTTGGGACGAGCGCCCAGACTCTCGAGCGGTGGAGGAGCATGCCCTGCCGCTTCACGCGCCTCGAGCGCCCGCGCCAGCGCCGTGCACGTATCGACAAACGCCGGCGGAGTTTGTCCCCCACGGTTGTTTGTCCTTAAATACAGCGCGACTTTCGACGTCTTCGCAATCGGCGGCGAAGCCTCCGGGCTCCACGCATGAATATCGATCGTGAAACGCTCCCCTCCGTCGCCTTGGATCTCCAACGTCATCCGACCGAATTGCAGCGGATCGATACGCGTAATGCGCCGGCCCTCGAATCGACGTTCCGTCGCCATCGGCCCCAAATACGCAATGATTCGCGGATCCGTCTCCGGCTGCACCGGGTGCGCGGAGGTGTCCATCGGCCCGGAAAAACGCGCTTGCGAATCGTTACGCGGCATCATCCGCGCCCCGAGCGACACCGACACGACCACCACCGTCAATGCGGCAAACGCTCCGAGCAAGCCCAAAAGCGCGCGTTTACCAGGCTCGGATTCGTTTGACGTCACAACGTCGGGCGCCTCTTCGCTCATGGCCGAGGTTCTCCCGCGCGAGCACACGACGACACAGTGAGCAGTTCGAATACCGCGCCTCCGCCGTCTCCGTTGATCATTTGGCGATTCGTCACGCTCGCCCCCCGCGCCTCGAGCGTTCGATCCAGCGCCGCCGCAACTGCCGCATGATCGGTAAACGGCCCCGCAACCAAGCTCGGACTACGCGTGATCAACACGTGGCATTCGCCCCGCTGCGTATCCAAAATCCGATGCCATTGTCCCACGAGTTTGTCCTGCGGAACGCCTACCGCCATGAGCATCCGCCACGCGTGAATCGGCCGCAATTTCTCGCCCGACCACATCTCGAGGACCCCGACGTGATCGTACGCCGTCGTAATGAATGCGTCTCCATGCACCCCTCGAGCCTGCACCTCGCGCAAAAGCTCGCGTTGCGCCAGCCCCGCGAGCATCGGGTTATTCGTGCGCATTTCGGCAAACCACAACGACCCCAACGTCCACGCCCGCGCCAGCAGCAATGACGCCGCGACAAACGTCCCCACTTCCCTGCGCCGGCGCACCAGCGCATCGATTTGCTGCCCGACCGCCAGCACGAACAACGATTCGAGCGCCATGCCCAGCTGAAATTCACTCGGATCGCCATAAAGCCACGCGCCCACGAATGCATTGCCCAAGAGCCCCGCCAAAAAGATTCGCTCCGCTTCCCCCGCCCGTGCATACCAAAATCGGACAAACGCCACGACGGTCACGGTCAAACCCACGAGCGGTCGAACCACGCCGAGCGGCGCCTCCAAACCGCCTTCCACGAGCGGCGACAGAACCATTCGCGCATCGGCGACAAACCCGAGCTGCACCGCGAGAAACACCGGAACGTTCAACGTTCGCCCCGCCAACTCACCCAGCCTGAGCGCCGCCGCGGGCGTCGTTCCTTGGGCAAACGGCAACGTCGTTATGGCGAGCGCCGCCAAACCCACGGGCAAACCCCCGCCGATGCCCAATACCCCGGCAAGCGCCTTCGGACCGGTCCAGCGTCGTGGATGAAAGAGCATCAGAATCAGCGCCGGAGCAAGCGTCGCCGCGATCGTCGCTCGGCAAAGGATCGCCATGCCAAACGCCACCCCGATGAGCGCGATTCTCTTTCGATCCGGTCTTTCGAGCGGCGCGGCCAGCACCAGCGTGATCAACATGCACACGCGCGAAGCCAGCTCGTACGCATATCCGGTGCGGCAAAAAAACCAGAGGCTCGGAGACAAGACACACCCGATCGCCGCTATGGTCGCCCACGCCCGAGACAAACCCAACCGACGCCCAAGCAGCCACGCGAGAAAAACCGCGCCGAGTCCCATGAGCACGTTCGCCCTGCGTACGCCCGCAATACCATCGCCCAAAACCGGCCCGAAAATGATGCCCCAGTACGTCCCGATCGCCGTCTGATGTCCACGGACAAACACCGGCCATACGCGGTTCGAACCGTGATAAGCCACCTCGGGCCACTGGTTTGTCCCGACCCAACGTGGAGCGACAGCTCGTCCTTCGTCGGCGGCGCGCCTCAATTCCGCGTCGTCATTGGGCGGAGAATATTCCGCACGATCCTCCCGAACATCCAGCAGCTTCGGATAGTGATGCAAATACGGCTGCACCTCTTCCGCGATGATCCCGCGACTTCCCGCGCCCGGCCAGGCCACGAGCAAATGCAGAAGCGCAACGACGACCAGCAGCGGCAAAACGCGCCGCAGGTCTTTGTAGCGATGTTCGGTCACGTTTCATGCATTATCGGACTGCGCGACGCCGATCAACGTCGTTGAGTACCCGCCTCATGAGCGCGAAAAACGCGTCCGTTGCCTCGACGAACGGAGCGTGCCCGCATGCGTCGACAACCAAACACGGCGCCCCAAGCGCCTCGGCCGTCGATGCCGCGCAGAATGCCGACACGGGATCTTCACTCCCGTGAATGATCACGGTCGGGACCGTCGCCAACATCCCAAGACGCGGATGCAAATCGAAATCTCCCAGCGATCGCAGCGTCGCTTCCGCAGCTTCGGCGTTCGGCAGGACAGACGTCAAGTTCAACGCGACAAACGGATCGACGAGGCACGCGGCAACGTTCAATAGAAATCGTTCGTGCCCGGGCTCTCGACCTTCCCGCGCGAGATGCGCTCGCAATCGGTTCATGTCGGCACGAGAAGCGGCTCGGTCCAGGTTTTTTGCGACGATCGCCATGTCCGCAGCCCGCACCGGCACGGGTGAAACCAAAATCAATTGCTCCACCCGATCGGGATGTTCCAGCGCATAAAGCAGCGCGAGCAGCGCGCCCCAGGAAAAACCCACCAGCGTGAGTCTGTCCTGGCACAAGTGAAGGCGCATCGCTTCGACGTCGCGAACGTGGGTTTGCCAATCCGCAAAAGCGACCCCTGCATCGAGCTTGGATGCACCCGAGCCGCGTTGATCGTAATAAACGACGTCATGCCGCTCGGAAACGAGGCAATCGAAATGCGGGCGAAGATAATCGTGCGGTTCCCCCGGACCGCCATGAAGCACGACCAAAGGCGACGCCTGACCCGAACCGATTCGTTCGAACGCCAAGGAAGCCCCGGGGACCCGAAACAGGTTTGTCATGCTTTTCGTTCTCCGGAGCGATCGGCGGTTTGTTCGGAAACACCTCGGTGCGTATGCCGCAAACCCGCGCCGACTTTTCCTCGAACCGCGGAAATCACGGCTCGCGACGCCAAGGACACGAGCTTCGGCAATGTATAACTCGATTGTCCCGCAAAACGATCCGGAGCGTCGAACGCTAGTTCGGTTTGTCGATATCCAATTCGTCGCGCCGCAGATCGCAAGAATTGCCGTTTTCGCCACTCGCGCGTCAAGGCATCGAGACACTCGCGGTTGAGCAATCGAAAATCCGTGCTTCGCGGCGGAACGGCGACATCCGAAACGGCATTGAAAATCGTATAAAAAGCAGTTCCAAGCGCCATCCTCAGAGGACTTTGCCCGTCGGCGCGGCGAACCATGTGCACGATATCGTACCCCTGCCTCCAAGCTTCGAGCATTGCGGGAATATGCTCGGGTGGATGCTGAAGATCCGCATCCATGGTGACGATGACATCACCTCGCGCACAAGCCATCCCGCACATCAGCGCATTTTGATGGCCTTCATTACGCGCCAACCGAATACCTCGAACCCGAGCGTCTTTCGACGCGAGTTCTTCGATGATCGCGAACGTCGCGTCCGTACTGCCATCATCCACGAGGACAAACTCGGTCGGGCACGCGGCATTCGCGACCGTTCGGTCGAGCCGCGCCACGAACTCGCGCAAACACGCCTCTTCGTTGTACACGGCAGCCACCACGGAGAGCAAAGATTCGCGTCGCACGGGTGGCACCATTGCGAGCTACAAGTAGCCAAAGGCTCGGAGACTCGTCAACGGGGAAAGGCGAGATTTGATAAAACCTTCGCGCCGCGCTGCCGGACAATCCTCTCGAGCTCCCCCGACGCGATCAGGTTGTACTCGGCACGCCGACCACTGTCGTCGAGCCCCGGATGAACACACAATTCCCGCACGACATTCGGCACTTCGTGAAAAGGACGCGCCAACAGCGAATGCACGAGACTCGGCGTCATCGATCCGGCATGCCCGACGCCAAGGGGGCTCAAGACGGTCATCTGTGGTTGCGGGGCCATCGACCATGACAAACGCGACGCCATGACCAACGCCCCCGCGAGAGAAATAGCGAATGGTTGTCCCAGGGCCGCTCGAACGATAGGAATCCGCAGATCCCGAGCCAATTCGGCGATCATGGGCCAGAGTAACGGATACAAATGAACATGTTCGTGAGCGTTGATGAAATCGATACGGAGACCGGCGTCGCGGAGCTTTGCAATTTGGGCTTTTGCCTCGATGAGCAATTCCGTGCGCAATCGTGGACGACGGGTCACGAGCGCGAACAAATGGCCATAACTCGAAGGAAGTCGCCCATCGAACACTCGAGTGATGGGCCATTCCCGCGTAAAACACAAGTGCGCGCCTGTGGAAATACCCGAATCAGCCAATCGCCGCGCCGTCGATAAATCGGCGTCACGATGCCCCATGACACTCACTGCCGTCAGTCGAGCATCCGCGGCGAGCGATTCGATGGCGGCATTGATATCGCCAGACAAACCGTAATCATCGGCGGTGACACAAAGAGGAACGAAATTCACGAGGAAGCAACGTTGCGATAGACATGGTTTTATGGAGGCGTCAAGCGATCGAGACACTCTCGTGCAAAACCCTCTTGACGCGCGGGCTCGGTTGCCACAGACCTGACCGATGTCGAAGAAACCCCGCCCCGAGTTAAAGAAACCGTCTCATAACTTGGAAGGTTCGTCCTGACGCCTACACGCGCGGGGTTAAAACCCCGCGCTACACATTCAAAAGTCATGGCGCTACCGCGCTCGGACTCACATGCTCGTTCATCGAGAGATATGGATTCATTCGCAAGACGAGCGCAAATCTCGATGATGAGGCGAGATACGACAACGCAGTCCGGAACGGCAGTGGAGGACTTTTTATGGAATAGCCCCGGGTTTCAACCCGGGGCGGGTGGTCAGGAAGAACCGTAGCTCGCAGGTTTCGACTTGTGAAATCAACTTCAGACTCAGGAGCTTAGAATTCAATATGGGCGGCATAACAGACGTTTTACGTAACAGAACACTTCCGTTCGTCCTCGTATGGGCGATTTTCTTTGCGTATCTATTGGCAGCCCGTGGAATTCGGAATTTTTTCCCCATATCGTGCTTCGACATGTACCAAGGCAAATCGCCGACGACCGCGTCACGCGTGTTGGTGGTCGATGGTTCGGGCGTTACGTCCGAAATCACTTCTTACGAGGCCTTTCAATGCGATCCACCGCATCCGGACTTGGCGAAGGTCGATCATTGCGATGAAGCCGGCATTGGGCGCATCGAATACGTGACGCAGGATTTACAAATTCACCTCGACGCTCATACGCAATCGAATGTCTCCGACGGTCACCAGGTCACATTGGTTTGGCGCAAGTTTGTTTTGGAAGACCGACCCGGACCGCCCACATTTGCCGATTGCCCATTGGTGGTTTGTCAAGCACGACAAAAAGGTTACAAACCATGAAGCTCGATTACTCCTCGCCATACGATGGTTTTTCACGGACACCCTTGCGTGTTGGATTCGCGCTTCTTTGCGGACTCATTTTCTTCGGAGAAACGCATTCCGTCGCGTCGATGGCTCGAGATGCTCATTACACGCTACCTGCCGGATCGCTCGAGGTTCTCCCCAGCAATCCCGCGTTTGCCTGGGGCATTTACGCGCTCATTTTCGTTGGTCTCGGGGCCATTGCCTTGGACAAACGCAGCCTTCCCGCGGGCATTTGGACCCTTTGCTGGATGTCCGTCCTTAGTTATTGGAAACGAGAATTGGCCGGCACGCCCTCCCGAAATTCGTTTTTCCCGGGCGTGATGTTATTCGGTTGGGTGCTGGGCCTCGTGTGGGCGCGCGTGGTTGCGGGAGCCGATGCGGACAAACCCGAAGGACGTGTCTTTCGAGAACGATTGGCGGAAGCCGGAGCCATCGCCGGTATTGCCGCGGGTTACACGAGCTCGGCGCTGAGCAAGCTGTTTGCCTCGGGCTTCGATTGGATCAATCCCCATCAAGTTCGCTGGCTCATTCTGTCGCAACGGCCTTTGGGTGATTGGTCGTGGCTCACGTCGTACCGCAACCTGGTGCTCGAAAACCCGAACTTCGCCACGTTTTCCGCATTCATGACGATCGTGATCGAAGGCGGAGGTCTCTTTCTGTTGTTTGGTCCGCGAATGCGACTTTTATGGACGGGGATGATTTGGGCCTTGCACCTCAATATCATTTTCTTGTGTGTCATGCCCTACGTCGAGCCCATGATGCTGCTCCTGCTGTTTTCCGTTCCGTGGCCTCGTCTCTTCAAACGGCCCCGTATCGAAGATCCGCTCGCCGCAAGAGCACCGGACATCCTGCACCCGGACATACCGGACAAGATGTGGATCCTTTTAACGGTCATGATTGTGCTGTGTTGGGTGCTGCCGATTGGATGGCGGGCGGGGTGAGGTGCGGTCGTTTTCACGGATCGGCCAACAGCGATCGATAGGCATCGGCCTCTTCTTTCGGAAGCGTTTTCAAGAGCGGCCGCATGGTGTAGTTGCCGTGAATTTTGCCGTCGCGTTTGAAGCTCCAATCGGCGATCTCGTCTTTGGGCACGCGCCATTTCTGCCCAATGCGAACGTTCGATACAACCCCGGGCTCATTGTCGATAACCCCTTCGAATACGCCATTGAGGTAGTTTACATCGACGACCCAAAAGAACTCGGTTTCGCCTTGGTCGGTAATGCCCACCTTGACGGAGAAGTCGTACCCTTCTCGTTTTTTGAGGATCGAAATGAAGTTGTCGACTTCGGATTTCGCCCGTGCCATTGCGCGGTCCATTTCATCTTGATCGAATGCACCGGTGACCAACGTAGCGGGTTTTTCTTTTTGCCCCGATTGCATCGCTTCGCGACGTTCGCGAGGGGTTTCTTCGGGGGCTTTGTCCCGAGCACACGAGGTCGAAGCGCACAACAAGCCGATTGCCGCGAAAAACATTTTTGCTGTCTGCATGAAACCTCGCCTCCACGGCGGTTCTCGTCGAAACGGACCCGACCAGACGCGGAACCTACCGCAGATGAGCCGCCGGAAACAGGTGGTTTGTGTCAGAGGGCCTTGATCGCGATCACGAACCCACCAACCATGAGCGCCGCTCCGATAAGCCCGATCCAACCGAAGCTCCATGTTCGAAGGATCAACATGGGTACGCGCCGGGCCATCGTTTCACCGCGAGCGGCATGCCACGGTTCAAGGGCAAACTTGATCCATAGGCCGGTCCCTGTCAGCGCAAGTCCTGCGCCAAGCACGAAGATGGCCATGCCGCCCCAAACACGACCATCTGGAACCATACGTGTTGCGAGAGCAAAGCAACCACCCCCGATGGGGGCGACGATCATGCCGAGACCAAACAACACGGCGGCGGTTCCCGTGATTGGCACTCGACCGCCGAAGCGCCCGGCAAGTTCGAGACGACGTGAGATGACAATGCTGACGCCGCCAAGGATCGCCGCCAAACCCAAGAACACGCCGATGGCGGCCTTCGGAATGCCCATCTTCCCACCAAGGGCGGCGAGCAAGCCAAGGCCGCACATGATCCACGCCGCGATTGAAATAGCGTCAGCCATTGATTGCACCTACACAAGGTCCCGGCCGCTGCACCTATACCAATACATCATTCCATCACGACCAATTCATCGAGCCATCTCGACCTCGCGGTCCCCACACTTTGTCCTCGATGTCGCATGACCTCGTCCTCGATGTCGCATGACCTCGTCCTCGATGTCGCATGACCTCGTCCTCGATGTCGCATGACCTCGTCCTCGATGTCGCATGACTTCGTCCTCGATGTCGCACGACTTCGTCCTCGATGTCGCATGACTTCGTCCTCGTCATCGCACGACTTCGTCCTCGTCATCGCACGACATCGTTCACGTCATCGCACGACATCGTCCTCGTCATCGCACGACATCGTTCTCGTCATCGCATGACATCGTTCACGTCATCGCATGACATCGTTCACGTCATCGCATCATCTTGTTCACGACGTCCAAGTTCGTCCAAACGAACCCACCTCATGTGTACGAGGAAAACGTTGCAACACCAACTAGTTTTCCAGCATGTTGTCGAGCCAAACTCAGGCGGGAAGGTGTCGAGATGCCTGTTGTTGTGTGCGCACGGTTCGATGGAACGACCTTCAATTCAATTTGCCGTTCTATTGAATTGCCAAAACATCGTTGTGATGGGCGTCCCGATGCCTTGCTCGAGCCGCGTAAGCTGAGGAAACCTGTCTGCTCGAATTGAAAACTGCGCCCCTGGTTAGGCAATCGGACATGCGCCGTAACGGCAACAAGGTTGGTCGCGTACGCCGTGTCCAGCGATCGATGTCGCGTTCCAATTCGCTCGAACCGACAAATTGCGCGACACACGCAAACAAAACATTTCACATGCGCCGCGAATGCGCGATTTTACGTATTGACACGTGCCCCCAAGCAGTGGGTGCGTCGTCACCGTGCGGGAACGCTTCCAAGGAAGACGCACACATCTAGGACCAAATTCGTCACAAAGCCGATCTGCAACAAACTTTTGCTTGCCGGACGAACGTTCGCCTGGTAACGGTCAGTCAGGGACGAACCCAGCCATGGCAAACTTGTTCGGCAGGTTGGTCACGGATAGGTTGGTCGCCTCGTCCGGCAGTGCGAGGTGAGTGTTTCTTACACGGCGTGGCGGATGGCACTGCATCGGTGGGTTGGTTGAGCGTGTGACGTTGACGGTTTCAAGATTGACCGAAAAGGAAGGCTGACGATGTCGATATTGCAATTGACGCTCGACGGAGCAGATGAATCGCTCGCCACGCGCCGGTTTTCAGTCACGGAAGGTATCTCGAATTTATTTACGGTGTCTATTTGGGCCGGGTCGAGAAACGACAATTTGGACCTCGAGGCCATCGTCGGCAAACCGGCCACGTTTCGCATCGTCGCGGGTTACAAATGGGCGCTGCTCGGGGGAGCGCGGTATTGGACTGGCATTTGTAGCTACATCGAGCAGGTGCAGGCCGAGTCGACGGGCTTGTCGACGTATTATCTGCGCATCGTGCCGAAATTGTGGCTCCTCACGCAGCGCAAAGGCAATCGCATCTACCAGCACAAATCCATTCCCGATATCGTGGATGCCCTCCTCGGCGAGTGGGGGATTGAAAAGACTTGGCAAATCGATCGCGGCTCGTATCCGAAGCTCGAGTTCAAGGTTCAATACGGTGAGAGCGATTATGCATTTCTGAGCCGCCTCCTGGAAGAAGCCGGCATTGCGTTCGTATTCCCCGATGACGACGCAAAAGGCTCGCGCCTGACGTTGAGTGATCAGCTCCACGCCGGGAAAATGCGGGCCGCTCCGCCACTTCGTTACGTCGACAATCCGAATCAATCGTCCGAAAAAGAATTCGTCACGCATGTGCGCATCGCGCATGAAGTTCGTCCCGGTGCCCATCGCATCCGTGATTACGACTTCCGAAATCCGGCATTCGATATTTTCGGCGAGGCCCCAAAAGCTCCGTCCCCCGAAGACAAACTCGAGCAATACGACTACAATCCAGGCTCGTTTTTGGTCGAGGGAGGCAAAGGCGGGGACACGCCCGTCGCCGATGACAAAGGCATCGCGCGTCACGAACAAAAGTATGGCAAGAAGCTCGCCGAACGTGGACTCTTATCGATGCGCGCGGAAAAACGCGCCGTGGCGTTCGACACCAATACGATCGACCTTTGGCCGGGGCAACTCTTCTCGGTGGACAATCACCCCAATGCCGAACTCGATGTCGCGCAAAAACTCCTGATGGCCGAGTTCTCCGTCGAAGGTACGCCGGGCGAGGAATGGAGCATGTCGGGACGAGCGCTTTTCGTCGACGAAAAGGTCCCTTACCATCCGCCCCTCAAGACGCCGAAGCCCAATGTGCACAGCGTGCAGAGCGCAGTCGTCGTCGGACCCAAGGGCCAAGAGATTCACACCGATGAGTTTGGCCGGGTACGCGTGCAATTTCCTTGGGATCGTGAAGGCAAATTGGACGATGGCTCGTCGTGTTGGGTCCGCGTGAGTCAGGGCTGGGCGGGGACGAGCTTCGGAATGATTGTCACGCCCCGCATCGGCCAAGAAGTCTTGATTGGGTTTCTCGATGGGGACCCCGATCATCCGATCATCGTGGGGCGCGTATTTAATGCGACCAATCAAGTGCCCTACAAATTGCCGCAACACAAAACGCGTAGCACGTGGAAAAGCGATTCATCTCTGGGCGGCGGTGGGTTCAATGAGATCATGTTCGAAGATCTCAAGGGCAAAGAACTCGTTTATGTGCAGGCCCAGAAAAACCTCCGCAAGCTGGTGAAGAACGACGAGACGATTACGGTCGGCAACAATCGCCAAAAGCTCGTCGTGGTCAATGAGACGGAAACCACCGGGGCAAACCGCACGGAAGTAACCGGAGCAAATCGCACGGAAATCACGGGGGCCAATCGCACGACGGTGATTGGGGGCAATCGCTCGAAGCTGATCCAGGGCGACGAGATCGAACGGACCGAGGGCAATCTGATCATCACCATCGGGCAGAATAACGACATCACGATCAAGCAAACGAAGCGGGAGCAAATCGACGGTGACAGCCATTTGCGCGTAAAGGGTAAACGGAATCAACGCATCGATGGCAATCAATCGCTCGTGGTCAAGAAAAACCGCCAAGAGAAGATCGGGAAAAACCACGCGATGGACGTGGGCGACGAGATCCACTTGAAAGCGGGCACGGCGCTGGTCATCGAAGCGGCGAAGGATTTGACGCTCAAGGGCCCGGGAGGTTTCATCCGGATCGACGCGGGTGGTATTACGATCAAGGGGAACCTCGTCAAAATCAACAGCGGCGGCTCTCCGGGCAAAGGCAGTGGTTCCAAGCCCGAAGATCCCGCAGAGGTCGTCGAAGCGGTCATCACGGAACCGGAAAAACCCGAGCCCGACAACGTCGCGATCACAGGTTTGGCGCAGTAATCATTCAACGAGGAGTATCCCATGCCTCCGGCAGCCCGAATCACCGATTTTCACACCTGCCCCATGGTGGAGCCCGGCCCTGTGCCGCACGTGGGAGGACCCGTCATCATCGGCGAAGTGACGGTGCTCATCGGGTACATGCCGGCGGCACGGGTAACGGACAAACTCGTTTGTGTCGGACCGCCGGATTCCATTTCCAAGGGCGAACCGACAGTGCTGATTGGCAATAAGGACGCAGCCCGCATTGGTGATCCAACGTCGCATGGAGGAATCGTCGTCAAAGGGTGCCCCACGGTGCTCATTGGTTCGTCCGCGCAAGCGGAGACATTACGAACCGACAAACCATTCTGCGAAGAATGCGAACGAAAGCGCAAAGAAGCCGAGGCGAAGCAGCGGAGGGGCAAAGCATGAGCCGCCGGTTGATCGTCACGGTGCGTTGGGGACGCATGAATGGCCGGAAAGTCGTGATTCCGGAAGGTGGCTCTTTGCGCGTGGGCCGGACGGTTCCTGCAGACTTCGAGGTTCCGCACGACGAACATATCTCCAAAGTTCATTTTGCACTGGAATGGGATGGTCATTCCTGCAAGGTGCGCGATTTGGAGAGTCGTGAAGGCACGTTCATCGACGGCGAGCGCGCCGCGGAGGGTATCGTCGGGCATGCGGGGTGGATTCGCGCGGGAGAAACGGATTTCTCGGTGTTCATCGAGGATTGGATTCCGCCGCGGGAAACCGACGATCCTGACACTGACGAGTTGTGTGACGAGGACGAGCGACGATTGCGCGTGGATCGGCGCATGGAGGAGGAAAAGCGCCGGGAAGCGGCCCGCGAAGTGCTGCGGAAGCTCCGCGAAGTCGCCGCGCAGGAGTCGCTGTTTGTCATTGTGGATGCAGCGCGCGACGATCGCATCTTGGAATTGTTGCGGCAATCGGTGGAAGCGCACGATTCGCTGTACGAGGGGATTCAGGGCGAACATTTGGCCATGGTCGCGCCTTATTTGGCCGGCCCATTTCAACGTGATTCCGTATTGCTCGATCGATTGGTCATGGAGGGATGGGGGCGCCGCTGGGGAACATACTTGACGAGCCGCGAATCGTTCAAAGAAGTACGTCGGCATTTTCGACGGTTCTTGATGGTGGAGCTCGAGGAGAATTCCGAACGCGTGTATTTCCGATATTATGATCCGTGGGTGATGCAAATCTTCCTTCCAACGTGTTCCGAGCGGCAGAAGCACGATTTCATGGGAAAGTCGTCGGCGATCTTCGCCGAAGGCAATGGGCGGGAATTAACTCGTTTCGAAGGCGTGCAAGGTTGAGCCATGGCGATCATTTCGATAGATGTTGCAGCTTCGTTGTCGCCTCGGCGCTTCTCCGTGCATGAATCGGTGTCCGCACCCTTTGCGATTGCGGTGTGGGCGCGGTCGGAGGACGACAGCATCGATGCGTCGGGGATTGTGGGCAAACCGGCGGCATTTCGACTCGAAAGCGGTTACGTGCATATCGGCACGGGCGGCTCGCGGGTTTGGCGTGGCGTATGTTCCCATTTCGAGCAGGTGAAGGCGGTCCAGCCGCAACCGGGGCAGACACCGCTGCATTCGTATTACTTGCGCATCGTGCCGACGTTGTGGTTCTTGGCGCATCGGAAGAATCATCGTATTTTTCAGCATTTGAGCATTCCCGATATCGTGAAGAAGATCTTGGCCGAGTGGCACATTGAAGCGGATTGGCGGATCGACGCGGGAAAGTATCCGAAGCTCGAATACAAGGTTCAGTATGGCGAGTCGGATTTTGCATTTTTGAGTCGGTTGTTGGAAGAGGCCGGGATTGTGTATGCGTTTCTCGATCCGGCGGGTGCGGGGTCGAAATTGACGTTTTGCGATGCGCTCGAGGCCAATGCGCCGCGGCCGTCTTTGTTGTTTGCGGACAATCCCAATGCCGCGGCGGAACGAGAGGTCGTGCAGAACATTCGCATTTCGCAGGAGGTTCGTCCGGGCGCGTTGGTGGTTCGCGATTACGACTTTCGGAAGCCGTCGTTCGAGTTATTTGGCGCCGGGCCAAAGGCTGCGGGGCTCGAGGCGCAATACGAGCAGTATCATTTCGAGCCGGGGTCCTTTTTGGTGGAGGGAGCCAAGGGCGGGGAAACTCCGGCGGCGGACGACAAGGGCGTGGCGCGGCACGAGCAATCGTATGGGAAGAGCAAAGCCGAGCGTTTGTTGCAGGGGGAGCGTAATGGGCGATGTGGAATTGCGTTCGAAGCGAACGTGATGGATGTTTTTCCGGGCGCGGTTTTTTCGGTGCTGGGACATTCGAATAAGCAATTGGGAGCTGGTAAGCGGCTCGTCGTGTCGGAGTTTTCGATTGAGGGAACGCACGGGGGTGAATGGACGATGGCGGGGCACGCGGTGCCTGCGGACGTGCCTTTTCGAGCGGCGGCCAGGACGCCGAAACCCAAGGCGTACGGGGTGCAGAGCGCGACGGTGGTGGGTCCGAAGGGGCAAGAGATTCACACGGACGAGTTTGGCCGGGTACGCGTGCAATTCCCGTGGGACCGCGAGGGGAAGAACGACGAGGGTTCGTCTTGTTGGATGCGGGTGAGTCAGGGATGGGCCGGGACGGGATTCGGCATGATTTCGTTGCCGCGTATTGGGCAAGAGGTCTTGGTGGGATTTTTGGAGGGGGATCCGGAGCAGCCGATGGTGGTGGGACGGGTGTTCAACCAGACGCATCCGGTGCCGTACAAATTGCCGGAAGACAAGACGATCAGCGCGTGGAAGAGCGATTCGTCGCTTGGGTCGGGCGGGTACAACGAGGTCAAGTACGAGGACAAGAAGGGCGCGGAATTGTTTTACGAGCAGGCCGAGAAAAACCGTCGGATGCTGGTGAAGCACAATGAAACGATCACGGTCTTGCGGCACCGGGTGAAGAATGTTGCCGTGGACGAGACGTGCACGACGGGCGTGAATCGCATTGAAGTGACGGGGATCAACCGGTCGGAGACGACGGGTGGGAATCGGATGACGTCGATTGGGGGGACGCGTCGGAAGCTTGTCAAGAAAAACGAATTGGAGCGGACGGAGGGGAGTCGTCAGCTTCGGGTGGGCAAGGACGAGGATATTCGAATTGGGCAAAAGAAGCGGGAATTGATTGAGGAGGACAGCCACCTATTGGTCAAGGGGGACCGGCGCGAGTGCATTGAGGGCAATCAATCGACGATGGTGATTGAGAGTCGTCAGGAGCGGGTGGAGAAGCGTTATGCGCTGAAGACGGGGAAAGAGCTTTACCTGCGTTGCGCCGAGGTAATCATGGGGGAGGCGGGGCAGGATGTCACCATTGCGGGCCCTGGGGGGTTCATCCGGATCGACGCGGCGGGCGTGACGATCAAGGGAACGATGGTGTACATCAACGAGGGCGGTGTGAAGGCGGGCGAGGGAGGCACGTAATGGGACAAGTGATCGTTGAGGAGCCGGAGTTGCCGGAAGAGGCAGCTCTTAGTTTCGGAAAAGAATGCTATGTGGAAGTCCTCGTGTATATCACGGGTGGTTTCATGAATACAGGTCATGCAGATATCGCGGTTACAAGCATTGAAAATGGAATCACAACTTCCACGGTATACGGAAAGCACACGAGTGGAAACGGTAATGCATCGATCGATGGTACTACGCACCGAAGACAGTCGCTAGCCGAATATGTAAAAAGCGAATGGGGTGGCAAGCATAGGGTGCGAATTTGTCAACGAAAGACCGAGTGCGACATCGTCAAGAACGTTAAACAATACCTGGAGTCCCAGTGGAGCGTTTCAGCCCATGATTATAATGCGCTCGATGCCAACTGCTCTCATTACGTTGGATATGTACTCAAGAAATTCGCACTGCTAGAAAATTGGCATGGAGAGAATGAGATGAATGACGATGACTTCAAATACCCGGAAGGTGATTTGCATGACGATTGGTTGGTAAAAGACGGGAAATGGCTATGCACGGGAGAAGGATATCTAAGCGAGAAGGCAGGACGTACTCTGTTCGATTCGTGGCAAGCGACAGCTCCAACGGCGAAGCCGCCAGCGGGATCGAGTGGTTCGAGTGGAGGCAGTAGTGGTAGCAGTTAGTGGTAGCAGCTTCTGTTCGACTGTCGCTCCCGTCCCAGATTCTCGATTCGTTTACGAAGAGTTATACTCCGACAATACTAGCCCCATGCGCCCGTTCTGTTCGTAGTATTCATAAACGGCTATGTTCAAGATCAAAAAAAACCAACAAGAAGCTTTCGAGCGCGAACATGTCGACGATTTCGTGGCGTGTTTGGAGTTACGCTTGAAGAAAGATTTCCGTGATGAGTTAACGAGACACGGAATCGAGGATGCCGATATCGCCAGCCTCATCAGACTTGGAATTACGGAAGCAGAAGGTGTCGGCGTAGTAATCGAAAATGATGTACGATTCTTTGTTGAGTGTATGGTTTTCCTCTCACCTGATTTCGCGCACTCGTCCATCTTCCCGTGGGCCTTCGATATTCTGCATAACGAACGACTCACGGGCACGGAGAAGATGACCCAAATCCATGACCATATCATGTTTTCTCGATTTTTTTGAGAGGAAAACAGCATGAAACGAGCGAAACTGCCAATTAACCGGACCGCGGCGCGAGCTGCAGACGAGGCAATTCGTGAGGAAACGTCCGGCAGGGCTTTGAGCCCAACGAATTCGGCCGACGCAAATTTGCGCAAGAAATGGCTCGACGCCTATGCGGCTGCCGGTGGCGTAACCGAGCAAGCACATTCTGCGACACCGCTGAAGTCGGCAGCTAAGCAATGTCCGGTTTTTCACATCGAGCTCCAATACCGCTACGTGAACATGCAGCCTGTTGCGGGCGCGAAGTACGTGGTTGCCTCGAACACCGGAGCAAAATTGTATAGTGGAATACTCGACGCGGATGGCCGAGGGGTTATCCACGGCGTGCCCGAAGAACATCGAACGTTCGTCTATTATTTTCACAGGGATCCTCTACCCTATGAGCCGACAACCAAACCGTCGGAAAAGCCAAGCGAAGAGGCAACAAAATCAATTTTTGAAACGATCATTAGCTGGATTTGGGGAACGTTGCAAGGCGATTTCAATCCCGATCCATCGATGTCACAAATAGCAGTAAACACCGTTCTCGGCTTGATTCCCCTTGTGGATCAGGCCCTCGACATCCGTGACATCATTGCAGGGCTCAAACATATCATTGAATATTATCAGGAAGACGAGGTTACGCAAAACAGCCATCCTGATATTCTTGGGCTCAGTCATGAAGTATGGTTGTGGCTGGGAGTTTTTCTTATCGCGCTTGGATGCATTCCAGAACTAGGCTCTCTCATCAAAGGAGTCTTAAAGGCAATCATTAACTATTTGTCACGGCTTGGGAAGAGAGTAGCGGATCTCGATCCGGCCCAGATACGTCGGCTTTGGGAAACGCTAGTCAAGGTCCTGAATGACCTTGGCATGGGCAATGCCAATGATTGGCTCAAAGCCATGCCTGGCAAGCTCGATGGATGGATGGCCGAAGCCGCAACCAAGATCAAAGCGGCTCTCGATGCAATCGATTCCTTGGTCAAACGCCTCGAAGGCCACTTGAACGATTGGATTGTAAAGAAGCTCCTGACTGAAGAAGAAATTACGTCGGTGTCCTCTGGGCTCAAGCGCTTCAAGCAAGCTCTTGCTAAGGCTTACTCGCGTCTCGACGTAATGAAGGCGAAAGTGAACGCGTGGATCAGAGAGCAGTTGGAGCACATTTTCCCCGGTAGCCATAAATTTGAGCAGCAAGGAATCGCAAGCACTATCGACAACCCGCACACGAATACTAGAGTGCAGGAGAGCGTGCCGGTTCCAGACCTCATACTGCCGCCTTTGCACGCCAACAATCTCGTCAAGAATTACTGGAAGGAATGGCCAGAGGGCGTTCGGCAAGCCTATATGGACGCTCAAAGGGTCGTCGAAGGTAGCTCCGCGCTGGTCAGGAAAATGTCGGACGCGGAGCTTGACGCGATTCAAAGATTCAAGAAGGGTCAAGCAACAATCGAAGAGGTATTTCCCAAGGGAGCTGAAGGGAACAAAGCCTTCGCGCTTGATCGTCGATACGAATTTAGTAAGGCAGAGCGAAATGCCAGCGACGGCTACGAAGCGACCCTGGAAATTCCCCTGAATTCTGGGTTGCGCGAGTACCTTTTACAGAACATGATTCCCGACAAACTGGGCGGCAAGATGCCTGCCGACTTGAAAGACTTACCTCGATTCAAGTTGGAACAAGATGGATACACGATCTTGATTCCGCGCGCGCAAATGTCGATCCTGGTAAAATATATTCGTTGACTACCACCTTGAGTCGAAGACGAGAGTCCAAGCAGATGATGTTGACACAGGAATGGCGGATACCGGTAAACATGGATTATGAGCATGTCTACGCTCGTGTGGCGCGTGCGGTGTCGTTTGGTGGTGGGTTGCTCGTGCCTAATCGAATAGAAATGGTTCTCGTCTCTTTGGTGGGAGCGCTCGCCTGGAGGTCGCCGATTTCCGATGGCGTATGGGGTTCCGCAACAGTACTTAGCCCTGATCGGGCAATCTTCGCGGATTTATTGGGTTCGCTCCGCGAGATTGACAGTCGGGGGAAGATCACCCGTGTGGTCAAACTGCCGGCACCGGCCAATACGGCACTGCTGTCCGGACCTGAGGGGGAAATATACGTTGGGATTGGCACGCTCCGGTGTGATGCGCTCCGAGTCGGCGCGAGCGGTTCCATCGATTGGCAGACGCCAGTGGCACGGGACGATGGCCTTACGTATCCGCTATCGATGGATCCACACGGAGGTATCTGGATACCCACCAATAGAGGATTATTGCTGCTGGATAACAACACGGGCGAAGTCGTTACAAGAGTGGAGCGAATCCGCTGCATTTCCCAGGCTCTGCCATGGGGTAATGGGGCGGTGGTGGCCGCGTTTGTCACGAGCGACAAGTGTATGCTCGTGCATGTCACGCGTAGGGGCGAGATCCTTTTTCAGAAGCCGCTACCCGATTTTGAACGGGCTCAACTGCTCATTGGTTCTGACAATGAGTTTTGGATAATTGGTTCCACCGCTCCTCTCGTCGATGCAATAGGGAGCGACTCACGAGTGACCATAGTATCTTGCAGCTCCTTGGGACAGCCTCGCCTTTGCGCTACTCTTCCTGGGGATCGAGCCGTTGATTGCGTATTTGAGCCGGGACGAGGTTTATGGGTGGGTACATATACTTACGACACTGAAGATCGTGGCACCCTTTATCTGTTGGATACGAATGGCAATGAACTGACGCGATGGTCACCGGCGTCGAACGCTGGGGTCGGCGTACCTGTGGTCCTGGATGATGATAGAATCTACCTGCCCACGTCAAACGGACTTGTTCTCCTACGCGCAAGTGCCGCCTAAACCTCGTATTGGAGGATATCATGATCTACCTTCTCGCAGGCCATAGCAACAAAGACCCCGGTTCATCAGGGAAACGTGAAAAATTCGAATTGAAGAAAGAATTCCCGTTCTTCAAATATTCTGTCATCGATGTCAACGAAGCGACCCTGACCAAAGAGCTTCGTAACCTCGTCGTGAAGAAAATCAAATCTCCGGCGTTCGCACTACGCTTTCCATCCGTAACGATCGACGACGACAACGATTCTCTCAAAACCGTACTGAAAAAAATTAAGAGCACTGAGGCGGACATCATTTGCGATATTCACTTCAATGCCTCATCCGATAAGAAAGCCACGGGTGTCGCAGTTATTCACCCAGAAAAACCTAGCGAGCAAGAAAAACTACTCGCGAAAACCCTTGTGGACAAGTTGTCGTCCATCATGGGACTGCGAAACCGCGGCACGATGAAGCCAAGCGAAACGCCTCGAAAAACACTTGGCGTGATGAATCCCAAAGGAACGAATTTGCTCATTGAAGTCTGTTTCATCTCCAACATCGCCGACGTAGAAGCGTATGATCTCCATAGCGATGAAGTAGCAATGGCAATAGCTGATATCCTTACGTTTGCTCATATGCCGACAGGGGTTGCCGAAAGCCTCAAATCCGCGGTCGAATCGATCAAGGAAGCCATAACGAAGTAACTCGTCCCCGGCACCGTCTCTTGCCACGCCTCGACCGTTGCGCGGGGCCAATTCCTCACCCCCACAATCCGTATCCTCTTCCCCGCATGCTCGTCCCCCGCCACCTCCCTCCACGCCCCGTTCGTCTCGTATTGCTCCACCACCGAGCACACTTCTCCCTTCCCTCGCCCAACTGACCTGCTACGCTGCGCGCATGTCGCTCGCGCATGCATCCGAACGTCCGCCGCCGAAACTCCGAGAACGTCGAGACGCGCGCGTACCACTCGAATTTCCTGCGGAAGAACCTTTCGAGGATCACGTGGCCGAAACCAAGCGTCACTTGGAAACACGCACCGCGCTGTATTCAATCATCAAGGAAACCTTCGCCGACATGACCGTCGGTTCCGATCAGTTCATCTACTTCGATGACGAAGACCCGAAACGTTGTTTGGCCCCGGATGTGTTTGTCAAGGCCGATGTACTCCTCGTCGACTTCGACTCCTGGAAAGTGTGGGAATACGGCACGCCCAGCCTCGCCATTGAAATCGTAAGCGCAACCGATCGCTTGAAACTCACCTGGCAAGAGAAGTTCGAGCGCTACCACGCACTCGGAATTCGTGAACTCGTGCGCTTCAATGCCCAGGCCAATGAACCCATCACCGTGTGGGATCGCATCGAGGATAAGCTCGTCCAGCGCGATGCTCCAAGTCCTTCAGGCTTGTACGAATGCAAAACGCTGGGACTGTTCTGGACCGTTGAAATGTCTGCCGACTTCGGAAAACAACTGCGCCTTTCACGGGACCGCGCAGGCCAAACTCTGCTGCCCACACCAAGCGAGAAAGTTGCGCTGCTTGCTCGAGAACTCGCCGACGAACGGCACGCACGAGCACTCACGGAGCACGCACGCATGCTCGCCGAACAGCGCGAGCGAAATGAGGCGAATGCACGCATGCTCGCCGAGCAGCGTGAGCGAGATGAAGCGAATGCGCGCATGCTCGCCGAACAAAAGCAGCGCGAGTCCGAAGCTGCGCATGCCGCAGCGCTCAGCGAAATCGAGCACCTGCGCGCCGAACTCGAGCAACTGCGAGCCGCTGCAAAGTAAATGCCGTCGCAACGCGCCCGGTTGTAAAGGGTTTCGCCGGCAAAACTCCGTCACCCCCCCACAATCCGAATCCTCTTCCCCGCATGCTCGACTTCGCGCTGGTACAACCGCTCCGCCCACGTCGGACCCTGCCGCAAATCGAAAAACACCAGCCATCCTTCGTCGAGGCCCAAGCGATCCAGGTAACCCGCAACCTGATCGAGCGCCTCTTCTTCCGTTTCCCGGTCCCGACGCAGTTTCACTTCGATCGCATGTCGATCCTTTTGCCACGTTATCAACAAATCCAGCGCCCCGCGACCCAATCCATATTCGCGATCAATGCGTCCACCACCATTGATGACCCGCTGCAAAAATGCCATCAACATCAAATGTGGCCCGGATTCACGATACCCAAATCCCTCGGCCGCAAGATGACCGTCTTGGCGCCAAAACTTCTGCCAATCCGCCATCAACTTGGCCATGTCCAGCGACCCGTCTTTGCGCACATACCAAAGTGGTTCATTCGCAATCTGCATCTGACGGTCGTAATTGAGCGCCCTCGGGATCACTTCACGATAAATCGGATTGGCAATTCGATATTGTCCACGCCATGGCCGAATCAACCCGAGCCCAAGCACATAAGCAAAATCGTCATGAAGTACGTCGTGCCCGGTCCGAGCACCCGACATCATGGGATCGATGATCCGACGCACGCGCTCTTCTCGCAATCGCGCCACCAAGGAATCGATATGCGTACGCCGCTCCAATATGATCGTTTCTTTCGCCGCTTCCACATGCGCCGCCGTAATCGGAACGCTGCGGTCTTTCACGTCCTTGCGCACGATTTGATCCGCCATTGCATTCGTGAGCCACGGATGCCCCTGTCCCAATTCGTAGATCAATGCAATTGCTTCCGGCTCGAATCGTTGCCCCGTCGCCGTCGTGTGTTGTACCAACAATTCTTCCACTTCGGATGCCGTGAACGGCCCGAGCGTCATCGCTTCCGCCGTAACAACATGGAAGGGTGAGCTCCTACCAAGATAAATGATCGATGGCTCATGATCGACTCTCGGAGCATGGTCATGACGAACATGCCACGATGTCGCAACCCCAATACTCGCCGGAAACGGATGCTTCCCGTGGAGATAACCATCCCGGAGGCATTGGAAAAAGGGCTCCCGCGCTTGCGATGTCAGAGCGTCGATTTTATCGAATAAGATGCACCAAGGGCGATTATCTTGTGCCGCGATATGTACAAGAAAGTCCGATATAGCGCGCATCGGGTCACGCTCGATATCTTCGACGTTCGGAATCCGAATGTCCGGATGCCTCGTCGCACATGCCTTTCCGAGATTTTGAACGAGCACACGGAATGCGCGCATTGGGTCATGTTCGTCGCGTGCATGTTCGACGTCCACGTAAACAGCTCGCCAATCGCGCGTCTCATTCAAATGCTTTTCCAGCCACAGAAGGCTCGTGGTTTTACCCGTCCGCTGGGGCGCCGTCGTCGCAAAATAGTTGCGCCGATGGATCAGCTCCAGCATTTCCCCCAGCCGTCGTTCGGGCGGCAGCATGTAGTGCTCCCCAGGGATGCACGGACCGGTGGTGTTGAACGAGAGGTCTTCCACGGCGCCGAGGTTAGTCGCAACGCGCCCGGTTGTAAAGGGACAGCGCCGCCCGGCACGACGGTCCCCTCACCTCTTCCGCTCCACGACCCTTCCAAGCCCCAGCACCCGCAATGCCGCCGCGTGCGTCTCGTATTGATCCTCCGCCATCCGCACCTCCGCAATCAGCCGCACGCGGAAATGCGCATACATCGGAAGCTCGTCCGCAAGCGCCTCCGGCAAATATGTCGGTATCGGTTCCTTGCTCCCGCCCGGCACGAGCAAACACCGCAAGTGCTTCCCGCCAAACACTTTTCGACGCTGATAATGCCGCTGCTCGAGGAGCGCGCGTTCCGTATGCATCTCCACGTAATCCACCGTCACCGCTCGTTTGGCCAGACCAAACGATTCCAAGATCCGCTTCACCAATCCATCAGCCACCGCCGGAGCGCTCGATAAATTCGGCAATGCCAAATAATCCTTCGCGATTTGCAGCGACGCCTTCAGGTTTTCATCGCCCACCGACAATGGCGTCACCGTCGCGACCGTCGCTTTTAATCGTTCCACTTCGTCAAACGGCATCACCAGCTCGCCCGCGCATAACACGAGCTGCGGAATCACCTTCCCGTCTGCCCGTATCGACCGATCCAATGCCTCAATAACGCCCGGCGCATCCGTCGATAGCGCGTGCGCCAATATCTCGAAGACATCACGACGATCCTCGACATCGGCCGTCAATTCGTCCGTCGACAGATCATCCAATCCCGGCTCCACCGGCTTCTGCTCCGCCTCCTCGAGAACTTGACGAAATGGCTTGTGGTTGCGGAGTCGACGCACACTCGTCGCATCAAACCACAAAAGCGAAAGCGCCTCCCGCGGATCCGCCAAACGTGATCCTGGACGTACAAGGGGCGCCGGCGTCGCCGGCACCGGCGACGAAGCCCCGTCCGCCGTCGGAGCACGCCATTCCGATTTGTTCGCCGCATGGTTCGACATGCCCAGCGCGCCATCCTGAGCCGCTCGATCGACATTCGGAACGGGCAAAACACTTGCCGCCGCCGCCGCCGCGGCAGCTGCTTCCCCGATCGTTTCTCGAGGCACGACGGCAGGAGCTACGGGCGGTGCCCCCGAGGCCCAAACACTTGCAGCCGTCGCTTGCGGCGGCGCCACCACAACCGCTGGAGGCACGTACGCAGGCGGCACAATCGCAGGCGCAGGCGCAGGCGGCACGAGCCCAGGCGGAGGCGTAGGTGGCGGTGCAACCGGTTTGGATGCAAACGGGAGCCCCGGCGTCGGTGCGGCTCCACCAAACGGCAACCCCGCGCCCGCAACATTGCGTATTGCTTCGCTTCCCGAAGTCTGCTTGTCCCCCCCCGCAAACGGCATCACCGGCGCCGATGCCTTCGACACGAACGCGCCGATCAACGTCATCGCCGCCAAGTCCTCCGCCGGCTGCTCTTCCGCACGTTGCGGAGGCATCGTCACTTGCAGATCGTCATGCACCTCGTCGCCGCCGGCCTGACCCTCCATCGTCACCGAAATGACCCCGGCCTCGTCCGCCGTGCGCAATCCGATTCGACCCCGCCAAACCACACAACACACGCCGCGATCCGAATCCACGATCAGCGTGTCCGCAACCAGCCCGATGTCTTCCTGCTCGCCCGTTGCGCGATTCGCGATCGCGCGCGGGCGCAAATCCGGCAACGTCGTCACCAATCGCGCATGATCGGGGTGCAAGTTTTCCAAGACAATCCGCTCGTTGGCTCGAATCTCCGCCACATTCTGATCCGGTGGTGCGGCCTGGAAAAACGATGGGTCGAGGTCTCGCGGCAACGGCTTCTCGTGCCACGCTCCATCCATCAAAGTTCGCGACATCGGCCCCAATCGCTGCACCCGCCCCGGCCATGTCGATGCAATCGGTGCGTAACACGTCGGCACGAACGTGTCGGATCGTTTGGACACAAAGTGTCCCAACGGTTGTAGGTTCGCAATCGCGACCGTGCCGTACGTATCCACGGGCCCATCGAATCGTTTCCCAACGGGATTCGCCGATTCCGGTCCACCCGATGCTCGCTCCCAAACCAGCGGCATCTGCGTAAAGCGCTTCGCCTCGAGCAGTTGCCCGTCAACAACTCGAAACGCACGATCACAAAACACCTCGATCGATTTATCCATCTCGCCCACGACAAACCGCGTCACGAGCGACCTCACCGGCTGTTTGTCCGGTGCATACGCGTGACCGACCAACAAGACATCGGCGCGAGGTTTGTAAGGAACAACGTCGCTCGGAAAACGCACGCTGCGCCGCGGATCGTCGTCATGAAAACGGTCGTGCGCGAAGATCGGATCTTGCTCGGGAGCAAGCTGCGCTGTTCCGGGATGTAAAACGAATGTCGCCTTGACGACGACCGTGAGGGCAAACGCGCCCGAGCCGGCTTGCCACACGACCGTGGACGCGACAAACGGACAACGGCTGACGAGATCCATACCGTCGCTTCTAACAGAACTCCGTGGACCAAGACCATCGCAACGTGGATATGCGCGGCACGCGCAAAGCGTTTGAGGCGTTCAAAGTCGTGGTGATATCTCCTGATGACGTTGTCTCCACAACGTTGTTTCTACGAAATGAACTTCCGCCTCGCTTGACCTCCTGACGCTCGACTTTCCCTTGATTCGCGGCAAACCCGACAATTTCACTTGTTCCTTGTGTTCCCGCGCGAAACCGTGAGACCATCCTTCCGTCATGCGAGCCGGCGAAATTCTCGACGACAGATACGTACTCGACCGCGTACTCGGGCAAGGTGGCATGGGCGTTGTATGGGTCGCCCGTGATCGGACGAACGGAGAACGCGTCGCCATCAAACTGCTCCTCGACGACGTGGCCTCCGGAACCACGACCGCGCATGAAGAGCTGCGACAAGAGCTGCGACAACGGTTCCGTCGGGAAGCGGAAGCTTGCATGAAGCTCGACCATCACCCCAATGTCGTGCGAGTCCTGGAGTTCTCGGCGAAAGAATCCGAGGTTCAGCGACCGTACATGGTGATGGAACTGCTCGAAGGCGCATCTCTCCAAGAGACGCTGAAGCGCAAGCGAAACCTCGAGCCCAAGTTGGCCGCGCGTATCGCCGCCGACGTCGCGAGCTGCTTGACCGCGGCCCATGCGGCCAAATTGATCCATCGCGATTTGAAACCGGCAAACATCTACCTGCATCGCGCGCCGGGCATGGACGAAGACCAATTCGTCACCAAAGTGCTCGACTTCGGCGTGTGCAAAGATGGTGATTCCGTCGAAGTTGCTTCGGGCAATATGCAGACGAAAACAGGCATGGTCGTCGGCTCTATCGCCTACATGAGCCCGCAACAAGCTCTGGGCTCGAAAAACGTCGATTTCCGAACGGATATCTGGTCGGTCGGCGTCATGCTCTACGAGCTGCTCACCGGATTACGAGCGTTTTCCGGCGATGTGAATGACATCATTGCCATCTATGCCCCGCTGCTCGTCGGAAAAGGCCCAAACCCACCCGTACCGCCCCCGTCGAGTCGTACCCGAAACATTCCACCGGAACTCGATGCCGTCGTCGCCCGATGTACCAAGCCCAAACCGGCCGATCGTTATGGCAGCGCCGAGGAGCTCGCGCGGGACCTGTACGCCATTGCCGGTTTGCCCATGCCGACGATTGCCAAAGCCCGGCCATCGTCGAGTGGCAAACTGCTCGACCTGTACGAGCCGGCCATTGTTGATTCAAAGGCAGTTCCTGCGGCCGACGAGGAGCGCCGGTTCAACCATGCGGCGCAAACCATTCCGTTCAAACAAACGGTGGACGCACGCGTCGTCGCTCCGGTGATCCTTGAACCTCACCCGTCGACAACAACGCCGCCCGACGTGAACCTGGAGTTCGTCGGACAAACCCAGGTGATGGATCCGAGCGAAACGGACAAGACGGTGCGTATGGCGCCGAAAGGTGCTCGAGCGACATTGCCGCGTCCGCCGACCGTGAACGAGCCGGCCGCAGACGCCGGCGCACGCACGCAATTGATGACTCCCGGCGCATCCCCCGCTTCGCCAACGCCGGACTTGAGCAAGATGCAGCGGGCGCTCGAGGAACATCGTAAGACGTTGGGGGCGATTCCGATTCCGGATTTGTCCGACCTCGAAGCTTCCGGCGGCACGCAGATGCTCATGACGCCGGATGTTCCGCCGCCGAAGCGATCGGAGCCGTCGGTGACCACGTCGGTGGCGATGTCACATTCGATGGGGCACGGTCACTTGGAGCAAACGATCCCGCTCGATCCCGCAACAACGACCGGCAAGCGACGACGTCGTACCAGCCCGGCGTTGTTGGTCCTCGTGGGAGCGGGTGTGGTCGCCGCGCTGGGGTTGGCGGTCTTCGTGGGCATGAAACAGCCTGCCAAGACCACACCAAACACGACGACTCCGACGCAAAACGCGGCGTTGCCGACTCCGCCCATGTCGAGCGATGCAACCGAGCCTGAGGCACCTACCAACAAGGTCGCCGATACACCGACGCCGGCGCAGGAACCGGCCGCAACGGCCACGCCGAGCGCAACGGCAGCGCTGCCAACGACAACAACAGTCGCGGGGACACCACCGGCACCGACCGGCACGCCGACGACCGTCAAACCCACTGCGACAACAACGACCATCAAACCGCCGGGGGCACTCACGGGGAAACTGCCCCCGAAACCGGAACCCAAGTGTACCGGCGTTGGGCTTTTCAAACGCTGCAAGTAACCGCTTGACGACGCCGGAACCACGCGGGCTTTGATGCGCGTGACGACGACATGGTTGACTGCCGGGACGAACGATGTTTGATCGCTCTTCCAAGCGGGCTTTGACGCATGCTACAAAGAGGTTCCATGGTCATGAAAAACCTTTCCGTCATCCTGGGGCGAACGTTGATCGCCATGACGTTGGTTGCGGCGATGCCGGCGCCGGCGTGGGCGCAGAACCCGCAACCGTCGACCGCGCAGACGTTTCTCGCGGACGGCAAAGAAGCGGCGGAGGCCGAGCAATGGGAAAAAGCCGCCAAGTTGTTCGCGCAATCGTTTCAGCTCGAACCGTTGCCCAAAACCGCCGGACACCTTGGTCGCGCGTTGATCAAGTCCGGTGAGCTCGTCGCCGGGGCAAACCAATTGGAGTATTTCCTCCACGAAGAACAGCAGCCGTCGAAGATGGCGGACGCCGCTCGAGAACTGCTCGCGACGATCAAGCCGAAAGTCGCGACGGTGGCGTTCAAGCTGGATCCCCAACAAGCGCCCGTGGAAGCGTACGTCGATGGGCAACGCATCGAGGACAAGCGCTTGACGTGGCCGCTGCACGTCTCGCCTGGCGAGCATTCGTTCGAGTTCAAAAAGGAAGGTTTTGTTACGCAGACGGTGCAAGGCAACTACGTTGCGGGGGAGCCGCTGGTCATCGCGCCGAAGCTCGAGGCGGTGGTCGCTCAGAACGGTAATGGCGGACCGAAGAAGGTGGGGTCGACCGTTCCGCCCTTGGCGATTGCCGGGTTTGCCCTGAGCGGCGGTTTGCTGGTCACGAGTGCGATCACGGGCATCGTCGCCAATGTCGCCAACCAGAACGCAGCGGATGCCGCGCGGGGGACGGGCTGCACGCCGGGCCCTGAATGCAAGGCGATTTATGATGAGCAGTACCCCCGATCGACGACGTTTTCGATCGTTGCGCTTACGACGCTCGGATTAGGTGTGGGCGTCGGCGTGGGCACGTTGGTGTACACGCTGAAAGCGTCGAAAACATCCGACGCGGCGAACGCGCCGAAAACGTCGTGGAACATCGCGCCGACGCCCGGCGGCATCGTCGTTCGAGGAACTTGGTAATCGCGCTGCTGCGGCATACGAGGTCGAGATGAATCGGTATTTGGTGACGAGTCTTGTTGCGACGGCGGCGGGCGCGCTGCTGGTGTTCGCTGCGCATGGATGCGCGATCGGCCCTTTTGGCGACTACACGTACGAGCAAGCCCAAGACATTCTGAGCGGGGCGACTTCGTCGAGCGGTGGTCTTGGAGGCTCGGGGGGCGTAGGCGGATCCGGAGGCAGTGGCGGATCGAGCTGCACCTGCGGCCCTGCGGACAACAATCCGTGCACGGACGATCTGACAGATTGCCCCAACGGCGACGAAAGCGCGTGCCATCCGGCGTTGGCGACCGGCATGCCGTGCGATTCCGGTGGCCAACCGGGAACATGCGATGCGGACGGTATGTGTGTCGGGTGCAGCGAATGCGCGGATCCGGGATGCACGAATCGTTGCGTGGGACAGAAGTGCGCAGTCCCCAAAGATTGCGCCAATGGCAACTGTGTCGACGGGTATTGTTGCGAATCGGCTTGCGACGGTCCGTGTAATGCTTGCAATCGCGTACCGGGAAGTTGCCAGCCATTGCCTGTGGGAATCACGAGCGACGTGGCCGGCGAGTGCACGGGTGGGCAAGTCTGTGGCAATGCGGCAACTTGTAAAATGCCTCAGAATGGCGTACTCGGAGCGTTGTGTACTATTGACGCGAATTGCGAAAGCGGCAAATGCGTGGGGCAAATCTGCGTATCGCTCAATGGTCAACCTTGCGTCGAGGATCTCGAATGCGGCTCGCGCTTGTGCGACCCTACAACCCACAAGTGCATCGCGTGCGGAGGCGCTGTCCCATGTCCCGGCGGCGGGAGCTGCGTCGCCGGCGACGCTTGCCCCGCGTTACTTGGGCAACCTGCGCAAATGGACGCAGAATGCAAATCAGGCACCGTACCAGACGGGTTGATATGCTCCTTGGCGAAGGATGCTTCATGCGCCAACGATTTTGAATGCGCCTCCCATGATTGCGATTTGGCACCCAATGGCAAATGCGGCGCTCTATGTACCATTGATGCCACCTGTCCAGCGGGCACCATTTGCAATAAGAATAAGGGGTGGTGTCTCCTTCCACCTGGCAATTACTGCGTCATCAACGACCAATGCCAGGGACCAATGGGTACGCTTGGCAAATGCGGCGGTTTCCCGCCCCGATGCCAATAAGTCCGTCATGACGCGCCTATCTCGCCTTGTCGCCGTCGCGTTCGTCTTGTACGGCTCGACGGCCCTCGCCACGCCCACCGCTGCCGAACGCTCCGTCGCCGTTCCCCTGGTCCTGGAAGGTCGCGCCCGCTTCGACGCGCAACAATACGAGGCCGCGCTCGAGCTGTTCAAGCGAGCCCACGAAATCGCCCAAGCCCCCACGACCGGCATCGACCTGGCCAAAACCTACGAAGCCCTGGGGCAACTCGTCGAGGCGCGCAAGGTCGTCGCCGAAGTGGCGCAAATGCCCGTCGAACCCAACGAAAAACCCATCTTCGCCGAATCACGCGCCTTGGCCAAAGACGCCGTCGACGCGCTGGATACGCGCATTCCCTTGTTGAAGCTGCAGATCGTCGGGCCGCCGCTGTCGGCTACGCACGTATCCATCGACGGCAAGACGCTCCCGCCCGAAGCTCTGGACAAACCCTACCCCGCCAATCCGGGCAAACACACCCTCGTCGTCGAAGCGCCCACGTACAGCCCGACCGAGCTGACCGTGACGTTGATCGAATCCCAAACGACGCCGGTGGACATCAAGTTGACGCCCGTGGAGGTCCAAGCGCCACCTCCACCGACGCCGGAGCCGACATCGAAGCGTCCGGTCATCGTCGGCGCCGTGGGGGGCGGATTGCTGCTCGTGGGTGTGGGCACGGGCATCGCCACTGCGATGACGTACCAAACGATGTCCGAGGCCATGACGAGCTACCAAACGGCCAATCAAGCGTTCTGCGACGCTTCGTGTATGACGTTCCGACAAACCTACGAGGATCGTCGAACCACGTTGCAAGCGTTGTCCATCACCACAATGACGCTGGGTGTGCTGGGTACGAGCGCCGTGCTTTACGCGATCTTGGACAAACCCGCTCGAAACAAGGCGGACGTCTCGTTCGTCGTCGCTCCGGCCCCGGGTGGGGTCGTCGTGCAAGGTGTCTGGTGAGTCGGCCCATGATGCGCGCGTATTGGACCTACGGGGCGGTGGCTGCGATGTTCGGTATCATCGCCACGGTCCACGGGTGCACCATCAATATCTTCAGCCCCGGGGACCTCGAGCCACCCAACCAAGGCCTGGGCGGCTCCCCGGCGACAAGTTCGTCCGGGAATGGCGGTTCGGGCGGCAGTGGTGGATCGAGCTGCACCTGCGGCCCTGCGGACAGCAATCCCTGCACGGACGACCTTACCGGGGCATGCCCCAACGGCGACGAAAACGCGTGCCATCCGGCGTTGGCGACCGGCATGCCGTGCGATTCCGGTGGCAAACCGGGAACATGCGATGCGGCCGGTATGTGCGTCGGGTGCAGCGAATGTTCGGACCCGGGATGCACCGACCGTTGCGTGGGGCAGAAGTGTGCAGTCCCCAAAGAATGCGCCAATGGCAACTGCGTCGACGGGTATTGTTGCGATTCAGCTTGCGACGGCCCGTGTAATGCTTGCAATCGCGTGCCGGGAAGTTGTCAGCCCTTGCCGGTGGGAATCACGAGCGACGTGGCCGGCGAGTGCACCGGGTTGCAAGCCTGTGACAATACTGGAAGCTGCAAAACGCAGCAGTATGCTGTCCTTGGAGCGTTGTGTACCGTTGACGCGAATTGCGAAAGCGGCAAATGCGTGGGCCAAATCTGCGTTTCGCTCAATGGTCAACCTTGCGTCGAGGATCTCGAATGCGGCTCGCGCTTGTGCGACCCTACAACCCACAAGTGCATCGCGTGCACGGCGAGCAGCACCTGCCCCAACAACGTCACCTGTTTGCCAGGTGGGATTTGCGCTGCGCAACTCGGGCAACCGGCAACGATGACGGCGGAATGCGAACCACCGGGCGTATTGACCGACAATTTGATGTGCACCCTGCCCCCAGGCGAGGCATGCACAACAAATGCTGAATGCACGTTCCGTGACTGCAATGGCGCGCCAAGCGGCACGTGTGCCGGGCCTTGTACGGTGAATGGCGAATGTCCGTTTGGAAGCACATGCGATAATCCCAACGGCAATGGATGGTGTCGCCTCCCCCCCGGCAGCTACTGCGTCATCAACGACCAATGCCAGGGAGCGATGGGCATAGGCAAATGCACCGGATTCCCGCGGCGGTGTCAGTAACGGCGACTCCGTGAACAGGCCGTCTCGTACGTCGCGGCGACGGTCGTTCCGTACCCACGAGGCCAATGAATTGCCGACCATTGGTCGTATTTCTATCGGCAAACTTCGGAACGATGCGACACACGTAGCCGGTTCGTTCCAAACCTCGATTCGTCGTGCCACCCCGGGGTGGAATGAATTCCACCCCTCCACATAACGAAGTACCCTCGCTCCGCGAGGGCACTTGAAATCGGCATTCAGATCCGCAACGGCCATTCACGTCCCATCGTTTTGCGTTCGTGTCGAGGTTTGCGGACGTTGGTTCGTCTCGGAAGAACGCCCCGGGTTAAAACCCGGGGCTACACATCACGAAGTCCCCCGTTCGGGGGACTACGCAGGCTGATTCAGATCCGCAACGGCCATTCACGTCCCATCGTTTGCGCTCGTCGTGAATGGCGATGCCGAATTCGAATGCGCGAAATGACCGATGGGGCGCAAATTGCGTGACAATTCCCCAATCCCCACTGGATCCTGCGAATCTATGCGACGATTGGCAAGCGGCTCAACCCACCTCGAATGCTGAACATGAACCCCCTTCGTCGCCCCGCCCGACACCGGCCGCGCGTTTGTCCCGCCATCGCCCCACCCCGCACTGCCCGCCGAATCTCCCACAAATTCGTTGACGTTCCATCGCCGGCATGCCATCGTCACGCCCGCATGCGATTGCTCTTCAACACCACCGGCCCGTGTTATCCCGACGAACATTACATGATCCCCCCCGAGCGCCGTCTGCGCCGCGTATTGAAGTTCATCAATGACCGCAAGTATTTCACGCTGCACGCCGGGCGACAGACGGGCAAGAGCACGTGTATACAGTGGCTCGAAAAACACCTCAATGCTCGCGATGACGTCCGAGCCGTATGTTTTGACATCGAAACAGCTCGCGAAATGCCGGATGTGGCGGAAGCGCTCGGCACGATCTTCGATTCCATGGACCAGCGCCTCGCGTCCGTATTGCCTGCGATCAATCGTCCCGACGCAGCCATGCTCAACGAGTGGCTGAAACATCCCCAGACCGCGCTTCTTCGTTATCTCCGTTATCTTGTCGCCCAAGACAATCGACCCTGGGTCATTCTCATCGACGAAGCCGACGGGCTGGTCGGCCAAACCATGGTGTCGTTCTTGACGCAATTACGGCAAGGATACATCGAACGCCACCAAATCCCCTTTCCCTCGAGCATCGTCCTCGTCGGCATGCGCCAAGTCCGCGATTACATCCTCAGCGAGAAAGAACGCCGGGCGATCTCGTGGCTCGGGACGACGTCCCCCTTCAACATTACCGCCGAAGCAATGACGCTCGAGCCATTTACCGCCGCCGAAGTGGAAGAATTGCTTTTGCAACATACGGCGGCGACCGGACAAAAGTTCGAGCCTGAAGCGATTCATGACATCTATGAATTGGGCCAAGGTCATCCCTGGCTCACGAATGCATTGGCCGATCAAATAACCAACAACGACGTCGAAGATCGCGCCGTTGCCGTCACCGCGGCGCACGTCGAAGCAGCGAAAGAAACGATCATCGTGGAACGGCGTTCCCATATCGATTCGCTCGTTGCAAAACTGCGCGAGGAACGCGTCATGCGGGTGCTCGATCCGATGTTGGTCGGCGATCGACCGGATCCACAGGTCCTAAACGACGACTTGGCGTATGTCGTCGGTTTGGGCCTGCTACGGAAACAAGGCGGTATGGTGAACATCGCGAATCCGATTTATCGCGAAGTCATTCCAAGAACGCTCAACTACACCCAGCAAATCACGATTCCCAATCAACCCGCGTGGTATCTCGGGAAAGACGGGTTGCTCGACATGGCCAAGCTGATGAAGGATTGGCAAGATTTTTGGCGAGAAGACGGGCACTTGGCAGCGGAAGGTTTCGGATATCAAGAATCGGGCCCGCATTTGATGCTGATGGCGTTCTTGCAACGCGTGGTCAACGGGGGCGGACGCATTCAGCGCGAATATGGCTTGGGCCGTGGAGCGCTGGACGTGCTGGTGGAATGGAAAGACGCTCGTTATGCGATTGAACTGAAAATCCGCCGGGACAAGTCGACGGAAGCGCGGGCACTGAAGCAGCTGTGGGGATACCTGGACAAACTGAATTTATCGCATGGATGGCTCGTGCTGTTCGACCTGCGCAAAGAATTGACGTGGGAGGAAAAGCTCTACCAGCGCGACGTCGAATACGAAGGAAAAACGATTCGCCTGGTCGGGGGCTGAGGCGTATAAGCGCTCACGCGCGGCGAAGAGCTCGGGCGCGAGGTGGGGACGGTTGTGGCCACCATTCCCCCGGTCCTACACGACGAACCACAGTCCGAAGGATGCGACCGCATGGTCATTCCCCTCCCGTCACTCCTTCGGCGCCGCCGCTTCTTCGGCCCCGGCCGCAGCTTCGTGCTTGGACGCCGAGGATCGCAACGCCGGCAATAACTCGTCCGCTTGTCGCTTCCCCAACGCCAACGCCGCCAACACCAACAATTGGTCGTATCGCTCCACCACCAAATACGCAAATTGATCCCGAAGAATCGACTCCATCGTTCGTTTCGCGATCGTCGTCGGCGTATTGCCCGGTTTCACGTTCTGCACCAACGTTCCGCCGAGCGTCGACAACAAATCCAGCTTATCCGCAGGAAATGGATGCTTTCCGGCGAGCGCCTGGGCAAATTCGGCAAACAGCCCCGGAAGCGCCACGAAATCTTGCGCTTGATCCAATTTGCCTCGACCGGTTCGCACGGCAACCACACGCTCTCGAGGCAACAGCCCAATCAAAGGATGCGAGGCGATTTCCAAATAGCTCAGCATCAATTCGCGCCACGGCGCCCCCTCGGACAACATTCGTTCGATCTCGCCCGTGCTCAATTTCGCCACCGGTACACGACCCGCGGCGAATTCGAGCCCCATGACCAGGGACGGCAATTCAAAAATGCCCTGCAATGACGGCTTGCGCAGCGCCTTCACCGCCGTTTCCAAATGCGGATCGATGGCCTGCAAAGCCGCACGAATATTGGCCCGCATCAGCAACGGTTGACCGGTGAACACCGAAATGTTCGTCGTCGGTACGGCTTCGGCCAAAGACCGGAAATGAGCGAATGCCACCGCCGGCTGTTCATCCTTGAATGCGGCATCTTTGGCCGCCGCGATGATTTCCGCCGCCGTGAGGGCCGATTTCGGCTTCTTCTTTTCATTCTTGCTCTTTTTCTTGTTCTTGTCGCCCATTCGCTCCTCCATGTCTCCGGCACGCGCCCGTACGCAGGCGACATTACTCCAGCCGACACAAAGGCGTCAACCATCATGAAAATCTTCGTCCGAAACAACGGGTGCACCGTCGTTTCGCAGCTCGAGTCACCAACGAAGTGACGGGGGGAGCGTCGATTGGGAGGTGGATTCAGGTATTCAGCGACGGGTCGACCGTCGATTTGGACGAGAGACCGGCAACCAAATGCGGGGCCATGGTCATGGGGGAGGTCACACGAGCCTGGGGGGGCGTTGACGGGGCGCGGACACGAAAGGGGGCGGGATTGGTGAGGCGAGCTATTCGCGAACTCCGGCCTTGAGTTCGTCGCGTATTTTTTGATAGCTCCCGAGAAGTTCTACGCAATGTGCGCGCAGTTCCGAGCCGGGTGTTGCGTCTTTGCCTTGCTGCGCAATCTCTGGGATGAGCGAATCAACCAATTCGAGCGCGGCATCAAATTCGCCGTTCATTTGGCAACACCTGGCATATATGCCCGTGAAGATCCACTTGTGCTCCCGATCCATGAAACCCAGTTGCACCAATTCTCCCCAAATTGCCCGGCAAAACTCGTAGGATCGCTCGTGTGAATGCGCCGCTGCGAGAATTTTCGAAGTGATGCGCCGCTTGATTTCCAGAGCATCATCTTCGTTGTCGCGTACACGTGCGACGAATTCCTTCTCGATGCGGCGAAATTCGCGCTCGGTCTCCTCGAATGTCAATTCGAGTGAACGCAGAAGTACTTGGCTGATACTATCCGTAAATGCGACTTCTTCCGGGAATGATTGCAAGCTCATCGTCCTATTGCCCCCAGCCTTGTTCCCAATAATGACAGGATCCAAGACCGATACTTGCAGGCCAAGCACCCGTACGCCCGCATACATCAAAGCACGTGTTGCATACAGACGCCTTCCAATGGTTTGAATCCACCATCGCCGCAGCCTGCGCCTTCTCCCGCGCTTTTTTCGCCGCTTTTAATTCCGCTTTGCACGCCCGCAAAAAGCGGCACGCGGAAGCGACTTTTCCGGGCACCTTCCGTCATGCGTCGACGTCATACAATCGAATGCGAATTCAGGCAAAGTTCAACAACGTGACGCAATTCGGTCGCCCACGGCAAACCTATTTCCACGGATCATCGTCATCCTTCTTCTTTTTCTTCGTCGTCCCCGTGGAGGGCGGCTTCGCCGTCAGCGGCGTCGTCGGAATCGTAATCGTCGCGCCCGTTGGCGCAGCCGATGCCGTCGGCTGTGGCGCGACCGAATTCGTCGCCGCCGCCACTGGATTCGTCGGCGGCGGCGCGCCAGTCGTTTGTCCCGTCGGCGCCTTCGTCCCGCCACCCGGCGCGGACGACGCCGATGGGGGCGTTTCCTCGACGCGTGGAGCACTGAGCACAAAGAGCAGCCCGGCAACGCCCAACAACAATGCAAACAACGCCACGCCCGCGATCATCGCCGTGGACTGTTTACGCTCTTTGCGGCGCAGCTCTTTCACCACGTCCCGCTGCGGCAAACCGTCGTCGAATCCCATCGGACCCGGCCCGCCTGCCAACCCCGCCACGCCCGAAAGTCCCGCGGATTGCACCGCCCCGGTCGGCCCTTCCATCAAGGGCGCCGGAGGTGCCACCGCGGTCGGAATGTTCACCCGCAATTCAGGCAATCGCGATTGCCTCGCGGGGTACATCCCGAACAACAACCGCGCGATCTCCGCCGGATCCTCGGGCACCTGCTCCAAGTACATGAGCACCACGTCTTCCGGCGCATTTTCCGCCTCGCGCCGCGGGACGAACCGTACGGCCAATCCACCGGCAATATCGGATTCGCGACCATTCGATATCGCCGTCCAGCGCAGATCCGATTCAATGAGCACCGCAGCAATGCGCGCCATGCAATAATTCAAAACGCTGAAGTCGGCTTTGTCCGGGTACACCACGACAACACGTCGCGGTACCTTGGCTTTCTCGCCCAACGGCGGCTCGACCGTCCAGCGCAACGACAATTGACTGGGGGGCGGCGTGTACAAGACATCCGAGAAATCTTGCACGTACCCTCGAAGCAAACTGGGTAATGCGTCTTGGTTCTGCGCCTTTTCCACGTACGTGTGATACCAGCCGCTGCCTTCGACGCGCGATTCTTCATCCGGGAGCAATTTCTGGTAAAACTGAGCGGAGACTCCATAAATGGTTTCGGCATCCAAATGGCGATTGATCAGCGCCGCCGCATGGCAAAACGGAGGATCGTTTCTTCCCGCGTGGTCGTAAGCACCTCGAATGCGCAAGCCAAAGACGAACGCGACGCCTCCATGGCCCGCCTCGAATTGCGAATCGCCCAGCGATAAGTTCACAATCGCAAACGCGTAGGCCATGGCCTGACGAGGTTCGATGAACTTCAAGAGCCCGACCAAATGGTTGACGTGTTGCTTCGTCAGCGGTTTTTGCGGCACCTCGGGGTGATAAATGAAATCGATTTCGTGCCCCGGGACATTGCCGTGCAAGAAATGAAACCACGCCTCGCCCGGCTCGATCTTGTAGGTGGGCGCTTGATATTGGCCTTGGGACAGACTCATCTTGGCTTCCTCCTTTCAAGATTTTCGCGGCGGAAATGGCGTATTGCCGGGTTTGTACGGAACAGTCGCTTCGAGCGATTGGTCCTCTTGATTCAGCGGTGAAACTTTCACGGTACCAAGCCGCGGGGGCGGCGTCGGACGGGTGGGAACATGAGGACGCGAATGAACTCCCACGCTTGCATTTGCGGGTGCGGGGGGTGCATGCCCACGCTGCATGGCCGGAGGCGCAGGCGTCGGCACAGGTGCGGGAAGACCTTGCAGCGCGCGAAGTTCACCATGCGTTTCCGGCGTGATGGTTTGCGTGCGTCGGCGCGGCTCGGCCCCTTTGATACCCCGAACGAGCTGTTGATCGTACGCGGAATCCGGCAGGATCATCTGCACGAAGTGGGCAAAGAGGATATGCGTCGAATGGCCGAAACTGGCCGATCCGACCATGATCCGCACATCCAACTTCTTCGAGTGCGCCTGCAATGCCTGGATGAGCGGATAAAAGTATTCCTGGGCATGCGCTTCGGCGTGCGCCGGCGGACCGGGAATGAGGTCACTCTTGTTGATGAAAAGCACGATGGTTTTGCAGGACCGAACGATATCCGTGGTCAAGAAAAACTGAAGCGCGTGCTGGTTGAACATGTCGATTTGTTGTTGGATACGCTGCTCATCGACCTGTCGAGCGTCCCGGCCACCCAGATCCACGACCATGAGAATGCCGTGAATATCACCCTTTCGACCGTCGATTTCACCACGCACCAGCTGCGCTTGCGCTTCGACGATATGCTCCCCACCCCAATCGTACAGCTCGAACACGTGTTCCGTGTACGTTTCGCGGCCTTTGACGAGGCTCACGGTTCGCTCGTACCGCTCCATTTTCGTGCCTTCAATGGTTCCAAGGTCCACGAGCGGATTGGCCCATTTCAGCGTCAGCGAGCTTTTCCCCGTGGCCTTCATGCCGACGGTGAGGATCCGGTACACGTTCCGCTCGACCTTGGGGCGCGACTTCAACTCTTCCTCGAACGCCTTCTTGTGTTGTTCGGTGGTATCGAGCCAACCGAGGACTTGATTCTTCTCGGCCTCCAGCGCAACGTTTTTTTCTTGCAGCTGCCGCGCTTGCTCCTGCACGTGGCGAACGCGTTCGCGAGCCGCGTCCCGCTCGTTCTCCGCGTTGTCCACTTCGTCCGCAAGCTTGGAATTGCGACTCCAAAGCAACGCTATGATCGCTGCGAAAAACAGGACGATGACAACGATCGTGATAATGAGTGTAGTGTCAGGAGCCTGCTGCATGGTTGCCTTCGTAAGCCATGGTTTGCGCGTTTTCCCGCCAACCAGTTTGGCGCACGCAGTTCATCACGGGTTCGTCGAAAAATCAACCCTCACGATTTCGCGATTGGCGCATCTACGACGCGAGGCAGGTTTCTTACGCCGCACACATTCGAAAACGGGACGCCGTCGCTTTGACGTTATCGACGCTCGCTCGTCCACTGCACATTTTGGACAAACGTTTACGTGGTTTTCACAGCACGCCTCCGCGTTATCTGCTCCGACAAACCATTTCATACTTTATTCGTTCACGAGGGATGTCCGGATTCCGGGACAAACGTATCCATCACCAGCGCAAATAATTTGTGCTCCAATCACATACGCGCAGATCGGTGTGGAATGTATTCAACACCGTTCACAAAGCGAAGTGGTCCCGCTGCCCGGGAACATTTCGTCGTCCGCACACGACGTCGTCTGCATCGGCACACGACGTCATCTGCATCTGCACACGACGTCGTCTGCATCGGCACACGACGTCATCTGCATCGGCACACGACGTCGTCTTCATCGGCACACGACGTCGTCTTCATCGGCACACGACATCGTCTTCATCGGCACACGACGTCGACTTCATCGGCACACGACGTCATCTTCATCGGCACACGACGTCGTCTTCACCGAGGCACGACGTCGTCTTCACCGAGGCACGACGTCGCGCCCGCCACGCACGACATCGTCCTCATCATCCCTCGCGTTCAGCTCCCCGACGGATGCCAGATCGTCTTCATCTCGACGAACCGCTCGATCCATCGCGGACTCGACGTCGCATCCCCATCGAGCCACGCCGCCTCATCCAGCGATCGCGTCCGCACGCGCTTCACGTTCCCGATCGCCGCTTCTTCCGCCTTCTTCACCAGCGCCGCGTCCACGCCGTGCAGATCCAACGCCGACACGTCCATGTGTTTGGCCAGATGAACCAATAACTCCGACGCTCGACCCGTCAGAATGTTGATCACTCCTCCAGGCAGATCACTCGTCGCCAACGCTTCGCCAAGCACCAACGGCGTCCGAGGATCCGCTTCGCTCGCCAGCACCACGACCGTATTTCCCGCCGTGATGATCGGCAACACCGCGCCAAGCAATCCGAGCAACGCCGGACGCGCCGGAGCAACGACTCCTACGACGCCCATCGATTCGGGCACCGTGAAGTTGAAGTGCGGACCCGCCACAGGGTTCAAACTGGCAAACAGCGACTGATACTTGTCCGCCCAGCCCGCGTACGAAATGCACCGATCGATCGTCGCCGAAACTTCGTTCGCCGCCGCCGCTGCATCGAGGCCCCCACGTTCGAGCGAACGCGTCAGCTCCCCATGCCGCGCTTCGAGCATCTCGCCAAGTCGGTACAGGATCTGACCCCGGTTGTAGGCAGTTCGTCCCGCCCAACCGTCCCAAGCGCCACGCGCAACCACCACGGCATCCCGCACATCCTTGCGCGAGCCCCACGGCACGTTTTCTTTGGTCCCGCCGAGTTCCATCGGATCCGCCACTTGGATGTACCTACCCGATTCCGATCGGACAAACTGCCCGCCCACGAGCATCTTGTACGCCTTGCGCACGCCCACACGCACCGGCACCTCGAACGCGCTGTCTGCGCGAACCTGCGCCCCGCCGTTCGACGCCTTGTCTTTCGCCCGTGCCATCAGTCCACCTCGAGATACGCAAGCAAGCCTTGTCGACCACCCTCGCGGCCAAACCCGCTCTCTTTGTACCCGCCAAACGGCGAGCTCGGATCGAACTTGTTGTACGTGTTTGCCCAGACAACCCCGGCCCGCAAGCGCTGCGACACCCAAAAGCTCTTCGAACCTTTGTCCGTCCAAACGCCCGCCGACAAACCGTACATGGTGTTGTTCGCCTTCTCGATCGCTTCGTCCGGCGTGCGGAACGTCATCACGCTCAGCACCGGCCCGAAGATCTCTTCGCGCGCGATGCGATGCGATTGCGACACGCCCGTGAAGATCGTCGGGGCAAACCAGTAGCCGCGATCCGGCAACTTGCACGGCGTCGAGAAGCGCTGCGCCCCTTCCTTCTCACCCGATGCCACCAGCTCGCGGATCTTGTCGAGCTGCATCTTCGAGTTGATCGCGCCGACGTCCGTGTTCTTGTCGAGCGGATCACCCACGCGCAGCGTCTGCATCCGATCGCGAAGCTTGCGCATCAACACCTCGAAGATGCCTTCTTCCACGAGCAGCCTCGAGCCCGCGCAACACACGTGGCCCTGGTTGAAGAAGATGCCGCCGATGATGCCTTCGACCGCCTGATCGAGCGGCGCATCCGCAAAGATGATGTTCGCCGCTTTGCCGCCAAGCTCGAGCGTCAGCTTCTTGTTTGTCCCGGCCAAAGCCTTCTGGATCTTCTTGCCCACGTCCGTCGATCCCGTGAACGCCACCTTGTCGACATCCGTGTGCGCCACGAGAGCCGCTCCGGTTTTTCCCGCACCCGTCACGACGTTGACCACGCCCGGAGGCAAGTCGCACTCCTCGATGATCTTCGCGAGCAACAGCGCCGTCAGCGGCGTCGTCTCGGCCGGCTTCAGCACGCACGTGTTGCCTGTCGCGAGCGCCGGCGCGAGCTTCCACGCCGCCATCAGCAGCGGGAAGTTCCACGGGATCACTTGTCCCGCCACACCGAGCGGCCTGGGGTTTCTCCCGGGAAACGCGTAAGGGAGTTTGTCCGCCCAACCCGCGTAATAGAAGAAGTGCGCCGCCGCGAGCGGCACATCGACGTCACGCGATTCCTTGATCGGCTTGCCGCCATCCATCGACTCGACGATCGCCAGCTCACGCGCCTTCTCTTGGATCACGCGGGCGATGCGATAGATGTACTTGCCGCGA
>WBZU01000236.1_pt1 | contig 51300 bp, 42 predicted proteins | sample 5204311 | NCBI WGS metagenome assembly WBZU01 (sample SAMN12344359, study PRJNA552823) | activated sludge metagenome | biome: Activated sludge suspended growth; feature: Nitrification reactor; material: Wastewater; isolation source: activated sludge from nitrification reactor of wastewater...
GGGGCGCCGGTCCCACCGGCGGGACCGGCGGGACCGGGGGTCTGGCGGCCTCATACGCGGGCATCGCCATCGGCGGCGCGGGAGGTGCCGGCGGTACCGGTGACACCGGCGCAAAGGGCGGCGACGGCGGTGTGGGTGGTCTGGGGGTTGGTCCCACCGGGGCCGGCGGCGCCGGGGGGACGGGCGGCGCTGGCGGTGCAGGGGCCGCCGGTGGATCCGGTGGATCCGGTGGATCCGGCGGCAACGGCGGAAACGGGGCGTGGTTGTTCGGCCAAGGCGGTGCCGGGGGGGCCGCGGGCGCCGGCGGCACCGGCGGCAACGGCGCGACAGGTGGATCCGGCGGTAACGGCGGCACCGGCGGAACCGGGTATGTGGGCGCGACTGGCGGCGCCGGCGGAGCCGCCGGCCAGGGCGGATCCGGTGGCTCCGGCGGTGCGGGCGGCGCGGCCGGTACGCCCGGCGCAGGCGGGCGGGGGGCACTGTTCGGCCGCCGTGGTGACGGTGGCGCCACCGCCCTCGCAGGCGCGGTCGGTACGACCGGAGCGCGTGGGGCCGGCGGCAGCACCGGAGCCTCGGGGCTGGGCGGTCAGACGCAACTCCTGGACAGACAGGGCGCCTTGGAGATCGGTAACGGCGCCAACGCCCCCACACCGGGAGACACCGGTGGTGACGGCGGCTGGCTGTACGGCAACGGGGGCAACGGTGCGGACGGCGTGGCCGGCAATGGCGCCGGCAATGGCGGCAGCGCTGGTCTGATCGGCGACGGCGGATGGGGCGGGTCCGGCGCCGCCGGGTCCAACGGAGCCGACGCCGTCAATCCCACTGCCAGCGGACAGCAGGCCGCGTCGGGTGCTGCCGGTAGTGACGTCTTCGTTTTCTCGGCCCCCGTCACCGGTGGTTCCGGCGCCCCGGGTGATGCCGGGGGGGACGGCGTTGCCGGCGGTGCCGGCGGTCGCGGCGGCACCGCCGCCACTAACTACGCGACGGCGACGGGGGGTACGGGCGGATCCGGTGGCACCGGCGGCGCCGGTGCGCCCGGAGGAACGGGTGGCCCGGGCGGATACGCCCGCAGTGGTGGCGACACCGGGGTCTCGGTCGGCGGCGCCGGCGGGACAGGCGGCGCCGGGGGCATCGGTGCGGCAGGCGGTGCGGGCGGTGCCGGCGGCAATGCGGGGGTCCTCAACCCATCCCAGCAGAACCTCCCCAGCGTCGGCGGGGCCGGTGGCGCCGGCGGGCCCGGCGGCGCCGGTCAAGCCGCCGATCCGACAAGCGGGGCGGGCGGCGCGGGAAGCTCCGGCGGCCAGGGTGGCCGCGGAGGATCCCTCTTCGGAAACGGCGGCACCGGCGGGTCCGGCGGTGCCGGCGGTGCCGGCGGCTCGGGCGCCGCCGGCGGCAACGGCGGGACGGGCGGCCAGGGAGGCGGCCCGTTCGTCGGCGACTTCGCTCCGCCGACGGGGGGATCGGGCGGCACCGGCGGAAACGGCGGTACCGGCGGCACCGGCGGGGCTGGTGGCATGGGTGGCGGCGGCGGCAACGGTGGCAGCGGCGGCAGCCTCTACGGCCAGCCCGGCGGATCCGGGGCCGGTGGTGCCGGCGGAGCGGGCGGCCAAGGCGGAACGGGGGGCCAGGCGGGTGCCGGCGGGCTGGGGGGATCCGGTCTCACACCGGGCGCCACCGGCAGCAGCGGCACACCCGGCTCCCGGGGTTCGGCCGGACAGGCCGGATCGCGCGGCGCGGACGGTCAGCGCGGCTAGTTGCCGCGCCATGCCGCCCACCCGACGCTTGTCGGCCGATCGGCGGACACGCACTCACTCGGCCGGCAGGTCGCCAAGCCGCTCCAGGAAGACCTGGTGTCCCTTGAGTAGCTTGGTGCGCGCCTGGGGCAGCGCCAGCCAGGCCACCCGGTCGAGTTCGGGGAATTCCTGAAGGCGCCCAGAGCCTTTCGGCCATTCCATGGTGAAGGTGTTGCTGCGGAAGCCGCTGATATCGAGGTCCGCGGCGACCGCGAACACCGTTAGCATCTTGCCGCTGGGCTGCTTGACCGTACCGAGGTCCCGGCGCGGCCCGTCGGGCGCGGGGCAGCCCAGTTCCTCGGCGAACTCGCGGCATGCGGCCGCCCACGGGTCCTCGCCCGGGCTGTATTCACCCTTGGGAATCGACCACGCTCCGTCGTCCTTGCGGGCCCAGAACGGACCGCCGGGATGGCCGATGAGAACCTCCGTCGCCTCCTCGGCGCGCCGATGCAGCAACAGGCCCGCGCTGAGAGCCGGCACAGCTCAGCCCGCTCCCGGATCGGTCGCCGTCCGCAGCGCATCGGCTAGTGCCGCGGTTCGGCGGTCGGTGAAGACCTTCTCCAACAGCATCTGCCTGCCGTCCGGACCGGCGAGCGGCACCCGCCAGTTCGGATACTCGTCGGTGGTGCCCGGCTGGTTCTGGGTCCGGTGTTCGCCGACCGCATCGGTGAGGGCTAGCGCCAGCAGCCGCGAGCGGGTGCGGCCCAGATACCGGTAGAGCCCCAGCGTCACGTCCTCTTCGTCGGCATCGCCGCCGAGCAGACCGACCCGGCGCAACTCGGCCAGCCAGGAGTCCTGCCACGCCTGGTCGTCGGCCAGCTCCTCCTCGGCTGACCGGGTGAGCAGCCCCAGCTCGTGACGCAGCCGCACGTGCGCGCCCTCCAGGTACCCGGGCGTCGGCGGCAGGTCGTGGGTGGTCACCGAAGACAGACACAGGTCGCGCCAGTGTTCCGCGGCCAGCGGACCCTGGTTGTAGGAGTCCACCTCGAACCACAGGATCGAGGTGCCCAGCACGCCCCGCTCACGCAGATAGTCCCGCACCCACGGTTCGACGGTTCCCAGATCCTCGCCGACCACCACCGCACCGGCGCGGTAGGCCTCCAGCGCGACGATGCCGATCATCGCGTCGTGGTTGTAGCGCACATAGGTGCCCTGGGTGGGCGGTGCGCCCTCGGGAATCCACCACAACCGGAACAGCCCGATCACATGGTCGATCCGGACACCGCCGGCGTGCCGCAGGATGGCCGCGATCAGTGCCCGAAATGGTTGGTAGCCAAGTTCTTCCAATCGGTCCGGCCGCCAGGGCGGCTGCGACCAGTCCTGCCCGAGTTGGTTGAACTCATCCGGCGGCGCCCCGGCGGTGACGCCCAGGGCCAGCACCTCCTGCAGCGACCAGGCGTCGGCGCCACAGGGGTGCACGCCCACCGCAAGGTCGTGCATGACGCCCAGTGTCATGCCGGCCCGCAGCGCCTGTGACTGGGCGTTCGCCAGTTGGTCGTCGAGTTGCCATTGCATCCAGCGGTAAAACTCGACGTCCTCGCGATGGCGCTGGGCGAACTCGGCCACCTGGGAGTTCGCCGGGTGCCGCAGGCCCTTGGGCCACCGGCGCCAGTCGCCGCCGTGCTTCTCCGCCAGTGCGCACCAGGTCGCGAAATCGTCCAGCGCGGTGCCCTCACGTTCCTTGAACGCCTCGAAGGCCAGCTCCCGGCCCGCCGACCGGGGAACCCGGAACACCAGGTGCAGCGCCTTGCGCTTGGCCGACCAGACTCCGTCGCGGTCGATGATGTCGGACTTCAGCGCCTTGGCCTGTACAGCCTTGCGCCGGTTGGTCACCCGGTCGCGCTTGGCGAGCGCGGCGTACTCGGGGATGGCCTCGACCCGCAGGTAGAGCGGATTGACGAAACGGCGCGAGGTCGGTAAGTAGGGGGAGGGCTCCATGGGTGTGGTCGGCGAGGCGGCGTGCAGGGGGTTGATCAGGACGTAATCGGCGCCGTGGCGGGCGCCGGCCCATACCGCGAGGTCGGTGAGGTCGGCGAGGTCGCCGAATCCCCACGAGCCCGCGGACCGCACGCTGTAAAGCTGGGTGGCCAGCCCCCAGGCTCGGCGCGCGCCCATGCGGGCGGGCATGCCCAGCCAGGCCGGCGTGACGATCAGCGCGGTGTCGAACTCGCGGTCGCCGGACCGCAGGTGCACCCGGTGGTAGCCGAGCGGGAGATCGGCGGGCAGCACGAACGTCGCCTCGCCGATGAGCGTGCCGTCGAGGTCGAACGGTGGAGTGAAGTTGTCGGCCTGCCGGATCCCGCCGCGGACGGTGCCGTCCTCCAGACGCACCCGGACCTGTGCGGGATCCCCGTGGGTGACGTGCACCCAGAACGATGTCTCAGTGCCCGAGCGTGCGATGATCGTCGGCGGCAGGGCGCGCCTCCAGTGCCGCCGATCAAGCTCCGAATGCGATGCGGCGCAGTCAGTTTCGGTGTCGGCTCGCAAGCCGAGCGCGGCCAGGACGGCGATCACCGTCGACGGCTCGACGGTCACGAAGTTCCCCGCCCAGTCGTGATAGGCGCACGCCACTCCCAAGCGGTCGGCCAAGGACGTCAGCCACGGTTCAGCCATGATCCCCATCTTGCTTGGTCACCCGGATCGGCGCCGCGGATCTGTCCGACCCGGTCAGCCCGTCGCGCCGGACAACTCGATGATGAGCACCCCGGCGATGATGAGCGCGATTCCGCCCACCATCGTCGGCGTGAGGGGTTCGGCGAAGAGAACCTTGCCGCACAGGGCGACCAAGGCGACCCCGGCCGCCGACCACACGCCGTAGGCGATCCCCACCGGCATGCCCAACGACAGCGTCCACGAGATCAACGCGAACGAGGCGACGTACCCGATGACCACCGGGGCGATCCACTTGCGGTTGCGGAAGCCATCGGAGGCCCGCATACCCAGCGTCGAGAGCACCTCGAGAACGATGCCGCCCGCGAGCGTCAGCCACATCACGGTTCGACCGCCGGATGCGAACCGAACTCGACCATCAGGACCCCGACGATAATCAGCCCGATGCCGGCCACGATCGGCGTGGTGAACGGGTCTCCGAAGATCAGCGCGGCCAGCACGGCGGTCACCGCGGTGCCCATCGCGCCCCAGATGCCGTACGCGACACCGATCGGGACGCCGGCCCGCAGCACCCGCGTCAGCAGGAAGAACGACGCGACATAGCCCGCCACCACCACGATCAGCCAGATGTGATGGTCCTGGAACGCCCGCAGGGACAGCGTGCCGGTGACCTCGGCAGCGATCGCCCCCACCAGCAGCGCCCATTTCCGCATGGTTGACGACGATAGCGACGGAGGGCCCGGACTAAACTCATCAGCCGGGAGGTGGGCAGGTGGATCGATTCGGCGCGATGTTGTCGGTGCTTCCGGCGCCCATGCGCGACCCCGTGCTGTTCGCCGTGCCGTTCTTCCTGCTGCTGCTGACGATCGAGTGGACCGCGGCGCGCAGGCTCGAGGCGGTCGACGCGCGGTCGGAGGACCCCGATCCCACCCGTCCGGCGCGGGGCGCCTACCTGAGCCCGGATGCCCGGGCATCCATCTCGATGGGCCTGGTGTCCGTGGCGACGATGGGCGTGTGGAAGTTCCTCGGTTTGCTCGGCTACGCCGCGCTGTACGCCTACGTGGCCCCCTGGCACCTGTCACCGCGGGAGTGGTACACCTGGGTGATCGCGATCGTCGGCGTCGACGTGCTGTTCTACGCCTACCATCGCATCGCCCACCGGGTCCGGCTGATCTGGGCCACCCATCAGGCGCATCACTCCAGCCGCTATTTCAACTTCGCCACCGCGCTGCGGCAGAAGTGGAACAACAGTGGCGAGTTGATCATGTGGATGCCGTTGCCGCTCTTGGGTGTTCCGCCGTGGATGGTGTTCACCAGCTTCTCGATCAGCCTGGTCTACCAGTTCTGGATCCACACCGAGCGCATCGGCACCCTGCCCCGGCCGGTCGAATTCGTCTTCAACACCCCCTCGCACCACCGTGTGCACCATGGGATGGATCCGGAATACCTGGACAAGAACTACGGCGGGATCCTCATCATCTGGGACCGGATGTTCGGCACGTTCCAGCCCGAGACCTTCCGTCCGCACTACGGACTGACCAAGCCGGTCAACACCTTCAACATCTGGTCGCTGGAAACCCACGAGTACGTGGCGATCGCCCGGGATGTCCGCTCCGCCAAGGGCTGGCGGAACAAGCTCGGCTACATCTTCGGTCCGCCCGGCTGGCAACCGGCCGTCGCGGTCGCTACGGCAGGCACGGCAAGCTGAGATCATGGACGTCAGCGAGACCAGGCTGCCCGGTGTCGGGCTGCGTTACGAATTCGAGAACCGCGACGGCCAGCGGATCGCCGTGATCGCTCGCCGGGGCGGGGACTTCGAGGTCTTTCTCTGCGCGCAGCCCGACGACCCCGACAGCGCCCAGCGGGTGTTCCGGCTGAACGAACACGAAGCCGACGCGCTTGCCCAGATCCTGGGGGCGCCAAGGCTGGTCGAGGGTTACGCCGACCTCACCAAGGAAGTGCCGGGACTCAGTGCCGGCCAGATCATGGTGACCGCCGGCTCCCGCTACGACGGCCGGCCGTTGGGTGACACCCGGGCGCGCACCCGCACCGGAGCCTCGATCGTCGCCATCGTCCGGGCGGAGCACGTGCTGGCTTCTCCGGGACCCGGGGAGATCCTGCGGGCGGGTGATGTCCTGGTCGTGATCGGGACCGACGACGGCATCGGTGCGGTACGGCAGCTCGTCGACCAGGGCTGAGCAGTGGCTGTTTCGGCGCCCCTGCTCCTCGAGCTCGGGGCCATCCTGGTCGTACTCACCGTGCTGGGTTCGGCCGCGCGGCGCTACGGGCTCTCGCCCATCCCGCTGTACCTGCTGACGGGTCTGTTCCTGGGCAACGGCGGCCTCGCGCCGGTCGACGCGGCGGCGGAGTTCGTCGAGACCGGCGCGTCGATCGGGGTGGTGCTGCTGCTGCTCACCCTCGGACTGGAGTTCTCCGTGGGGGAGTTTTCCGAGTCGCTGCGACGTCACCTTCCCTCGGCCGGAGTCGATCTCGTCCTCAACGCGGTTCCCGGGGCGCTGGCCGGCTGGCTGCTGGGGCTGGAGGCGGTTGGCATCGTCGCCCTCGCGGGCATCACCTACATCTCCTCGTCCGGCGTGATCGCCCGGCTGCTCGGGGACCTGAACCGGCTGGGCAACCGGGAAACTCCCGCCGTGCTGTCGGTCCTGGTCCTCGAGGACTTCGCAATGGCGGCCTACCTGCCGGTGCTGACCGTGCTGGCCTCCGGCGGCACCGTGCTCGAGGCCGTGGGATGGACGGTGGTGGCCCTCGGCGCACTGGCACTGGCGTTCCTGGTGTCCTTCCGATGGGGCGCTCACGTCGGCCGGGTGCTTGGCCACCCCGAAGACGAACAACTGCTTCTGCGGATCCTCGGACTGACGCTGATCGTGGCGGCCATCGCCGAGCACGTGCACGCCTCGGCCGCTGTCGGGGCGTTCCTGGTGGGGCTGACGCTCACCGGTGACGTCGCCGACCGCGCGCGTTCCGTGCTCACCCCGCTGCGGGATCTGTTCGCCGCGGTGTTCTTCGTGTCCATCGGTCTGAACGTTGCCCCCGCCGACCTTGTGCCCATGCTGCCCTTCGCGCTCGGGCTGGCGGCGCTGACCGCCGTCACCAAGGTCATCACCGGCGCCTATGCGGCCCGCCGGGAGGGTGCGGCCAAACCCGGTCAGCGGCGCGCCGGCATGGCACTGATCGCCCGCGGCGAGTTCTCGCTCGTCATCATCGGCCTGGCGGGAACGGGGGTGGCCGCCCTGGGTCCGGTGGCCACCCCCTACGTCTTCATCCTGGCCATCGTCGGACCGGTGCTCACGCGCTTCGCCCGCTGACGGCGTGGCACCATTATTAGCTGTGAGCATTGTTTTTGATCGGCACATTGACGACCGTCTGATCACCGAGGCGCTGGCTCCGGCAGTGTTCGGCTCCATGTGGCTGGACCCGCAGATCTCGGGGGAGCGGCCGGAGTTCCCGCGGCTGACCGGCCCGCTGTCCTGCGACCTGCTCGTGGTCGGCGGCGGTTACACCGGCCTGTGGACCGCGCTGCACGCGGCGGAACGCAACCCCGGCGCGACCATCGCCCTGATCGAGGGTGAGCGCGTCGGATGGGCGGCCTCGGGGCGCAACGGCGGATTCGTCGACGCCAGCCTGACGCACGGCGCCCACAACGGGAAGACCCGCTGGCCCGACGAATTCGACCATCTCGAGAAGCTCGGCATGGCCAACCTCGACGGTATGCAGGACGACATCGAGAAGTACGGGATGAACGTCGACTGGCAGCGCAGCGGCATGCTCGCGGTGGCGACCGAACCGCACCAGATTCCCTGGCTGCGCGACGCCGCCGACGATGGCGAGGGCGCATTCCTCGACGCCGAACAGGTTCGCGCACAGGTCAATTCGCCCACCTACCAGGCGGCCCTGTTCTCCGCGGACTCCTGTGCGATCGTCAACCCCGCCCGGCTGGTGTTCGAGCTGGCCCGGGTCTGCGCGGAGAAGGGCGTCACGATCTACGAGCACACGCCTGCGCTGAAGGTCACGCGAGAGGGCTCCCGGGTATCGGCGCAGACGCCAGGCGGCGCCGTCACCGCCCAACGGGTTGTGCTGGCCACCAACGTCTTTCCGAGCCTGCTGCGTCGTAACCGGCTGCACACCGTTCCCGTGTACGACTACGTGTTGGGCACCCAGCCGCTGACGCCCGAGCAGCTCGACAGCATCGGCTGGCAGGGCCGCGAGGGGATTTCCGACACCGCCAACCAGTTTCACTACTACCGGCTTTCCGCCGACAACCGCATCCTCTGGGGCGGCTACGACGCCGCGTACTACTACGGTCGCAAGGTGGATCCGAACCGGGAGGATCGCCCGTCGTCGTTCCGCAAGATCGCCCGGCACTTTTTCATCACCTTCCCGCAGCTGTCCGACGTCCGGTTCAGCCATCGGTGGTCGGGCCCGATCGACACCAACACGCGGTTCTGCGCGCACTGGGGCCTGGCCGGCCGCGGCCGGATCGCCTACGTCAACGGGTTCACCGGTCTGGGCGTCGGCGCCGCGCGGTTTGCCGCCGACGTCTGCCTGGACCTCCTTGACGGACAGCCCACCGAGCGGACCGAACTGGAGATGGTGCGACGCAAACCGCTGCCGTTCCCACCCGAGCCCCTGGCCAGCGCGGGTATCCAGGCCACCCGGTGGTCGCTGGACCGCGCCGATCACCACGGTGGACGGCGCAATCTGCTGCTGCGGACCCTCGACCGGATGGGACTCGGGTTCGACTCCTGATGTTGCGAGTAGGCTCGCGGACGCCCGCCCGCGCCGTGGGCGGAATCACAGGAGGAAAGAACAGTCGTGGGAGACACACTCAACGCAGGACAGCAACTGGGCCGGGGAGCCTCGATCACCTCGCCCAACGGCGCCTACACCCTGACGCTGCAGGAGGACGGCAACCTCGTCCTGGCCGCGCGCGGTGAGGCCGTCTGGGCCACCGGCACCAACAACCAGGGCGCCGACCGCGCCGCGGTGCAGGAGGATGGCAACTTCGTCATCTACGCCGGTGAGAAGCCGATCTGGCACTCCGACACCAAGGGCAAGAAGGACGTCAAGCTGGTCATCCAGGACGATCGCAACGTGGTGCTCTACGCCGGGGACGGCGCCGCCTGGTCGTCGCGCACCGAGACGAGCGACGCCCCGCCGCCCCCGCCGGTGCAGGAAGAGGCGCCCGTCGAGGTCGCGCCGGTGGCCGACGAGAAGAAGACCCACACCGTGGTCGCCGGTGACACGCTGTTCAACATCGCCAAGCAGTACCTCGGCGACGGCAACCGCTACCCGGAGCTGGCCCAGCACAACAACATCGCCAACCCCGATCACATCGAGGTCGGCCAGGTCATCGAGATCCCCTGACCACGGAGATTCACAGCTAGAAGCCGCGACGACGCGGTCCGCGATAGCAATTTGGTAACGATCGGCTCTCAAAGCCGATACAAAGGCATCTTGCTGTTGCGGCCGCGTCGTTGACGGGCCGCCGACCGATCGGGGTGTATGGTGGCCCGTTTCCTGCGATCCCTCGTCATCGCCGCCGTAGCCGGCCCCATTCTCGTCTCTCTGGCCCCGGACGCCGAGGCCGACGGAACCGTCGAGGTCTTCCCCGGGATGGAGATCCGTCAGGGGACCACCGTTTGCACCCTGGGTTTCGTCGACCCCGCCGCCCGCCTGGGCTACTCCGCCGGCCACTGCCGCGGAACAGGGACGGTCACCGACCGCGACGGACGCGTCATCGGGGTAGTGGCGACCGCGCGGGACAACACCCCCGACGGCACGGTCGTGCGCACCGACGAGGTGATCGCCGACTACGAGACCATCAGCCTGGCCAAGGACGTCACCGTCAACACCGCCTTGCCCGGCGGCCGGCAACTGGTCGTCGATCCCGCCGCGCCGCTGGCGCCGGGCCAGCCCATTTGCCACTTCGGGGTGGTCAGCGGCGAGAGCTGCGGAACCGTTGAACGGGTCAACAACGGCTGGTTCACCATGGCCAACGGAGTGGTGAGCCAGAAGGGTGACTCCGGCGGCCCGGTTTACACGATCACCCCGGCCGGAACCGCGGTGATGATCGGCCTGTTCAACAGCACCTGGGGCCAGTTGCCCGCGGCCGTGTCCTGGCAGGCCACCGGCCAGCAGCTCCGTGAGGACGGCGGCATCGCCGGTGCGGTGGTCAACGCCGCCGCGGTAAACTAGAACACGTTCTAGCCAGTCGCCGCTTGCGGCGATATCCTCGACTGCGATGAGCAGCGGCCTGGACATTCCCGCCACGATCGACGCCTCGGACGTCACCGAGTGGTCCGAGGAGGTCGATGTCGTGGTGATCGGCTTCGGCATCGCGGGCGGATGCGCGGCCGTAACGGCAGCGGCCGGCGGGGCCCGTGTCCTGGTGCTGGAGCGCGCCGCGGTCGCCGGGGGAACCACGGCACTGGCGGGTGGTCACTTCTACCTCGGCGGCGGCACCGCCGTGCAGCAGGCGACCGGACACCCCGACAGTGTCGAGGAGATGTACTCCTACCTCGTCGCCATGTCGCGTGACCCGGAGTTCGACAAGATCAGGGCCTACTGCGAGGGCAGCGTCGAACACTTCAACTGGCTCGAGGAGCTCGGCATCCACTTCGAGCGCAGCTACTACCCCGAGAAGGCGGTCATCCAGCCCAGCACCGAAGGCCTGATGTACACCGGCAACGAGAAGGTATGGCCCTACCAGGAACTCGCGGTTCCCGCCCCGCGCGGCCACAAGGTGCCGGTGCCCGGTGACACCCAGGGCGCGGCCATGGTGATCGACCTGCTGCTCAAGCGGGCCGCCGAACTCGGCGTGCAGATCCGCTACGAGACCGGAGCGACGCGTCTCGTCGTTCAGGACGGCGCTGTCGCGGGGGTCGCGTGGAAACACTTCGGCGAAACCGGAACCGTACGCGCGCCCGCCGTGGTGATCGCCGCCGGCGGCTTCGTGATGAACAAGGACATGATCGCCGCCTACACTCCGAAACTCGCCGAGAAACCGTTCGTGCTGGGCAACACCTACGACGACGGCCTCGGCATCCGGCTGGGCGTCTCGGCGGGCGGGGCCACCAAGCACATGGACCAGGCGTTCATCACCGCCCCGGTCTATCCGCCGGCCGTCCTGCTCACCGGGATCATCGTCAACAAGCTGGGACAGCGTTTCGTCGCCGAGGACTCCTACCATTCGCGCACGTCGGGTTTCGTCATGGACCAGCCGGACAGCGCCGCGTACCTGATCGTCGACGAGAGCCACCTCAAGCGACCCGACTTCCCGTTGATCAAGTTCATCGACGGCTACGAGACGGTCGAGGAGATGGAGTCCGCGCTCGGGATCCCGTCCGGCAACCTCGTGAAGACGCTGAACCGGTACAACGACTTCGCCGCGCGCGGCGAGGATCCCGACTTCCACAAACAGCCGGAATTCCTTGCGCCGCAAGACAAGGGACCGTGGGCGGCCTTCGATCTGTCACTGGGCAAGGCCATGTATTCCGGCTTCACCGTGGGAGGTCTGGCCACCGACGTCGACGGCCGCGTGCTGCGGGCCGACGGTTCGGCGATCCCCGGGCTGTATGCGGCGGGGGCGTGCTCCTCGACCCTGGCCCAGGATGGCAAGGGCTATTCCAGTGGGACACAACTGGGTTCGGGGTCGTTCTTCGGGCGACGTGCGGGGGCGCACGCGGCGGCTCGCGCCACTTAACCGTCGAATCGTCGGGTCCGGTCCTATGCTGGGCAGTGTTGTGCGCCCGCGAGACCGGGGAGGCGGCGTGACCGCGACGATGCCGTTGTGCGGTTCCTGCGGCGCAGCACCCGCCCGGCCGGATGCCCGCTTTTGCGATGCCTGCGGTTCGCCGTTGAGCGCCACCGAATCCTCCGCCGAGTTCAAACACGTGACGGTGCTCTTCGCAGACGTCGTTCGCTCGATGGACATGGCCGCCTCCCTGGGACCCGAGCGGCTGCGGGAGATCATGGCCGCGTTGTTCGACTGCGCCAGCGAAGTGGTCTGCCGATTCGGCGGAACCGTCGACAAATTCACCGGCGACGGCTTGATGGCACTGTTCGGCGCCCCCGTCGCGCTCGAGAACCACGCTCAGCAGGCGTGCCGGGCGGCGTTGGAGATCCTGGCCGCGGTCAGTGATCTCACCGACGAGGTCGCCGACCGCGACGGTATCGATGTCAGGATCAGGATCGGGCTCAACTCCGGGGAGGTCGTCGCCGGTGAGATCGGTTCGGGCGCAGGGGCTTACACCGCGATCGGCCAGCAGGTCGGGATGGCACAGCGGATGGAATCGGTGGCTCCTCCGGACGGGGTGATGCTGAGTGAATCGACGGCCCGGCTGGTGGAGTCGGTCGCTGAGCTGGGGGAGCCGCAGGCGGTCGCCATCAAGGGCGCGGCAGCCCCTGTCACGGCGCGCCGACTCTTGGCGATCTCGGAACACGCCGCCGGCGTTGAACGCGTGGACACCCCATTGGTGGGCCGTCAATGGGAGATGGCCGCGGTGGCCGGACTGCTGGACGGCGCGGTCGAGGGACGCGGCTCCGTCTTGGGACTTGTCGGGCCCCCCGGAATCGGCAAGAGCCGGTTGACGCGCGAGATCGCCGCCATGGCAGCGGGATGCGGGGCCGAAGTCGTCGTGGGCTACTGCGAGTCCCACACCAGCAAGGTGCCGTTTCACCTCGCCGCGCAGTTCCTGCGGGCCGCGTTCGCGGTCGCCGACCTCGACGCGCCCGCCGCCCGCGCGAACGGTTCGCCGGGGTCGCCGCTCTTGATGGCCGTGTCGCCAAAGACATGACCTTGGACCGGATGCACGCCCTCATCGGCCATGCCCGCGGCGACGGCTCGAGCTATCGGGCTTACCGCGACCGCTACCGGCAGAAGGCGGCCGCGCTGGGCTTCGAGAGCGACCTGGAATGGCCTGACGCCGATAGCGAGCGCAGGTGAGAGAGGAGAGTGCGATGACAAGAGTGGATCGCCAGACCGTCGACCTGAGCCAATACCCGGACCTAGTCGTGGTGTACCTCGGTATGCGCGTGCGACAGCTTCGCGGGATCCGCTACCTGATGGGATTGGGGCCGCAGATCACCAAGTCATGGAAGGAGAAGCCGGACGGACTGCTCCTTCATGAGGACATGATCTGGTCCCTTTTCCCGATCCACCTCGGGATGCGCCAGTACTGGCGGGACCTTGACAGCCTGGAGCGCTGGACACGTTCCGATCCCCACCGGATCTGGTGGCGGGACTTCCTAAAAGATTCTGGTGGAACAGGCTTTTGGCACGAGACCTATCTCATGGGTGGCGGTATGGAAGCCATCTATGACGACATGGACCGGCCGACGGGTATGGCGCGCTTCGCGCCGGCCGTCCCAGCTCGCGGCGCGCAATTCTCGTCGCGGCGCAGGGCAGGCCACGGTGATACCCCGACAATCGAGCCGGTGATCGCCGAGACGGACTACTACTCCGGCTAGACCCGATTGCCCGACTCCTCCTCAGGACTTCGTCCCGCATCGTCGACGCGCTAGACCCCCACCGGCTCGTCCCGCCGCTCCAACTCCCACCGGCCGTCGTTGAACAGCCGCAGATGATGTTCGTGATGCTGTTCGACGGTCCCGCGGTGGGTGACCGACACGATGATGCTGTCGGGCAGGCGGGTTCGCAGCTGTCGGTAGACGGCGTACTCCTGGCCCTCGTCGATCGCCGACGTCGACTCGTCGAGGAAGATGACGCGGGGCTTCTGGAGCAGCACCCGCGCGAAGGCGATGCGCTGCTGCTCGCCGGGGGAGAGCACCTTCGACCAATCCTGATAGTCGGTCAGCCGGCCCGCCAGATGCCCGAGGGCCACGTCGTCGAGTGCGGCGACGAGTTCGGCGTCATCGATGGTGCACTCCCGGTTCGGGTAGGACAGCACGGCTCTGAGGTCTCCGAGTGGCAGGTAGGGAACCTGGGAGAGGAACATCGCGTCGCCGTCGCCGTCCGGGCGCAGCATGGTGCCGGTGGCGTAGGGCCACAGGCGGGCGATGCTGCGCAGCAGGGTGGTGCGGCCGCACCCGGACGGTCCGGTGATCACCAGTGAATCGCCCGGGTCCAGCCGCAGGTCGAGGTCGTTGATCAGGGTCCGGCCGGCCGGATTGCGGACCTCGAGGTCGCGTAATTCTATTGAGCCGGTGACGCTTTCAGCCGCGGTGAGCCGCGGAAGTGCGCGGGCCTTCTCGTTGGCGTCCACCAGTCCGTCGAGACGGATGATGGTCGCGCGATAGGCGGCGAAGGAGTCGTAGACCGATCGGAAGAACGACAGCGAGTCGTGGACGTTGTTGAAGGCCGAGGCTGACTGTGTCACGTCCCCGAAGGTGATCTGCCCGGTGAAGAGCCGCTGTGCCTGAACCACCAACGGGAGCGGATTGATCAGCTGACTGATGGACTGGTTCCAGCCCAGCAGCGCCAGCGTGCGGACCACGAACCCGCGGTAATTGGAGATGACGGCGGCGAAACGTGAACGAAGAATGGACTTTTCAGCCTCCTCGCCATGGTAGAAGCTGATCGACTCCGCGGCATCGCGCATGCGCACCAGGGCGTACCGGAATGCGGCGTTGGTCAGCTCGTTGCGGAAACTGAACCGGATCAGCGGCCGGCCGATCCAGAACGCGATCACGGTGGTCGCAAAGACGTAGATCAGAGCGATCCAGAACAGGGCGTGGTTGACGGTGAATCCGAACAGGGTGAGCGGTCCGGACAGGTTCCACAGAATCGGTGTGAACGCCACCACCGACACCATCGCGTTGATCGCGCCGAAGAGCAGCGTCGTCGCGGTGCCCACCGTCGGGGTGTTCTCGCCGGTTCCGGTGCTGGCGGTGAAGGCGTCGATGTCGAGTTGTATGCGTTGGTCGGGATTGTCGACGGGATGGTCCAGGAACCGGCCGCGGTAGAAGGAGTCCTCATCGAGCCAGTCGCCGGTGAGCCGGTCGGTCAACCACACCCGCCAGCGGATGATGAAGTGCTGGGTGAGGTAGATGTCGATCAACTGCCGGCTGACATACACCGCGGCGATGAGGACGAAAACGATGATCGCGGTCCAGAATCCGCGCACGCCCGAGTCGCGCACCTCCGCATTGCCCGCACCGCCGCCCTCGAAGGCCACCTGCAACGAGGAGTAGAGGTCGTTGGCCTGATAGCTGAGCAGAACGTTGAGCCGCACCGTGATCAGGGTCAGGAACAACAGCACACCCAGCCAGGCCCACACCGCGACACTGCGGCGGCCGCTGAAGTAGGCGCCCGTCACCCGCCAGAACTGCCGCCCCCAGGTGGTCATCCGGGCCAGCGCCACCAGGACGAGCAGCGTGAGGACCGCGGTGATCAACCAGGCCTTGGCCGTCCACAGCAGAGATTGCGGAATTTCGTTCGCCCAGTCCAGCGAGGGCTTGTACAACTCCACGCTCATTCACCTCCGACACCGACGCCGCCCAGCATGGCAGCAACGCGGCGTCCGGTTGGCGTTATCCGACCGGCGCGGGCGTCTTGCCCTGCGAATCCTCGACCCGGCCCAGCCGCCACTCGCCGCCGCCGAGCAGTTCCAGGTGCTGCTCGTGGTATTTGTCCACGCTCGGACGGTGGCTGACGCTGACCACGATGGTGTCGGGCAACTCGGTGCGAAGCAGGTCGTAGACCGCATATTCCAGGCCCTCGTCCAGGGCAGAGGTGGCCTCGTCGAGGAACACCACCTTGGGACGGGTGAGCAGGATGCGGGCGAACGCCACCCGCTGCTGCTCGCCCGGCGAGAGCACCTTGGCCCAGTCGGCTTCCTCGTTGAGCCGCGACGTCAGATGGGGCAGGGACACTCGCGTCAGGGTCTGCTCCAGCACGTCGTCGGGAATGTCGAAGCATTCGGCCGGATAGGACACCACCGTGCGCAGGTCACCCAACGGGACGTAGGGCATCTGCGAGAGAAACATCGTCTGGTGGTCGTCCATCGGCCGGCGAATCGTTCCGGATGTGTACGGCCACATCTGCGCGAGGCTGCGCAGAAGGGTGGTCTTTCCCGAACCGGACCGGCCGGTGACCGCCAGCGTGTCCCCGGGATCGAGTCGCAGGCTCAGCGGGTCGACCAGTTGGGATCCGGCCGGGGTGCGCACTTCCACGCGGGTCAGTTCGAGCGACCCGTCCGGGCTGGGCACCGTCTCGATACTGGGCATGTTGGCGGCGTGCTCGTTGGTCTCACACATGCCGTGCAGACGGATGATGGCCGCCCGGTAGGCGGCGAACTGGTCATAGGCGTTGCGGAAGAACGACAGCGAGTCCGAGATGCTGCCGAAGGCGCTCGACGACTGGCTCACGTCGCCGAAGGTGATCTCGCCGCGGAACAAGCGCTGCGCCTGCACGAGAAGCGGAAGGGGACTGAGCAATTGGCTCAGTGAGAGATTCCACCCGGTCAAGCCGATGGTGCGCCGGACGTACGCCCGGTAGTTGTCGATGATCGCGAGGTAACGCCTCGTCAGCAAGGTGCGTTCCGCGTTCTCGCCGCGGTAGAACCCGATCGCCTCCGCGGCGTCACGCAGGCGGATCAGTGCGTAGCGGAACGCGGCGTTGGTGGCCTCGTTGCGGAAGCTCAGCCGGATCAGCGGACGGCCGATCCAGAACGCGATGACCGTCGCGAAGAACACATAGACGAAAGCCACCCAGAACAGCGCGTGGTTGAGCGTGACGCCGAAGAACGTCAGCGGCCCCGACAGGCTCCAGAGGATCGGCACGAACGACACCACCGTGGATACCGAATTGATGGCTCCGAAGAGCAGGGTGTTGCCTGCGCTGACCTGTGGCTGGTTGGGCAGACCACTCATGCCGGTGGTGAAGACGTCGACGTCGAGCTGGATGCGCTGGTCGGGGTTGTCGGTGTTGGTGTCGGTGAACCGGGCCCGGTAGTAGGCCCGGTCGGCCAGCCAGTCGCCGGCGACCTTCCTCGTGAGCCAGGTGCGCCACCGGATGATGAAGCGCTGCGTCAGGTAGATGTCGAGCATGATCCGGCCGACATAGATGGTCGCCAGGATGCCGAAGATGATCAGCGAGGTGTAGAAGCCGGATATCGCGATCTTGCGGCCGGTCTGGTCGCCCTGGCCGGTGGCGGTGAAGGCCATCTGCAGCGCCTCCATGAGGTCGTTGCCCTGATAGCTCAGCAGCACATTCAGCCGCACCGAGACCATCGTCAACAGCAGCAGGAAAGCCAGCCACGCCCACACCCCGGCGGACTCGCGGCCCTTGAAGTAGTCCCCGGTAATGCGCCAGTACTGCCGTCCCCACACGGTGAACTTCGCGAGCAGCACCAGAACGACCATCGTGATCACGGCGGTGATCCCCCAGGCTTTGGCGATCCAGATCAGCGAAGGACCAAGCTCGTGCGCCCAGTCCAGAGACGGAGTGAAACTGTCCAACGGGCTCTCCTCGCTTCACGACGACGCCATCGGAAGTTACCGCAGCGCAGACCGCAGGGCACCCAACCGGACCCAACACCGCGGTTACTCTCAGGCGATGGCTACCGAGGACACCCCGCGAGAGATGGTCCACGCCGGCAGACTGATCGCGCGGCGGTTACGCGCCAGCGGGATCGACACCATGTTCACCCTGTCCGGCGGGCATCTGTTCTCGATCTACGACGGGTGCCGCAGCGAGAACATCCGGCTCGTCGACACCCGCCACGAGCAGACCGCGGCCTTCGCGGCCGAGGGCTGGTCGAAGGTCACCCGCGTGCCGGGGGTGGTGGCGCTGACGGCCGGACCCGGCGTGACCAACGGGATGAGCGCGATGGCCGCCGCGCAACAGAACCAGTCGCCGATGCTCGTGCTCGGCGGCCGCGCCCCGGCACTGCGCTGGGGAATGGGATCGCTGCAGGAGATCGACCACGTGCCCTTCGTCGCGCCGCTGACCCGTTACGCGGCGACCGCGGAGTCCGCCGCGGCGGTGGGTGACCGGGTCGACGACGCCCTGCGTGCGACGCTCGGCGCGCCGTCGGGGGTGGCGTTCGTCGACTTCCCGATCGACCACGTGTTCGGCGAGGCGACCGACCGGGGCGAGCCCGGCGCGCTGACCGAACTCCCGCCGCAGCCGCGCGCCGACGCCGACCAGCTCGACCGGGCCGTGGCCCTGCTGTCCTCGGCGCAACGCCCGGTGATCATGGCCGGGACCAACGTGTGGTGGGGCCACGCCGAAAACGAACTGCTGCGCCTCGCCGAGAGACTGCGAATCCCGGTGCTGGCCAACGGAATGGCGCGCGGAATCGTCGGCGCCGACCGCGACCTGGCGTTCTCGCGGGCCCGGTCGGCGGCGCTGTCGGGGGCCGACGTCGCCCTGGTGGTGGGCGTCCCGATGGACTTCCGCCTCGGGTTCGGCGCGGTGTTCGGGCCGCAGACCGAACTGATCGTCGCCGATCGCTGCGAACCGGACCGCGAGCACCCCCGGGCGGTGGCCGCGGGCCTCTACGGCGACCTGGCGGCCACGCTGGCCGGGCTCTCGGAGGCCACCCCCACCGCGCACGAGGACTGGATCGGGGCGCTGCGCACCGTGGAGACCGAGGCCCGCGCGGCCGAGGCCGCCGAGCTTGCCGACGACCGGACCCCGCTGCACCCGATGCGGGTCTACGCCGAACTGCTTCCGCTGCTCGACCGCGACGCGATCGTCGTGATCGACGCCGGCGACTTCGGGTCCTACGCCGGCCGTGTCATCGACAGCTACGTGCCGGGGGCATGGCTGGACAGCGGGCCGTTCGGCTGCCTGGGATCGGGCCCGGGCTACGCGCTGGCCGCCAAACTGGCCCGCCCCGACCGGCAGGTGGTGCTGCTGCAGGGCGACGGCGCTTTCGGGTTCTCCGGCATGGAGTGGGACACCCTGGTGCGGCACGGCGTCCACGTGGTCTCTGTCATCGGCAACAACGGCATCTGGGCGCTGGAAAACACCCGATGGAGATGCTCTACGGCTATTCGGTGGTCGCAGACCTGCGCCCGGGAACCCGCTACGACGAGGTGGTCCGGGCCCTCGGCGGACACGGCGAACTGGTCAGCGCGCCCGACGAGTTGCGGCCGGCGCTGCGGCGGGCCTTCGAGAGCGGGGTGCCCAGCGTCGTCAACACGCTGACCGACCCTGCCGTCGCCTACCCGCGGCGGTCGAACCTGGCCTGAGCCGCCCGCAAGCCGCCGGGCGGTACGGTTGAGTCTGTGGCGAGAAGCTCCTCCAAGACTCCTAAATCCAGCATTCCCGGCCAGGGCGGCCGGATCAGCCGCGGGTTCTGGCGCATGCTCGGTGCGACCACCGACAAGGTCAAGGCCCAGTCGATGGTCGAGGTCGACGCATCCCGGCAGTTCGACGAGAAGGCCGCCGGCCTGGACGACGAGCAGCTCGCCAAGGCCGCGCAACTGCTGAAGCTCGACGATCTCGCCGACTCCCCGGACATCCCGCAGTTCCTGGCCATCGCCCGGGAGGCTGCCGAGCGCTCAATTGGCTTGTGCCCCTTCGATGTTCAGCTTCTCGGCGCGCTGCGGATGATGGCCGGTGACGTCATCGAGATGGCCACCGGCGAGGGCAAGACGCTGTCGGGGGCCATCGCCGCCGCCGGCTACGCCCTGGCGGGCCGCTCGGTGCACGTGGTCACCATCAACGACTACCTGGCCCGCCGCGACGCCGAATGGATGGGCCCGGTGATCGAGGCGATGGGCCTGACCGTCGGCTGGATCACCGCCGACGCCACCCGCGAGGAACGCCGGGCCGCCTACCAGTGCAACGTGACCTATGCGTCGGTCAACGAGATCGGCTTCGACGTGCTGCGCGACCAGCTGGTCACCGACGTCGCCGACCTCGTCTCGCCCAACCCCGACGTCGCGCTCATCGACGAGGCGGACTCGGTGCTGGTCGACGAGGCCCTGGTCCCGCTGGTGCTGGCCGGCACCACCCACCGCGAGACCCCCAAGCTGGAGATCGTGCAGCTGGTCGGCGAGCTCACCCCCGGCGAGGACTACGCCACCGACGCCGACAGCCGCAACGTCCATCTGACCGAGGCCGGGGCGCAGAAGATCGAGAAGGCGCTCGGTGGGATCGACCTGTACACCGAGGAACACGTCGGCACCACCCTCACCGAGGTCAACGTCGCCCTGCACGCCCACGTGCTGCTGCAGCGCGACGTGCACTACATCGTGCGCGACGGCGCCATCCAGCTGATCAACGCCTCCCGCGGGCGGATCGCCGCCCTGCAGCGCTGGCCGGACGGGCTGCAGGCAGCCGTCGAGGTCAAGGAGGGCATCGAAACCACCGAGACCGGTGAGGTGCTCGACACCATCACGGTGCAGGCGCTGATCAACCGCTATCCCACCGTCTGCGGCATGACGGGCACCGCGCTGGCCGCCGGCGAGCAGCTGCGCCAGTTCTACAAGCTCGGCGTCTCACCCATCCCGCCGAACACCCCGAACGTCCGCACCGACGAGCCGGACCGCATCTACATCACCGCGGCGGCCAAGAACGACGCGATCATCGACCACATCATCGAGATCCACGCCACCGGGCAGCCCATCCTGGTCGGCACCCAGGACGTCGCGGAGTCCGAGGACCTGCACTCTCGTCTGTTGCGCCGCGGTGTTCCGGCCGTCGTGCTGAACGCCAAGAACGATGAGGAGGAGGCCCGCGTGATCGCCGAGGCGGGCAAACTCGGCGCGGTCACGGTGTCCACCCAGATGGCCGGCCGCGGCACCGACATCCGGCTCGGCGGATCCGAGATCAGCGACAGTGCCCAGGCCGAGGTCGCCGACCTTGGCGGCCTGCATGTCATCGGCACCGGCCGGCACAACACCGAGCGGCTGGACAACCAGCTGCGCGGCCGCTCCGGGCGCCAGGGCGACCCCGGCTCATCGGTGTTCTTCTCCAGCTGGGAGGACGACGTCGTCGTCGCCAACCTCGAGAACCCCAAACTACCGACCGAGTGCGACGAATACGGGCAGATCACCAGCCCCAAAGCCAACGCCCTGCTCGACCACGCCCAGCGGGTGGCCGAGGGACGTCTGCTCGACATCCACGCCAACACCTGGCGCTACAACCAGCTGATCGCCCAGCAGCGGTCCATCATCGTCGAACGGCGCAACACCCTGTTGAGCACACCGGCCGCACGTGAGGAACTGCGTGAACTGGCGCCCGAACGCTACGACGAGCTCGCCGCGACCTATCCCGACGCCGAGGCCGCGGAAGAGAACCTGGAGCGGATCTGCCGCAACATCATGCTCTACCACCTCGATCGCGGGTGGGCGGACCATCTGGCCTACCTCTCCGACATCCGGGAGAGCATCCATCTGCGGGCGCTGGGCCGGCAGAACCCGCTCGACGAGTTCCACCGCCTGGCCGTCGACGCGTTCGGCCACCTGGCCGCCGACGCCATCGAGGCCTCCCAGCAGACCTTCGAGACCGCCAACGTGGTGGAAGACGAGCCGGGCCTGGACCTGTCCAAGCTCGCGCGTCCGACCTCGACGTGGACCTACATGGTTCACGACAACCCGATGCGCGACGACACGCTGTCGGCGCTGAGTTTGCCGGGCGTGTTCCGCTAACTCAGGCGATAGGTTCATCTCATGTCCGGCCGGATTCTGACGATCCCGAACATCCTCAGCGCCATCCGGCTCGTCCTGGTCCCGGTGTTCCTCTACCTGCTGTTGGCGCGGCAGGCCTACGGGTGGTCCACCGCCATCCTGATGTTCAGCGGAACCTCCGACTGGGCCGACGGCAAGATCGCCCGGCTGGTGGCAAACCAGTCGTCGCGGCTGGGGGAGTTGCTGGATCCCCTGGTGGACCGCATCTACATGGTCGCCGTTCCACTCGGACTGGCTTTCGCCGGCGTCGTGCCCTGGTGGCTCGTAGCGGTCCTGTTCGGGCGCGACGCGCTGCTCGCCGCAGCGCTGCCGGTGGTGCGCAGCCGCGGGATCACCGCACTGCCGGTGACGTACATCGGCAAGGGCGCGACCTTCGCGCTGATGTCCGGCTTTCCGCTGATTCTGTTGGGGGAGTGCGACTTCGGGTGGAATCGCGCGGTCGCAGCCGTCGGCTGGGCCTTCGTGATCTGGGGCGCCTACATGTATCTCTGGTCTGCGGTGCTGTACCTGATCCAGGTTCGACTGGTGGTGCGCGAGCTGCCTCGGGAACGCCGTGACACCCCCGTCTGAGGCGCCGGCCGCACGGCAGGCGATGCCGTCGCTGTTGCGGTCGCTGTTGACCGACCATCTCGACCCCGGTTACGCGGCTGCGGCCGCCGGCTCCCGCGCCCCGGCCGGCCGGGTCTGGCAGCTCGTCGTCGCGGTTCTCATCGCCGGGGTGGTCGGAGTAGCCCTTGCCCAAGCTCGGGCCGCCGCTCCCGGGGTGAGTGCCGCCCGGCAGGTGCTCGCCCAGAGCGTGCACACCGGCCAGGTGCGGGTCGCCCGGCTGTCGGCCGACCGGACCGCCATGGCCGGCGAGGTCGAGCAGATTCAGCGCCGTGAACTGGCCGCCGACGCCACCGGGAGGGGCCTGCTGGCCGATCTCGACACCGACAGTCTCAGCGGGGCTACCACCGCCGTCCACGGCCCCGGCGTATCGGTCGTGATCACCGACCCCGGCGCCGGCCCGGGTCTCACCGACGCCTCGGCCCAGCGCACCCCCGGCAGTACGCAGGTCATCCTCGATCGGGATCTGCAGTTGCTGGTGAACTCGCTATGGGCCAGCGGCGCCGAAGCCGTCGCGGTGGGAGGGGTGCGCATCGGCCCCGACGTCACGGTGCGCCAGGCCGGATCGGCGATCCTGGTGGACAACCAGCCCGTCGTCAGCCCCTACACCGTCCTGGCCGTCGGGTCGCCCGACCGAATGCCCGACGCTTTGCAGACCACCAGCGGGCTTGAGCGCCTACGCCTGCTGGAGACCGCGTACGGGGTGCGGGTCAAGGTCAGCGCCGAACAGGACGTCACCCTGCCGGCGGCGGCGGGCCGGACGCTGACGTTCGCGCGGCAGGCCGAGGGGTAGGCAGCCGATGATCGGTATCGCGGCCCTGATCGCCGGCATCGTGCTGGGGCTCGTCTTCCGGGTCAACGTGCCCGACTGGGTGCAGCCCTACCTGCCGATCGCCGTCGTCGCCGCCCTCGACGCGGTGTTCGGCGGTCTGCGGGCCTATCTCGAGGACATCTTCGACGCGAAGGTCTTCGTCATCTCGTTCGTCTTCAACGTCCTGGTGGCGGCGCTGCTGGTGTACGTCGGCGACCAGCTCGGGGTTGGCGCCCAGTTGTCCACGGCGATCATCGTGGTGCTGGGCATCCGCATCTTCGGCAATGCCGCCGCCCTGCGACGGCGGTTGCTCGGTGCCTGAGGTGGCCGGCCCGCGTGAGCGGCGACCGTCGCGGTCCCGGGTGTTCGGCGTCCTCGCGGCCCTGCTGTGCCTGCTGCTCGGGATCGCCATCGCCACCCAGGTGCGCACGACCCGCTCGGGGGACACTCTGCAGAACGCCCGGCCGGCCGACCTGCTGGTGCTGCTGGACTCGCTGCAGAAGCGGGAGGCCGCTCTCAATTCCGAGGTCGCCGACCTGCGGCGGACGCTCGCCGCGATGCAGTCGACCGGGACCAGCGACCAGGCCGCCATCGCCAACGCCCAGGCCCGGCTGGCCGCGCTGTCGATCCTGATCGGCGCGGTGGCCGCCACCGGCCCCGGAGTGAAGATCACCATCGACGATCCGGGGCCCGGGGTGGCGCCGGAAACCATGCTCGACGTCATCAACGAACTGCGGGCCGCCGGTGCGGAGACGATGCAGATCGGCGCCGGCGACCAGGCCGTCCGCGTGGGTGTGGACACCTGGGTGACCGGAGCCCCGGGGGACCTGATCGTCGACTCGGTGACCCTCAGGCCGCCGTATTCCCTTGTCGCCATTGGCGATCCGCCTACGCTGGCGGCCGCGATGACGATTCCCGGCGGCGCGCTGGACAGCGTCGGGCGGGTGGGGGCCTCGATGAAGGTCGACCAATCCGACCGGGTCGACGTGACCGCCTTGCGGCAACCGAAACCCCGCCAATACGCTCAGCCCGTCAAGTGACGCCCGTCCGTCATCGAAAGCAATGAGGAGCACCGTGAGCGACATCCCCGCCGACCTGCGCTACACCGCTGAGCACGAGTGGGTCCTCCGCACCGCCGACGACACCGTCCGGGTCGGCATCACCGACTTCGCGCAGTCGTCGCTGGGTGACGTGGTCTACGTGCAGTTGCCCGACGTCGGCGCAGCGCTGACCGCCGGCGATTCGTTCGGCGAGGTGGAGTCCACCAAATCGGTCTCCGACCTGTACGCCCCGGTCTCGGGGACGGTGGCCGCGATCAACGGTGAGCTGGAGGGCAGCCCCCAGCTGATCAACTCCGACCCGTACGGACAGGGCTGGCTTCTGGAGATCCGCGGCGACGCCGGGGCGCTCGAGCAGGGGTTGGCCGCGCTGCTCGACGCAGACGGCTACCGGGGCACGGTGGATTGACGGACGATTGTTAGGGTGCCTGCCGAACGGCGGATCCTGCCGTGGCGGGGACACCGAAGGCGTGGTACCGGTACGGTCAAGACAAGGCCGTGAGACTCGGGCACGGGCGGGTATGAATGCCGACAGTGCATGACGGCGAAGAATGAACGGCAGCCAGTGAGGAGCAGCGGGTGACGGAGAAGGACGAGACCTCCGACGAGGTCACAGTGGAGACGACTTCGGTCTTCCGCGCGGACTTCCTCAACGACCTCGACGCCCCGGCAAGTCCCTCCGGTGACTCGGTGTCCGGGGTCGAGGGGCTGCCGGTTGGTTCGGCGTTGCTGGTGGTCAAGCGCGGGCCCAACGCCGGGTCGCGGTTCCTGCTGGACCAGCCGACGACGTCGGCCGGCCGCCATCCCGACTCCGACATCTTCCTCGACGACGTCACCGTCAGCCGCCGGCACGCGGAGTTCCGCTCGGACAGCGGCGAATTCCAGGTGGTCGACGTCGGCAGCCTGAACGGCACCTACGTCAACCGGGAGCCGGTGGACTCCGCGACGCTGGCCAACGGCGACGAGGTGCAGATCGGAAAGTTCCGTCTGGTCTTCCTCACCGGTCCCAAGCCTGGTGGTTCCGGCAGCTCGTGACCGCACCGGGTAGTCCTGCTGCACCGACTGGTATGTCGATCGGAGCGGTACTCGACCTGCTTCGGCCGGACTTCCCGGATGTGACCATCTCCAAGATCCGCTTCCTCGAGGCGGAAGGTCTGGTCACCCCGGAGCGCAGCCCGTCGGGCTACCGCAGGTTCACCGCTTTCGACTGTGCGCGTCTGCGATTCATCCTGACCGCCCAGCGTGACCAGTACCTGCCGCTGAAGGTGATCAAGGCCCAGCTCGACGCCCAACCCGACGGTGAGCTGCCGGTGCAGAGCGCGGCCTATCCGGCGCCGCGGCTGGTGCCGGTCGGTCCGGAACATGAGCCCGTCCGCGAAGCAGGCGTGGGTGCTCCGACGCCGGTGCGCCTCACCCGCGAGGACCTGCGGCAGCGTTCCGGCGTGGCCGACGACCTCATCACCGCCCTGTGCCGGGCCGGAATCATCTCGAGCGGTCCGGGCGGGTTCTTCGACGAACATTCCGTCGTGATCGCCCAGTGCGCGGCCGCGCTCGGTGAGTACGGCGTCGAGCCGCGGCATCTGCGGGCGTTCCGCTCCGCCGCCGACCGCCAGTCCGATCTGATCGCCCAGATCGCCGGGCCGGTCGGCAAGGCGGGGCGGACCGGCGCCCGGGACCGGGCCGACGATCTGGCCCGGGAGGTGGCAGCTCTGGCCATCACGCTGCACACCTCGTTGATCAAGTCCGCGGTGCGCGACGTTCTGGACCGCTGAGGGCCAGAGGGCTGGCCTGTCGGACGATCAGGACTAGACTTTCCACTGACTGCTTCACGGATGGCGGAGGTCGGTATGGCTGAGGTTCGAGTGGTGGGAATTCGTGTCGAGCAGCCCGCCAACCAGCCGGTCCTGCTGCTGCGCGAGTCGACCGGCGATCGCTATCTGCCGATCTGGATCGGCCAGACCGAGGCCAACGCGATCATCCTCGAGCAGCAGGGTGTCGAGCCGGCCCGGCCGCTGACCCACGACCTGTTCCGGGATGTCATTGGCGCCCTTGGTCATTCGCTGAAGGAAGTCCGTATCGTCGACCTCCAGGAAGGCACTTTCTACGCCGACCTGATCTTCGACCACGACGTGCGGGTCTCCGCCCGGCCGTCGGACTCGGTGGCCATCGCGCTGCGGATGGGGGTGCCGATCCACGTCGAGGAGGCCGTCCTGGATGCGGCCGGCCTGCTGATCCCCGACGAGAGTGACGAGGAATCCTCCGGGGCGGTCCGCGAGGACGAGGTCGAGAAGTTCAAGGAGTTCCTCGACAGCGTCTCCCCGGACGACTTCAAAGCCGGCTGAGTCGGGGGTTTCTCCCCGCGGGGCGAGATCACGGATCCGTCTCATCTCGGTCATCGCCGGTCCGACACGCCAATCGGTTCTCCGCGAGCGTGGTCGGCGGCCCCATACTTCCGATACGACGCAACGTTGCGGCAGGACCCCTGACCCAGGTCGACAGGGCGTATGCTCGAACCACTTGAGAGCACGACGCGGTCGGCGGGGCGACGGATCGGCGAGAGGACACATCGTGGGCGATGAGCCACGTCAGGAGCAGCTGGACTTCGCCGCCCCGAGCGCCCATTACGAGGACGATGCTCCCGTCATCGCCGCGGTGAGCGCGCCCATGCAAGCCGGGCTCTTCCCCGACGACTCGGTGCCCGACGAACTGGTCGGGTACCGCGGCCCCAGCGCCTGCCAGATCGCCGGAATCACCTACCGTCAGCTCGACTACTGGGCCCGCACCTCACTGGTTGTGCCCTCGATCCGCGGCGCGGCCGGTTCCGGCAGCCAGCGGCTGTACTCGTTCAAGGACATCCTGGTCCTCAAGATCGTCAAACGCCTTCTGGACACCGGCATCTCGCTGCACAACATCCGGGTGGCCGTCGACCACCTGCGTCAGCGCGGCGTGCAGGACCTGGCCAACATCACCCTGTTCTCCGACGGCACCACCGTCTACGAGTGCACCTCCGCCGAAGAGGTGGTGGACCTGCTGCAGGGCGGCCAGGGTGTGTTCGGCATCGCGGTCAGCGGAGCCATGCGTGAACTGACCGGCGCCATCGCCGATTTCCCCGGAGAGCGGGCCGACGGCGGCGAGTCGATCGCCGCGCCCGAGGACGAGCTCGCGTCGCGGCGCAAGAACCGCGACCGCAAGATCGGCTAGCTCAGCTCGGATTCTGCGCCCGCCATGCCAGGGCGGCCATCCCGCTCAAAGCAATCACCTGCGCCATTCCGTCGTGGTCACCGGTTGAGTAGTTGGGGTCGTCGGCCGGGATCTTGTTGTCCATCGCGACCATTCCCATATTCGTCGCGCCCTTGGCCACCATGGCGTTGAGCAGCTTGGTGCGCGCCTGGTCGAACGAGTCGTAGCCGTGGGTGGTCTTCCCCGTCGCCGGATCCTTGGTCAGATACTCCTTGCTCACCGACGCGGTGAAGATGTAGTTGCCGTTGCCGTCGGACTCGCCCCCGAAGGTGCGCAGGTGGCTGTTGGCGAGCAGGAACGAGGCGTCGCGGTAGGCCGGCCCGATCCCGGCCAGCGCCCCGAGGAGTCCGTCCTGGATAACCCCGCGCCCCAGCACGCCGACCCCCAGGGGCCCGCCGCGCGGCATCTGCTTGGAGGTCACCTGATCGACGATCGCGCTGTAGCCGACGCTGCTGCAGCACGACGGCGGGAAGCCCGCCCTGCGCAACGCGAAGTTGAGCTGTGCCTCGGCCATGTTCTTGCTGCTCGCCTTGACGGTGAAGATGGTGTTGATGGGCTCCTGCAGCGTCTTGCAGGTGCCGCCGGTGCAGTACGGAAGGTTCACCCAGTCGGCGACCTGGCCGTTCTTGTTGATCATCCACTTGCCCAGGTCGCCGTAGGGCGTCGGCGTGGTGGCCTGCGGGTCGGGAGCTCCGGGCGTGGGTACCGCGGCGGTGGGGGCCGGAGCGGATGTCGTTGCGGCCGAGGGGATCTTGAGGTTCGGCGGTGCCGCCGCCGGGTGTGTGACCGGCACCGCGGTCGCTCGCACCGACGCTGCGCCGCTCGGACGCGCAGGTGCCGAAGAGGCTGTGGCGACCCTGGCCGAGTGCCGTGAGTCCTGGGCCGTGCTGGACCGTCCCGCCGAGCCGGAATCGCGGGCGGACGAGTCCGCGGCGGCCACGGCTGTTCCGTGGACGACCGCCACCCCGATGCCCAGGGCCACGGCCATCCCGCCCACGCGGCCGACGAAGAAGGCTGCACTCATCTTGTACTCCCGGTCCGGGCTGTCATTTGGTGGGCATGAGGGTAGCCCCGTGGCCGTTGACCAATTGACGGTTTCGGCAACAGCGCCCATAGGTGTTCGTCGGCGGGGCGCGGGCCGCGGTGTCGCCGGTGCGACATTCCGCCGTCGCGGGACTAGACTCGACCGCGCATCCACCGCACGCGGGAGAGTTCCGGGGCACCCAGCCCCGGACGCCGAAGGAGCAACACCTCTCCGTCAACCTCTCAGGCCCCAGGACCGTGAGCGGGAGCGATGCCTCTGGAAAGCGGTGGCCTTCGGGTCACCCGCCCATGGGGAAAGGCGAGCGCACCCGCACGCTGAATCTCTCAGGCACCGACGACAGAGGGAGAGGACCGCCACCGGTCGCGTCCGTCTCTAGTCAGGAGTGCCTCTCGTGCAGGATTCCCCCTTCGCCGCCCGTCACATCGGCCCGGACTCCGCCGACTTGGAGGTCATGCTCGGCGTCATCGGCGTCGAGTCCCTCGATGAGTTGGCGGCCAAGGCGCTGCCGGCCGGCATCCTCGACACACTCGAGGACTCCGGCGTCGCCCCCGGGTTGCAGGCACTGCCCGCGCCGGCCGGCGAGCATCAGGCACTGGCCGAATTGCGAGAGTTGGCCGACGCCAACATCATTGCGGTTTCGATGATCGGCCAGGGTTACTACGACACGCTCACCCCGCCGGTGCTGCTGCGCAACATCCTTGAGAACCCCGCCTGGTACACCGCCTACACCCCGTACCAGCCCGAGATCAGCCAGGGCCGGTTGGAGGCGCTGCTGAACTTCCAGACCATGATCGCCGACCTCACCGGCCTCGACATCGCCAACGCCTCCATGCTCGACGAGGCGACCGCCGCCGCCGAGGCCATGACCCTCATGCACCGGGCCACCCGTGGCTTGTCGCACCGGCTGGCCGTCGACTCCGATCTCTTCCCGCAGACCGCGGCCGTGCTGGCCACCCGTGCCGAACCGCTGGGCATTGAGATCGTCACCGCCGACCTGCACCTCGGCCTGCCCGACGGCGAGTTCTTCGGGGTGATCGCCCAGGTGCCGGGCGCCAGTGGCCGGGTCACCGACTGGTCCAAGCTGGCCGAGCAGGCCCACGAGCGCGGGGCCCTGCTGGCGTTGGGCGCGGACCTGCTGGCCTGCACCCTGATCGCCCCGCCCGGCGAGATCGGCGCCGACGTGGCGTTCGGCACCGCGCAGCGCTTCGGCGTCCCGATGGGATTCGGCGGCCCGCACGCCGGATACCTCGCCGTCCACACCAACCACGCCCGTCAGCTGCCGGGACGTCTGGTCGGGGTCTCCGTGGACAGCGATGGCGCCCCGGCGTACCGCCTGTCGCTGCAGACCCGCGAACAACACATCCGCCGGGACAAGGCGACCTCCAACATCTGCACCGCACAGGTGCTGCTCGCGGTGATGGCCGCCATGTACGCCGCCTACCACGGCGCCGAGGGCCTGACCGCCATCGCGACCCGGGTGCACGGCCACGCCCGCGCACTGGCCGCCGGGTTGACGGCCAACGGGGTCGAGGTGGTGCACGACACGTTCTTCGACACCGTGCTCGCGCACGTGCCCGGCCGGGCGACGCAGGTTCAGCACGCCGCCCGCACGCGCGGTATCAACATCTGGCGCGTCGACGACGACCATGTGTCGGTGTCCTGTGACGAGGCCACCACCGACGAGCATGTGGCGCTCGTCCTCGAGGCATTCGGGGCGGGACTGGCGGGCGACTACGTCGGCCCCGAACTGGAAAGGCGCGCAACGGGATTCCTGACCCACCCGGCGTTCAACTCCTACCGGACCGAGACGGCGATGATGCGCTACCTGCGCTCGCTGGCCGACAAGGACCTGGCACTGGACCGCACCATGATCCCGCTGGGGTCGTGCACGATGAAGCTCAATGCGGCCGCCGAGATGGAGTCCATCACCTGGCCGGAGTTCGGCCGCCAGCATCCGTTCGCCCCGGCCGACGATGCGGCGGGCCTGCGTCGGATGATCGCCGACCTGACCGAATGGCTGACCGGCATCACCGGCTACGACGCAATCTCGTTGCAGCCCAACGCCGGATCCCAGGGCGAGTACGCCGGCCTGCTGGCGATCCACGCCTATCACACCGAGCGCGGTGAGGCCCACCGCGATGTGTGCCTGATCCCGTCGAGCGCGCACGGCACCAACGCCGCCTCGGCCGCCATGGTGGGCATGCGCGTGGTGGTGGTGGGCTGCCGGGAGAACGGCGATGTGGACCTCGACGATCTGCGGGCCAAAGTGGCCGAGCACGCGGATTCCCTTGCCGCACTGATGATCACCTATCCGTCCACGCACGGCGTGTACGAGCACGACATCGCCGAGATCTGTGCGGCCGTCCACGATGCCGGCGGCCAGGTCTACGTCGACGGCGCCAACCTCAACGCGCTGGTCGGCCTGGCCCGCCCCGGAAAGTTCGGCGGCGACGTCAGCCACCTGAACCTGCACAAGACGTTCTGCATTCCGCACGGCGGTGGCGGACCCGGTGTGGGGCCGGTCGCGGTGCGTGCGCACCTGGCCGCCCACCTGCCGGGTCACCCGCTGGCCCCGGAGCTGCCGCACGGCCACGTGGTGTCCGCAGCGCCGTACGGTTCGGCGTCGATCCTGCCGATCACCTGGGCCTATATCCGCATGATGGGTTCGGCCGGTCTGCGCAGGGCGTCGCTGGTGGCCATCGCGTCGGCCAACTACATCGCCCGCCGCCTCGACGAGTACTACCCGGTGCTCTACACCGGTGAGAACGGGATGGTGGCCCACGAGTGCATCCTGGATCTGCGGCCGATCACCAAGGCCACCGGCGTCACCGTCGACGACGTGGCGAAGCGGTTGGCGGACTACGGGTTCCACGCGCCCACCATGAGCTTCCCGGTGGCCGGCACCCTGATGGTCGAGCCCACCGAGAGCGAGAGCCTGGCCGAGGTGGACGCCTTCTGCGAGGCGATGATCGCTATCCGCGCCGAGATCGACAAGGTCGGCTCGGGGGAGTGGCCCGCCGAGGACAATCCGCTGCGCAACGCCCCGCATACGGCGGAGTGCCTGCTGGTGGAGCAGTGGGATCACCCGTACAGCCGTGAGCAGGCCGCCTACCCGCTGGGCAAGGGTTTCCGGCCCAAGGTGTGGCCGCCGGTGCGCCGGATCGACGGCGCCTATGGCGACCGCAACCTGGTGTGCTCCTGCCCGCCGGTGGAAGCGTTCGTGCACAGTTGACGGATCCCGCCCTGCCCGACTCCGTGCTCCGGTGGCGCGACGGCGGCCGCATGGTGTCCACCCGGGCCGGCCGGGTGTTCGTGCGGACGTCGGGCGGTGCCGGCGAGAGCGGCCCGACAGTACTGCTGCTGCACGGATTTCCCTCCAGCTCCTACGATTTCCGCGACGTCACCCGGCGGCTCGGTGACCGGCCCTGGCTGACCCTGGACTTCCTCGGCTTCGGTCTGTCCGAAAAGCCCAGGCCGCACCGCTACAGCCTTTTCGAACAGGCCGACATCGTCGAACAGGTGGTGGCGGCATCCGTCGCCGGACCGGTGGTGCTGATCGCCCACGACATGGGCACCTCGGTGGCCACCGAACTGCTCGCCCGCGACCTGGAGGGCCGGCTGTCCTTCGACCTGCGGGGTGCCGTGCTGACCAACGGCAGCGTGATCATCGAGCGGGCAAGCCTGCGGCCGAGCCAGAAGATCCTGCGCAGCCCACTGGGGCCGCTGATGTCCCGGCTGACCAACAAGCGCGGCTTTCTGCGTGGCTTCGGCAAGTTGTTCAGCGGGGCCCATCCGCTCTCGGCCGGGGAAGCCGACGCGCAGTGGTCACTGCTGGCCCGTGACGGCGGCCGGCGCATCCTGCACCTGCTGTGCGCCTATCTGAACGAGCGCGTCGAGTTCGCGGACCGCTGGCACGGCGCGGTCCGCGACTGGACAAAGCCGCTGGCGTTCCTGTGGGCCACCGGTGATCCGGTGGCCACCACCTCGGTGCTGGCCGGCCTGCGGGAACTGCGGCCCGCGGCAGAGGTGGTACAACTCCCCGGCATCGGCCACTACCCGCAGATCGAAGTGCCCGAGGAGTTCACCAGCTTCGCGCTGGCACTGCTGCACCTCGACGCGGCCGACGTCTAGGGCAGAGCCCGGGCGATCGCGGCCGTCAACGCCGGCGAGTCCGGTGGCACGGCTTGGTAGGTCCCGCCGGAGAGCCGGACGACGGCCTCCCACGACGGCCGGTCCGGATCGTCGCCCACATCGATGACGTTGATGGCCACCGGCCGGTTGGGGTCCACGGCGCCCTTCACATAATCCTGGAGGCCCTCGCCGTCCAGGGTGCGGTCGGTGTGGGCGCCCGTCGTGATCACCAGCACCGAATTGGGTTGGCCGGGGCGGAATTTCGCCAGCGCGTCGCCGTACACCAGGCGCAGCGTCGTGAACGACACCCCGCCGCCGCCGTCCGTCGCGAGGCCGTCCAGCGCGGCGGCGAGAGCGGCCGAGCGGGGCTGGCCACCCAGGTCCTCCGACACCGCTCCGGTGGAGACCGCCGTGGTGGAGTCGGTGCCGTTGAAGGTCCACAACCCCACGGCGGCGCTCGGCGGCAGGGCCGCGATCCGGTCCTTGAGGGGTGCGGTGACGCCGCTCAGGTTCTGGTTGAGCATCACGGTGGTGGTGGCCTCGGTGGCCGGCGCCACCGAGGCGGCCAGCGCCGTGCGGGTCGCGTCATCGCCAGTGGGCAGCGGAGGCGCCATCGGGGCGAAGCTCACCACGTCACTGGACGGCGGGCTGGTGTCGGGGACCCGGAATCCCGCCTTGGCCAGTTCGCCCAACTGTTCCGGCTTGCGCATGAACCTGGCGAACTCGCTCGCCGCAGCGACCTGTTCCTCGTTCAGCCACGGTCCGGACAGCAGGACGGTGGGGTAGTCGGCGACGGCCGATCCGCCCCCGGGCACCCATTCGGCGACAGACTTCGCGGCGTCCTGCATCCCCGTGGTGCGGGAGAACAGCTGCTGCTCGGTGATGACGACCGCGTGGGCCGGGGCGGCCGCGGGATCCCCGGGGCTCATCAGCGCATCCCAGGCCTGCTGCGCGGTGTTGCCGGGAAGCTTGGGCTGACCGGACAGCAGCGCCCCGACCGCGGCAAGTCCGGCGGTGGGCGGGCTGTTGGGCGGGGCCGAGGTGGTGGCGACGGCCTCGGCGGCCAGGTAGGAGGCGTCGGCGGCCCCGACCGCCGGCAGCGCCAGCCGCAGCGAGCCCCAGCCCGGCAGGTTACGGGCGTCCAGGGAACCGGGGTCGTTCTGCAGACCGGGCAGCGCGGCCCAGCCGTCCTGTGCCAGTGCGGTTTTGAGTTGCGGGCGCACCGCCAGCACCACCGGCGAAGTGACCAGGGAGCGGGCGTCGTCGACCACCTGCTCGCCCATGGCGGCCTGCAACCGCGCGGACTGGATCGAGCTGGCCGGCAACCACAGTGCCGGCCGGGCGCCGAGATCAGCCGGCCAGGTGGTGGTGAGGCCGGTGAGTACGGCCTGCGAATCACCCGGTTTGACAACGACTTCCACGCACTTGTCGCCGACCGGTTTGGCGTCGGCGTTGTAGGCCTGAGCGAAGGAGCCGACGGAATCGGCGATCGACGGGTCGGCGACCACGGCCACGGTGGCCGTGCCGCCCAGACACTGGTCGGCGGCGTCGGAGGACCGGCGGGACAGCGCGTTGCCGAAGAAGCGCCACAGGATGATCGCACCGACAAGCACCACCACGGTGACCAGTGCGGCGATCACACCGATGCTGACGCCACGCCGCCCGCCGTCCTCCCGGCGGCGCCGGCCCTGCCAGCCGCTCTGGGCCTTCGGGATGCGACCGGTGGAGTGTCGCGCGATTCGTCCGGACGGCGGGCCGGAGTCCGGCTCAGCCCCGTCTTCCGCAGGTTCCCCGCTGTCTGGAAAGCTGTGCCTGCCCATCGGCGTCGTGGTCCCCTTTGTCGTATTCGCGGCTCGGCTGCGCCTCGCCCGCGGTCAGGTTTCGGCCGGACCTACAGGCCGAGACTGGCTTTCAGCTCGCGGCGGCGGCGGTGCAGGATCGGTTCGGTGTAGCCGCTGGGCTGCGAAGCCCCGGCCAGGATCAGGTCCTGGGCGGCCTGGAAGGCGATGCTGGCGTCCGGGTCCGGAGCCATCGGCCGGTAGGTGGGGTCGCCGGCGTTCTGCGCGTCGACCACTGCGGCCATCCGCCGCAGACTGGTCTTGACGTCGTCTTCGGTGATCACCCCGTGGTGCAGCCAGTTGGCCAGCAGTTGGCTGGAGATCCGGAGCGTGGCCCGATCCTCCATCAGGGCGACGTCGTGGATGTCGGGCACCTTCGAGCAGCCCACACCCGCGTCGATCCAGCGGACGACATAGCCCAGGATCGACTGGCAGTTGTTGTCCACCTCCTCGTGGATCTCCTCCGGAGTCCACGCCAGGTCGCGCTGGGCCAGCGGAATGGTGAGCAACTGCTCGGTGGTGGTGCGGCGCTTGCCCGCCAGCTCCTTCTGCACCGCGTCGACGTCGACGTAGTGATAGTGCATGGCGTGCAGGGTGGCGGCGGTGGGCGAGGGGACCCAGGCGGTGGTGGCACCGGCGCGTGGCTGGGCGATCTTCTGGGCCACCATGTCGGCCATCAGGTCGGTCATCGCCCACATGCCCTTGCCGATCTGGGCGCGCCCGGAGAACCCGGTGGCCAGTCCGACGTCGACGTTCTGGTCCTCGTAGGCCAGGATCCACGGCTGGGTCTTCATCTGGCCCTTGCGGATCATCGGCCCGGCCTCCATCGAGGTGTGGATCTCATCGCCGGTGCGGTCCAGGAAGCCGGTGTTGATGAACACCACGCGGTCGGCGGCCGCCTTCACGCACGCCTTGAGGTTCAACGTGGTGCGGCGCTCCTCATCCATGATGCCGACCTTGATGGTGCCCTGCGGCAGGCCGAGCACGTCCTCGACGCGGCTGAACAGCTCGCAGGTGAACGCCACCTCCTCGGGGCCGTGCATCTTCGGCTTCACGATGTAGATCGACCCGGTGCGGCTGTTCTGGCCGCCCAGCCCGTGCAGGGCGATCAGGCTGGTGAACAGCGCGTCCTGCAGGCCCTCGAAGACCTCTTTGCCCTCGGACGGTCCTTCCCCGAAGACGATGGCGTCGTTGGTCATCAGGTGCCCGACGTTGCGGACGAAAAGCAGGCTGCGGCCGGGAAGCGTAATGGTCTGCGGGCCTTCCGGAGCCGATCCGTCGGCGACCGTGGATGCAGGAGCGGTGTAGGTGCGGTCCCCGCTGAGCACCCGGGTGAAGGTCTTGCCGCCCTTGGCGACCTCCTCGGCGAGATCACCCTTGTTGAGCCCCAACCAGTTTCGGTACCCGAGGACCTTGTCGTCGGCGTCGACGGCCGCGACGGAGTCCTCGAAGTCCATGATCGTGGTGATTGCGGACTCCAGCACCACATCCTTGATGCCGGCTGCATCGGTCGAGCCGATCGGGGACTCCCGGTCGAACAGGATCTCGATGTGCAGCCCGTTGTGCACCAGCAGGACCGACGCCGGGTCGGCCGGGTCGCCGGTGTAGCCGGCGAACAGTGCCGGGTCGGCCAGGCCGGTCACGTCGTCGCCGGCCAGCACGATCTCCAGGCTGCCGTCGGTCACGATAAACCGGGTGGCGTCGCGGTAGCTGCCCGAGCTCAGCGGAACCGCGTCGTCGAGGAACTGCCGCGCATACGCGATCACCTTGTCGCCGCGGACCTTGTTGTATGCCCCACCATCCTCGGCGACCTTCGCCGCACCGCCTTCCTCGCTGATCACGTCGGTGCCGTAGAGGGCGTCATAAAGCGAGCCCCACCGGGCGTTGGCGGCGTTGAGGGCGAAGCGGGCGTTGAGGATGGGCACCACCAGCTGGGGGCCGGCGGTGGAGGTGATCTCCGGGTCCACCCCGGAGGTGGTGATGGTGAAGTCCGGGGGCTCGGGCTGCAGGTAGCCGATCTCGGTGAGGAACTGCTTGTAATCGGCCATGTCGAAGCCGCCGACGACGCGCTGGCGGTGCCACCGGTCGATCTGGGCCTGCAGGTCGTCGCGCCGAGCCAGCAGCTCTTCGTTCTGCGGTGTGAGGTCGGCGATCACCTTGTCCACGCCCGACCAGAAGGTGTCGGGGTCGATGCCGGTGCCCGGCAGGGCCTCGTCGGTGATGAAGTCGTACAACGGCTGTGCGACCCGCAGATCGCCCACGACCACCCGGTCCGTCATTGTTCCTCCTCGAAGGAAAGTCCTCAAGATCCTATCCGTGAGCCGTCGCCGGCCCGACGGCGCGCCGCGGTGGGGTCATCGGCGTCCCGGAGGACCAAGCAGTCCTCGCAACGCTCGAGGGAGCGCCGCGCGCAATTGGGCGGCACGCTGTGCCACCAGGCCCTGCCGGCGCACATACGATCCGCTGGGATGCATGCCCTCCGAGCAGCAGCAACACGGAGATGGAGACGGAAATCGAATCGACACCTGTCTTGACTTCCGGAGCGTAAATTTGTAACTGCGCCCGAGGGTAGCCAGCGGACTGGAGGTGTTCGATGTTGACCCACCTCTGCAAACTCCTGCTGGGAGGGACCACCGTGTTCGCAGGGTGTCTGGTCGCAGGCCCGGTGGCCCAGGTGAGTGCCGACCAGATGCCTGAGGCACCTTGCTACAACGGCATCACCCCGTTGAATCCCTACGTCAACAACTGCGCTCTGACGCAACGCCCGCCCCGCGTGATGGGCTCCGCGCCGGACCAGACTGCGCTGCTCAACTGTGGTGTGGGCAGTCAGGGGCTCCGGACGATATGCCTGTCGCAGTACGTCAACGGCGGTAACCACTACCCGGGAGTCATACCCGCTCACCCGTAAGAGGTGGCGGCACCCGGGAGCCACTCGGATTCGGGCAGCCGGTCAACCACGTCGTCAGCCACGGTGGGTGCCGTCGCGCACCGTTCCCACCAGATCCTCGACGAGATCCTCCAGGGCCACCATCCCGCACACGTCCCCGTCGTCACCGGTCAGCAGCGCAAGGTGGCTGTTGTTGCTGCGCAGCTGTGACAGCGCCTCGGGCAGCGGCATGGTCGCCGGCAGCCGCGGCAGGTAGCGCACGGCCGATGCGCTCACCACCGCACCGGGGTGGTCGACGAGGTCGAGCATGTCCTTGATGTGCACGAACCCCAGGAACCGGCCCGGTGCGTCGACCACGGGGAAGCGGGAGTAACCGGTGGCGGCGAGGGCCTGCTCGATGTCGTCCACGCTGGGCCCGGCGCCGGGCGCGACCGCCGTCACCGTGCGGATCCGGTCCAGCGGGACCGCGACGTCACCGGCCACCCGGTTGCGGATCTGCAGGGCCCGGGACAGCCGGGTGTGCTCCTCGCGATCCAGCAGACCCTCCGAGCGGGACTCGCTGATCATCTCGGCCAGCTCGACCATCGAGACGGTGTTCTCCAGTTCGGTCTTCGGCTCCACGCCGATCGCCCGGACGACGGTGCGCGCGCACCAGTCGTAGACGGCGATGATCGGACGAGTGGCCCTGACCCACAACAGGTATGGCGGCACCAGCAGCATGGCGGCCTTCTCCGGGCCGGCCAGGGCGATGTTCTTCGGCACCATCTCGCCGAGCAGGACGTGCAGGATCACCACGATGGTGATGGCCACCAGGAACGACACCGTGTGCAGCAGCGCACCGGGCACCCCCAGCAGGTCGAAGACGGGGGACAGCAGGTGCGCGACGGCGGGTTCGCCGACCCGGCCCAGCACGATCGAACCCACCGTGATGCCCAGCTGGGCGCCGGCCAGCATTACCGCGAGGTCCTCGCCGGCGCGGATGACCGTGACGGCACTGCGTTTGCCCTGTTCGGCGAGCGTCTCCAGGCGGTCGCGGCGGGCGGAGATCAGGGCGAACTCGGCGCCGACGAAGAACGCGTTGGCCGCGATCAGCAGCACGGTGAGCAGCACCGCGAATAGGTCGCCCATCAGGCCGGCTCCTCCGGCTCGGGCCCCTTGACCTTCACCAGGTCCAGCAGGTCGACGCGGCGGCCGTCCATCCGGGCCACCCGGGCCCGCCAGCGCGGCGGGTCGTTGAGCGGCGCGTCGGGGTCGAAGGCGCGCAGCTCCACCGTGTCGCCTTCGGCGGGGATGCGGCCCAGAGCGTGCATGACCAGGCCGCCGATGGTCTCGTAGTCGCCCTCAGGCGCCCGGAAGCCGGTCATGTCGGCGATCTCGTCGACCCGCAGCAAACCTGAAACCCGATGTCCGCCTGTGATTCTCACGATCTCCGGGTTGGCGGCGTCGTGCTCGTCGCGGATGTCGCCGACGATCTCCTCGATGAGGTCCTCGACGGTGACCATGCCCGCGATGCCGCCGTATTCGTCGGCCACCAGGGCGGTGTGCAGTCCGCTGCCCCTGATCTGTTCCATCAGCGCGTCCCCGTCGAGGGTGGACGGCACCACCGGTACCTTCTTCGCGATCGCACCGAGCCGGGTGCCGACCCGCCGCTCGTGCGGGATCTCGAACACCTGCTTGAGGTGTACGACGCCGATGGTCTCGTCGAGGTCGCCGCGGGTGACGGGGAAGCGGGAAAAACCCGTCGTGCGCACCATCTCGAGCAGGTCGGCCACGGTGTCGTCGGCCTCCAGCGACTCGACCTTCGACCGGGGGGTCATGAACTCTTCGGCGCTGCGCCCGCCGAACTGCAGCGAGCGGTCCACCAGGTCGGCGGTGGCCGGGTCCAGTGAACCCTGCCGCGCCGAGGTGCGCACCAGCGACACCAGTTCCTGCGGAGAGCGGGCCGAACTCAGCTCGTCGACGGCTTCGATGCCCAGTTGCTTGAGCACCCAGTTGGCGACGCCGTTGGTCAGCCTTATCAGCGGCGTGAAGACGGCCGAGAAGAGCACCTGCGGTCCGGAGACCACCCGGGCGGTCTGCAGCGGCACCGCGATCGCCAAATACTGGGCGACCAGTTCGCCGAAGACCATGGACACCGAGGTGGCGATGAACAACGCCGCGATCAGCGCGGTGCCGCCCAGCCAGCGGTCGGGTACCCCGATGGCCGACAGCGGCGGCGCCAGCAGGCGGGCGATCACCGGTTCGGCGAGATAGCCGGTGACCAGCGTGGTGATCGAAATGCCGACCTGGGCGCCGGAGAGCTGGAAGGACAGCGTGCGGTGCGCGCGCTGGACCATGAGGTCTCGCGGGCCGCCGGTGCGGGCGTTGGCGTCGACGGTGCTGCGCTCCAGGGCGGTGAGCGAGAACTCCGCCGCGACGAACACGGCGGTGCCCAGCGTCAGAAGCGCAAAGCCGAGCAGGCTCAGGACGACGGTGAGCACGCTCATTTCAGGATTCATGCTAGCCGCTGGCCGCTGGAGACTGGAAAATGCCGGCTGATCACCACCCCGTCGGCAGCGGGTGGCCCTCGGCGAATCCGGCGGCGGACTGCACGCCCAGCACCGCGCGGTCGTGCAGCTCGGCCAGGTTGCTCGCGCCCACGTAGGTGCAGGTGCTGCGCACCCCCGAGGTGATGTGGTCCAGCAAATCCTCGACGCCCCCGCGAGTCGGGTCCAGCGCCATCCGCGAGGTGGAGATGCCCTCCTCGAACAGCGCCTTGCGGGCTCGGTCGAAGGCGCTGTCGCCGGCGGTGCGGGCGGCCACCGCGCGCTTGGACGCCATGCCGTAGCTCTCCTTGTACGGTTGGCCGTCCCGGTCGAACAGCAGATCGCCGGGGGACTCGTAGGTTCCGGCGAACCATGACCCGATCATCACGTTGGAGGCGCCTGCGGTGAGCGCGAGTGCGACGTCGCGGGGATGGCGCACACCGCCGTCGGCCCACACGCATGCACCCAATTCCCTTGCCGCCGCCGCACATTCGAGGACAGCGGAGAACTGTGGTCGTCCCACGCCGGTCATCATCCGGGTGGTGCACATTGCGCCGGGGCCGACGCCGACCTTGACGATCGACGCCCCGGCCGCCACCAGGTCGCGGGTGCCCTCGGCGGAGACCACGTTGCCCGCCGCCAGTGGGACGCCCAGATCCAGGCCCGCGACCGCCTTGATGGTGTCGAGCATCTTGATCTGATGGCCGTGGGCGGTGTCGATGACCAGGGCGTCGACTCCGGCCTCGACCAGTGCGCGGGCCTTGGCGGGCACGTCGCCGTTGATCCCGACAGCCGCGGCGATCCGCAGCCGTCCCTCGGCGTCGACGGCGGGGGAGTAGATGCCGGCGCGGACGGCACCGGTGCGCGTCAGCACCCCGCCGAGGGAGCCGTCCGGCGCCGTCAGCACGGCCACGCCGATCGGCGCGTGCTCGAGCATCTCGAACACCCGCTGCGGATCGGTGTGCATTGGGGCGATGACGAAGTCGGTGGTCGCGACATCACGCACCCGGGCGAACCGGTCCACGCCCGCCGTGGCGGCCTCGGTCACCAGACCGACCGGCCGTCCGCCGTCGTCGACGACCACCGCCGCGCCGTGGCCGCGTTTGTGGATCAGGGCGACCGCGTCGGATACCGAGTCCTCGGGCGTGAGGGTGACGGGGGTGTCGGCCACCAGGTCCCGGCTCTTGACGAAGTTCACCGTCTCGGTGACCGCCTCGATCGGCAGGTCCTGGGGCAGGACGACGATGCCACCGCGGCGGGCCACGGTTTCGGCCATCCGCCTCCCGGCGACCGCCGTCATGTTGGCCACCACCACCGGGATGGTGGTGCCGGTGCCGTCGGCGGTGGACAGGTCCACGTCGAACCGTGACGTGACGTCGGACCGGTTGGGCACGACGAAGACGTCGTTGTAGGTCAGGTCGTGGGCGGGGTGGTGACCGTCAAGGAAACGCACCCGATCAGCCTAGGGCCCGCGTCACTCCAGCGGCGTCGGCATTGGCGGCACGTGCCAGATCCCATCGCAGTACTGGGCGATAGCTCGATCCGAGGAGAACTTGCCGCTGCGGGCGGTGTTCAGGATCGACATGTGCGACCAGGTGTCCGGATCGCGCCACGCCGCACTGACGCGGGTCTGGCAGTCCACGTAGGACCTGTAGTCGGCCAGCACCAGAAACGGGTCGTGGTGCACGAGGTTGTCCAGCACCGGCCGCAACACCTCGGTGTCGCCGTGGGTGAACGTTCCGTCCGCGATCAACTCCAGCACTTCGGCCAGCTCGGGATCCTCCTCGATGCGGGATGCCGGCCGGTAGCCCTGCTCCCAGAGCGCCTCGACCTCGTCGACGGACATGCCGAAGAGGAAGAAGTTCTCCGGTCCGGCCTCCTCGCGGATCTCGACGTTGGCCCCGTCGAGCGTGCCGATGGTCAACGCGCCGTTGATCATGAATTTCATGTTGCCGGTGCCCGACGCTTCCTTACCGGCGGTGGAGATCTGTTCGGACAGGTTCGCGGCGGGGTAGATCAGGTGCGCGTTCTGGACGTTGAAGTTCGGTAGGAAGACCACTTTCATGAACCGATTAACGTCCGGGTCGTTGTTCACCGTCGCGCCGACCGCGGTGATCAACCGGATGATCCGTTTGGCGAGAAAGTACCCCGGCGCCGCCTTGCCGCCGAAGAGGAAGGCGCGCGGCGCGATCGTCATGCCGGGATTCTTCTTGATCCGGTTGTAGAGCGTGATGATGTGCAGCACGTTCAGGTGCTGGCGCTTGTACTCGTGGATTCGCTTGACCTGGATGTCGAACATCCAGGTGTGGTCGAGTTCGATCCCCGTGGTCGAGTGGACGTACTCGGCGAGTCGGCGCTTGTTCGCCCGCTTGACTTCCCGCCAGCGCTGCCGAAACGCCGGATCGTCGGCGTAGGCCTCCAATCGGCGTAGTTCACTGAGGTCGGTCAGCCAGCCGCCGCCGATGGTGTCGTCCAACAGCTCCCGCAGGCCCGGGTTGGACAGCGCGACGAACCGCCGCGGTGTCACGCCGTTGGTCACGTTGGTGAAGCGCTCGGGCCACATCTCGTAAAAGTCTTTCAGCACACTGGCTTTCAGCAATTCGGAATGCAGGCCGGCGACGCCGTTGATCGCGTGGCTTCCGACCGTGGCCAGGTGTGCCATCCGCACCGACTTTCCGTCGCCCTCGCCGATGAGCGACATCCGGGCCACCCGGTCCTCGTCGCCGGGGAAACGCGCCCGCACCTCCTCGAGGAAACGGCCGTTGATCTCGAAAATGATCTCCGCGTGTCGTGGCAGCGATTCGGCGAAGATTTTCAGCGGCCAGGTCTCCAGGGCCTCGGGCAGCAGAGTGTGGTTGGTGTAGCCGAACGTCGACACGGTGATGGCCCAGGCCTCATTCCAGCCCAGGCGGTGTTCGTCCATCAACAGGCGCATCAATTCGGCGACGGCGATCGACGGGTGGGTGTCATTGAGCTGGATCGCCCACTTGTCCGGCAGGGCCGAGAGCGGCTGCCCGACCCGGTGCAGGTGGATGTGCAGGATGTCCTGCAGCGAGCAACTGACGAAAAAGTACTGCTGCTGCAGGCGTAGCCGCTTGCCCACCTCGGGTTCGTCGTTGGGGTAGAGGACTTTGGAAACCTTCTCGGCCACCACCTCGTCCTCGACGGCCTTGTAGAAATCGCCGGTGTTGAACGCCTCCAGGGCGAAGGACTCAACCGGGCGGGCGCTCCACAGCGTCAGGGTGTTGCAGTTGTCGACGCCGTACCCCTGAATCGGCGTGTCGTAGGAGACACCCTTGATCATCTGATCGGGGATCCACCGCACCCGATGGTGCCCGGCCAGATCCTCGTCCTGCTCGGTGCGGCCACCCCAGTTCACCACGTAGCTGGCATCGGGTTTGTCGATCTCCCAAGGGTTTCCGCTGACCAGCCAGTCGTCGGTCTTCTCCACCTGCCAGCCGTTCTGAATCTCCTGGTCGAAGATCCCGTACTCGTAGCGGATGCCGTACCCTATCGACGGCCGCTGCAGGGTCGCCAGCGAATCGAGGTAGCACGCGGCGAGGCGGCCAAGGCCCCCGTTGCCCAGCCCCGGTTCTTCTTCGCAGGCCAGCACCACGTCGAGATCCTGGCCCAGCTCGGCCAGCGCCTGTCGGGCCTGCTGCTCGATGCCGAGGTTGAGCAAGTTGTTGCCCAACTGCGGTCCCATGAGGAACTCCGCCGAGAGATAACAGGTCACCTTGTTCGGCTGCGCGAGCCAGTTCTGCGTGGTCGCCATCCAGCGCCGCTGCATCCGGTCGCGGACGGCCAGGGCCAGCGCCCGGTAGTAGTGCTCGTGGGTCAGCGCCGCCGACGGTCGGGCGATGGAGTAGACCAGGTGGTCGCTGATCGCCCGGCGCAGTGCGCCCGCCGACATCGCGGTGCGACTGGACTCATGCGGAACACCCGAGGCGGCCTCGACGACATCGGTCACGATTCACTCCTTCGCAGACCCGGCGACGGGGCGAGAATGTCACCTGGATGTTTCCGGTAGAAGAGTGATCCGAGTCGATTCGGTGAACTCGTGGTTCGGCCGGCTAGATCTCGACCTCGGTGTGGTCACCACTCCAGAGCGTGTGGAACCGGGCGGCCGGGTCGGCGTCGATGCGGCCGTAGGTGTGGGCGCCGAAGAAGTCGCGCTGGCCCTGGATCAGGGCTGCGGGCAGCCGCTCGGTGCGCAGGCCGTCGTAGTAGGACAGCGCCGAGGAGAATCCGGGGATGGGGATGCCGAGTTCGGTGGCGGTCACCACGACCCGCCGCCAGCCGTCGACGCTGGCCTCCACCGCGCTGCGGAAGTACGGGTCGGCGATCAGCGTGGGCAGGTCGGGGTTGGCGTCGAAGGCGTCCTTGATGCGGTTGAGGAACTTGGCCCGGATGATGCAGCCGCCACGCCAGATGGTGGCCAGCACACCGGGGGTGATGCCCCAGTCGTATTCATCGGAGCCGGCCTGGATCTGGTTGAAGCCCTGCGCGTAGGCGATGATCTTGGAGGCGTATAGCGCCTGGCGAACATCCTCGATGAATTGCTTTGCGTCCGAGGGTTTTTGGCCCAGTTTGCCGGAAGCAAGCCCGGCCGCTGCGCGGCGCTGGGGCACCGATCCCGACAACGCGCGGGCGAACACCGCCTCGGCGATGCCGGTGACGGGCACACCGAGGTCAAGGGCTGACTTGACCGTCCAGCGGCCGGTGCCCTTCTGCTCGGCCTCGTCGACGATGACGTCGACGAGCGGCTTGCCGGTCTTGGCGTCGACCTGGCTCAGCACCTCGGCGGTGATCTCCACCAGGAAGCTGTCGAGGTCACCGGCGTTCCACTCGGTGAAGACGTCGGCGATCTGCCCGGCGGTCAGGCCCAGCGCGTCGCGCAGGAGCTGGTAGGCCTCGCCGATGAGCTGCATGTCGGAGTACTCGATGCCGTTGTGCACCATCTTGACGAAGTGCCCGGCGCCGTCCGGCCCGATGTGGGCACAGCACGGGACGCCGTCGACGTGCGCGGAGATCTCCTCCAGCAGCGGGCCGAGCGACTTGTAGGACTCGGCCGGGCCGCCCGGCATGATGGACGGGCCGTTGAGCGCCCCTTCCTCGCCGCCGGAGATCCCGGCGCCGACGAAGTGCAGACCGCGGTCGCGCATCGCCTTCTCGCGGCGGATGGTGTCGGTGTAGAGGGCGTTGCCCCCGTCGATGATGATGTCGCCGGGCTCCATGGCGTCGGCCAGTTCGTTGATCACCGCGTCGGTGGCCTCACCGGCCTTCACCATGATCAGCACCCGGCGGGGTCGCTCCAGGGCGGCCAGGAACTCCTCGATGCTCTCCGACCGGACGAAGTTTCCCTCCGAACCGTGTTCGGCGAGCAGGGCGTCGGTCTTGGCGATCGACCGGTTGTGCAGTGCCACGGTGTAGCCGTGGCGGGCGAAGTTGCGGGCGATGTTCGAGCCCATGACCGCCAGGCCGGTGACGCCGATCTGTGCGGTCGGCTTCTGCGTGGAGCTCATCGATCGCCTTCTTTCGTTGTGGGCGTGGGGAGTCGGTGAATCAGAAGCCGGACCACAGCCGCGCGAGTTCGGTCAACCACGGAACGGCGATTGCCACCGTGGGAATCACCAACACGGCGCCGGCGGTGAGATAGCCGACCGCAGACAGCAGCCGGCTGTTGGGTGGACCGCCCAGGCGGCGCACCCGGATCACTGTGCTCGGGCCTCCAGCGGCGAGCGCGCCGGTCGGCGCCGGGTGACACGCGCAGGTCACCAGGGCGCGGGCCAGTGGACGCGCTCCCGCCGTTCGGACCGCTACATCGTCGGCGAGGAGTTCGACCAGCAGACGGACCGCGTTCAACGCGCTGCCACTGCGCACGAACCGGGGGAAGGCGGTGTGCACCGCGGTGAAGGCCTCCAGCACCAGATCGTGGCGTGCACGCAGGTGCGCCCGTTCGTGGCCCAGGATGGCCGCCAGCTCCGGATCCGTCAGTGCGGCAAGAGTGCCCTTGCTGAGCACCACGCGGCTGCGCACCCCCGGCAGGCAATAGGCCAGCGGCTCGGCCACATTCAACACCCGCACCCCGGCGAGCTCGCGACGGCGATCGCCGAGCAGATCCACCATCATGCGGTGGTGCGCCCGGCGCCGACGGGTGCTGATGGCCACCTGGACCACGGCGACCACCAGCCGAATGCCGATCAGCAGCGTCAGCCCCAACATCAGCGCGGCGCAGAGCCACATCGGCCAGCCCAACGTCGCGATCTGCGCACTGATCCCTTCCGTCGGACGGCCGTCGCGGCCGGGGGAGAACAGCCGCATGGCCAGTGCGAGACCGGCGCTGAACGCCGACAGCACAGCGGCCAACGCGATCGACTGCCACAGCAGCACCGAGGCCCGCGGAGCCCGCATGGTCCAGGAGGCCCGGGCCAGCAGTGCCGGAACCGGCCCTACCAGCATCAGGGCGAGGACGGTAAAGGCAAGCGCGGACACGCCTGAAAGTCTCCCCCAGTGGATGCGGTGCTCGCTAGTGGTTTGCGGTGTGTCACCTTCCAGATCGCTAGGTCTGGGTGGTGGTGTGCACCGCGGTGAAAGTCCCGGGATGGTCGTTCCGTCGTAGTCACAGGTGAATCGGGATGGTGGTAGGGGTGTGGGGTGGTGGGGTGTCTGTGTTATGTCAGGGTGATGGGTGTGCCGTTTCGGGTCCAGCCTGAGGTTGTGTAGCTGCCGGCGGGGACGTTGCTGGTGAGTAGTGGGGCCAGGGTGGTGTTTTTGAGGGTGATGTTGGTGAGGGTGATGTTGTTGACTTTGCCGGCGTCGACGATGATTCCGGTGTTGCGGTAGGCGGTGGTGGGGGTGTCGGCGATGGTCAGCCCGGAGATGGTGACGTTGTTGATGGTGGTGGCTGGGTTTCCGGCGTAGATGAGTACGGCTCCGTGGACTACGTCGGTGCTGGTGTTGGCTGCGGTGACGGTGCCGCCGTTGATTTGGACGTTGTTGACTGAGGTTGTGTACCAGGGGGCTCCCTCGGAGGCGATGTAGATGCCTGCGGCGTAGGTCGCGGAGACGTTGATGTTGGTGTAGGTGATGTTGTTGCCGCCGACTACTGAGATGCCGCGGCCCCAGGTGGTTCCGTTCACGGTTGGGGAGTTGATGACGATGTCGTGGCAGGGTCCGGTGTCGGCGCTGTAGGAGACCACGGCGATGCCGTCGTCTCCGGTCCATTTGGTGGTGATGTTGTCGAGGTGGCCGTTGTTGGCGCCGTTGGTCATGTGGATGCCGTCGGCGCGGGTGTTTTGCACGGTGATGTTGGTGAGGGTGAATCCGCTTGCCCCGTAGACGAATACGCCGGCTGCGGCTGAGCCGGTGACGGTGACGTTGTTGACGGTGACGTTGTCGGCCATGATGTCGAGGCTGTTTTGGTCGAGGTTGCTGTAGCGGGAGCCGGTGAGGGGTGCGGTGAGGTTCAGGTTGCTCAGCGAGACTCCGTTGCCGGTGATCTTGACTGCCGAGGTGGTGTCGTTGGTGGCCTGCAGGGTTGCACCGTTTGCGTTGATGGTCACGTTGGGGGTGCTGATCGTCAATACGCCGCTGTGCTGGTAGGTCCCGGGGGCCAGGTTCAGTGTTTGTCCTGGTTGGAGTGCATTGAAGGCCGCCTGCAGCGATGCAGTGTTATCGCCGGCAACGGGTGCCACAACATTGGGTGCGGTGTCGTCGTTGGTGATGGTGGCGGTGGCGGTGGTGCGTGCGAGGGTGGCTCCGGTGGGGTTGGAGAGGGTGAGGGTGAAGGTTTCGTTGGGTTCGACGGTGGTGTCGCCGAGGATGTTGACGGCGATGGTTTGTGAGGTGACGCCGGGGGCGAAGGTCAGGGTGCCCGAGGTGGGGGTGTAGTCGGTTCCGGCGGTGCCGGTGCCGTCGGCGGTGGCGTAGCCGACGGTGACCGGTGTGGTCGAGCTCTTGGACAGGGTGACGGCGAAATTCGCGCTTGTGGTGCCGCTGTTGCCTTCGGCGACAGCGACATCGGTGATCGACACACTCGGGGGCACTGGGGTTGCGATCGCGGTGATTTTGTCGATACGCAGGTTGCGGTCCCTGCCCCGGCCTGCGTAGGCGTCGTTGGTGAAGGCGATGCTGACCGTGTGGGTGCCCGCCGTGGTGGTGACCGGGACGGTGTAGTCGGTCCATGACGTCGCCGACACGTTGACCGTCGCGACGGCCTTGCCGTCCAGGGACACCGTCATCGACGGCGCACCGTTGTACTGATCACCCTTGGCGCGGATGACCAGCTGCGAGGACGTCGGAAGCGAGACCGTCGCCGATGCGGTCCCCTTCGAGGACATCAACAACGCGCTTCCCCCCGACGCCGTGGAATCGGAGTACCTGCTGCCGGAACTGGTGGGATTGAGGGTCAACGACTCGCCCTCGAGGACCACATCCCCACTGCTCGTCGTGGTCGCCGTCGCCAGCGGCTTAGTCGCCGTCGCCAACGCCTTGACCAACGCAGACTTCACCGTCGCAGCCGGCGCCGCCGTGGCGGCAGCCGGAGCGGCCACCGGGGTGGCGGTGTAGGTGAAGCCCCCGGAGGTCTGTGCCAGGGTGCCGACCGCCGGGTCATGGACGATCAAGTGGGTCACCGGGTCGGTTTCGGGGTCAGTCACGACCACGGACACGTGGACCGTGTCCTGGGTGCCGGGGTCGGACACGGCAAGGGTGGTCACTCGTGCAGCACCGGTGGGATCGAGGTCCACCGAGACCGGCAAGGTCGCGGTGGTGCCGTGGCTGTCGTCGACGGTGACGGTGAAAGTGTCGTGGATTGGGTTTGCCGCACCAGGGTCGGCGGTGTCGAACGGGGTGTAGGTGAAGGCGCCGGTGGTCGGGTCAAGCGTCACGGTGCCCCGCGACGGGCCGCCGGACACGGAATACACGAGAGTGTCCGAGGACAAGTCGGTCACATGCAACTCGCCGGCCACCGTCCCGTTGGTGCGGGTCGGAACCCCCGGGGCGGTTGCCTGCGGACCCGGGTTCGGGGCTTTGTCGACCTGGGTGTTTCCGGTGGGTTCGGGGGCCGGGGTTGGTGCTTGGTTGTCGAAGGTGCGCCGCAGCCAGGAGAAGAGCCCGTAGAGGACCGGTGTCTGGGCGGCTTGGGTGGCCGACGTGGTCGTGGGTGAGGAGAACGGGGCCAGGATCGCGCTGGTGATCCGGTTGGTCACACTCCGCGGAGTCGCGACCGAATCCCCGTGTGCTGCTGCCGCGGGAGTTACCGCCGCGGGGATTGCTGCAGGAGTCGTCGGCGCGGGGGGCGCGGTGGCGTCTGCAGGCCGGCCGGTGGCGTCGGCGGCGAACGGGTGAACCGCAGGTGACTCCTCCACCAACGGAGCTTGCGCTGGGATCGCTGGGGCGGGCTCGGAGGTCTGTGTGCGGGTTAACGGTGTGCCTACCGACCCCAGGGCGGAGGCAACGGGGGAATCGTTGTGCTGACCGTGCGATGCGGCCGTCTCCGTGGCCGTCGCCGCCGCCGGGTCGAGCCGCGGGGACTCAGCGAGCCGCGTCGCGGGGTCTCCCGACTCAGGAACAGTGACCTCAGGAACAGTGACCTCAGGAACAGTGACCTCAGGAACAGTGACGGGGGCCGTCGAGGTACGCACTTCACCCGTGCCGCGCAACACCGTCGCCGGAGCGCGGTGACCAGTGGTGGTCGTGCGGTTGCTCGCTTTGCGCTGTGGGCTCTGCGGCGCCGGCGTCGAATCGCCGGTCGAGGGCTCCGCGGATCTGGTCGTTTCTCCGACGTCGGGCTCGGCCCAGGCGTTGCCCGAGGTACCGGCCAAAGCGGCGCCCACGCCAAGCGCCGTAGCCAACACCCCGACCCGACCGACATAGCCGGCATAGTGCAGGATCGATTGCTCAATCCCCTCGGGATGGGCATGGTGATCAGCGGGGTGATGGTGCTCGGGGGTCCCGCTGGGCGTCCACTCCGGACCAATTCGGCGCAGCATGGGGTTTCCCGCTGGCCTGGACCGGGGTACCGCGTAGACCAGCGCGCCAGGCTCGGCATGAACAATTTCCCACGACACCGACAGAGGTGCCGCGCCTCGTTCAGAACCGCTGGTCCGATCAGCTGGCCGCGCAGCAGACATTCAATACCCCATCTCCGGCCGCGAAGCCGTCCAACTCCCGTAGATCATCGGTGCCGACAGCCAAAGAGTGCCGCCGTCCAAGCGTGGCCAGTCTATGGCGCGACCGCGCCCACAGTTTAGGGCCATTGGACCATTCCGAATGAGACTCTCTACCCGTGCAGTTGACGTTCTTGCGGTTCGGCGAAGGCCGCACGGTCAAGAGCCTCGCGGCCGTGGCGAGTCGCGTCAGCACGTTATCCGCCGAGGTTGAACGGCTCACCGACGCCGAACTCAGATCCAAGACCGACGAGTTCAAGAGACGGGTGGGCAACGGGGAAAGCCTTGACTACCTGTTGCCGGAGGCGTTTGCGGTGGCCCGCGAGGCGTCCTGGCGGGTTCTTTCGCAACGGCCTTATGACGTGCAGGTCATTGGAGGGGTGGCACTGCACTTCGGCAACATCGCCGAGATGATGACCGGCGAAGGCAAGACCCTGGCCTCGGTCATGCCGGCCTATCTGAATGCGCTAGGCGGCAAGGGTGTTCACATCGTGACCGTCAACGACTATCTGGCCAAGAGGGACAGCGAGTGGATGGGCCGGGTGCACCGCTTTCTCGGCTTGGACGTGGGGGTGGTACTCACACACCTGAAACCCGACGAACGCCGTCTCGCCTACGGCGCCGATCTCACCTACGGAACCAACAACGAGTTCGGCTTCGACTACCTGCGTGACAACATGGCCCACTCGCTCGCCGATGTGGTTCAGCGGGGCCACAATTACGCCATCGTCGATGAGGTCGATTCCATTTTGATCGACGAGGCCCGTACTCCGTTGATCATCTCCGGTCCGTCAGATGACGCCTCCGAGTGGTATGCCGAGTTCGCCCGCCTGGCTGGGTTGATGTGAACCGCCCCGGGTTTCGTGCACACTCGGTTACTGGTGTGCCTCCGTCTCTGCGGTTGCACGCTGAGCGTAGTACGCGGCCTCGTATTCGACTGGGGGTATGCGCCCCAGGCG
>WBZU01000237.1_pt1 | contig 51178 bp, 72 predicted proteins | sample 5204311 | NCBI WGS metagenome assembly WBZU01 (sample SAMN12344359, study PRJNA552823) | activated sludge metagenome | biome: Activated sludge suspended growth; feature: Nitrification reactor; material: Wastewater; isolation source: activated sludge from nitrification reactor of wastewater...
TTTTGTTTTTTGTACCGCTTAGTTGATTTCGTATGCGGCCATTTGCGCCTCCTGTATTGATTCGGTCAATATTTCGCCTATCTGCTTCATGTCAGGCGCTGTTTCAAATTCGGCGCAGTTTTTCATGTATTCGGCATACTTGTCGGCGAATCTGCGAAGCGAAGAAAGCCCGGAGGTTAGGCTGTCAATTTTCAGGTCGTCCAGTTTATCCACGCTGACAACGCCCCAAACCTTGTTGAGGCAGGCCGCCTTTAGTTGCTTGTCTTTGGTTGCAGTTCCTATGCCCATGAGCATAAACACGCCCTCGATTTCGGCGATGAGTTTTGCCCGCTTTTGGCGGTTTTCAATGGTCTTGCTTTCTGCGTCCTGGAATGTGTCTTTGATTTCGGCTTCGCTGGACTCAACGTAAACCCCGGCAAGCAGGCCGTTGATTGCTGGCTCAAAGTCCTGAAAAGACGGGTTTCGGAATGTCTTGCCGTCAATGGTTGCAGTCCTGTCCTTTAGGATTGTTGCGTCTCGCCACACTTTTTTGTCCGGGCCGATTGTCTGCATTTGCTTCTCCATGAGTACAAGCACGTCCGGCTCAAATGCAGTTTCGTTTTCGGCCTTCATTTTGATGCCCGACTTGAAAATTTCCCGCTTGCCGGTTTCCTCGTTTTTTTCGTCGCTGTACTCGTACCCGGCCCGGCCCGTGAAAATGATGTGGCACTTTGCCTGCACAAACGGCGTCGAAAACTCACGCTTCCATTTTGGTTTGATGACGCCCCAGTCCTGGAACTCCAGCCTTGACCGGCGTTTCTCGGCCATGTATGCGGACAGATATTCCTCCCAAACGTGTGTGATGGAGTCAATAATCAAAATATCCGCTCCGCCTTGCTCGCACCACTTTATGGCGTCGGACAGCGCCTTTAAACTGCGGTGCTCATCGGACACAACCGCCTCGATTCCGGCGGTCTTGAAAATGCCGACCAAAGCCTTTGCGGCCTTTTCGGTGTCAAAAATTGCGATTGGCTTTGTGCTGCCTATTTTCCGGTGTAGTCCGATTGCTACCTGTGTAGCGGTGTACGTTTTGCCGTCTCCGGCGAACCCCTCAAAGGCCATTTTGAGGAACGGGCGAGTGTTTGAAAGTGTCTTGAACATATCGTTGTTGTTGTTTTATTTGTGGAGCAGGCAGGAATCGAACCCGCAGCGCGTACTTTAGAATTTCTGCGCAACCGTTTGCCCCGTAAAAGTGCCCCGACCACGTTTGGCCGGGGGCCGGGCGAGCGCCCGTGGATCCCATGAAAAAGCGTTTAGTTCAGGTTTTTTTCTGCGGCAATAAGGAAGTCACATTTTTTTATTTCATACTCGCAGGCTGCGAGCATTATCGCGTAAAATTTGGCCTTGTCGTTTACTCTTTCCCCGTTTTTAAGACCGACTAAATCGGCAAGGTCTTTTGATATAGAAACAGATTCGCCGTAGTGATAAATGTGTATGTATTCCATTGTTCGGTTGTTTACTGTGATTCGATTGCTGTTTGTTCGATCAATCGCCGGATCGCCTTGTCGGCCTCGCTTGCATCTGCTTCTTTGCCGTATGGGTAGAATACCCGAATAAAAAGCCCGTGTTCGTCCTGCTCTTCGCAGGTCAGAATTAACACGTCCGGCTCAAAGCCTGTTTCGGTTGTAACAGCGGCTTTACCTACAAATCGCCTGCCGTCATCGGTGACGTGTACAAAGTTAACCGATTTTTCAAGCCAGTCCAAAGCCTGTTCGATTGTGGCGGAGCGGTTGCCACCAGTAGCCTCGTACTGATCGCGCCGCATGGTGATTGCGGTCTTTACTCGCTTGCCTTGCGGGCCTGACTTGCGGCCTGCGTTTGGGCGGCGTCCGCCGCGTGTTGGTTTTTTCATTGCTTTTCTTGAATAGCGTTAGCGCGAAGTTGGGCAATTACTTGTTTTGCTGCTCTCATTGCACCGTCGGTATCATTTGGGCTTTTCGTGCCAAATGCACAGTACGACATAAAGGCTCGAAACTCCTCTGGTGCCAAATCCTCTGCCACAATATCCTTGATATATGAGCCGCTATATTTGGCGGCTATTTGTTCTGCAAGCGCCGCTTTTGCGCGTATGTGGCAAATAATTGCGCCGCTTTCTGTTGGCTGTAATACGATCCAGTTTTTCATTTTTTGCTTGTTTTGCAATGAAAGTTAGCGGCGTCCGCCGCGTGTGGGTTGATGTTTCATTGTACATCAATGATTTTCTTAACTCGGTTGGACGAGTCAACAACAAATGCTCGGCCTTTGCCATCTTCAACAACTTCGGCCCCTGCGCGGCGGTATGAATCAATTTCTTGGCGGTATTCAAACATTACATCTTCGATGTTATCGCTTTCAAAAAGCGATTTTTCAGAAAGTACGCTATAATCTTCTTGGGTTCCTTCTGCGCGAATTTCAATTAATTGTGCCATGTCTTTTTTGCTTTGTTCGTTTTTGTAGCGCCTAATTTGAGGCGGCAAGTTTTCAAATCTCAAATCTACCTCAATATTCCCGACCACAGCAAAACCATTTACTATTTCTATACCCATCCCCTCAATGACAGCGGCGACGTAATACGTCGGCTTTGCCGCCACTTCCATAATCGAGTTAATTTGCAATTTTTCTTTCTTTTTCATGTTGCTTGCTTTGCTTTGCCCTACAAAGGTATTTAGTCTTTTTGAAAAAGCATTACCTTTTCAAATGTTTTTTTAAATTATTTTTCATCAAATGGCCGTCAAATAAACAAGTGTTTGCATTTCAATGAATTGAGCAAACGCCGCAAGGCGTTCCGGCTGAACCGATCAAATAAAAAAGCCCCCGCCGATTATGGCGGGGGCGCGTCCGCCCCGCTATTCGCCCCCTTTCCTTGCCGCTTTGGTGCGCACCGGCTGCGGGTTCGGTCAGGCAGGCATAGGGGCGGTTATTCTTTTCCGAAATACACGCTAAAATCAAAGTCGTCGTACAAATGCCGGTACTCGGCCTGTAAGTATTCAAACGTGCCGTCTATATCAAACACTTCCGGCTCCCGACCTGGTATTGCCTTGCTTGCAAATATCGCCGGGCCGTCCGGGTCGCAGGTGATGCGCCACCCGTCAATCTCAATGCACCCGAATGCAGCGCACAGGGCGCGGACAATCGCAGGGAAGTGCTTTCGGTGGCACTCCTGCCCGGCTGGCTTCCCGTCGGCCCATCGGTAGTGTTTGCCGAGTGTGTTGCGCGGCAGTCCGGCGGCGGCTTCAAGCCCGCTGGCGTTAACCAGCGGGCGGATTTTTGTGAGGAAGTCGTGGAAAGTCATACGTTAAAAATTTCTTGCTCAAGACGCTTGTTCATCTCATTGTCTATCGCGGCGCAGAGCATTACCGCTTCAACTATCCCCTTTTTTATTCCATGCGATAGCACATGATTTTTTGTATTATCGTATGCTTTTTCCAAGTCTTTTGAAGACTTGTTTTCGACACATTTTTTCATTTCGTCCCATCTGTTTTTTTCTGTGGCAAACTCAATATGTTCGCAAAATTGCGCCTCAAGTTCGTCAGAGACAAAATCGGGCAACCAGAGCGGGTTTTGTTTTAAATCAGTGATGCGTCCCATCGTTTTTATTTTTAGACTTTGAAAAATTCAATTAAGTCGTTTAAGGTCATTGCGCATCGGAGTAATCGGCGGAATTATCGGCCATTGCAAGAAATGCCGCCATATTTTCAGCGGCTTTCGGGTCTGGGTTGGCATTGTGCCAAGCAGATACGGCAGCATCGAACGTGAAATTTTCCCCGGTGAACGAATCCACAACCTTTGGAAGTTTCGATTCAATTTCCTTTATTGTCAGGGATGGGTTTTGCATAGCGATTTTTTCAGCCAGTTCGTTTACTGCGTTTACATTTTTGAGCGTCGCTTCCATGACTTTAATTTTTTACGTCATTGCTTCATTGCTTTGACCGTACAAAGGTAAAGTAAATATTTTTACTAAACAATAGGGTGCAGTAATTTTTTTTACTATTTTTTTCACGGGCACAAAAAAGCCCGCCGACCGCACATCATGCGGCAAGCGGGCAGAATCGCCTAAGCGAACTACCGGGGGGACTACCCCCGGCGTGGCAAAAAAAGACAGGCAAGCCCCAGGACGTCCGGCTCATGCGGGGCACGCGCAACAACCTTCCAAGGTGATCAGCCCCGTAAATTGGTGCGGGCCTGCCTATATCATTCGTCCGAAAACATCGGCTCAATAAATTCAACCTCCGACACCGGCGCTGCAAAAACCATTTCCAATCCTGTTTCCCGGTCAAAAACTGATACCCGGATGTATTCCGTGAACTCCACGCCTTTTATCGGGCTGTCGTGGTCAATCTTGATTTCCACATCTCCGAACCGGAAGCAGTTTTTGTGCCGCCGCTCTTCGCACGTTGCGGCGAGGTGTTCACGGATGCGGGTGTTTTTTTCATCTCATTTTTTCGAGTATGATTGCTCAAAAAACCACGCTTTGGCGCAAGCCTCTGCCGGGTTTTCGTGTACGAAAGAATCCGGCGCACTCCCTTCTTCGTCGAAAGACAGGCACACAAATTGATTTTTTGAAAACGCGAGATACCACCCCGGCAGGTGCTGCATGATGTCCGTGGCGGTGGGGGCGAAAATGTCAACAGCGGTTATCGTGTCCTCAATTCTTGCGCACGGGTATTCGCTGTGCCCTGAAATTGATCCTGCATTTACCTTGCTTACAAAAACCTTTAGCGAATTATCAGCATACCAAACCTGCCCCGGCATTGGCTCCGGCTGCGGGAAATCCGCATCTTTCAATTTGCGGGCTGTCTCAAAAGTTACGTGGCTCATTCCTTAATAATTACGGTTGTTGAAAATTGGTAGCGATCAGGCGCGTACTTTTCAAGGAGTCGCCGAATGCGTGTCTCCCCAAGTCCTGCCCTGAACTTTCTTTTTCCTGAAACGATTGGCTTCCCCGCGTTGTCACGATCGTATTTAGCCTGCTGCACCTCCTTGGGGATTCGCTTGCTTTGTTCTGAAATCCAGCGGCAAAAATCCTCCCACGCCTCCATCGGCGTTACTTGTCGTTCCATGCGGCAAAGGTGGGGCGCATCCTTGTTTATTTCCAAACAGTTTGAAAAAATATTTTCCAAACTGTTTGGAAATACGAACACAGTGTATACACCTTTGTTCCGTCGGAAGAAAGAAACATCCGGCGGAAATAAATGGGAATGGAGCACGGACAAAAGACGGAAACAATCGCGGAATTTTCCGAAAGGACAGGACGGAAATGGAACACCGTTTGGAAGTTTGCCAAGCGGACGTTTCCGGCGGAAACATGGGTAAAGCATTCCGTTGTTACGCCGGAACTGTACGAGGCGTTGTCCGCAAAAGGTTCCGGCAAAGAAAAGCGCCCGCGTTCCGTCCGAAAAGAAGTATCGGAAGCCATACGCCTGCCGGAAAAACCGGATTCCCCCCCGGCCCGGCAGGCACTACCTTCCTTTCAGGCGATACGCCGCACGTCAATATCGGTGCTGCTGTTTTGCGTTGTGATCGGCCACGCCGGTCTGGTTTGGTACGACCTTGCCGCCGTGTGGGGCGTGCCTGGCACCATCGGCGGCGGGCTTATGTTTGCGGTGATGCTGGCCGCTTTGGGCTTTGCCTCCGATCCGGCGGTTAACCGCACCTCCGAAGCGGCACTGTGGTTTGTGGCTCTGCTGGATATTGCAGCCTATTTTGTACACTTTGAGGTCTTTGACCGCACGGACGTCAATATCTGGTTCACGCGGGCGCTGTGCGCTCTTATATGCGCCTGCTCGTGGATGTCGCTTTACTTTTTCAGAGATTCAAAATTGGATTAACATGAAAAAAATACACATCACAACGAAATTTACCGGCGTAACACAAAACGCTGTTGGGTCTGTTCTTTCTATTGCCGCCGCATTCGCGTCTGGTGGGAAGTCCCTTCGCGCCGAAAAAGACCAAGATTCTCCAAACAAGTATCACTTGTACCCGGCTGCTAACGATTGGTGGGCGCTGGTTGATGTTAGCCAAGACGGGCTAACCGCTACCGTGCTTATTCGTAGCAGATACAAGCAAGAACGCGCCGACCTGCTCATGGATGCTATTTGCCAAACATTCAATTATTCGTTTGTATGAAACTCGAAATCGCACACAAACCTCGCGAACACGCCGCACAAACGCCCGCTCCATCGCTCCTGACCGCGCAAGGCGTCGTTACCGAGCAGCCCGGCGGAATCGTAGTCGAATGGGGCACGGACGCGCCTACAGCCCTCACAGATGCCGAAATAAAGGCCGTTCGGGCTGCCGGGTTTCGCCCGTTCAAGGCAGAGGCGATAAAAGCGCTCATGGGGCACAAAACCTGCGCTGAAATCGTGAGGCACTTCAAAGGCCGTCGTGGTTTTTCGGCATCAACAGTACGACACATTCACGCCGCCCTCTCGAAAAAGTAGGGAGGCAGTGCAAAAATGCAAAAACACGTCCTAAAACATTGAACAACAGCATGGACACAACAATGCAAAAATTCCGCTTCGCAGTGCAAAACGCACTCACTTTGCACCGAATGACGTGGGCCGCTTTCTGGGCGCTGCCCATCGGCCTCGGCATCTGCCTTGCCGCTCTCTGCCTGTCGGTGTTCTCGCCGGATAGCGCCGAACTTGCGCAAAGCGTCATCATGCAGGCCGGGGTGATCGGCTCCATGTTCGGCGTGTTCGGCATTATTGCTGTTGCCGCCGCCGCTGTGCATCAAACTTGGCGCGGCACATGGAGCACAGCCCCTGCGCCAGATCATGTTCCCGACGCCGGGAAAAAGGCGCTGCCAATGGTCGTGCATTCGATTGCGCCGGACGTGCTGGTGTGGCGCAAGCAGGATGAAAGCGCTACCGACTTTGCCGACCGCATTGCCAGATCAAAGCAGGTGGCCAATGATGCCGTCTGGATCGTTGTCATACCGTACCGCTCGCAAGTCGTTACCGTCGTTCAGGACGGCGGCAAAACCCTCCAATTTAGCCGGGAAAACGAGCCGTTCAAAGAAGACCTGAAAGAAGCCGAATACCTGCCGGACGGCTATGACTGCACGGGCGAATCGCAACACGAATACCACCGCTACCTCGGATGGTTCTGCGCACATTGGCGGAAATACTCCGAGGTTGCGAAAGTGGCCGAGCGCGCCGGAATCGGCACCGTCATCAACCTTGCCCGCGTTTCCGCCTGTGTGGTGTTCCTGCTTTTTTCCGTCGGAATTTCCGCGCAAAGCAAAACCCGTCAGGTGGACGAAGCACTCGGCACGCGCATCCGCGAAATTCCGCAACCGGGCGAACAAGTCGAGTTTGTTTTCCGTGAAAACGGACGCGAGAAAACGTACATGGGGCGCGGCGACGGACGGAAAGAATACACGGAAATTTTGCAGAGCAGCGGCACAGGCCTTGCCAGGTATTCCGACGCCGGCGGAACGCTTCTGTACGTCCGCAAAGGCGGCGAAGTTGTCGCCAAAGGCGTGGCTGTCGGGGATGTAGCAACCGGCGTTAAATCGCCTTACCAATACCAACCATCCACCACCGGCGACCCGGTGCGGCCCCGTTCGCTGCCAGGCGCTGAACCTGCGCAGCCTGCGTACCAGTTCAATGCGCCGGACTCGATGGAAATAGCAGAAAGCCTCGAACGTGCAAAGGAAGAAATAACCGGCTGGAAGGCCGAGGCGTGGCGGATGGTGTCCCCGGTGTGGGACTTCGCTATGTGGCTGTTTTCTTCAATTATGGTGCTGCTTATCTGCGCTATCATTCTGTTTCGATATGTAGCGCAGTCCGCCGCAAACGAGTCGCTCGTTACAATTTACGGGCGGGTCATTGTCGGGCGCTGGATCGTCGCTGTACAGCAAAACAGCGCGGCGGCAACCCTATTCTGCACCTGGATCATAATTGTAGTTCTTCTCATCAACTCCTTTCTGTGGATGGTCAAGGCTGGTTTGCCGCTTTGGCTGCTTGTGCCGGTGTCATTCGTTATCGGATGGGTAGCCGAGCGCGTCACGGATTGGATCGTTCCTAACATTCGCGTAGTCGGAAACGGCGGGCGCGATATAATTACCTATTGATTATGGAAAACAAACTCAAAATCGGGGACTTGCTCTACCGTGAAAACTACGGCAAAATCACGCACAAAGTAAAAATCGTGCGCGTCACAGCCACGCAGGCCATTTCAGACAACGGGACAAGGTTCAAAATACAGTTGTCGGAATTGGGGGCAGCTAAAGAAGTTGGCGACGCAAATAGATTCAGTTCACGAATTTGGCGCGTTGAAAACGAAAACCTGAAAGAGCAATTTCGCCGACAAAATGCCATTGCAAAATTGAAAGGCTTTGACTGGAGTCAGGTAAGCACCGATTTATTGGAAAGTGTACTCGCTTTGATAAAATGAAACTCCCCCGCCTATCGCTCCGCTGGCTGTACTGCCTTTACTCGTTCGACTACCCGTTGCGCTGCAAGGTGGGTATCTCAAAGAACGTGGAGCAGCGCCGGGCAACAATCGCCGCCGAACTGTCACGGGCGACAGGCAACAGCGTCAACGTCCGGGTGGCAATGATGGCCCCGTTTTTCTTTGCGGAAACGTGGGAGCATAAAATCCACCGCTGGCTCAAATTCTGCCGGACGGAATCAATGCCCAGGCACAGCGGTCAAACTGAGTGGTTTTGGACGTGGCATTTGAATTTTATCGGCGGCGCTGTGGCGGGTTGCGCGATGTGGTGGCAAGGGCAGCCGGTTGAAGCGGCGTATGTCGTTTGCTGTGCGCTGCTGCCTGTGCCTGTTGTTCACGCGGCTATTGTTCTTGCCGTATTTTTAACCGAAATTGCGGCTGTGTTTGCAGTTGCTTATTTACTAACCTGCGCTTTTTTATGAATTGGCAAACCGACATATCGAAAATCGAAACACCGTACTATGAAAATTGGCACGGGCAAACAGTTATGGCAAGCGGCCCTGTTTTGTTGTACTCCCCAGACGATCCATTTGGTCAAGTGTATCAAATCGCCAGACTAACGAGATGGGCAAACGGCGTTGAGCGTTTTTATCTTTGCAACTCATTGCAAGGAACTCGCTATAAAACAGGCGGATTTTTTTGCATAATTGAACCCCCAAAATGATTGCTGTTCTGATCGTATTTCTCCTACTAATGTGGGCATTGGCCCAAATAACCGGCACGCAAAGAAGATGAATCCCGAACTAACCGCATACTTGCTTTTTGCCGCTATTGCCGCCGCGTTCGTGTGGTGGATTGACGTGCAGGAAAAGTACACACAATACTGAAAAAATGAACTGGAAGGACTTGGTTTTAGAAAAATACCCATACGCTACCTGTAAAAAAAGCAAGGGTTTCTACCTTGTTAGGACAACAAGCCTATCGGGGTATGTTTCTTTTGAAAAGACGCCTGTAAAGGCATGGAAAAAAGCCGCGTTGTTGCTTGGGTTAACTCAAGAATAACTGGTGCTTTCCCGCCGCGTTTGTGTGGTGGATGGGCGTGCAGGAAAAGTACACACAATACTGAGTTGTATTCGTTTTTTACACATGAAAAAAATACTTGGCTTTTTAGCCCAAAAAATAGGCTTTTCTTGCTGGACTGGCAATAGTCGTGCATTTATTGATGGTTGGTTTTTGGGTACAGGCATAACCGTAAAAACTTGGTCATGGGAAAGTCGCGCATTTGGTCGCTATGAATGGAAAATAGGCATTGTATTGCACACAAGGAAAGACTTTAAGTTTGGTCTTTCTTACACAGAATATGACTGCTGATTAGGCCGAGTTTTTGCCTTTTGGTACGGCGCGATTGTTATTTCTCATTATTGAATGTAACTATTCTTGCCCGCAGTCACTCTTCCGCCGCTACTATCCCCATATCGGGGATAGTAGTCGAACACAATCGGAATTTCCCGGTTGTCAAGGTGCAGGGCAGAGCGCATAACGCCGACGGACAAACCCAAAGAAGTGGCCGCCTTGATGATCTTGTACCGCGTCACGCCGTCCGGGCATTGAATGTCAACGGCGCGCCCGTAAAGGTGCATAGATCCAACAGAGCCGCCCACGCGGCGGTTCTTGGACGGGGAGCGGTAAGAGGATGTGATGACAAACGGAACCCCGGCAAGTTCGCGGCACTTGTCGAGCAGTTGCAGGAAGGCGGGGTTCATTTTGTGAAAGACGGGTTGCCCGTCCATTGTGAACTCTGCCGGTGAAAAAAACTTGAGTTTATCTTCCATAAAGCCTATTTTTGTATTGAAGTTTTCATTTGGTTTTTGGGGTTTATTGGCCCGGCCTTCGCAAGATCGCCGGGCTTTTTATTTGGAAGACTGCCAAACTTGCGCCCCTGTTCTATCGAATACGACCGCGCCATATTTGCCGCCTCGCCCCGCAATTTCCTGCTCACTTTTCTCTATGGCTTCCTCAAGACTTTCAAATTCGCCAATTATGTACGCACCGCGCCAACCGATCAAAAGGCGCGGAAAGTCCCGGATTGCCAAGGCAATGTATTTGCTCATTTTCTTTTCAAATTGAACGTGTCCGACTCGATAACGCGCATATTGTCCGGCCCATGAAAGGAAACTATCCAAAGCCTTTCAGGCTGCCCCAAAAGCCGCACGCGGTCGTTTTCCTGCTTCCAAATCCATTGTTCGCCCGGCCTGTCTGATTGCCAAAACCGGCTATCGTCGCCAAGGTAGTACACAATATCCGGCTGCGTGCGTAGCCATTCCCCGGTAAAGCCAGGCTGTTCTTCCTGTGCGCACCCATACAGAAAGAGCAAAAAAAGCCCCACCCACATTCGGGCAGGGCACAACCAAGAGTATTTTCCCGTGAACATTTTGCGTCAATATGCGGCCATGCCCGTGCGCTCGGCAATGATCTGCTTGAACGCAGGAGCGGGCCGGAAAACGATCTTGTTTCGCTCCGGGGTTTCCCACGGCGTACCGTCCGGCAAGGTGCCAGAATCGGCGGCACGGTGTTCGAGCGTGAACACACCAAGGTCTTTGATTTCAACCCGGCCAAACTCGGCAATGGCGTCCGGTATGGCACCGGCAATGATTTTCAGGACGGACAGCGCATCGCGCTCCGAAATGATATAGCCTTCGGGCCACGGCTCGCCGTGCGGATCGGTGAAAATGGTCTGTTCGGAAATATGGCGCGCAAGGTCGCCGCGGTCAAACTCTGCTCCTTCCTTTTTCATGCTGCGGGTATGGGTTTGGGTTTGACAAAAAGGTTGTAAATGATCGGAATGGCCGAGAACAGGCCGACAAGAATCCCCTGGTAATTCCCGCCGATGGCCGCTTGCGCGATACTGCCAAGGTGCTGGAAAAGTTCAACGGGTAGGATCGGAACAATGGCCGTCACAATGGTGCCCAAGTAGGCCCATGTGTTCGTATTTCCGATCCACTGTTTCCAGTCAATCGTGGATGTTTTCAGGCGTTCCCGGATCGCAAAAGCCCCGGCAAACGCCGAGAAGATATAGCCCATTGTTGCCTGTGCTTCGCCTTGCGGGAAGCCGATGAACAAGCCGCCGATTAACAGGACGACGGTTGTCCAGAAGTTTGTGCCCTGCCAAAAGGGCTTGGTTGTCGTTGCACTCATTGTGTATGTGTTTCGTTAACGATTTCGTCTTTGAATAAGCCCCTCCAGACGCGCTATACGCTGCGCATCCTGAACGCGGGCTACATTGCACTCGATCAACATTCGCTGCGCCTCTGCGACCTCTCTGCGCATCGTGTCGAGTTGTTCGGAATGTTCGCGGCGCAACTGCATCATTTCCGCCCGCAATTCATTTACTTCGGATGCGTGCAGGTCGTGCAGGTAGAACACCGTCCATACCAGCCCAATGATTACGCCGGTCATCACCGTAAAGGCGAGGCCATTTTTGATTAACTTACTTACCCCGTCGGCCAACGCTTTGTAGATCGCCTCTGAAAACATTTCTTGCGGTGTCATGGCCGGACTTTTACTCTATCCATAGAGCAATTCCGTGCCAATTTTGATAAAAAAAACGCCCCCTTCACGGTTAGTTCCGGGGGCGGGCGTGCAGGACGCGACAGGGTATCTTTGCCCGCTACCTCTTTAGGTCAGCGGATTGTCAGCAACTTCCGGAATCGTGCCTTTCCAGGTCACGGTCAGAATGATTTTTTGCAGTTCTTCGGAGCTTTCCGGGATTTCCGGGTTTGCAATGACCGTAGCCGTAATGCCGTCGTCCCCGCCGAAAATCCGGTCTTCCGTAGCAAACCAGACGCTGTACACTTGGCCTCCGGTCGGCAGGCCGCCCATAAAGTTGTTCCAGTTCGTGTTTCCGGTGTCATCCACGGCAAACGTCAGGGTAAACTCCGGCTCGCCGTACACCTTGCGCTTGCGGGAAATTTCGACCTCCGGGCGGTCTGGTGCCGACAAAGAACCGATACCGTACAGTTGACGGATGTCAGCAAGGCCTGGCGAGGCTGGCAAGGCTGAAAGGCCTGTTGATGCGTTGTCAATTCGTGTCGCCCACTCGGTGTCGCTGGTGAAGTCCGTAAGACCATCGCCGTTGCGGGTGAACATAAACATACCGATTTGGCCATAATGGGTGCCCGGCGCGCAAAGGTCTGCGCTGGCGACGGGCATAACTGTGGAACAAACTGCCATAGTGTGGTTGCGTTGAACGTGTTACACCCCGTCACGTTTGCAACTTTTTGCGTCACAAAGATCAATCTAAGCCGCACAAACATCACACGTCACCATGTCGGCTTGTTTCTTTTATTCGCAGCCCATAACTTTGCCCAATGAGCAACCTTGAGAAGTTTTACAACGAACATTTTTACGCACTTGGCGGGTACCCAAAATTTTAGGAACTTACGGACGATCAGAAAAAAGAAATAGAGCAAACCCTTTCTTTTGCGCTGTATAGGAACAACCAAGCGCTTCAAGCGCTTTTAAACCCTATATTTGAATCATTTACCAAGTTCATAAACAAAATCATCGGTTTTTTATGCCTATAATACTTCCTGGTGTAGTTCAGTTCAGAAAATGCACGCTTACAGATAAACAACTTGCCGTAGCCGTAGCAGAGGCGCTGAACAAAATGTACGATGATGGAAAAACTCCAACAAGAAGCATTCCGGCGCAGGTAAACGAAGATTTTGATTTACTGGTTTGTGAACTTGTTGTGCGATTCATTGAAGCCACTGGCAATAACTTTGATTAGCAGCACCCGGACTGCGTGACCGCCTCTATGCTGAACCGTATTTCTACCTCGGCAACAATGCCGTTGTAGTCATCCGGCCAGTCAACAGTTACGGCCTCCACGGTGCCCGAAGTCTGCCAGCCTGTTTCGTCTGTGATATTGAACTTCCCGCCGCCGGTGTAAAGTGGCAGCGACGCGGCCCAATCAGCCACCGTTTCGGTGCACAGCATCCCAACGGCGTACACCTTGCGCATTCGCGTCCAAAGCGGCGTTTCGTTGCCGTCTCCGTCCGTTGTCACTTCCCGGTCAATCGGGTACTGTGGTGCCCGCACGCTGCCGTTCAGGACAAAGAGTTTGTTTGCTATACCAGCCGGGAACATATCCCCGATTGCGCAGTCCGTGACCGCCTCAATTCGGGCGTGCGGGAACGTGGTGCAGCCCGAAGCAAGGGAAGAAAATTCCTCGAACTTGCGTATTTCCATCAATTCGGAAAAGTAGCGCGTAGCCGGGCCGCTGCCGATTGAAATGTCAAGGTAAAAGTAACCGCCGTCACCCACAAAAGCCGCGTAGGTAGTTGTGCCGGCCCCGTCCCATGTGATCGGCGTGTCTGCGGTGTCGCCTGTGTACTTGTTTACGGTCGTGGACGGCGTGTTTACGTCCGCGCTGCCCTCGTGGTACACATAGCCGACGGAATCAATCGTTTGGGTTGATACCGTTATGATCGTGTCCAACTTGATTGCCTCGCTACCGTCTGCTTTGCACAAAAGCACCTGGTTTGGCGTAGCCGCCGGGGTATGTTTGATTGTCCACGGCAAAAGCCGGTCATAACGGCACGCAATGGCAAGTTTGGATTTATGCCCCTCCGCCGCCGGGTGTCGGAACGTCTGCATTCCTTGTGTGGTGAAAAATGGGAGGGCTGAAAGTAGGTTTTGCTTTATCATGTCAATAATTCAATTCAAGGGTTAAAATATCCTTTGCGTGGTTGTGCTCGGCGACAATAACGCCGCCGTTGCCCATGCTCGTAGTCTGGTATTCCGCCGGGTCAAACGTGTCGTCGCAACAATGTCGGACGGCAAATCGCGGCGCTTTGCGCGTGCGGCGAATGGAAAGCGGCGTAACCTCGGCGTCGTTGATTTCCCCAGCCCCGGCCATGTGGTGACGGTGGTAATCGTAGTGCAATTCCGTCCATGAAAGCGGGCGGTTGCCGTCCAACATTCGCAGGTCGTCGCCGTCAAGGTAGCAGGCCATGAGAAGGAACCCGTCATCGCCAATCGCCTCCAACCCGTCCGCCGATATGGCAAAGGCGGCGTCTGTGCTGAATAGCGTTACTGCTGTCTCGTTTTCGCCCTCCCCGCAATACGTCACAATCGGGCTGCCCAAAAAGTAGTCGGTAGCCCGCTCATCCCTCCAGCGGAATTTAGCCACCCGAACAATGTCCGTTTTATCCTGATCCAGTTGGCGGATATAGGCCGCGCTTGTGTAGTCGTTTCCGGCCTGTGCGTCAAAGTACGATATGTGCTCGATCCTGAACACGCCCGCATCGGCCCTCCAGCGCACGTTAAACATGGCTTGCAGGTCCTTGAGCAGGTCGCGCAACTTCATTACCCATGCCGGTTTTTTGCTCTTGTCGCTTGCGTCGTGCCGCTTTATGTCCGACTTCTGGAACAGGACAAGGTGCGCAAGTTTGGCCGCCGCTGCCGTGTACGCTTCGTTTGAAGGCGCGGTACTGTCCGGGTTGATATTGAAAAAATCGGACTTTACCGTCAGGCCGCACCCGGTTTGGCCCACCATGTACTCCAGCACATCGGCGAACAAGCGCCCGTTGGAGAAGGTGAAAACAATGTCGTTGACGCCGGGGCACAGCCACCATGTAGAGCCGGTTGGGCAGTTGTCGTCCAGTAGCGTCCACGAGTTCCATGTGTCCGGCTCCACGGGCGTAGAGCCTGAACATGATCCGGCAAGTACCTGACGGAAATAGAAAAACACGCACGTCCGGTTTACGCCGTACACCTCGCCGGGGCCAAACTGTTCCTGTATCAATTCCAGACAGTAATCGGTTGGCGGTACGCCTTGGTAATCCTCGCAAGGCTCTCCCCAAGGCACGTTGGCGGATAAAACCGTCTGATCTTCGATGGTGACAATGTAGGGCAGCACTTCAACCGGGTCGAGGTCATACGGGTTTTGCGTTGCCGTCCATTCGGAGCGTATGCAGTCAGCGTCCGTGGTGCGCTTTGGCTTTACGGCAATGGTCTTTTTGTCGAGGTCTAATTTCCAGTCCTTGCTCGAAAATTCACCATCCCAAACCTCTGTCCATGTATCCGGCTCACACTCCACCTCGACAACGAACTGGAACACCGTGCAATTTTCGCTTTCGTCGGCAAGGTCTTGAAATACGTCCGGCCTGTCCTCTCCCCATGCGGACGGAAGGCGGGCGCAATTTATCAACACCTCGGATTTTGGCCCGTCCGTGTAGGCGATACTGTCAGCGTCCGGCTTGTATTCGATCACCGAATCCCAGCCGACCGACACAACCGCCGAAGAAAGGCCCATGTCCGTGCTCCCTATTTTTACCCTGTAATTCGCCATGCCTTAGTTGATGTATGTGGTTCGCACCGATCCTTTGAGTTTTACCCGCCCGTCTGCGCTCCATCGCTCCCCATCACGGCCCCGCTTCATTTCGTACAGTATGGCCTCAAGTAGTGCCGCCTGCCGTGTGTCCGGCTGGTTTATGATCGTGGTGCTGGTATTGTTTGTCGTGACCGCCTCAAGGCGTCCTTTCAGGCTGTCCATTTGCACGCGCGGAATGTTGTAGCGGATCACCGCTTGCGCATCGGTAGCGTTCACCCGGTCGGGGTCAATTCCGGCAAGTGAAAAAGCGTGCTTGGCAATCGATTTTTGATCGCCTTCGTTTGCTGCCCGTAGCAGGTCAAAATACTGCCGCGCCCGTTCGCGCCGCACAACCTCCACCCGGCGGCGCGTGCCGTCGTCGCCTACCTGGATCATTTCCCCGCGTTCAACCTCAAGGTGCTGCCCGCCTTGCGCGTGTGAGCGTCCGTGTACGATGCCTTGCCCGTCAACGAAGCCAGAAAGGCCGTAGCGGGCGCGTGTCGCCTTGAGCGCGTCGGCCTTGGACTTTGCAAACGCGGCGAACATAAATCCGATAGCGGTTATTGCTGCCCCTATACCGAACGGGCCAAGCGGGGAAAGGGCTTTGAATATATTTACGGCGGATGTGGCAAGGCCGGATACCTGCAATGCGCTATCAAGCAGGATTTGTGCCCGCTGTGCTTTGCGCTGTTCGTCGAGGGCTTTTTCGCGCTGCTTTTTCGCTTCCTCAAGTTCCTGCCGTTTCAGGGTGACGTTTGATGCAAACCCGGCTTCGGCAAGTGCTATTTCCTGGTCAAGTTCATCTTTTTTGGACTGCACCAGCCGGTCGGCCTCGGCAAGTGCCGCGTCGGCTGCCTCTTTTCTTGCCGCCGTGATGCTTTGCAGCCCTTCAATTACCTGCCCCTGTATTTCCTTGATCGCTTCGGCGGCGCGCTGCCCCTCGTCGGTTTCGATGTCAATGCCAAGCAGGTCGTAAATGGTCTGCTTTTTCTGTGTCCCGGAAACACCTTCAACGCCCTGCAATTTGAGCGTACCGATTTGCGCCTTTAGCAGGTCAATCCGGTTTTGAATTGACCGCACCTGCTCGGCGTCTGCCGTGTCGGTGATGGCAAGTAGCGCCTGTTGAAATTCCAGTTCGCTTTGCAGGCGCGCCTCTTTGGTTGCCCGGTCAAGTTCAAGGCGCAACTTGTTCACCTCAGCCTCTTTGGCTCCTGCCTGCTGCGCGATCAAAACCAACTGGTTGCCGCGTTCCTCCTGCAAATCAATTTCCGAGTCCCGGTCGCGTTTCTGCTGCTCGATTGTCGCCTTTTTGGCATCGGCAAGCGCTTTGTTGTATTCCTGCTCGGCCTGTACCCGGCGCTGTGCCAATTCGCGGTCGGCCTCCACTTGCAGGCGGGTTAGTTCGGATTGCCCGACGCCTGCGCTTTGTGCGGCGGCAATGATGCTATTGGCGCGCTCCTGCGCTTCGCGGATTTCACGGTCACGCAACGCCTTGACCTGTTCGGCCTTCGCCGTCTGGTCTGCTATGTATGCCTCCGATATGCGTTTGATTTCTTCCAGCGCGGCGGCGTCTGCCTCCACCTGCTTGTCAAGCGCGGACGAAAAAACGCCCGCCTCGGCCTGTGCCTGCTTCTGCGCAAGTTTTGACGTATCCAGCCCGGCCTTGTCGTATTCGAGCCGCAATTGGTCAAAGTGTAAGCGCACGGCTTCCAATTCCTTTTCAAGCCCGTCCTCAAGGTCGTTTAGCAGCGTGCGACGGCGTGAAATATCCTTTGCCCGGTTATCAAAGGCGATTTCGGTAGCCGACTTGCCGCCGGGGGCTGATGTTGTCCGTCCGGGCTGTGTTGGCGCTGGCTTTGTCGCAATATCGAACACCTCGCCGTATGTTTTTTTGAGTTGTTCGGTTATGCTTTCCTGCTCTTTTAGGGCGTCGTTTACTTTTTCCTGTGCCTGCTTTTGGCTGTTTGCCTGAACCGTGTTGCCTATTTGCGAGTCGCGTATGGACTGCAATATTTTTGCCTGCTCATTCAATGGCACAACAACAGAAAACTGCCCGCCGCCTTGGCTAAATCTTGCCTGCTTTTCAAGGGCTGCCGTAACTGCTGCTATTTGCTCGGCCTCTGTTTTATAGGCAGAAAGGTTTACGCCGCTGATTTCTGCGCCAAGCGCCAACTGCTGATTTACGGAAACGCGCTGCTTTGCAAGCCTTGTTTCCGCCTCCGCCTGCGCTTCGAGCAATGGCCGTAGTTTTTCCTGCTGTTTTTGCAGGGCAATGCGGATAATGTAGGATTGGTTTATTTTTTCAAGGATTGGCTGGAGTTGTTCGTTTGTCGCCTTCTCCGCGTCAATTTGCCCAAGAAATTGCGGGTACTGATCCTTGAGTTTTGTTACAAGTTTTGTGCGCTCATCTGTCCCGACGTTTGTTAATCGAACCTGGTTCGCAACACCAAGCAGCGCGACACGTTCGCCCTCAAGAACCTGTGATCCTGATTTTGTGGTATCAAAGAACTTTGTAAGCCCGGCAGCCCCGGCCTTTACTAATTCAGAGAACCCGGAAAAAGCAACTCGAAGCCTTTGCCCGAATGCGTCCCGAAGCGTTGACATAGTGCCGGAAAGCGTCTTGCTTTGCGCCTCAAGTAATCCGGCAAACTGCCCTGTGCCTGTAGTCAGATTCGTAAACGCTTTTTGCAGTTGATCGAACCCGATTTTCCCCTCCGAAGCCAGTTTCTTTATTTCTGCCTCTGGCTTTTTGAGTTGCTTTGCAAATTCCTGAATGATCGGAATGCCCGCCTCAACCAACTGGTTGATATCCTCTGCATACAGCACCCCGGCTACGCGGGCCTTACCGTAGATAGAGGTTAGTTCGTTGAAGTCCTTGCCTGTGCCGGCGCTCAAAGTGCCGATTTCACGAAGCCGGTCAATAACCGTTTGCTCGCTTTCGCCAAAGGCAAGCAGCGATGTAGCGGCCCGGTTTATTTCGTCTGTCTGAAACGGCGTTTCGGCGGCGAATTGGTTGAGTTTGCCAAGTAGCGCATCCGCCCTTTCCGCGTCCTTCAAAAGCACGGTAAGCGACGTTTTTACCCGCTCATACTCTGCGTTCAATTCCACCCCGGCGCGTATTGCATCGGCGAACGAAAAAGCGGCGGCGGCCCCGGCTGCTGCACCGGCAAGCCCCCGGAACAGGGTAGCGCCTAAGCCTGCCTGCCTGTTCACTTCGCCAAGCCCACCACCGGCCCCGCTAAACGGGTCGGCCCGGCGTCCGGCGTTTGCCCGGTTAAAATCGGCTGTTGCCTTTTCGGCCCCGGCTACTGCTTTGGCGTACTTCTCTGCCTGAGATGGATTGAACGCCGCCGTTACCTTTGGCTGCACCCCGTCCAGTTCGCGTTTCACGCCCTCAACGGCGGTTTCCGCTTTGCGTATGTCGGCCTCTATCTTGCCGGTTGCTGTGGACTGAAATGCGCCGCGAATACTTGCAGGCAGGGAGCGAAACCGGGTTTCAAGTTCACCCAATGCGCGATCTACCCCGTCCAGTTGGGCGAGCGCCTGTGATGCGTCAATGGTGAACTTTGTATCAGCCATTTTTACTTTTTAGGTTTGTCCGGTAATACTTTCTCTTTTTTCGGCTCCGTGACGTGCAGGACGTAGAAAAACTCCTCAATGTCCATGCCTGCCAAGTCACTCCAACCAATGCCCCCGCGTGCCATAACTTCAAGCCGCGCCTTTGCCCAAAACCGGCGCGCATCGCTGTATTTTTCAATTACCGACTTCTCTCGCTGTTCGGCCCCGCCTGCGCCTGTTCGCTTTCTTCGCTCTCGTTTTTCCCGGCGTCGGAAGTATCCGGGAAACTGGCTAAGAAGTCGGTGTCCAAGCGCGCCCTGTTGGCGTAGGCCAATTTGAAAAGGTCTGGAATGGCATAGCCGGCGGCGTTCCACTCGTTTATCCATTCCGTCGCCTCGGCTTCGTTCCAGGTTGAAAGGTCAGAGCCTTCCGGGCGGACGAATAGCGTGAGCGCAAGTAGCCATGCCTGCGGGCGTCCTTCAATGATCCGCTCGTTGATGTTCAGCGCGTCGTAAATCGCCACCGATGCGTCCGCAAGTCGGCCCTTGTTCGCCGCGTCGTATGCTTTTTTAATCAGTTTGAGCAGGTCGCCAACGGTGTTCCCGGCTTCCATCTCGACGCGCAATTCCTCAAGGCGCTGAAAGCCGTCAACGGTAAGCGAATCGTGTACGATGTACGTCCGTTCGCCTGCCTCAAATCGCTTTGTGTCGGCCCCTAATCGCGTTATTTCTGCAACCATTTGCTTATTATTTGATGGAAAATAAGTGTTGTAAAACAAAAAGTGATGACTTTCAAGGAAAGCCCGAAAGTGGCCGCGCCAATCCAAAATCCGACCTGCCCGGCAAAGCAGCGCCCGCACCCGCCAAGCGGCTTGTATAGTTTGCCAAGACGCCACTCGTTTTTGTCCAGCCAATGCCCGTACCCGGAAAGTATTTGACCCGGCTCTGTGATGAGCAGAAACCCGGCTGCCATACACGCGGCCTGAAACGCCAAAAGTGTCTGCTCGGCTGTCAGCATACGGCGGCGTTGATTATGTGAGGGCAGAAGCAGGACGGAGAGTATCTCCCCTGGAACTTGAACGTAACGGCGAACGTCCGGTAAGGGTGCATGAAAAGCGCTTTGTCGTCAACGCCCATGCCGTATCGGCTCCAAACCGCATTCGGGTCGTTTGTTGATGACATGAAGCGGGCGCGGCCCGTAACGCCTTCGCCGGAAAAGTCGGCCTTGTGTACAGCCTTTACCACCTCGTTTGCCAGCGCCCGCGCCGTGTCGCTGCCGTCACCGTATATCACCTGCCGTTCGTCGTACCACACCACCACGCGAAACAAGCCCTCAACGTCTATCCAGCGCCCCAAGTCGCGCACCGTGCGCACGTCATCGGTGGCGTCAACGAATGCAAGGCAGCCCGTACCCTCGTTTGGTGCCATGTTCAGCATATCGCCCGGCTCTACCTCTGCCCCCGGCCACGGACGCACAACGGGGAAACGCCGGGCATTTCCTGCGTCATCGCGTACAACCGGCTCGGCAAGCCCTCCGGCTATCTGCACAAACGAAAGTTCGGCAATGCGCTTGCGCACCCGCTCGGCTATGTATTCAAGCATTTTGTATTAGTTTTGAAAGGCGCTCGGCAATAGCCGCCTGCACCTGTGAAACTTCCTGCTGTGACGGCTCCGATATGTCCGTGTTTTCCGCCGTCGAATGGTATCCAAGCAGCGCCCGCGTCCGTGCGTTCTTCCCGCCGATCTGCACCTCGGCAACGCCGGGCCGAATGATCGTCACACCGGTCACGCCGAAGCCCTGCCACATTTCCCCTGTAAACTCAAGGTTCTTTTTGTCTGTGTTCAGTCTGTTCAATGCCCGGAACTGCTTATACGATATGCTTTCGCGCCGCTTCGCCTGTGCCCGCACGGCCTTTTCTCCGGCATTGTTGCGCGAACGGTTGAAGTAGAAAAACGCGGGAGCCTCTTTTGTGGAATACGGGGAAAGCGGCGTGCCGTCCGACTTTTTGCCGGTATGCACAATGCGAGTTTCCACCAGCGCGGCGGCATCGGCCCCGGCTGCAAGCGCTTCGCTGCGGAAGTCTGACAACATCGCCGATCGGGCGCGTTGTATTTTGCTGCGTATTTCCGAAAGGCTACCCATTTTTGTCAAATACCCCGGTTAGGTTCCAGTAAATCGTTTTTGCCATGTAGACTACATAGTAAACCGGAATCATAAACCAATCACGAACCTTAAAAAGGTGTGCTTCGTGCTCGTATGTTTCCTTTGTGATCCTCCAGTACAAGCAATGGGCGGCAATAACATCCTCTGCAATGCTTTTCATTCTACGTCAGTATTTCCACACGGCGGACACGCGGCGAGCACTCCAGGCACTCGTTCACATCCGGCGGTATGTTTGTTGAAAGGTAGTGCAGGATTTCCGCGTATTCAGCCTCCCACTTTCCGACCTGTGCCCGCAAATCGTCCTTGTTCACGGCATTGTTTCGGTTGGCCCGCGAAGATGAAAGGCGGCGGTCAACCAGCCACGCGGCGGCTTTGCGCTGAACGGCGGTAGCGACGGACATAGCCCACGGGTTTGAGTCGAAGCCGTCCAAAAGGCCACACATCCCCTGCCCAAGATCGCACCCGATTTCCACGTCAAACGAAAGGCCGTTGCAGTATTCCGTCACCTGTGCATCGGCCCCGGTAAAGGTGTCAATGCCGTCGCCTGTCCAGCCGCCCAAAACAAGGTAGTTTGCCCAGCCATGTTTGTCGCGCCGGTTCTGAAAAACAGGGTACTGCGTATCGCGTGAAGGGATAAACGACGTGTCGCACGATGAGCAGGCCGTTTTGTTCAATAGTGGCCGGTTTGCCGCGTCGTATTCGTAAACAAAAAAGTAGTGTTGTTCGTCGTTGAAGGCGTCGAGCAGCGGTAGTTTCAGGTTAACCGTATTGACGTGCCCTTGTCCCGGTTTAACGGTAAGCGCAAACGACGGGCAAACAACCGTACCGTACTGATCGAACACCGTAACGTTCACCGTGCCTGGCTTCTCAAACATGGCAAGAATGCGATGCACTTTCAGGTAGCCAGCCTTGACGCCGTTTGTGCGTATGTGAACGCCTGCAAACGCATTTGTCGTGGATAGCGGCCCGTTGCCTTCCCGCTTGCCGATGTTGCCTGTAAACGTCTTATGCTTCGCCGTGTAGCGTTCCTGCACCCTTGCGTTGAGCGCAGCGCGAAACTCTGCCACAGCCGACGTGCGGGCCTTTGCGAGCAAATCCCAAAGACTTTCGTCGCACCCGGCAAGGCCGGTGATTTCTTCCTCCGGCAAAATGTCGGTAATGTGCAACCCGGAAACGCTTTCTGTGTAGGCGTTCGCCGCCGGTACGGCAGCCTTGTACCACACCTGCACATGGTCGCCCTCGGAAAGATCGGCAAACGTAAGTTCGGCGTCGTCCGTGACTTCAACGCCGCCGCCAACGGCAACCAGCGTGCCGTTTACGAATGTCTGAATTGATGCGGTAGTGGTGTCCTCCGGCAGGTTGTACGCCGTTGCGAAAACAAAATCCCCGTCCTCGGAGACGACAGCCCATTCACGCCGCCATTCAGCGCTCGCCGCGTCTGGCCTGCCGGTAAAATGGCAGTCGCAGTCACGCCCGGAAAGACCAACAATGTACTTGAAACAATCCTGTACCATCCTGCATTTTTTTTGGAAAAGGGGCGAGCCACCAAAGCCCGCCCCCGTAATTTCAAACCAACAAAATCACCTCCTAATACTTCTTTTTCAGGACGGCCTTGATCTTGTACGAACTCGACTGTGTGCCGGTGCCGTCCACGATTACGCGGTGCCTCAACCCATAAAAAGAGACACCGGAAAGGATTTCGTTCGTTGCAGTCGTTGCCGATGTAGTAGCCACCGTCACCCAATCCGTATCGCCGGACGTATTACCGCTTGCCTGAATGGCCACAGCAATATTGGTCGTGCCGGAAATGTTGGTGCGGATAATGTGGTACGACCACTCGTAGTTGGACAGGATGTTTGCCCCCAATGCGAGCGTGTCGTTTGCAGCGTTGGTGATGGTGTCAAGGGTAAATTCCTTGGTGTACAGCGAAGGCGATGCCATAGGCTCGACCACGGCTTCACGCGGCTGCGATGCTGTTTCTTCGCCCTTGAAGGAAAGGAGGGATGCCATTCCGAAAAACACGGAACAGGCCACGCCCAAAATGATGAGTGCTTTTTTCATGTCGTTTGCGTTTAGATGCCGGTGACTTTTTTGAATGCGAGGACGCCCGTGCGGTTGGCCGTGCAGCCCTCCGGGTTGAGGACGAACTCGTAGTTTGCGCGAATTTGCCACGACGAAACGAAGTCGTCAGAGGAGCAGGTTTCCACGTTGTGCACGTCGTAGGACACGCCGGGAATGTTGCGGCTCGGCACGGTGAACATGCGGTGATTGCCGCCATGCTCAACCGGCACAGCGTCCCACCAGTTGTCAGTGATGAGTGCCAGGGAGTGCGGGTTAATCATGTAGGTTTTCCCGGCGTTCACGGACTCCATTTTGAGCGGATCGAACACCACCGGGAGCGTGCCCCACAGGTTGTTTTCCCCCTTGCCTTCGCCGTTGGCGGCGTATGCGCGAGCCTTGGTGATTTCCGGGTACAGGTTCAGGCCGGACAACATATAGAAGTCCGAAAAGCGGGCGAACTGCGCGGCAAGGCCGAAGTGGATTGCGAGCGTGTCCGTCCAATCGTTCGATGCAATTTCCCAGTCGCCGGAGTTGTTGGAGCCTACCGGCATCTGTGTGTACTCGTGGTCGCCCTTGGATGCCTCCACGAATGCCAGCCACTGCTCGTTGAGCCATGTGTCCATCGTGTTTAGGTGTGCGTTCAGGGCAAAGGCCACGCTTTCCTCCAGCCGGTGCGGTGCGGTGCGGTGCCGTTTCCACGACTCCTTGAAGTGCACCATTTTGCACCCGGTGATCGTGTAGTCTTCGCTGTCGTCGGTGATCTCGTTGGTGGAAACCGCGCACTCATCCGTGCAGTCAGCCGGAGTGATTGTGCACATTTTTTTCCAATGCACCCGTACCGTCCGCTTCTTCTTGTCACGTCCCGCCCCTTCGATGAACTCAAAATTTGCCGTTTGGCGGCGGCGATGCTCGGCTATTGCCGTTGCGTAGGCGTTGTAATCCGCGCTTTGAATACCCATCGGGAACCGCTCATCAAGTTCCGCAAGGATGTTAGGAAGGCTTACATTAAATGCTGCCATGTCTGTGTTGTGTGTTTAGGTTAACAAGCCCCTGCCCGTCCCTAATTCACACTTGCCGCGTTCTGCGCTTTCCAGGCATCGTTTACAGCCTTGATCCGCGCCGGATCGCCTGCTGCCTCCTGTCTGGCCTTGTAGTAGTCCATTTCGTTGTTGAATTTCAGATTGACCGTTTGCCCGCCGCCGCCGCTGTTTCCGGCGTTCCCGGCAGGCTTTTGGGCCTGAAATTCAAACACCGAGTCGGCGGTTTCCCGAACAAGGTCTTGCAAGGCCTTGACGTGCCCGTGCTGGTTTTCCACGCGCTGCCCGTCCTTCATCACCACAAACCCGCCGTTGCCGTCGGGCTGGTACTCGAAGTCCCGGAAATGCGTGTTGACGAACAGTTCGAGCATACGTTCGGCCTTTGCTTGGTCTTGCGGCAAAATCGGGTTGAGGCTTTTCAATGCCGTTCTGATTTCGCCGGAAACCTTACCCCAGGTCTGCTCGCGCTGGTACGTCTGTTCGCGCTTTTGGATTTCCGCTTCAAACTCGGCTTTCAATTCCTCGGCCTGTTTCCGTAGTTGCGCCTCAAGGGCGATGTACTCTGGGTGAGCCTTGATTTTTTCCGGCTTCGTTTGCGTGTCGGCAAATGCGGCTTTGATCGCGTCCAACAGGGCGTCACCTTGCGCGGAGCCGTCCGGGTCAACCCCGAACTTTTCGCGTAGTTTCTTCTCCCATTGCCCGGCGATTTCGGACTGCGCTTTTTTGTAGCCGTTATCGAAGTATTCCTTCGTGTTCGGCTTCAACTTTTGCACCCGCTCGGCGTCAAGGCGGAGCAGTTCGGAAAGTGCGTTTTCGTTGACCTCATCGGTCAGCGTTCCGTCATCCGATTTTTTGTAAAGCAGTTCGGCCAACTGCTCATTGTCCATGTTTAAGGTTTTGGACAGGAAACCCAACGTTATATCCTTCATGCTTTGCTTTTGCGCGGTTTACGCGCCTTTTTGATTTGCTCTTTTTGCTGCATTGCGGCCTGAACTACCGGCGGCGGCGCTGTGTATGCGCTTGCGCTTTCTACCTGCGTCCAGCCGTATTTGTGATCCGGCATGATGTTCCACGTCACCGGGTCAAAAAAACAGGTGCGGCCATCGCGCACGGCTTCAATTTTCTGATTTGACATAGTTCAGCAACTTTGTGCTTCGATGTAATCAATGTTCATTTCAGGCACAGCGCCTGGACGAATAGCCGGGCGGAATGCTGATGTGTCGGTGAAACTGTAAAAAGTCGGGGAAAAGCCTGGCACTGAACCGGCGCGGTAAAAGCACCGATGCTTAGGGGAATAAAAAAACACCGAAACGCGGAGCGGATGCTCGTTGCGTTCGGTGTTCTGTGCGTGAATATTACCAGGCTTTTTTTGCATGACTTTAGTTGGCCCCCGCCGCGTCATGCTGCCCGTGTGTTTGTTATTCGGGTTTTACCTCTGCCGGTTTCGGCGTCACGGGCTGCGCTGGTTTTGCTGCCGGAGCCGGTTGGCTTTGGATGACCTTTGAGCCCCTGAAACGGGAAACAATGTCATCTGCTTTTTCTTTGGTTGGGAACTCTGCGGTTTTCCCGCTCTTGAAACGGACTGTGTAGGCCATTTTTTCTAAATTGGGTGGTTAATACTGTCAACAACCATTCTTTGCCCTTCGCGTATCAATGCCGCCGGATCAACGTCATCCTCTGTCAACCCGAAGCGCTGCATAAACCTATCTGCCGATTCGGCCCATGTATGCCCGCACTCTGTATGCGCGGTCACGAAGCCGAAAAAAACAAGGTACAGTTGGTGTCTACGCAACACCGGGCTTAACCCTGTCGCCTGCCATGCCTGCTTTTTTGCCATTCGCGCTACAAATGTACAATTTTTGTGCCTTTGTCAAAAAATCAATAAAACAAAATGAATTTAGGCACGAAAGTACCCAAGTCCGACGAATAATACAACGCAACCGAATTGCCCGAAAGCAACAGCGGCGCGCTATCAACCTGGATTGAATAAGCCCGTACAAGCGCAACGTCACCGGAGGACAACAACAATGCCGCTGAATCAACTGGCAGGACAATCCCGCGTAATAGCGCAACGTCAGACGCTGAAAGGCTTAGGCTTGCCGAATCAACCGGCAGCACAAGTGCGCGTGTAAATTCGACATTGCCCGCTGAAAGCGAAAGCGCCGCCGTATCGGCAGAAATTGCCGCGCCGATGGTGAACGACACGTTTGCCCCTGAAAGCAAAAGCGCCTTTGTGTCAACAGGCAAGGCACGCGACACCGAAAAGGAAACATCCTGCGCTGAAACATCCAGCGCCGCCGAATCAACCGGCAAAACAAACGCTCTGACAAAAGATGCGTTCGATGCCGACAACGTGAGCGCCGCTGAATCTGCCGGGAAAGCGAGTCCGCGCACAAATTCGACATTCGATGCGGACAGCGAAAGCGAAAGCGAATCCGCGGCAAGTGTCCGTGAAACGATCAATCCAACCGGCTGCGCCGAAATCGTAAGCGCTGCCGATTCAATCGAAGCCACAAGTCCCTTTTCCGTGCTTACGTCAGACGCCGAAAGCGTCAGCGCTGCCGGATCAACCTGGAAAACAAGCGCCCGGACAAATGCAACGTCTCCAGCCGACAACGCCAGCGCCGCCGAATCTAAAGAAATGGCAAAGCCTCTTGTAAACGTAACCTCCGAAGCGGACAGCGATAGCGCCGAAGCGTCAACAGACAGAACTACGCCGCGAGATAGTGCCACGTCTTGCGCTGCAAGTGCCAGCGCTGCTGTGTCGGCATGAATTGCGCGAGCAAGCGAAAAAGACACATCGGACGCGGACAGCACAAGCGATGCTGACTCGGCCAAAAAGGACAAGCCCGCCTGCAATGCCACACCTGCCGCCGATAGCGTCAATGTGCCAACCTCTGCACTTATCGTTCTTGAAACCGAAATACCTACGTCTGATGCCGATAGCGTCAGGTTTACAGTGTCGGCCTGAAAAACGATTGCCCTTGAAAAGGTTGTGTTTTGCGCGGAAAGCGCGAGGGCTGCGCTATCAACTGGCACGGATATACCCCGAACAAACGCAACATCTGCCGCAGACAACGAAAGGCTTGCCGTGTCCGCCTGCACAGCCCTTGCCGCCAAAGCCCCCGCATCCGAGGCCAAAAGAGAAAGCGGCCCGCTATCAACTCCAACTGAAATACCACGCGAAAGGCTTGCGTCAGACGCCGAAAGCGCAAGCGCAGCCGTATCAACAGGCGCGGAGTATGCTCTCGAAATAGCAACATCTGACGCGGAAAGTGTTAGCGCTGCCGTGTCGGCATCTACGGCAAGACTGCGCGTAAACGCGACATCCTGTGCAGAAAGCGTAAGCGGGGCTGAATCAACGCCTATCGAGTACCCGCGAGAAAATGCAACATCCGCCCCAGACAGCGTGAGCGACGAAGACGCAAGGACAACAGTAAGCGAAAACAGAACAGCCGAAGCCGATAGCGTCAGGCCGGACGTCGTGACAGGCAACGTATAACCACCGGCCCCTGCGTCAACAACGCCGTGCCACGGCGAACCGTCGGCAGATAGTTCGAGCGTGTCCGGGTCTATGCCTGACCCAACAACAACACGCGCCCACGGCGATCCGTTGGCGCTATGCTGCAAGGATAATATGTCATCCTTTGAGATCATTGCCCAAGTTGCTGCTCAAGTTCTGCCACCTGTTGTCGTAGCGCCTCCAGTTCGTCATCCATCGCTTGCACCTCTTTGAGGCGGGCAAGTACGCGGGCCGCTTCTGCGTCAACGTCGGACTGCTTTGCCGAAGCGTCAAGTTTTATCATAACAGCCTCGCCTTCGGCTACTTCCAGCCAAATGCGCTTTCTGCCACCAGCGGCATTTTCTGCGCGAATCTCCTTTGCCGTTTCAAAGTATTCCTTTCTCATTATTGTGTGCAGGTTACTGAACCGATGTAGGTGTTTGAATTGCCAGCGACGTACCAAGTTGAAAAGTATATTGGCACAATGCCTGCCTCTGTCGGCGTAAATGTGATCGAGAGTTGCTCCCAGTTCGTGTCATCTGCTTTGGTGTCCGATGTTTCAGTGATACCAGGCAGCGACCAAGTTGACCCCGGTACATATATTTTACACGCCACATTGGTCGCATGGTCTTTTTTTACCCATGCTGTAAATGTCACTGCGGTATCTGCCGACACAGCGAACTCTCCAATTTTGAAATTCACAGGGAATGTAGCGTGTCTTGTGCTGGATGAGATTACCGTGCGCCATGCGCCCGGATCGCTGCCATGCTTTGTGGTCGTTTGCCAGTTGATCGTAGCGCCGCTGTCAAATCCCCAATGATTCCCAAGGGTCTGATCGTGGTTTAGAGAGAACAACGGCCCTACAACAACCGAACTAAACAAGAACTCCGAAGCGTCTTGAAAAAGACAGTTTTTGAAACTTGCGTATTCAAAAAACAAGCCCGGCTTGCCAGAAACAAGAACCGATCCGGATATGTTGTTTTTGAAACGGCAGTTGGCAATTTCGCTGCCTGACGTAATGGCAATGCCGTATGAGCTGCCGCCAAAGAAGTCACAGTCTACAATACTAATTCCTCCAAATGAAGAATACTGTAAACTATTCAGAAATTTACAGCGCTCCATAGAGAGCATTGAATTTGATACAAACGCAAACGATGTGCATGCCGCAAATACGCAGTCTGCAATGCTTAAGCGCAAACTAAGCATCTGAAACGACGCAAATCGGGCATATACCGTAAACTCGTGTAAGTTCATTACGTTGGCCATTGAGAACCCAACGCCAGTCGCCGGTATGTTGCTTGCAAAATAGGTCATACCGTTGCGTGTATTGCTACCAGTGTCCCACCCGCCGGAGTAATTAACGTACCCGCCTGCCAACGTGCCAGACCGCTGCATTGTGTTTAAGGCTCCGGTTGTGTAGTACGAATAAGGCTTGGCATAGTACAGCGCGGCTGTGCCCGTTGTGCCTGTCCACGGTCTACCCAACCCTGCACTGATAGACCCGTCAATGACAACCGACGTTCCGTCAAAAGATTGCGGATTGTAGTAGCAGTCGTCCTGCCAGCCAATCAATGTTTCGTGCGTTACGCTGTTGCACGCAACGATGTTGTTGAATGAAAAAGCCGTGGTGCCTGGATCGCTGTTTGCGTAGATTGCAACGGACTGAACAGAGGACGACAGGGCGGCCCCGTAATCAAGAACAATTATGTGCCAATTTGATGACGCTTGTGTGGCAGGGATATTGATTTCATTTACAATCGTATCCCCGGTTGCGTCCGAACACAGGCAAAGTTTGTAGGTGCTTGCGGATATTGCCGATGCCGTTGTTGGCCGAAACCATAAACTTATTTTTGTGTATCCAGAAAAATCCTGCGTCCCACCTCCATAAACCGCCTTGTAACACACCTTACCAGTTGTAAATGGCGCTCCTGGGGTCATAATTGTTGCAGTTGCGCCGTACTTTCGGTTTGTATTTGTGGTGCCTGTGATGTTTGTTGATGCTGTCCACCCGGATTCAGCATGCTCGATTGTCTTTGTCAGCGCACTTGCAAGCGTTATCGTGGCGGAACTATCGGTGAATGTTGCATCAACAGAGGCGGATGTTACCGCTGTTTTAGCAACTCGTATAACGTCTCCGGCAGCCGTTCGTGCTGTGCTTGCGCCCGTTGTGATTGTTTGCCACGCATCCGACCACGACGAACCGCCACGCGGGGTTACTGTACCGGAAGCGTCGCCAGTGGCCTGCCAAACAGCTGTATCAAGGTCGAAATTATCCGCGTCAACTACGGTTATTTTCCAAGCGCTGTTCAGCCAAGAAGAAAAAAGGGTAAGGTCAACAATAGCCCCGGTGACAAGCCCGTGTCCGGTTTTGTTTATCCGGGTGACAGACCCGGACGGGTTGGACGCCGTACAGGAAGTCAACGCCGTCCGGGCCGTGTCCGATCCAGAAACCGGGTTAATGTAAAATATGCCGCTCGTGTATGCCATTACGTCAAGGTGATCGCGCCTGCGCTGTTGTCGAAGTTGATTGTCAACGACTCCCCGGCGGCGAGGGTGATGCTGCTGCCGTAGTCAATGAAGTAGATCAATTCGTCAGACGCCGCCGTGTCATTGTACAGGACAATGTATCGGAACGGCCCCGTTGATCCGCCGGTACTGGTAAGCACAAGGTCTGTCAAGTCGAGCTTGTAGGTTCCCGCCGTTTGCGCGCTCGAAATGGTGGTCACGTTCCGCGTTGAAAGGTTCGTGTAGGTTATCTCCGTGATATTTGCCAGCACGGTGTTGGACGTGAGCGGGGCGCTGTTTGTGAGCGCAATTTTGAGTTGATCGGAGCCAAGGTTGTGTACCTTTTCCGAAAGCGCCTCTTTGAAAGAGTTGAAAAAAGTGGGCGTTGCCATGTTTTTTTTAGATTGTGTCGAATGTGAAGGAAACGAATACCCCTATCGCTCCGCTCGATACGCTTGTGATGTCAAAATGTATTTGGTCGCCGGTTTGCACCGACCTGTTTGCGCTGTTGATGACTGCGGGCGTTGCCGCTGTGCTGCTGTCTGTCTCGTTTGCGTCAATGGTTATTTGGGTTGAAAGCATATTGGCCGACACACCTGCCCGGACGCGGCGTATCTGCACGCCTGTTGTGCCTGAATTTCCGGCTGTGTGGCAGCACGCGCCAACCTCAACCAGAGACATACCGTTCAGGTCGGACGGTATGCGCATGATCGCTACTGATGTACCAGTAACCATAAGCCCGGCACCGGGGTCGGTGAGCAGGACGCCGCCGATACGCTTGTCCGCTTCGCCTTTCGGCCCAGGCACGCCCTCAAAGACAAACGTCATTTCGTTGTCCCCGAAAATTATAGTGCGCTCACAATCTGAAAACTGCACGGTGTTCATGGCGGCGTTGTGTCTTTTTTGGCTATGATTATTCCGGCCTGTGGCGTCTTTACAATCCCGTCGGGCCGCGTGCGCTGGATGTCGTACTTGTACCGCTTGCCCGGCGTCATTGTAGCCGTTTGGGCTGCGCTAACCTGCCAGAACATTTTTCCGTCCGGGAATGTGAAGCCGGAGCCGTTTGTAAGTTCAAGGAAAAGCGCGCCCGTCTTTGCGTCTTCAATGCGCATTTTCCATGTAGAAAGCGATGCGTCAACAACAGTATTGCCGTCCTTTACGACGCACGCGCCTTTTGCGGAAAGCGTGTCCCCCATGTAGGCAGTGCGGTCTTCAATGTATTGGGCGTCCGGGTCAAGTCTTGTAACGCTCATTGCTTTTTCTTTTTGGTTGTTGTCTTTTTTGCCTTTGGCTTTTTCAGTTCCCCGGTAGCGCCGTTGCGGTACAGGATTGTGCCGCTTTCTCTGGCCTGCTCGACACCGGTGATCCAGTCGAAGCCCCCGGTTGGATACACTACCCAAAAGCCTTGCGGCTCTGCTGCCAAAGATTCAACCGGCGGCGCTTTCACCATGCGCGAACCAACGCCGGTACACGAAGCCCCGTAAAACACGGAATCTCGCAAGCAGATGACCCGTTGGTATCGGTAGTCCCAAGCCGCTTTCCGCTTTGCAAGTTCAAGCCCCTGCGCGGAAATGGCGGCGTACTCTGCCTGCATACTCAAGATGTAGGAAGACAGTTGCGCGGTATCAGTCATGTAGATCGGGTATTCCGTCTCGATTGCGCGTGGCTGCCCGCCCTGCGGCTGCTTGTAAATTTCGACAAGGAAAAACGAATCAATCCCGAACGTGTCAAGCCGGAATGTATGCGTTGCGCTATCCTGCCCGAAGGCGCAAAGCGGCAACATGATTGCAAAAAGTAGTTTTTTCATAACGATGTCAGTAGATAGCCCTGCCAGTTTGATCCGTCGGAAATGATGTACGCCCATTGGCGCGCCCCGACGGCTGAAAATGTGGTGCCGGTTGATGAAATTACGGAAGACGAAAGGGCGATGTTACCGCCGCTCCCGAAGTGGTGAATGATATACTCCCGCCCAGCAATGCCGGTAGCGCTTGGCAGCGTGAATGTCACGGTGCTGTTTAGCGTGTAAACTACCGTTCGGTCGGCCTCGGTCAGCGTTGTGCTTGTAGTTGTCTGCCGGAACGCTGTTGCGAAACTGCCCCCGCTTTGTACCGTGCTGTGTGTATTTGCCGCCGTCTGCCCGACGCTAAAGCGGGCGTTTGGTGACGTTGACGTGTAGATCAAATGCGCTCGGTCGCTTGTCTCGCCGCCTATGGCAAAGGATATTTTCGATGTACCGGAAACGCCGTTTCGGTTGATTACGCGCATCACGTCGTTTGTTCCGTTCCACATGATTTGCCCGGAGACAACATCTGAACCAGTGCCGAAGCCAACCGACACGTTGCCGCTCCCGCCGCTGTTTTCAAACAGACCAACCATGCCGGACGCTGTGGAGCCGGTAAGGCCCGAAGCCGTGACGGTGAAGTGTGCCGCCGTGGTGCCGCTGCGACCGACGGCGAACCGCCCGCCGTTTGGCTGCGTGAGAAGTGGCAAGTAAAAGTTTGGAACCGCACGCGACCTTGATTGCATCCAAAATCCGTTGTTATCCGTGGTGAATGCGCCAAGCGTCAGGCTGTTTGGCTGCTCTGATCCGCCGGTTGTGCTTGCGACATATTCGGCAATACCGTCCGCCGTCGGGCTGCTACCTGTCGTTGGGTTGCCCTCATAGCCTGATACGCCAAAAGTCTGCGTAGGCGAATACGAAAACCCGGTGTACTGGCTGTGCCCGTATTTGCCGCCGTAGGTGCGAAGGTCAAAGCCCGCCTGCCCGATGATGGTGGACGTGATGAGCGTGCCGCCAAGGCGAACGCTGGAGCCTACGGTATTCAGGCCGTTTTCAGCCCCGGTTATTCCGCCGGAAGGCGCTGCGGCAAGCGCCCAGTTGCTGCCGTTCCATTGCAGGATTTGCCCGGATGACGAACCCGATATTTTGCGCACGAAGCCGGTGCCGTCCATTGCCAGCATGGCCGCGCCAATGGTTCGCGCCGGGACGGTTGAAAGGTTGATCGAGTCGGAAAAAACGTATAACTCCCGGTCTGTTTGCAGGTTCAGCACGCCGCCTGTTTCTTTGATCCACCCTGAACAGTCGAAGTTGTAGATTTCGAGGGAGTCGGACGGGGACTTTCCGACAAGGTACTTTGTAAACGAATCGTCGGAGCAGTAGTCGGTTGCGACCTTTAGCGCCGTGTGCACCTGCCCTGCTGAGTTGTCAATTGCAAAATTCAGCGACTGCCATTGCCCTGGTATCGTTACCGTTGATCCACCCGGCGGCAAAACATCGTTTCCGCTTCCCGCCGTGCCGTCGCCATAGATGCCGTTGCCGTCTGATGCCGGGGCGGTTGCAGATATTGTTACCTCCCCGTTCAGGCCGGTCGCGTCCGTTGTCAGGGTAATATTGCTACCCTCTTTCAGTTTCAGCGAGCCGCCGGAGTTGGATAGCGTAGCCGTGTGGCTTGTCGCGTCGTTTGTGCTGTTCAGGGTTTGCAGTTCGTTCGTTGTGCTACCGTCCACTTCGGTAGCCGATATTGTCACAGTTCCGGCGCTGTGCGATATAGCCGCAATGCCGGACGCCTGCAAAGTAAACGACCCGCCGCCGCTGGAAAGGGTGTTTGTGTATGACGTTGTTCCGGCGTGCCCGTATGTCTGCAACTCGTTCGAGGTGGAACCGTCAACCTCTGTGCCCGTAACGGTGATTGTACTGCCTGATTCTGTGACCGTCACAATTCCGGCTCCGGCAACGGTTACTGCCGTTGACCCCGACGTGTTTGAAACGATTGTTGAACTATTTGCGCCGCCAGCCCCGACTGTAAGACTGCCCTCGTTTGTGACGCTTCCGTCAACCTCTGTCGAGGTGATAAGTAGAACATCGGTAGCCGGGTTGTAGTCTGTTGTTGTAATGCCTGCCCCCTGAAACTTTACCGTCTGGTTGCTTATCACCTCCGTATCTGCGTCGTCAGCGTCAATTATCCACGCCTCGTTCGTTGCCGACAGGTCGCCGGTGTTCGTTATTGTCGGGTTTCCAGACACGCCGTTACCGTCCGCTACCGAAATGCCGGTGCCTGCCGTAATTGTGCGCTGTGTCCACGTCTCCGAGCCTGTGCGGACGGCTATTCCGGTAGAGGCGAGCCCCTCAAGTGCGGCAAGGTCGTTTGCCGGTGCTACCGTGATCGTTCCGCCATTGCTTGCCGTGCTTTCTGATACACCTATGCCGGTGCTTCCCGAAACCGTTACCGGCGTTTGTCCAGTGGTGTTTGATGTGAGGGTTGATGTGTTTGCGCCGCCCGCGCCAACACCCAAAATGCCCTCGTTTGAGGCGCTCTGGTCGGCAGCGGTGAGCGTGAATGACGGGTATGACCCGCCAACGGTGATGCCGCCGCCGTTTGTGATCGTAACCGTCTGATCCGGGGCGGTGTTTGTTATAGTCATGTTGCCGGACGTTGCCGCAAGACTTATTCCAGTCCCGGCGGTGTGTGTCACGTCGTTACCCGTGCTGCTGTTCAGCGTAACCGGCGAAGACGTGCCGGTGTAGGAAAGATCGGTGCCGACGTTGACATACGGTGAAAGATCAACCGATTTAAACGGCTCTGCGTCAGACTCCAACGAAAGGCGCAAAACGTGAGAAACGATCTGGAAGGTATCAACCTTTTGATCGTCGGTATTGTCAAGGTAAGGTGAAAGGCTGACAGATGAAAAAGGAACGCCGTCGTTCAAAAGCGAAGCGCGTAGCGTGTTGCTTACTATCTCGAACGTGTCAAGGCGCTGTATCTCATTTGTGGCTGACAAGTCTCCGGTATTGCTAATGACATACGGGGTGCCGCTTGTGCCGTTGCCGCTTACGCCTATCCCTGTTCCGGCTGTAACAACCGTTTCCGAGCCGTCCGGCGTCGGCAGTGTAATCGTTTTGGCCGGTTGCCCGTCGCGCTGAATTGAAAGGCTTACAACTTGCCCGGAAATACTAAATGTGTCAATTTGCTGCCGGTCTTCGTCCTCAAAGTTTACCGTATTCCCGCCCGAAATTGACAGAGCAAACCGCTGACCGGCTGAAATTATACTTGAGTCAATAGAAAGCGTCTGCGCATCGGTATTGTCCAAATAAGGCGATAAATCAACGGACGAAAAAGGAACGCCGTCGTTGAGTAACGAGGCCCGCAAGGTGTTCGACACGATTGCAAACGTATCCAAGCGCTGGATTTCATTCGTGTTTGAAAGATCGCCCGTGTTTGTCACGGTCACGGTTGACGTGCCGGAAACAGAAATACCCGCGCCTGCTGCTATTGCCTGCACCGGGGCGATACTTGTGACCGGGATAGTCTTTGCCGGTTCGCCGTCGGACTCCAAGGATAGTTCAACGTTGCCGCCGCTTACCCGGAATGTGTCCACTTTCTGATCGTCCGTGTTGTCGAGGTAAGGCGAAAGGCTGACAGGTGAAAACGGCACTCCGTCGTTCAAAAGCGAAGCGCGTAGCGTATTGCCTACAATTTCAAACGTGTCAAGTCGCTGTATTTCATTTGTGGCTGACAAGTCTCCCGTGTTCGTAATTATATACGGGGTGCCGCTTGTGCCGTTTCCGCTTACACCTATGCCTGTTCCGGCTGTAACAACTGTTTCCGAACCGTCCGCCGTTGGCAGCGTAATCGTTTTTGCCGGTTGCCCGTCGCGCTGAACGGAAAGGCTTACAACCTGCCCGGAAATACTGAATGTGTCAATTTGCTGCCGGTCTTCGTCCTCGAAATGCACTGTATTGCCGCCCGAAATGGACAAAGCAAACCGCTGACCGGCTGAAATTGTGCTTGAATCAATGGAAAGCGTCTGCGCATCGGTATTGTCCAAATAAGGCGACAAATCAACTGACGAAAAAGGAACGCCGTCGTTTAGCAACGAGGCCCGCAATGTGTTCGACACGATTGCAAACGTGTCCAGGCGCTGGATTTCGTTCATGTTTGAAAGGTCGCCCGTATTTGTCACGGTCACAGTTGATGTGCCGGAAACTGAAATACCCGTACCGGCCGCTATTGCCTGCACCGGCGCAATACTTGTGACCGGGATGGTTTTTGCAGGTTCGCCGTCTGACTCCAAGGATAATTCAACGTTGCCGCCATTTACCCGGAACGTGTCCACTTTCTGATCGTCGGTGTTGTCCAGGTATGCGGCAAGGTTTACCGACTTGAACGGCTCGGCATCGCGCTGGAGCGAAAGCCGTAGCGTGTTCGACACGATCTCGAAGGTGTCCGCCTTTTGCAAGTCCGTGTCCGTATCGTTTGCAGGGGCCCAACTTGACCCGTTCCATTTCAATACCTGTCCGGATGCAGCGCCCTGCTGTGCAATGTCGAGCGGTTGCCCGGATGTGCCGTCGCCGCTTAAACGTGTCGTCACCTGCGCTACCTGACTGCCCCAATTGTCGCCGCCTGATGCGTTGCCGAATTGCTGCCACACCGAGCCGTCCCAGTAGTAAACGAGGTAGGTGTCTGCGTCCTGCCAGAGCGAGCGCCGGTACTTTGCCGCGCCGTTCGATCCGCTTGCCGCAATGTCGGTTGGTGGGTTAGACAGGTACATAAAATCACCGACCGGCGTCCATGCCTGTGCGGTGCTGTCGTATTTGTGCAGGATGTTGAAAGTGTCCCTGATCCAAAACGCGGTGGTGTTGTCAATTACCGCGCTGCCGGATGCCTGTTGCGGGAGTGGTGGGAGCGCCGATTTAGTCGTGCCTTTTGCGCGCCAACGGTCGTTTTTGTAGTCCCAATCGTAGCGGAGCGCGGTGAGGGTATCAACCCAAAGAACGGCGTTTGTATCGCGGGAGAGCCGGTAGGTAGGCTGGTGCGTCGGCTTGCCGGACTGATACCACACGATGCCGCGCCGGGTTGTCTGCCAACCGAGTTCAATGCGGTCTTGCCCCATCGCCGGGGCAAGTGCCGCAAGGATCAAAACAAAAATAAAACAACAGGTTCTTACATTCATGCGCTTGCCCTGTCGCGCATCCCTTTGCCTGTTATGTTTGAACGACAACGCCGCCTACTGGAGTTGCCCAAAATATTACCTCGTAAGCGGCCCCCGGAACGAGCCAAGCCGCGTTTATTGTCACAATAGACGTGCCGAAGTCGGTAGTGTATGCCTCGCACGGCAACTTTTTGCCGTTCTGCCAAACCTCCATCCATAGGCACGGGTCGGTCGGCAACACCCCGCTATTCGTGTCCGACAAATCCAATTCCGACGTAAAATTATCACCGTCCGCCGGAAAGTATTTGCGGTGCCTCAACCGCGTATCTGCCACCGCCATGTTTGCAACCAGGTACGACTTCGGGCCACTTGCAAAAGGCCATTGCGTGCGCCGCCTCATCGTGTACTGGTCGCAGTCGCGCCAAATTTCCGTCCAACTGCCGCCGCTTGCCTGCACCGCGTCATAACGAGCGCACTCAAACAAGCGCTCAACGCGCTGCCCGGAGACTATTTTATACGCGCTGACTGCCATTCATGTATTTTTTAACCAAATACGGGTTAAAGGTATCCCACCACCACGGATTTCCGTCCTTTTGGGAGTTTTCATCAAAAGAATCCAAAATGCGGCGAAACTCCTCCGGGGTTGGCTGCTCATCCCTTATCACACACACAGCCTCGTAGGTGTTCAATAAATTCTGGAGCGGGACATGGTTTATTGTATGCGTCCAGTAGCCTTCCTCTTTTGGAAGGAAGTCTGAAAGGCTTAATTTTGGCGAAGTCAATAAAGCGTGTCTAACCATATCGTTTTTTTATCCTTGCCACCTTGGCCGGGTCTATCTGTTCGGCCATTTCTTCGGTTATGTAGCGAATCCTGTGCCGACAATTCCAGCGCCCCCGGTCAATGCGGGGCGTGTACGGAACTCCTGAATCCTTACCGATCAAGTCAGGGTCTTTTGGCCATTCCGCATCCGCCTCCGCCACTGCAAATATACGATTTGCTTTTTTCTTGCAAAATTCCCGGCTGTCCAGGATCACATCGCCGACGTACAAAAACCACTGAAGGTTCAGCCCGCGCCGGAACTGCTCGTTTTTGGCTTCCTGCACCTGGTTGAATAGGTCGTAGGCGTATGTTCGGTAGAACGTGCGCAATCGCCCGGTTGCCTGTGGCGTCCCGGTCACATAGCCCCGTAGCGTGTCCGTGAACTCGCGTAGCGTTGCGCCGGATCGTATTGAGCGCAGCACTACCATTTTCACGTCGTTGCGCACCTGCGCTGCCGTTGATACCTCCCAGAGCACGGAGCCGCGCACAATATTGCCCGCGTCATCTATTCCTATCGCCGCCCTGATCGTTGCGTTGTCCCGCGACAAGGCTGCCAGCACTTCGGGGGCATCCATGCCGGTGTAAAGTTCGCCGGTCATTGCAAGCACGGCAAAAAGCCCCTGCGTGAACTCCGGTAACACGCTGCGCAACACCTCCCGGCTGAATACCTCAAACACGGCATCTATTCTGGCAAGTAGCGCAAGGTTGTACGGGCTGTTTTCAATTTTGCCGTCCCGGAATACAAGCCGCCCGGAAAGATCGGCGATAAGCAGGCTAAACAGGTCTTTCTCCGCCTTTGCCACGGCCCGGTCAACGAGCATTTGCCGCCGCTCGATGGCGTCGGTAATGCTGTCGGCCTTTTTTGACAGCCTGGCAATGATTTTGGCGGCGGTATCAGGCATTGGGCTGCGGCTGTGGCTCTAAATCTGTAAAGTTGAATGAAATGGCTGGCGTTTGCGCGTCAATGTCCTGCATAATCTTTTCGGCTTCCTCTTTTACGAGTGCCATTTGCCGGGCAATGGGCAGGGAGAAAAACGCCGGGTTGGCAATTTCGAGCGCAAGAAGGATGTCTTTTCGGTTGGCGTAGTACACCTTTTTCCAGCGCGGGACAAGGTTGGAGACAAGCGCCTCCTGTATTGCCGCCTCGGTCATGCCAGCGAACGGATCAAGGCGCATTTCTGCCCGCACCTCGGCTGCCATTTCCGGGTCATCCACCAGCATACGATCAACAATGCGGGCGTTGATTACGTCCGTAACGACCGTGCCGGCCCCGGCCTCCCGTGCGCTTTTCAGTTCGGCAAACAGTTGTTCCGATGTTTCAAACCGGAAGTCCTGCGGGAATATGAGCGCGGCGGTCATATCGCCCTCAAATCCTGTGAACGCCTTGCAGCACTCGCAAACGAACGTCCATGCCGCGCCGATGTGCTTTGCCCACGGGTGCAGGGTGTCGTAAATGCTTTGTAATTCGATACCGTGGTATGTGGCCGTTTGCGCTACCTCCTGCTTGGTGAACATCTGCGAATTGAAAACCGCCTCTTTAGCCTGATTGACAAACTCCCGGATCATATCCGCCTGCATTTTCACAGCGTCCGAAGGCGGGTAGATGTACGTCATCACTTTGGTAACGTCCAGCATATCCTCCGGGCTGGAAGGCATTGCAAGCACAAGTTCCTCGGCTGCCGATGTCGGGCGCGGCTTGTATCCCGTGCCGTGGCAGGTCGTGCATTTTGTGCCGTCAACAAGGCTGCCCTGTACACACCCCGGCTGCTCACACTTTTCCTCGTACCGCACCGAAACCGGGAAAGCAAGCAGCGCGGCGGTTAGGTCAAACTCGCTGTTTGTCTTGACCAACTTTTTGCAAAACGGCATTGCCGCATCAAATATGCTCACCCGCGTTTTGCTGTCATCCTCCGGGTTTTTGGCGTACCCTGCCCGGAAGGCCGGACATTTGGCGTACCCGTGCGGGATCGGGATTTCAAAGCGGTACACGTTCCCTGTGGATGTGCGCACCACTTCGCCGTCCTGTGGCTCTTCGGTGATCGCTACGATCTTGCGCGGCTGCACGGGTAGCGCCTTTGCTTGTTCGTCGGTCAGTTGTTGCAGCACGACCGTCTGAAACGGCTGGTAAAGCGTGAGGCGTTCAACGTTTTGCGCGTGTCCTTTCGAGTCGGAAACGCTCTGCCCCTGCCTTGACACCAGGTACTGCATTGTTCCAAACTTGTCGAACATGAACCGCACGGCCATGTCTGCCGTAACTTCAAAGGGGTATGGCCGCGCCCGCGTCCGCCCGTCTGTGCTGTCAAACTCCACGACCAAAAAGCAGTTCGGGTCGAATATAGACCAATACAGCATTTGCTCGAACACGTAGCGGTCGAGTCCCCCCGTGTAGAACCCGGCGAGCACTTCGCTTTCAAACTTCTTTGCCATGCGCCCGTCTGCGTCACGGTCAAAGGCCAAAACCTTTGTCCAGTTGGAGCGCGGGACTTTCTGAAACGGGCGCATGAGCGACGCGCCAACGGCCTTGTTGATGTGAGCGGTTATCTTAACCCGCTGCTGGAACAGTTCAGCGCTTTCCCGGCGGGCAAACTGCTGGAGGTATTTGTCGAGGTCAACCCCGGCAAAGTATGCCTTGCAGTCTTTCGCGTACTGCACGGCGGCGTCATAGCGCGAGTGGTAGGAGTTTTTGCCGCGCTCGGCGGTATCAAAAAGCAGTTGCGCGGATTCTTGTAGTGTCATTGCAGGATTCTTTCAAAGGCTCGGAATTGCGATTCGCAAGCCTTCGTGACGAAATATTCGAGGGCGTCGGACGTATGGCCGTACCGCTCGAAACTTACCCCGTTTTCCGTCGCACGCTCTTTGACCTTCCCGCCATTTGCGTCCTGCTTGACGTATAGCAGGTCGTTTATCAGATTTCCGCAAGACTTGTCAATGATAAGCCGAACACCTGGAACCCGATTTTCAAAGATGCCGCACAAAAATAGTACCCTTTTGCGAATTTCCGGGTTTGATCTTTGCACGCGGTTTGAGCGCCCGGAAACCTTTGCCCGAAGGGTAGCGGCTGCAATGTCGTAGTCTGACACAGCAGCCCGCGTGTCTCGCTTGTTCCCCGATGCGTCGCCGTAGTAAAACACCTCGTTCACCCGGTCGCTGTATTCCAGCAAAAAGCCCTCGCAAACAGCCTTGGTGCTGTTGCGCGGGTGTCGGTAGCAGTATTCCCGGAAGATGCGTATTTCGAGCGCCCCGGCATCGTCGTACACGCATTGCGCGGCAAGTAACGTCATGTAAGGCACCACATTTTGGTCGAACGAAAGATGTACCACGGGAACATCGGGCAGGAACGGCACATGACCCGTGTGCAAGTCCGGGTCAAACGTGTAGAACGCTTCGCCCCCGTCACGCGCAACCGCATCCCAATCGCCTTCCAATAGTCGGCGGCGGTCGTAGTGCGACAGGTTTGCAAGGGTCTTGCCGTACACGCGCTGAAACTCCGGGTCGGGGTTGTCCGAAAGTAGGGCCGACACAAACGCCCGATGCGCGGGCAGTTGCACGTGGTTGCCGTCTTCGTCTTTGATGAAGCGGAACTTTACCCAATTATGCGCCGGGTTTCCGGCAAGCAGTATTTTAGGTTCCCGGATCGGCAGGGCGTCCAGTCGGTAACGTATGCGGCTGGTCAGGATTTGCACGGCCTTTTCCGTGACCTCGGTGGCTTCATCAATAAATGCGTCTGTGATTTCCAGCGAACCAAGCGAGGTAAAATCCGGGTCGGACGGGTACTGGTGCAGGTCAAGCAGGACAATTTCGGAGCCGTTGGAAAACTGGATTGCGCCGGCCTGTTCATTGTAGCGAATCGTCACGTCGTGGGTGCTGTTTGCCCAATACGCCGCCCAACAGTCCATGAACGTCTTTAGGGTGGTGCGGCGCAACTTCTTCAACTCATCCCGCCCGATTGCGCCCCGCGTTCCGGGGTAGTCAAGGCGGCGGCGGATTTGCCACATACAGCCGAGCCATGTTTTACCGCCACCGGCAGCACCTCCGTACAGTACTTCGGTCACGTCCGGGCTGTATTCAAGAAGGCGGTAAGCCCTTGACTGCTTTTTTGAATATCGAGGCCGTATTTCGTTAATCGCTCCCATCGTCGGGCGTCAGTTCGATTACAACCGTTTTTTTAACCTGGATTTCCGCGCCGTCCCTGCCGGAGTGCTCAACCGCTTGCCGTGGCTTCCCGTGCGACCTGTCAAGCATTTCTTTAAGCACCTCAAGCGCCCTGCGGCCAAGCAGTTCTTTGGCGGCGAGACGGACGGCCATAGGCATATCGTTTGCCTCGTCGTCCGCCCGCCCGGCAATTTCTTTGACCTCTGAAAGCGGCAGGGCCAAAAGGTACTCGAACGCCTCGGCTATTGCGTGCGACGTTGCCCGCTCAATTCCGCGCTCGCGCCACTCCTTTGAAAGTTGCGTAAAAACCTTTACGGGCCTACCGTTCGGATTGCCTGTTTCGCCGATTTTGAATTTCTTGGCATTATTTCCGCTTTCTCCTTTCTTAAAAGGCATTACTGCTGTTTTATTGCTGTTTTACTCAACCATTGCAACCAAATTTGGTGCCCGATTTGAGCGGCCATAACCGGCGGGACGGACATGCCGATTAAGTATTTTGGTTTAATATTTTTAAAGTTGTAATCAAGTGGGTAAGTGCCACACTTTTGGCATTCCAAATTAGAAAGCCGCCTTTTTTCTTCAAAAACAAATTGCTTTTCTTGCCCTGTAATCGTCCCGCACACTTCATTAAAATAAACAAGTTTTTGGTTAAAAAAGGCATTGCCGCCTCTGTGCCTGTTGTCGGCACTTCTTAAATCTTTATCGCCTTTTTGAATATAGCCAAGGCGAATCTTTTCGCTTTCTGTAAAATTAAAACACTCTTTATCTTTTGCGTTACTTGTATAAACCTCTCCAAACAAAATGGCTTTTTCGGCAAACATCAATTTCAACAACGGCAAATTAAAGTCATTCCGCAAACCTATAAAAAACACCCTTTCCCGCTTTTGCGGAACCCCCATGCTGGCAGCATTCAGTAAAAACACCTGTACGCGATACCCGGCAGCCTCAAACGCTGTTTTCAAATTTTTTGCGTAAACCTTTGCATTGCCAGTAATCAGTCCTTTGACATTTTCCAGTAGCGCCACCTTGGGCTTTAGTTTGGCGATGGTTTTGACATACTCAAAAACAAGGTCGTCAAGTCGCTGGTATTCCTGCCCTTCTCGAAACTGCTTTTTCTTGCCCCAGTCCTTTTCCCGATTCCCGGCCATGCTGAACGATGAACATGGCGGCGAGCCGTCTAACAAATCAAGGTCGTATAGTTCTGCGGGCAAGTCTTCGCGTTTGTTGAACTCTCTAATGTCTTGAACAAACAGGTGTTTCGGGTTGTGGTTTGTTCGGTAAACTTCTGCCACCTTCGGGTCAATCTCTACGCCGCCAAGGTGCTCATACCCGGCTAACTTGTAACCCATGGTTGAACCACCGCCACAAATGAAAGTTCCAAACACTTTGCATCCGTGCTTTTCAATTCCTTTTGCCGGATACCCGTCGGCAATGTTCCATTTATACGGGAATTTGTGTCCTTGCATTTTCGATCAATGTTAGCAAAGCCTGTTCCGGCGTTTCTGCAATTTCTTCCAATACCGCCCGCACTTCAAAATACTGCTCTTGCGAAAACTTAAAGGTTAGTGTCATCTCATCACCCATTGCGTCGGTGTCAATCTCTTTGTTTTTCCCGGAAAGGTCTTCAAGGTTAGGCACTTCCACCCCCCAATCAGCCAACTCATCAACGTCCCATCCGTTTGCGAGCGCGTCCCAGTCGTGTTCGCCAAACTCAACGTTGTCGGCAATGATGAAACGTCGGATTTCATCGTCTGTCATTGCCGAGCCGTCGAGTATCCATTTTCCCGGAACGGCCTTCTTTTCGCGCAACACCCCCCAAAGCGTGTAGGCGGTTTCGTTTTCACCGCACGCCTGCCTCAGGTCACTTTCCGGCATTTTGAGCAGGTCAAGGATTGCCCGCCAACGCTGGTTTCCGCCGAGGATCATCTTTTGTCCGTCAACAACAATACCGCGAACGTCGAGCATGGCCGGGAACTGCGCAACCGATTGCACCAACTTGCGATACTTTTCGTCGCGAATGATGCGCGGGTTTGCCGGGTTGAGTTTGATGCTGGATGTTTTGACGAAATCTGCCATTAAACTGTTTTTTTGCGCTTCTACGACTTATTTTCAATCAGGTATGTGCCATCAGATTGAAGCGTGAAATTACACTGCGTTAATTCGCTAAGATTTTTTAGCCCACGATCAAATAATCCGGGGCCAAATAAATCAAGAGGATGTGTTGCTAATTGTGCCAGATTAGCCTGGACAAGTTCTCGCAACGCGCTGCCAGTAACAAGGCATGGCTTAGGTGCCAAAATAATATCTTTTATTGTCATAGTTGTTTTTCAAAGTAAAAGTAAAACATCGCCCGCACTACCCCGCTCAGCGGCTCATGTCCGCCCATTCTTCAATGATTCAGGCAAGTATTGCTTCGTTTGGCCACTTTTCAAAATCAAGAAAATCAAGAAAGCAGTCAGTTGTAGGCAGGGGAGCGCATTGCCCTTGCGGGTTTTGCAGCCTTGCGTACTCAACGAGCATTTCTACGGTAGTTCGCGTTACGGTTTGCTGGACTGGAGCCGGGTTCATTTTGCCTGGCCACGCCAAAATAACATCTTCTGCTATCATGTTCATGCCGCGAAAAGCGCCATTAGCGCGTTAAAATGTGTTCTGTATCTGTCCGGTTGTCCTCCCCTGGCTGGACGGCTTGCGAAAGTTGTCCCGCTTTCTTTTTGCACGAGGTTGTAAACCGTTGACTCTCCGCAAAGTTCGGCAATAATTTGATTCACGCAAGGGGTTCTAACTTTTTCGCCCTCGTGGATCGTGAACCCTTCCGGGAAAACGGCCCTCAAAATGCGGTTTTTATACGCCGGGCTGGATGCTGCAAAAACCGTGTCAATCCCTCGCAAGAGTTCGAGAACGCGAAGCAAAACAACGTCCTGCTCCGCCCGCTCTGATTCGGCGGCGATTGATTCGGTTTGAAAGCGTAGTGCGTCACGCTCGAACGATTCGCGCAATTCCCGGTACTCCTTCGCGCTGATATTTCCGTCTGCGTAGTCGGCTTTGATGGTTTCGAGCCGGGACATTGTGCGCTCCAGCCCCCGCCGTGCGGCCTCTGCACGCTTTGCGGTTTCGGCGTTTCGCTCCGAAAGTTGCCGCTTTCGCGCCGGCCTTGCAGGTAGGCCTCCTTGAGCAGGTCGCGGGCTTGGTCTTGAGTAAGTATGACTAATTCCATGATGCAGGGATTTTTCTGTAAGCCAATATAGGGGTTGGTTTGCCGCCGCCCATGTCTTTGTACATGAGCGCTTTTGCCTCAACAGGCTCGCCCTCCACTTTTTCGCTGTGGTCGGCCTGCATTGCGGCGCGAAACTCCGGTTCAAGGTGCCACGGGATGAGTTTTGCGGCGCGTGCATTGTTGCCGTGTCCGATGTGTCCACGGATTGCTGCGCGGTCTTCGGGCGGGATTTCTGCGGAGTGTTCGGTGAGGAATTGTTCAAGGTGTTTCATGTTGCGCTGTGGAAAAGTGTTGATTGAATTAAAATGTGGCTGCGATCAAGCATAACTATGCCTTGATGATCCAACCGTGAACAGGGTGGAGTGAACATCCTGCTGTCTCTGGAATTTTCTCGTAAAACCATGACACAAAAAATTCCCCGTCAGGATTTGGTTTGTCTGCCCACAAAAACCAGTCAAACTTGTCGCATGATGATTTGTATTTAACCCGTTCACCATCGCGAGTGTAGTAGATGCCTCCCTTTTTGTATGGCTTTTTTGCGGTCTGGTATGACTGCCGATTGGTAATAAAATCGTTATCCATTATTTTGCAAAATAGTTGCCGCCCATCCGCGCAAAGCGCATCGCCATGTCGGCAAGCATAAACGCATCGCGGGCGTCTTGTGAAAGTTTCTGTTTCGGTAGTGTAATTCCGGCGTGCTGCGCAATGGCAGCAAATTGCCGGGCGTCTGTGATCTTGCGCCCCTTTTGGCGCGGGCTGACTTCGTACACGGTGTTTCCGTATCGCTTTTTTGCCGACTCAAATGCAAGTTGGCTGACCGCTTGGTTTGCACCGGCATTGCGGGAAACCCGTGCAACCTCTGGCTTGCCGCCGCTCATGTCGAACGTCTTGTTTTGCAGGTTGCTATTTTCCACGCAGACGTAAGCCTGTGCCGGCGCGTCCGGGCCGCGTAACCAGTCGTGCCAGTGCAGGAGGCTTTCAAACACCTTCACGCTGGCTGTTCGGTCGGTCATGTCAATGATGACGGCAACAAATCCGTCCTCGCGGAAAGCCGGGTCAACGCCGATGAAAACGGGTTTGCTCATTTGCTTTGGATTTCCCAACCTTGAACCTGGTACTTTGCCCGATACCCAAAAAAACATCCAAGGCACAGGCGGATCGGCTCCCGACGTGGGTCAATGTGTGAAAGTTGAAAGTTTGGCGCAAACGGCCCACCGCGATGGTGTACGGGCGTTTTGCATTCTGCGCACAGTTCTATTTTGGACGGGATCGCGCTCATGGTTGGGCTTTTTTGATTGCTTCTTCGATCATCAAAAGCCTATTATTGGTCTTACAGTAGCAGATTCCAACAGAATGATCGCACGACTCCCCGGCAAGAAGTTCGATTATTTCGGCCTTTGCCTGTACCAACGCCTCCAGCATTTCCGGCGCGGCGGCACTGACCATCGCATTTGCATAGGCTTCGTTATGAAATTGGCCATTGGTGCGATCGTAAAATTCTGAAATTGGCAGGCCGAATTTTTCATCAATTACAACGGCGCGATTACCTACTTGCACCGCTTCCCAGGGCCCAGGCGTGTGTTTTGTTGTGTTGCTCATGGTTGTGTGTATTCAGAAATTTTTGAAAAAACAAGCATTTTGGCGTAGGCGTCCTGCGCTTCACTTTTCAGGGCTTCCGGGAAAACCTCCCGGTTCTTTTCGATTTCGGATTTTGCGGCCTTGTACCGCTTCCGGTCTTCGTCCAGCGTTGCCGGGTTGAGTATCCATGACCCGACGCTATTGACCGCCCACGCCTTTGCCGTCACCCACATTTTGCCCTTTTCATCGTTGCAAAAACCGGCAAGGTCATCTCGCACCACTTTTTCGGCAAACCAGCCCGGAATTGTATTCCAAGTCGGGTATTTCTCATTGCGCTGAGTGAGTGCCTGGAACTGTTCAGCGATTGTGCCGAACTGCTCTTTCAGCCTTTCGGCCCTCTGCTCGTTTTCGATCTGCTGCTGCTCGGCATTGATTCGCGCCCGGACTTCCCGGTAGGCTTGCGTCCGGTGATCGTCGTATGCGGACAGCACTTTGCCAAGGATATTGACCGAAAACATCCCGTAGTATGCGTTCAGGCTTGCGTCTATCTGCCCGGCGGCGGCAAGTCGGAACGCTTCGCGGATTTCGCTGGCGTTCAGGTGCCCGAATTTCGAGGCGATAAACCGCGTACTTTCTTCGATCACTTCGCGCTCGGTGTTAGGCGCTGCGCAATACGTCGCCGCGCAAAACTTTACCTCGGTGTGAAGCAGGACAACCGGCTCCATTCCGCCCATTTTCATCATTGCGCCGATCGTACGCCCGGCGATTGATTCGGCACACGACTGCTCAAGCCGGCTTCGCTCCTGTTCAGTGGGGTAGGCCAAGTTCTGTTTCACGCTGCCAGCGTTTGGCGAAGTCAAGAGCGTCGCTAATTGTGTCGGGTGAGTTGAATTTGAGTCCATTTTTTTTGTTTTTTTCGTCGCGTTCATGTTCAAGGCGCGCCCATGAAAAAAAATGTGATCTAAAGTCCTTGCGGTTTGTGTGTTTTGCGCCTTCACTTTTGATTTTTAGGAGAAACCGGCTTGCGTATGTCGGGAACTCTGAAATCGGGGCGTTGATCTGTCGGAAAAATCGCTCTACACAAAGTTCATCTGCCAGCATTTCGGCGATTTCGTGATCGGGGTTTGGCGGCCTCCATGTCGGCCCTGCCGTTTCGTTTTTTTGCGCGTGCGACTCCCCCTTCAACTTGTTAATTTGTTCAGTATAGTTAACTGGTTCAGTATAGTTAATTAGATAGGTTTCCCGGTTTTCCGGTTCCCGGTTTTCCGGTTCCCGGTTTTCCGGTTCCCGGTTTTCCGGTTCCCGGTTTTCCGGTTCCCGGTTTTCCGGTTCCCGGTTTTCGGGAAGCGGCTGGAGGTCTTTTGCTGGAACAAATACACCGATTAGGTTAGTGTCAACGACAAACTCCCTGCGACCGAAGCGAGAAACCTTGCTGTCAACTGACTGCTCGACCCGTATAAGTCCATGCTCCTTTAGTGTGTTGATAGCGTCGTACACCGAGTTTTTGCCCATGCCGGTCATCTGCATTATTGTGTGATGCGAAGGGAAGCACCTGTTTGTTTTCCGGTTCAGGTGTACGGAAATCGCGAGAAGTACGGAAAGCGCATTCGGCCCGATCTTCGGGCTTACCTCTCGAATAAGGCGGTCATCAATGTTAAGCACTTCGCAGCGATTTTGATTTCAGGCAAACAAAAAGCGGCCTGCCTAATACCGCTGCTAACACCCTCACAAGGGAATACCTTTCTAAAAGGCTCGGTACTGGCAAGCCGCCGTATCATCAAAATACACTGCGCTTGTCGCAATAAAAAAAGCCCTCTTGTAAGGGCTTGCGCCCTTGTGAATTGTGTTAGCGTCACAAATATACACCTTTATCAAAATTCAAGGCGTGAATAATCAAATTTTTTACGATACAAGATCAGTAAGAGACTTGAGCATCGCGCCCTTAAACTTCACCTGGTTGTGTATATCGGCGTAATGGAATCCAATGAGCAGATACTCGGCTGCCGACGTTGGTTTTAATTTATTCACAGCCTTTTCAAGGTCTTTGCACAAACTCTTCCCTGTGCCCAGGTAAATTTCTCTTACTGTTTCAAAAATTTCACGTCCGCGATCTTCGCTTGCGCCAATTTTTTCAGCATTATTTTCTTTGCTGTGGTCGAAAATGATTTTGTCCATTGTTTCAAATTTTGATTGTTAGATGTTTTCCACCTCCACCCGCTCGCCAACCGTCCAGTTTCCGCCAGGCCCTGTCAGCGGTCGTGTCACGTCGGCCCGGTTGGCGCATCGGCGGCAAAGGCACAGCGTTTCGCGGCGGCTGAACTTGTGTTTCAGCACGACGTGCTCTATGGTTGTGATTCCGTCGGACTTTACGATGTTCCGGCAGTGCTTCGCGGCACAGCGGATGTTTATGGCTTGCTGGTATTGTGGTTTCATTTTCTTTGCTTGAGGTATTCAGAAATAATGCCGGCGATACACCCGGCGCAAACTATCATTGTCATACGCGATCAATGGTTTGATTGATGAATTGAAGCATCTTTGCCACATTGGCCTCGTGGCGTTTGGCTTCGGTCAATGCGGCTTGTTTATTCGGGTCTTGGTACGGGATGCCGAAGTAGCGCGTTTGTGCCATGCGCATCTCGGACACGGCGGTAGCGAAGTTGCGAACCACGGTCTTGAGTGCGGCGGATCCGCTCGGCGGTAGGCCTGAAAATGCCAGTTGTTCGGTTAGTGCCTGTTCGTCGAAGTAACAGGCGTTGCCGTCTTGGTCGGTCAATTTTACAGTGCCCATGATGCAGTGTTTTGTGTGGTGATAGGTTGAAGTATCCAAGCCTCGTTTTTGCGGGATGACACACGCGAATGGCGAACCTGCGCAAGAACAAGGCGGTATGCCACGCCGTCAATGTGTATTTCTGGCTGCTTTTTAAGGGTGTTTAATCGGGCTGAAACCGTGCTGTTTTGCATCCCGGTTGCTGCTGAAATTTCGGATATGGACAGGCCAGCCGCCGTGGCGTGCTTGAGGATGTGCCGCGCAATGCGGGCGGTTTGTGTTTCGATGTGCTGGTGGGCGGCGTATGCGTCCCGGATTGTTTGTGTGACCATGATGCTATTTTATTGCGCGTTCAACGATGTCTTTCATTGCGTCTTTGTTCGAGGCATAGAAATCCGGCACATACCCCGAACAGGCGTTATAGATCAACGCCCCGGCAGCGCATGTGCCGTACTTTTCTTCAAGTTCGCGCCCTTGTGGGTGAAGCACCACAGCCCATCCGGCACGGCAGTGCGTTGTGTCGCAGGTGTGCCAAGACCCCATTTCAAGGGAGTTTGGCGCAGAACAGGCCGCGAAAACCGCTTCGTCAATGGCAAATTTTTGTACTTCTGGCAACCCAATAGCCCCGCTCAAGTCGGCCCCGCTCAATTTGGCCCCGCGCAAGTTGGCCCCGCGCAAGTAGGCCCCGCGCAAGTCAGCCTCGCTCAAGTTGGCCCCGCGCAAGTCAGCCCCGCGCAAGTCAGCCTCGCTCAAGTTGGCCCCGCACAAGTCAGCCCTGCGCAAGTTGGCCCCGCTCAAGTCAGCCCCGCTCAAGTCGGCCCCGCTCAAGTTGGCCCCGCTCAAGTTGGCCCCGCTCAAGTCGGCCTCGCTCAAGTCAGCCTCGCTCAAGTCAGCCCCGCTCAAGTAGGCCTCGCTCAAGTCAGCCTCGCTCAAGTCAGCCCCGCACAAGTCAGCCTCGCTCAAGTCAGCCCCGCACAAGTCAGCCCCGCTCAAGTCAGCCTCGCTCAAGTCAGCCCCGCTCAAGTTGGCCTCGCTCAAGTCAGCCCCGCACAAGTCAGCCTCGCTCAAGTTGGCCCCGCTCAAGTCAGCCCCGCTCAAGTC
>WBZU01000239.1_pt1 | contig 50778 bp, 46 predicted proteins | sample 5204311 | NCBI WGS metagenome assembly WBZU01 (sample SAMN12344359, study PRJNA552823) | activated sludge metagenome | biome: Activated sludge suspended growth; feature: Nitrification reactor; material: Wastewater; isolation source: activated sludge from nitrification reactor of wastewater...
CTCGTGTGGGTCGGGCTTCAGCCCGGCGCTTTCCCTTCGCATCGCGCGAACCCCGTCGGACTGAAGTCCGACCCACAGGGCAGCGCGCGAAGTTGTGGGTCGGGCTTCAGCCCGACAACTCGGAGTCTCGTGTGGGTCGGGCTTCAGCCCGACGCTTTCCCTTCGCATCGCGCGAACCCCGTCGGACTGAAGTCCGACCCACGGTCGGGCCGCGGCGCGTTCCGGGGCCGCGCTAGAGAATCTCCGCCGCCCGGTCCGCGAGCCGCGAGCGCTCGCCGCGCGTCAGCGTGACGTGGCCGGAGTGCGGCCAGCCCTTGAAGCGGTCGACGACGTAGGTGAGGCCCGAGCTGCCCTCGGTCAGGTAGGGGGTGTCGATCTGCGCGATGTTGCCGAGGCAGACGACCTTCGTGCCGGGCCCCGCGCGCGTGATCAGCGTCTTCATCTGCTTGGGCGTCAGGTTCTGCGCCTCGTCGATGATCAGGAACTTGTTGATGAAGGTCCGGCCGCGCATGAAGTTGAGGCTCTTGACCTTGATGCGCGAGCGGATGAGGTCGCGCGTCGCGGCGCGCCCCCATTCGCCCGCCTCGTCGTCGGTCTTGTTGAGCACGTCGAGGTTGTCCTCGAGCGCGCCCATCCACGGGTTCATCTTCTCCTCCTCGGTGCCGGGCAGGAAGCCGATGTCCTCGCCGACCGGCACCGTGACGCGCGTCATGATGATCTCGGTGTAGACCTTGAACTCGAGCGTCAGCATGAGCCCCGCGGCGAGCGTGAGCAGCGTCTTGCCGGTCCCCGCCTGCCCGACCAGCGTCACGAAGTCGACGTCGGGGTTCATGAGCAGGTTGAGCGCGAAGTTCTGCTCGCGGTTGCGCGCGGTGATGCCCCAGACATTGTTCTTCTGGTGCGAGTAGTCCTTGAGCGTCGACAGGAGCGCGGTGCGGCCCTGCACCTCCTTGACGATCGCGTGGAACGGCGCCTCGCCGGACGGTTCGAGGTAGACGAACTCGTTGGCGAGGATCGTCGGCACGAGCGGGCCGGTGATCCGGTAGAGCGTGTGGCCGCCCTGCTGCCAGGACTCCATCCCCTTGCCGTGGCGCTCCCAGAAGTCGGCGGGCAGCTCCTCCATGCCCGAGTAGAGGAGCTCGGTGTCCTCGAGCACCTTGTCGTTGAAGTAGTCCTCGGCCGCGAGCCCGAGCGCCCGCGCCTTGATCCGCATGTTGATGTCCTTCGACACCAGCACGACGTCGCGCCGCGGGTGCAGCCTCGCGAGGTGCATGACGACCGCGAGGATCTGGTTGTCCGCCTTGCCGTTCGCGAGCGAGGGCGGCAGCGCCGTCGTGATCGTCTCGGTCTGCAGGTAGAGCCGGCCGGTCGCGGCGCCGCTGCTCTTCTGCTCGAGCGGGATGCCGCCCGAGATGCCGTCGCCGCCGTGCTCGGTGTGCGCGGTGACGAGCTCGTCCAAGAAGCGGGACGCCTGCCGGGCGTTCCGCGCGACCTCGGTGACGCCCTTCTTGTGGTTGTCGAGCTCCTCGAGCGTCAGGATCGGCAGGTAGATGTCGTGCTCCTCGAACCGGAACAGGCTCGTGGGGTCGTGCATCAGCACGTTCGTGTCGAGCACGAACAGGCGGGTGGACGTCGGGGCGGTGCGGGGGCCGGACTTCGAGGCGCCGGCGGCCTTGCGGGAGGCGAGGGAGATGAGCTGGGACGGGGCGGGGCGCAGCTTGCGTTCGACCATGGGTCTCCTGTCGGGCGCCTGTCGGGGCGAGGACGCTGCCGGCGCCACCTCGACCGCATCGTACGCCCCGCATCGGCGAAAATACAAGAGATGGTGGCGGCAACTCCCGGAAAGGCCACCGCTTGTGGCGCCGGTGGCCTCCGGCACCGCGGGCGCTGTCCGCGGAAGGCGCCGCAGGATGCGGCGACCGGATGTCCGCGGGCACGTCCCTTGCAAGCCTGCGGGCGAGCCCCTCCCTGTCTCCTCCGAACCATGCTCCCGCCAGCTCCCCACCGCCTCGCGGCCGCCTTGCGGCCGGCAGCCTTCGCCCTCGCCCTCGCCGCCGCGTGCGCGGGCCCCTCGCTCGCCCAGGACGCACGGATCGTGGTCGGCCAGTCGATCGCGCTCTCCGGCGGCGTCGGCGAGCACGGCCAGCTCGCCGCGGCGGGCGCGAAGCTCTATCTCGACGGCGTCAATGCGGCCGGCGGCATCGGCGGGCGCAGGATCGTCGTGGTGACGCGCGACGACGGCGGCGACGCGACGCGCGCCTCCTCGAACGTGCGCGAGCTGATCGAGCGGGAGGGCGTCGTCGCGATGCTGGGCGGCGTCGAAGGCGGGCCCTGCGTCGCGACGCTCAAAGAGGCGTCCGGGCGGGGCGTCCCGCTCGTCGCCTGCATGGCCGGGTCGCCCGAGATGCGCGAGCCGTTCAACCGCTGGAGCTTCCCGGTGCGCGCGGCCCACTTCGACGAGTTCGACCACCTGCTCGGGATCGTCAGGACCTACGGCTACGCGCGCGTCGCGTTCGTGCACGCGGACTCCGACACCGGGCGCAAGCACCTCGCGAACGTCCGCAAGCTCGCCGAGCCGCGCGGCATCGCGGTCGCGCCGATCCCGATGACCGCCGGCGCGACGCCGGCCGCGCTCGCCGACGCGCTCGTCGCCGCGCGGCCGGACGCGGTGTTCAACCACGGGTCCTACTCGGTGTACGTCGGGATCATCAGGGCCGCGCGCGCGAAAGGCGCCCATCCGATGTTCATGGCGGTGAACTCAGGGGCGGCGCAGATGGCGCGCGAGCTCGGCCCCGAGGGCCGCGGCCTCGTCTTCACGCAGGTCGTGCCGTTCCCCTGGGGCGTCGCGGTGCCCATCGTCAAGGAGTACCAGCAGGCGATCGCGAAGTACGCGCCGGACGCCGCGCCGTCGTTCTCGGGGCTCGAGGGCTACATCGGCGCGAAGGTGCTCGTCGCGGGGCTGCGCGCCGCGGGGCGCGACCTCACGCGTGCGGGCATCCAGCGCGCGATGGAGAGCCTCGGGACGTTCGACGTCGGCGGGATGCAGGTGGGCTACCGGCCCGGCGCGCACACCGGGTCGACGTTCGTCGACACCGTGATCGTCGCCGCCGACGGCCGCTTCTCGCGCTAGCGCGCCTGCTGGCCGTCGCCGCCGCGGGACGACGACCCCTCGCGACGGCGCCAGGCGGAAGGCGGCGCGCCGCAGAGGCGCTTGAACGCGCGCGAGAACGCCGCCTCGGACTCGTAGCCGCTGTCGAGCGCGATCGTCGCGATCGTGTCGCGGCCCTCGCGCAGCCGCGCCGCGGCCACCTGCATGCGCCAGCGCGCGAGGTACTGCATCGGCGCGAGGCCGACGAACTCGCTGAAGCGCTCGTGCAGCGCCGAGCGCGAGAGTCCCGCGCGCCGCGACAGCAGGTCGAGCGTCCACGGCGCGGCCGGGTCCGCGTGCAGCGCCGACAGCGCGCGTCCGACGTGGCGGTCGCGCAGGCCGGCGAGCCATCCCGACGCTTCCTCGGGCAGGCCGTCCAGGTAGCGGCGCGCGGCGTCGACGAACACCATCTCGCTCGCGCGCTCGAGCAGCGCGTCGCTGCCGGGCCTGCGATGGCGCGACTCGGCGACCGCCTGGCGCAGGATGCCGCCGACCCAGTCGCCGACCCCGTCCGCGGCGACGCGCATCATCCGCGGCAGCGCGTCGATCAGCGGGTTGTAGGGCTTCAGGTCGCAGCCGATGAAGCCGCACACGACGATCGCGTCGGCATCCTGCGCCGGCAGCGCCGCTCCGGGCTCGACGCCGCCCCGGTGATAGGCGACGGGGATCGGCTTCTGCGCCCGCGCGCTCGCGTAGTACCAGTCGACGCCGGCCGGCGGGGCGCGCAGCCCCGGCGCGCTCGAGATCACGTGCGCGTCGCCGCGCGGGAACATCACGACGTCGCCGGCGGTGAGCCGCACCGGCGGCAGGCCGTCGGTCGCGGCCCATCCGCCGCCCTTGACGACCAGGTGGTAGGCGAGCACGTGGTCGGCGCCGGGCAGCACCGCGCCCGCGATCTCGCGCGACGGCGGGGCCTCGGCGACCCAGTCGTCGCGGCAGCTCACGTAGTAGAACGTCGCGCCGCGCAGCCGCACCGCCCGCAGCACGTCGGACAGCGGATCGGGTGCGCCCGGCACGGGGATGTCGACGGTCGCGGCGCTCGCCAGGGGTGCCTCTCGCGGTTCGTTGAGCCCAGCTCCGCGTCGCGCGGGTCGCGCGACGTCGGCGGGATTATCGCGCCATCCGGACGCCCGCGCAGCGCCCGGCGGACGACCGATCGACGCTCGCGGACGTTCGGCGCAAGTCGCCTGCGGACGCGGACGCGCGGTCAAGTTCCGGCGACACCCGACAGGGCGCCGGGCCGGGGGCGGGCGCACGATGCGAAGCGATCGCGCCGCCTGGAGAGCGCGACGGACGAATCCCCACTCTTACCCCTGCACGGAGGCACCATGAGCACCTCGGCCGCAACGACCCCCGCCACGACCCCGGACCGCGCCGCCGCCGCGCGCACGTCCCAGGGGAACCCCCAGCCCGACCTCGCCGCGATCAAGGCGCGCCAGCAGGCGACCTGGGCGAGCGGCGACTTCGCCGTCATCGGGACGACGCTGCAGATCGTCGGCGAGTCGCTCGCCGAGGCCGCGGACGTCCGCGCGGGAGAGCGCGTCCTCGACGTGGCCGCGGGCAACGGCAACGCGACGCTCGCCGCCGCCCGCCGCTGGGCCGAGGTCACGTCGACCGACTACGTGCCCTCGCTCCTCGAGCGCGGCCGCGAGCGCGCGGCGGCCGAGCGTCTCGACGTGACCTTCCGCGTCGCCGACGCCGAGGAGCTGCCGTTCGCCGACGCGAGCTTCGACGCCGCGCTGTCGACCTTCGGCGTGATGTTCGCGCCCGACCACGCGCGCGCCGCGCGGGAGCTCGCGCGCGTCGTGCGCCGGGGCGGGAGGATCGGCCTCGCGAACTGGACGCCGGAAGGCTTTCTCGGCGACATGTTCCGCGCCGTCGGCAAGCACGTGCCGCCGCCCCCGGGCCTCGTCCCGCCGGTGCGCTGGGGCACCGAGCCGCACCTGGTCGAGCTGTTCGGGACGCGCGCCGCGCGCATCGACGCGACGCGGCGGAACTTCATGTTCCGCTACCGGTCGCCCGCGCACTTCATCGACGTGTTCCGCCGCTGGTACGGTCCCACGCACAAGGCGTTCCTCGGGCTCGACAACGCGGGGCAGGCCGCGCTCGACGCCGACCTGACGGCGCTCCTCGAGCGCCACAACGTCGCGGGCGCCTCGTCGCTCGTCGTGCCCGGCGAGTACCTGGAGGCGGTGGTCACGCTCGCGTGACCGGCGCGGCGGCCCGCAGCACCACGGCGGCGGGGGGCGCCGCCGTCACGGCGCCTCGAGCGCCTGCACCGCGTCGAGCACCTCGCGCGCGTGGCCGGGCACCTTGACGCCGCGCCACTCGCGCACCAGCTTGCCGTCGGCGCCGATCAGGAAGGTCGAGCGCTCGATCCCGCGCACCTGCTTCCCGTACATGTTCTTCATCTTGATGACGCCGAACAGCTGGCAGAGCTTCTCGTCGGCGTCGCTCAGGAGCGGGAACGGGAAGCCCATCTTGGCGGCGAAGTTCTGGTGCGACCGGATCGAATCGCGCGAGACGCCGGCGACGACCGCGCCGGCCTTCGCGAACTTCTCGTGCAGGTCGCGGAACTGCGCGCCCTCGGTCGTGCAGCCGGGCGTGTTGTCCTTCGGATAGAAGTAGAGGACGACCGGGTGCCCGCGGTGGTCGGACAGCCTGAAGGGACCGGCGGTCGCCTCCGCCGTGAAATCGGGAACCTTCCTGCCGATCATGCGTTGCTCCTCGTGACGGGGGGCGTGGGGGTCAGGCCGCGCGCGGCAGCGCTTCGCCGGGGAACGGCGCCTGCTGGACGAACAGCGTGCCGCGGCGGCCGGGAACGGCGCCGATGCCGACCGAGCAGCGCGGCAGCGCGAGCGGTTCGACCGACCGGTAGAGCGACCGGAGGGAGGACGGCGTCCACCCCTGCGCCTTCCATCCGGCGACGAGCTGCTCGAGCACGGGCAGGAGGCGCCCTCCCTCGAGCTCGGCGTGCAGCGTGAAGACGTGGCCGGCGGGCGAGGGCGCGTCGGTCAGCGCGAGCACGCGGTCCGCGACGTTGGCGGGATCGACGCCGGCCATGCCGATCAGCTCGTCGAGCGTCGGCAGCGTCGTCGGGAACTGCGGGCAGCGGACCGGCTCGGCGTTCCAGCACGGGAGATGCGGGTGCGTGCCGCGGCCGTCCGAGGCGTAGTCGAAGCCGAGCCGCTGCGTGAGCCGGAGCGCGTGGACGTTCATCTGCCACCCCGCGGCGCCGTGCGTGCGCGGGGCCTCCTTGAACACGTCCGAGTAGCGCTCGCAGGCGCGCCGCATCTCGTCGGAGGTCCACGCGGCGTCCGCGGTCGCGGCGCCGGCCAGCCAGCGCGCGTGGTCGTGGGCGAGGACGCCGGTCTCGAAACCCTCGTCGCGCGCCATGCGCATCGCGTCGCCCGCGCGCCGCGCGATGTCGGGCGCGGGCAGCAGCGTCCCGTACATCAGCGTCGCGGCGCCGTAGTGCTCGATCGCGCCGCTGCCGCGCGCCTTGCCGGCGTAGCCGGCCTTGAGCGCGCGGCCGAGCGCGCGCCCGGTGCGGTCGGGGCCGAGCGTGAAAAAGAACGTCGCGCCGACGCCGTGGCGGCGGAAGAGCTCGACCAGCGCCGGGACGCCCTCGCGCGTGCCGCGCAGCGTCGCGACGTCGACCTTGAGGCCGATCAGCATCGCGTCAGCCCGCCCGCGGTGCCGGTGCACGGTCGCGGCGCGTGGCGCCCGCCGCCGCGTCGTGCGGCGCGCTTCGCGCGAAGGATCGGGGAGCGGGACACGGTCGTCGGGGCGGAGGACCGACATTCTACCGGGGCCGCCGCGGAGGCCGCCCGGCGTCGCGCCGCGTCGGGCACAATGCCGCATGGACGCGCTGCTTACGCTGCCTCAGGCGGCCACGTTCCTCGCCGCCGCGCTGCTCGTCGCGCTCGCGCCGGGCCCCGACAACCTGATGGTGCTCTCGCTCGGCATGTCGCGCGGACGCCGCGCGGGCGTCGCTTTCGGCCTCGGATGCGCGCTCGGGTGCCTCAACCACACGCTGCTGGCCGCGCTCGGCGTGAGCGCGCTGATCGCGGCGTCGCCGGCGGCGTTCATCGCGCTCAAGGTCGCCGGCGGACTGTACCTCGTGTGGATCGGTGTGCAGGCGATCCGCCATGCGCGGCCGGTCGGGGCGCCGGCGGCGGGCCCCGCGTCGCCGGAGACGCCGGCCAGACTCTTCGCCAGGGGGCTCGTCGCCAACGCGATCAACCCGAAGGTGATCCTGTTCTTCCTCGCGTTCCTGCCGCAGTTCGTCGCGGCGGCGCGCGGCCACGTCGCGTGGCAGATCGCGCAGCTCGGCGCGCTCTTCACCGTCGCGGCCGTCGTCGTCTTCGGTGCGATCGGCTACTTCGCGGGGGGCATCGGCGAGCGCCTCGCCCGCCGGCCGGCCGCCGGCGCGTGGCTCGACCGCGCGGCGGGCGGGATCTTCGTCGCGCTGGGCCTGCGGCTCCTCGTCGCCCGCTGACTCCTGGCAGCACCAACCGGCCGGACGCCCGGGTCCCCGCGCAGCCGGTCGAGCGCGGCCTCGGCGTCGGCCCGAGCGCCGCGCGCGCGAGATCGTTCCGGCTCGAGGGACAGCGCCTCGCGCCCGAGGAAGCCGCGCAGGACGTCCGAGGTGTCGCGGTCGGCGATGTCGCGACGCTTCGTCGCGAGGTCGCGCTCGATCGACGCGACGCGGCTGCGGGCGTCGTGCGCACGACGCGCCGCCGTGTAGAGGGGCCCGCAGCGAGGATGCCGGCACACGCCGGCGCAGGCGCGCCCCGCGAGCCCCGCGTCGATCGCGCGGTGCGGCTGGCAGTACTCGACGAGCCCCGCGCGGCGGCCTTCGAGCCGCGCGCTCGTCGGGAACGGGCGTGGCGTCCGGGCAGGCGTCGCGGTGCCTGGCGATGCGGTCGGACGCGTAGCCGGCGCGCCCGCCGGCGACGCCCAGCGCGTACCGGTCGGCGATCGGGCGCGCCTGCACGGCCATCGCCGCTCTTGCGGCGAGCGCCGGACCGGGCCACGCGATGATCGTGCGCGCCAGTCCGGCACGCCCCGGCGGACGGAGCGTCATTGCGAGCTCCTGGGCAGCCGGCCGCGCGGGTCGAACCGCCCCCACGGCTGCGGCACGCGGCAGTTGTCGCAGAACACCTCGATCGCGAGCCCGCCGCAGTCGCGCGGCCGGTCGATCACGAAGCGAGCGTGCCCGTCGCACCCGTCGTCCAGTCCCGCGGCGAGCACGCCGTTGCGCGGGAGGTGTTCGAGCGCCGCCCGGTCGACGTCGCGCTCGGACCAGCCCTGCTCGCACAGGAAGGGGCCGTCGTACCGCGGCCCCGGCGTCAGCGCGTGCGTGGCGTCGAAGCGCCGCCTCGACCGATCGGCCAGCGTGAACGCGATCTCGCGCGCCAAGACGCGCACCGCGCCCAGGCGCGTCGCGGGAGCCCCGCGGCGCAGCGCGGCGAGCGCGAGGCCGGCGGGAGCGTTCGAGCGCGGAGGCACGGCGAAGAGACTACCGGGCGGGCGACGCGCGCGAGTCCGCGCGGGCGCAGCCGCCGGCGCGCCTTCAGGCGATCGCGAGCGGCCCGGACGGGCCGTCGCCGGCGCGGCGGGGCCCGGCCGCGACCATCGCCTCGTACGCGCGCTCGAGCGTGCGTGCGAACCGCTCGACGTCGCAGAGCGCCGACACCGCGAACGCGGCGCGGAGCTCGCGCCGCCGCCGCTCGAGACCGTCCTGCGCGGCGAGCGCGATCGCGAGGCTCACGTACTCGTCCGTCGTGCGGGCCACCCACTCCGGGCGGCCGGCGGCGGCGAGCAGCGACGCGCTCTGGCGTCCGATCGGGCGCGCGCCCGCGAGCGCGACGACCGGGACGCCGTGCGCGAGCGCGTCGCAGGTCGTCGCGCCGCCGTTGTACGGGAACGGATCGAGCGCGACGTCGACGTCCGCATACGCGGCCTGCGCCTCGCGCCACGGCAGCCACGGCAGGAGGTCGATCCGGTCGACCGGCAGCCCGCGCCTCGCCCAGCGCTCGCGGATCCAGTCGGCCGTGCCCTCGCCGCCGTAGGCCGCGGCCCGCAGCGCGAGACGCGATCCGGGGACCGCGGCGAGCACCGCTCCCCAGGCGGCGAGCGTCGCGTCCGAGAGCTTCGCGTGCCGGTTGAACGAGCCGAAAGTGACGTGCCCGCGCGCGAGCGCGGCGGGCGGGGACGGCGCGACCGGATCGAGCGGACGGTACGCGAATCGCGACGGGAGGAGCACCAGCCGCTCGCGGAACAGCGGCGCGTCGGCGGCCGGCGTGGCGATCGCGTCGCTCACGAAGTAGTCGACCGCCGCCATGCCGGTGGTCGCGTAGTAGTCGAGCCAGGTCGCCTGCACCGGGGCGGGGCGCCGCGCGACGACGCGCAGCCGGTGGCCGGGCGCGTGGCCGGCGAGGTCGACGAGCAGGTCGACGTCGTCGGCGGCGATCGTGGTCGCGGCCGCCTCGTCGTCGCGCGGCAGCTCGCGCCACGCGTCGGCGGCCGCGCGGAAGCGCGCGTGGACCGCGCCCTCGTGCGGGTGCGCCGAATAGAGCACGACCTCGACGCGCGCGCGGTCGTGGCGCTCGAGCACCGGCAGGAACAGCGTCGCGAGCGGACCGAGCGCGAAGCGCGGCGACAGGTAGCCGACGCGCAGCCGCCGGTGCGCGCGGGCGCGCGCCGGACGGGCGACGGCCGGCAGCGGGTCGGCGTGGCGCGCGGCCCAGCGCACGTGCTCGTCCGCGACCGCCTCGCGCGTCGCCAGCGCGTCGTCGTACTGCAGCTCGAACAGGAGCGCGCTCGCGCCCGCCGCGTCGCCGGGCGCGAGCCCGACGCCCTCGCGGAGCTGCGCGAGGGCGTCGGCGTGCTCGCCCAGGCTCGACAGGTGCGCGGCGAGGGCGAAGCGCAGCGACGGCCGGCGCGCATCGAGCGCGATCGCCTCGCGCAGGAGCGCGACCGCCGCGGGGAGCGCCGCGCGCTCGCCGAGCAGCGCCGCGTGGCGCTCGAGCGGCTCGACGGCGCGCGGGTCGAGCGCGCGCGCGCGCGTCCACGCGCCGATCGCGCCGGCCGCATCGCCCGCGCGGGCGAGCGCGCGGCCGAGCGCGGTCCACGCGGGGGCCGACCCCGCCGCGTGCGCGACCGCCTCGCGCAGCGCCGCGACCGCGCCGGGCGCGTCGCGGCCGGCGAGGCGCAGCAGCCCGAGGTTGTGCCACGCCTTCGGCGAGGCGGGATGGCGCGCGACCTGCGCCTCGTACCAGCGCGCGGCCTGCGCGCGGTCCCCGTCCTGCTGCCACGCGAGCGCGATCTGGTAGCGCGCGGTCGCGTCGTCCGCGTCGCGCTCGAGGAGCGCGAGCCACGCGGCCCGCGCGCCCGCGCGATCGTCGCAGCGGATCCGTGCGAGCGCCAGCGCATGGTAGGCGGGAAGGAGCGCGGGCGAGCGCTCGACCGCCGCGGCGAGCAGACCGGCCGCGCCGGCGGGATCGCCGGCGCGGCGCAGGATCTCGCCGCGCAGCGCGAGCGCGGGTCCCGAGCCGGCGAGATCCGCGGGAATCTCGCGCGATGCTGCGTCGAGCGAGGGCGTCGACGGGTCGCGGATCAGGCGCGCGATCCGGCGCTCGAATGCCGCTAAGGGGTCGGCGGGCGCGACCATGCGCGCCGATTGTAGCGGCCAGCGCGCGCGGGGCGCCTCCGGTTCGCCGCACGGCAGCGGCTTGCCCGGGGAGGCCGAATCCGGCTACCATGCCCCGATGCTTGGCTTCCGCTGTCGCCCCGAAACACGCCGAAGCGCGCCGGCGCGTCCCTAGGGTTTCGTCCCGTCCACCCGACCGAGCCGCCGGAGCGACGTCCCCCGGCGGCTTTTTCATTGATGCCCCGCCCTCTTTCACTCTACGACACCTGGGAACGGCGCCTGCGCCCGTTCGCGCCGCTCTCGCCCGCGGGGCCGGTGGGCCTCTACACCTGCGGCCCGACCGTCTACGACTACCAGCACATCGGCAACTTCCGCACGTTCCTGTTCGAGGACGTGCTGAAGCGCGTGCTGCGCTGGAACGGCTACCGCGTCGACCACGTGATGAACATCACCGACGTGGGCCATCTCACGTCCGACGCCGACGAGGGCGAGGACAAGATGGAGAAGGGGTCGCGGCGCACCGGCAAGACCGCCTGGGAGGTCGCGGCGTTCTTCACCGACGCGTTCCTCGCCGACATGAAGCGGCTGAACGTCGAGGACCCGTCGGTGCTGTGCCGCGCGACCGACCACATCCCCGAGCAGATCGCGTTCATCGCCGACATCGAGCGCAACGGCTACGCGTACCGGACCTCCGACGGCGTCTACTTCGACACCTCGAAGCTCGACGACTACGGCTACCTCGCCCGGCTCGACGTCGAGGGGCTCGAGGCCGGTCGGCGCGTCGAGCAGGGCGAGAAGCGCCGCGCGACCGACTTCGCGCTGTGGAAGTTCTCGGCGCCCGGCGAGCGCCGGCAGATGGAGTGGGACGCGCCGTGGGGACGCGGCTTCCCGGGCTGGCACATCGAGTGCTCGGCGATGGCGCAGAAGTACCTGGGCGACTACTTCGACATCCACTGCGGCGGGGAGGACCACATCCCGGTCCACCACACGAACGAGATCGCGCAGACCGAGGGCCGGCTCGCCGACCACCCCGAGGTCGCGCGCGACCGGCGGCGCCTCGCGAACTTCTGGATGCACGGCTACTTCCTGCTCGCGAACGACGCGAAGATGGCGAAGTCGGCCGGCGAGTTCCTGCGCATCGCGTCGCTCGTCGACCGCGGCTACGACCCGCTCGCCTACCGCTACCTGTGCCTCACCGCGCACTACCGCAGCCAGCTCAACTTCACCTGGGACGCGCTCGACGCGGCGGCCACCGGGCTCGAGCGCATGCGCGCGGGCTTCCACGCGCTGCCGGACGCCGGCGCGACGCCCGACGCGGCGAGCGTCGAGCGGTTCACCGACGAGATCAACGACGACCTCAACCTGCCGCGCGCGCTCGCCGTCGCGTGGGAGGTGCTGCGCGGCGACCTCGCGCCCGCCGTCAGGCGCGCGACGCTCGCGCGCTTCGACGAAGTGTTCGGGCTCGGGCTCGCCGCGTGGACGCCGAAGGCCGTCGACGCGCCCGCCGAGGTGAAGGCGATCGCCGACGCGCGTCTCGCGGCGCGCAGGGCGAAGGCCTGGGCCGAGGCCGACCGGCTGCGCGGCGAGCTGCACGCCGCCGGCTGGGAGATGGAGGATCGCGCGGACGGTTACGCGCTCAAGCGCCGCCAGGAGAAGCCCGGATGAAGCTCGCCACGCTGCGCGACGGGACCCGCGACGGCCGGCTCGTCGTCGTCTCGCGCAGCCTCGCCCGGTGCGTCGCCGTGCCCGAGATCGCGCGCACGTTGCAGGCGGCGCTCGACGAATGGCCGCGACTCGCCCCCGCGCTCGCCGCGATCGCCTCCGAGCTCGACGCCGGGCGGCTGCCCGACGCGCACCCGTTCGACCCCGCGAAGGCGATGGCGCCGCTGCCTCGCGCTTACCAATGGGCCGACGGCTCCGCCTACGTGAACCACGTCGAGCTGGTGCGCCGCGCGCGCGGCGCGGCGATGCCGCCCGAGTTCTGGACCGACCCGCTCATGTACCAGGGCGCGTCGGACCACATGCTGGGCGCCTGCGAGGACGTCGTGCTCGCGGACGAGAGCTGGGGCATCGACTTCGAGGGCGAAGTGGCGGTCGTGACCGGCGACGTTCCGATGGGCGTCGACGAGGGCCGCGCGCTCGCGCAGGTGCGCCTCGTGATGCTCGTGAACGACGTGAGCCTGCGCAACCTGATCCCCGCCGAGCTCGCGAAGGGCTTCGGCTTCCTGCAGTCGAAGCCCGCCTCGGCGTTCTCGCCGGTCGCGGTCACGCCCGACGAGCTCGGCGGCGCGTGGCGCGACGGCAGGGTCCACCTGCCGCTGGTCGCGCACCTGAACGGCGCGCTGTTCGGCCGGCCGAACGCCGGCGTCGACATGACGTTCTCGTTCGGCACGCTGATCGCGCACCTCGCGAAGTCGCGCGACCTCGTCGCCGGCAGCATCGTCGGGTCCGGAACGGTCTCGAACCGGGAGGACGGCGGCCCGGGTCGGCCGGCCTCACGGGGCGGGATCGGCTACTCGTGCATCGCCGAGCAGCGCACGGTCGAGACGATCCTCGCCGGCAAGCCCGAGACGCCGTTCATGCGCTTCGGCGACCGCGTGCGCATCGAGATGCTCGACGAGCGCGGCCGCTCGATCTTCGGCGCGATCGACCAGCGCGTGCGCGCTCCGGCGTAGCTTCGCCGCTCCTCCGGCACCCGGCCCCCCGGGCCGGTCCGTCGGCGCGCGGACGCGGTTCGCTCCCTTTGCGGTGCGTTTCGTCGCTTCGGCGTGGTCCGCGCCGCGCGCGCCGACTACCGTGCGAGGCGTCGACGAGGCGCCGCCGCGTGTCCGGAGGGACGGCCGTGAAACCGGAACGGCCCCGGCCGGCATCGAATCGTCGACGCTCGTGCGGCGCCCGCCGCGGCATCGACGACGACACCGACCCGAACAGGAGACCCGCCATGAACACCCCGACCCGCATCAGGATCGTCGCGTTCGCGCTGGCGTCCGCGATCTCCGCCGTCACGATCGTGCTCGCGACGCCGGGCGCCGCCGTCTACGTCGCCGGCCGCATCGCGCCCGCCGCCGGGGACGCGTACGAACGCATCGCGAACACCGCACCGATCGAGGTCGCGATCCTGCCCGGCAGAATCGACGTCGTCGGGGTGCGCGAACCGCGCGCCGCGGCGGACGCGGAAGCGAAGGCGAGCCGCCGCGGGTAACGTCGCGCGTGGACGCGGCGCGCTGCGCGGGCACGCGAAGCCGCGCCGGCGATCGCCGCCGGGGATCCGCTTCGGCCGCTCCTTCCCCCAGGGAGCGGCGCGCGGGGGGCCGGCAGCCTTCGGGCTGCCGGCCCGTCGCCCTCCGGCATGCCACGCTCGCGCCGCGTGCTAGCCTGCCGCTTTTTTTCCCGGCAACCCGCCCGATGGCGCAGTTTCTCCTCGCATGGGAGTTGGGCAGCGGCCTCGGTCACGTCGGCCTGCTGTCGCCGCTCGCGCGCGAGCTCGCGCGCCGCGGTCACCGCGTCGCTCTGTGCCTGCTCGACCTCGTCGGCCCGCGTTCGCCGCTGCGCGAGCTCGGACTGCCGTGCCTGCAGGCCCCCCTGCCGCTCTCCGGCGGCGCGCCGATCCGCGATCCGCTGAGCCACGCCGAGATCCTGCTGGGCTGCGGCTATCGCGACGCCGGGGTGCTCGACGCGCTCGTCCGCGGCTGGCGCGCGACGCTGGAGTGCGCCGGTGCGGACCTCGTCGTCGCCGATTTCGCGCCGACGGCGATGCTCGCGGCGCGCACGCTCGGCATTCCGTCGGCGGCGGTCGGCACCGGCTTCCAGCTGCCGCCCGCGGGCCGGCCGCTTCCCGCCTGCCGGCCCTGGGAGCGGGTGCCGCCGGGACGCCTCGAGACGGCCGAGGCGCACGTCGTCACCAGCGCGAACCGCGTGCTCGCGAGCCATGGCGCGCGGCCGGTCGCGCAGGGCTGGCAGCTCTTCTCGGGCGATCGCGCGCTCGTCTGCGACTGGCCCGAGCTCGACGTCTACGGCCGGGGGACGCTCCCTCCGGGGGACCGTTGGTGGGGGCGCTCGTTCGATCCCGGGGCGGGGGTGGCGCCGGACTGGCCCGACGGGCCGGGGCCGCGCGTGTTCGCGTACCTGAAGGGCGAGCACCCCGACGTCCCCGCCGTGCTGCGGGCGCTCGCCGCGCGCGGGTGTCGGACGCTCTGCTACCTGCCCGACGTCGCCGCGGGCAAGCCGAAGCCGGTCGACGACGCGTCGATACGCTACGCGGACGCTCCGGTCAACCTCGCGTCGGCGCTGCCTGCGAGCGACCTCGTCGCGTGTCACGCGGGCGGATCGACGGTGGCGCAGTCGCTGCTCGCCGGCGTGCCCCTGCTCATGCTGCCGCTGCAGGGGGAGCAGGGGCTGAACGCGCTCGGCGTCGCGCGCATGCGGGCGGGAGCCGCGGCGTTCCCGGGGCCGCAGCCGTTCGACTATCGAGGAGCGCTCGCCGCGCTGCTCGACGACGGCGTCGCGCGCGACGCGGCGCGTGCGTTCGCCGCCGCGCATCGCGACTTCTCCACGTCGCGCCAGACGGCCGGGCTCTGCGACGCGATCGAGGCGGGACTCCGGCGCGCGTGATCCGGCGGCGGGACCGGCGTCAGCCGGCGAGGGCGCCCGCCGGCTCGCGGCGCCGCGGCGTCGTCGCCACGTCCTCGATCGCGTCGCACAGGTCGAGCGTCTGCCGCTCGTGCGAGAAGCCGGCGTGGCGCTGCGCGAACGCGCGCGCGGCGCGGCGCGCCGGACCGTCGGCGACGAGCTCGCCGACGAGCGCGCCGAAGTCCACCGGCCTCGGCCTCGCGCCGACATTGATGCACGCGCCGGTCCGCTCGACCTGACGCGCGAGCAGGAACTGCTCGTTCTGCATCGGCAGGAGCAGGCAGGGGACGCCCGCGAGCAGCGCCTGGACCATCGTCGCGCCGCCCGCGTGGCAGATGCACAGCGACGCCTCCGCGAACGCGCGCGCGAGGTCCACCGGGCCGCGCGAGTACCGGATCGACGGGTGCGCGAGGGGCGGCGGCTTGCCCGCGGCGACGTCGGGCAGGTAGCACAGCGTCCGGCAGCCCGACCGCGCCAGCGCGTCGAGCAGCGCCGGGTGGTCGCCCCAGGCGTCCTTCACGTACGCGAAGACGATCGGGCCGGCGCCCGCGGGCCACTCGGGCGCCGCGCCTGCGCCGGGCAGGTAGGTGGGGCCGTACCAGCGCTCGCCCGGCGGCAGCGCGCTGCGGCGGTAGTGGTCGGTCTCCGGCCACGCGCAGAGGAGCGCGCGATCGCCGGTGAAGAGCTCTGCCCCGCGCCCGACCGGAGCCGCGCCGTGCCGTCGCATCACCTCGTTCACCGCGCGCAGCGCGCGCGCCTCGCTCGCCTCGAGCCGGCCGTCCTCGATCGGCGCCCAGTCGCGGATGTTGGGCAGCGGCGCATCGGCGGGCGGAATCCAGAAGCCCGGCCCGACGGCGATCGCGGGCAGCCCCAGCATCCGCGCCGCGACGACGGCCGTGGGCGCGTAGTCGGTGACGACGGCGTCGGCGCCCACCGCTCGCATCAGGTCGCGCCAGCCGACGACGAGCCCCTCGAGCGCGTCCGGGTCGAGATAGCCCTGACCGAGCAGGATCTCGGCGAGGCTCGCGGGCTTCTTCGGGACGCCCACGCTGTTGTGCAGCCAGACCGGCGCCTGCAGGCGCGGGCACGCGAGGTCGGCGAGGAGCTTGTTCGTGTGGACCAGATCGCGCAGGCCGAGCGTGACCTCGTGACCGCGCCGGGAGAGCTCGACGGCGAGCGGCTTGAGGCGTCCTGCGTGACCGAGTCCGCCGCCCAGCTCCCAGGCGAGGTGGAGATTCGGCATCGGCATCGCTTCGCAACGAACGCGAAGGCTATCACGCGCGTCGCGCCGGTGCCCCGCGACCGCCGCGCGTCAGCCCGGATCGCCGCCGCGGGCGCGTCCCTTCTGCCAGAGCACGTCCGCGCGGCCCGCGGCCGCGTTGAGCGTGCGCGCCGTCACGAACAGCAGGTCCGAGAGCCGGTTCACGTAGCGGCGAGCCGGCTCGGACACGGACTCGGCGCGCCCGAGGTGGACGAGCGCGCGCTCGGCCCGCCGGCAGACCGTGCGCGCCACGTGCGCGAGCGCCGCCGCGCGCGTGCCGCCCGGCAGCACGAACTCCTTGAGCGGCGCGAGCGGCGCGTTGAATCGCTCGACCGCTTCCTCGAGCCGCGCGACGTGCGCGGCGGTCACCGCCTCGTACCCGGGGATCGACAATTCGCCCCCCAGGTCGAACAGGTCGTGCTGGACGTCGACGAGGCAGGCGGCGATGCCGGCCGGGAGCGGCTCGGCGAGCAGGACGCCGATCGCCGAGTTGAGCTCGTCGACCGCGCCGATCGCGTCGATGCGCGCGGCGTCCTTCGCGACGCGCGTGCCGTCGCCCAGCCCGGTCGTGCCGGCGTCGCCGGTGCGCGTGACGATCTTCGAGAGTCGGTGGCCCATGCGTGTCCCGTCCGTGGTCGCGGCGACACTAGCGAATCCGGCGCGTCCGGGCAAGCGGCGAGGCGCCGTCCGGCGGACGGCGTCCCTGCTAGGATACGGCGAACGGCCCGCCCGGACGCCCGCCCATGTCCCACGCCTACGCAAGCGACCTCGACCGCAATCCGGCGAACTACGCGGCGCTGACCCCGCTCTCGCTCATCGCCCGCACTGCCGAGATCTGGCCCGCGCACCCGTCGGTCGTCCACGGCGCGCGGCGCTACACGTGGGCGGAGACCTACGCGCGCTGCCGCCGGCTCGCCTCCGCGCTCGCGCGCCGCGGGATCGGCCCGGGCGACACCGTCGCGGTGATGCTCGCGAACACGCCCGAGATGGTCGAGGTCCACTTCGGCGTGCCGATGTGCGGCGCGGTGCTCAACACGCTCAACACGCGGCTCGACGCCGAGGCGCTGGCGTTCATGCTCGGCCACGGCGAGGCGAAGGTGCTCGTCACCGACACCGAGTTCGCGCCGGTGGTCGCGAAGGCCCTCGCGGCGGCGCCGGTCAAGCCGTTCGTGATCGACGTGGCGGACCCCGAGGGGCCGAACGCCGCCGACCCGGGGGCGCGCCTCGGCACGACCGACTACGAGGCGTTCCTCGCCGGCGGGGACCCGTCGTACGCGTGGAACCCCCCGGCCGACGAGTGGGACGCGATCTCGCTCAACTACACGTCGGGCACGACGGGCAACCCGAAGGGCGTCGTCTACCACCACCGCGGCGCCTACCTGAACGCGCTGTCGAACATCGTCGACTGGGGGATGCCGCGCCACTCGGTCTACCTGTGGACGCTGCCGATGTTCCACTGCAACGGGTGGTGCTTCCCGTGGACGATGGCCGCGAACGCGGGCACGAACGTGTGCCTGCGCCGCGTCGAGGCGAAGTCGATGCTCGACGCGATCCGCGAGCACCGGGTGACGCACTACTGCGGCGCGCCGATCGTCCACTCGATGCTGGTCAACGCGCCCGACGAGGGGCGGCGCGGGATCGCCCACAAGGTGTCCGGGCTCGTCGCCGCGGCGGCGCCGCCCGCCGCGATGATCGAGGGGATGGAGCGCATCGGCTTCGACATCACGCACGTCTACGGGCTGACCGAGACCTACGGCCCGGCGTCGGTCTGCGCCAAGCACGCGGCGTGGAGCGCGCTCGACATCGGCGCGCGCACCGAGCGCAACGGCCGGCAGGGCGTGCGCTACACGGTCGAGGAGGGGATGACCGTGATGGATCCCGAGACGATGCGCGAGGTGCCGAGGGACGGCGAGACGATGGGCGAGATCATGTTCCGCGGCAACATCACGATGAAGGGGTACCTCAAGAACCCGAAGGCGACGGCGGAGGCCTTCGCCGGCGGCTGGTTCCACTCGGGCGACCTCGCGGTGCTGCAGCCGGACGGCTACGTGAAGATCAGGGATCGCAGCAAGGACGTGATCATCTCGGGCGGCGAGAACATCAGCTCGCTCGAGGTCGAGGACGTGCTCTACCGGCACCCGGCGGTGCTCGCGGCGGCGGTCGTCGCGCAGCCCGACCCGAAGTGGGGCGAGACGCCCCGCGCGTTCGTCGAGCTGAAGCCCGGCGCGTCGGTCACTCCCGGCGAGCTCGACGCCCACTGCCGCGCGCACCTCGCGCGCTACAAGGTGCCGAAGGGCTACGAGTTCTGCGAGCTGCCGAAGACCTCGACCGGCAAGATCCAGAAGTTCGTGCTGCGCGAGCGCGCGCGCTCGTCGTCGGCGATCGAGTAGGCCACCGGAGGACGCGATGAACCCACCCCTCGACGCGGGCGCCGGCCCGCAAGTGCTGTCCGCGGTGAGCGACGGCGTGCGGACGATCACGATGAACCGCGGCGACCGCTACAACGCGCTGTCGACCGGGATGATCGCCGCGCTCGACACCGCGCTCGACGCGGCGGCCGCCGACCGCGACACGCGGGTGGTCGTGATCGCCGGGGCGGGCAAGGCGTTCTGCGCCGGCCACGACCTGAAGGAGATGCGCGAGCACATCGACCCGGCCTGGCAGCAGAGGCTGTTCGACGCGTGCGGGCGCATGATGATGAAGCTCACCGCGATCCCGCAGCCGGTGATCGCGCGCGTGCACGGCGCCGCGGCGGCGGCAGGCTGCCAGCTCGTCTCGATGTGCGACCTCGCGGTCGCGGCCGACGGCGCGAAGTTCGGACTGTCGGGCATCAACGCGGGCATCTTCTGCTCGACGCCCGCGGTCGGCGTGGCGCGCAACGTCCCGCGCAAGCGCGCGATGGAGCTCCTCGTCACCGGCAAGCTGATCGATGCCGCGACCGCCGCCGACTGGGGGCTCGTCAATCGCGCGGTGCCCGCCGACCGGCTCGACGACGCGGTCGCCGAGCTGACCGCCGCGATCTGCGCCAAGAGCCCGGCCGCCGTGGCGCTCGGCAAGCGGGCGTTCTACCGGCAGGTCGAGGGCGGGCTCTTTGACGCCTACGCGATCGCCGCCGAGGCGATGACCTGCAACATGCTCGATCCCGACGCTGCGGAGGGGATCGACGCGTTCCTCGGCAAGCGCGCGCCGAACTGGCGCTGACGGGCAGGGCGTCCCGATGCGGCGCGCGCTGACGGGGGTTGCGGCGCTGGCGGCGTGCGTGACGGTCGCATCGGGAGGGGTCGCGGCTTCGCCGGACGCGCCCGTCCTCGACGGCGTGGAGCCCCGGTTCGCCCCGGCATTTCCCACGGCCGACCGGAACGTCCGGCTCGCGCTCACGCTGATCGACTGCGGCTGGCGGCAGCGTTCGGCGCGGGTCGTCGTGAAGCCGGGATCCATCGATCTCGACGTCGACCTCGTCTGGCGCGGCTCGGCGTCGCTCTGCCCGGCCACGGAGGCGGCGGCGATGCTCGGCCGGCTCGCGCCGGGCGTCTATCGGTGGACGACCCGCTGGAACTGGTCGCCCCGCTTCGCCAAGGTGCGGTACACGCACGAGTTCCCCGCGGTCGACATCGTCGTCGCGCCCTCGGGCGGCGAGCCACGCGCGCCGATCGTGCTCGAGTACTTCAACGCGTACGAGCGCCGCCACTTCATCACCGCGACCGACGAGGAGGTCGCGCGGCTCGACGGGCTCGCGGCGGAAGGGTGGTTTCGCACCGGCGTGGCGTTCAAGGCCTATGCGCCGGGGGCCGCCGGCGCGGTCCCCGTCTGCCGCTATTACGCGCCGGCGTCCGCCGGCGGCGGGAACACCCACACGTTCCTGCTGAAGGACGGCGTATGCCCCGCCTCCGACCCGGAACTGCCGGGATCGGTCCTCGAGTCGGAGGAGGCGTTTCACGCCGCGCCGCTCTTCCCGATACCCCAGGTCGCCTGGCCCGTATGCTCGAACGTTGACCAGGCGTGGATCGGACGCTTCCGGCACGCGCGGGACGCCGACGATCGGCGGTACCTGCCGTTCCCCGGCGGGCTGCAGGCGCTCGACCTGTCCGAATGGGGGGGGCGTGTCGACCTCATGTGCGTGCCGCGCTGGGACTGCGCCCTCGGCTCGCTTCCCACCGACTGCCAATAGCGGGTCGCGAGGCGCTTCGGCGCACGGTTCGTCGCCGGCGGGCGCCGGATCCGGCGTCGCCGATCGGGGCGTGCCGCGTTTCGCGTCTCGACCCTGACGAACGGCTGACGCAATGTCTTCTATAAGACAAAAGACATAAGATACTGGACAAACCGGATATTGCGATGCAACATGGACGCCGGTTGACGGTGGTCAACCGGGACCCCTCAGGCGCATGATGCTCCGGCGGGGTTTCACGGCGGCACGGCGAGGGGGCCGCGCCGCATCGCTCGCAGGGACCGACATCCAGGGAGGTCAGCATGGCCGCACCCGCCGCAATCGACTGGAAGGCGATCGTCGCCGATCCGCGCTTCCAGGCGCTCCACACGAAGAAGACGCGCTTCCTCTGGGGGCTCATGGTCTTCTCGGTGGCCTACTACTTCCTGCTGCCGGTCGGCGCCGCGTACTTCCCGGCGCTCTTCGGCATCAAGGTATGGGGGCCGGTCAACGTGGGCCTCCTGTTCGCGCTGTCCGAGTTCCTCGTCGCCTGGGGCATCGCGTTCCACTACTCGAAGCGTGCGAACGCCGAGTTCGACACGATGGCGGCGGAGCTGATCCGCGACGCCGAGAAGATCGGAGGCCGTCGATGAACCGCAAGCGCATCCTCGCGTTCGGCGGCTTCGCCGCGTTCGCGGCCGTCGCCACGCCCGCGCTCGCGCAGGGCGCCGTCGCGGCCAAGTGGCAGTGGCTCACCTTCTCGGTGTTCGGCGCGATCATCGCGCTGACGATGTTCGTCACCTACCTCGCGGCGAAGCGCGTCAAGAGCGCCGCCGACTTCTACACGGCCGGCGGCGGCGTCTCGGGCCTGCAGAACGGCTGGGCGATCGCCGGCGACTACCTGTCGGCCGCGTCGTTCCTCGGCATCGCCGGCCTCATCTCGATCTGGGGCTACGACGGCTTCATGTACTCGGTGGGCTGGCTCGTCGCGTACATCACGGTGCTGCTCGTGATCGCCGAGCCGTGCCGCAACATCGGCAAGTACACGCTGGCCGACATCCTCGCCTACCGGAACAACCCGCGCGCGACGCGGATCGTCGGGGCGATCTCGGTGATCACGGTGTCGACGTTCTACCTGACCGCGCAGATGGTCGGCGGCGGCGTGCTCGTCAAGACGCTGATCGGGATCGACTACGAGATCTCGGTCGTCGTCGTCGGCATCCTGATGCTCGCCTACGTGCTGTTCGGCGGGATGGTCGCGACGACCTGGGTGCAGATCATCAAGGCCGTGCTGCTCGTCACCGCGTCGATCGTGCTGGTCGTGATGGTCTGGATGCAGTACGGGTTCTTCGGCGACTTCCTGACCAACGTCGTCGGCGACGCGAAGGTGCAGGCGCGCGTCGCGCAGATCCTGGGCGACGGCGCGAAGAACCTGTCCGCCGCCGAGCTGGGCCAGCGCTTCCTGGAGCCCGGCCTCCTGTTCAAGGCGCCGATCGACCAGATCTCGCTCGGCATGGCGCTGGTGTTCGGCACGGCGGGCCTCCCGCACATCCTGATGCGGTTCTTCACGGTGCCGACCGCGCAGGCCGCGCGCGTCTCGGTCATCTGGGCGATGGCGATCATCGGCGGCTTCTACGTGCTGACGCTGTTCCTCGGCATGGGCTCGGCGATGAAGGTCGGCGCCGACCAGATCCGCGCGGTCGACCCGGGCGGCAACATGGCCGCGCCGCTGCTCGCGCAGGCGCTGGGGGGCGGCGCGGACTCGCTGCTCGGCAACTTCATGCTGGCGTTCGTCGCCGCGGTCGCGTTCGCGACGATCGTCGCGGTCGTGGCGGGCCTCGTGCTCGCGGCGGCCTCCGCGATGGCGCACGACCTCTACGTCGGCGTGATCCGCGGCGAGCACGCGACGCCGCAGGAGCAGGTGAAGGCGGCGCGGATCGCCACGGTGATCGTCGGCGCGCTCGCGATCGTGATCGGCATCGCGGCGAAGGGCCAGAACGTCGCGCACCTGGTCGCGCTCGCGTTCGCGGTCGCGGCGTCCGCGAACTTCCCGTGCGTGCTGCTTACGCTCTACTGGAAACGCTGCAACACCGGCGGCATCGTGCTCGGCATGATCGTGGGCACGCTGACCGCGATCGCGCTCGTGCTCGTGTCGCCGAACATGACCTACCCGAAGGCGCTCAAGGCGGCGGCCCAGAAGGTCGTCGACGGCGCCGAGGCGCGCAAGGCGAAGGCGGATGCCGACCTGGCCGCCGCGGCCGACGAGGCGGCGAAGGCGAAGGCGGGCAGGGCGCTCGCGGCGATCGACAAGGACGTCGCCGGCGCGAAGGCGACGCTCGACAGGTTCAAGGGCGACGACACGTCGCTCGTGGGCCTCGAGAAGCCGTGGTTCGAGCTGCGCAACCCGGGGATCATCTCGATCCCGCTGGGTTTCCTCGCGGTGATCCTGGGCTCGCTCCTGTATCGCGACCGGCGCTCCGAGGAGATGTGGGACGAGCTCTACGCGCGCCAGAACACCGGCATCCTCGCGTCGAAGGCGGCCGCGCACTGACGCTCGCCTCTCTGTGCGATCGCGACGGCCTCCGACCCTCGCGGGCGGGGGTCGTCGCGCTTTGACGCCTCGCCGATGACCTCGACCCCCGACGCCCTCGCGCAGCCGGTCCGCGAATTCCTCGCGCGCTACGCCCCGTTCGACCGGATGGCCGCGGACGACCTCGCGTTCGTCGTGCCGCGCCTGAAGCTCGCCTACTTCGCCGCCGGGCGCGACATCCTCGCGCCCGACAGCGGGCCGGTCGGCGAGCTCCAGCTCATCCAGCGCGGTCGGGTGGGCAGTCGTCCCGCGGACCCGACCGCGCCGCCCGACCCGACGCTCGGGCCGGGCGAGATGTTCCCCGTCGGGGCGCTCTCGGCCGCCGCGCCGGCGAGCCGCATCTACACGGCGCTGCAGGACACGTTCGCGTTCCAGCTCGCGCGCGACGACTTCCTCGCGCTGCGCGCGCGTTCCGACGTGTTCGAGCGCTACTGCTCGGGGGCGATCACCGAGACGCTCCGGCAGTCGCTCGCGCAGCTCTCCTCGCGCTACGGCGAGCGCGCCGCCGAGGAGCAGACGCTCGCGCGGCCGCTCTCGGAGCTCGTGCGCCGTGCGCCGGTCGCGTGCGCGGCGTCGCGGCCGCTCGCGGAGGCGCTCGCCGCGATGAACGACGCGAAGGTGCGCACGATCGTCGCGACGGACGGGCAGGGCGCGCCGATCGGACTCTTCACGCTGGTCGACCTCCTGCGCCGCGTCACGCTCGCGCGGCGGTCGCTCGACGTTCCGCTCGCGGAAGTCATGACGGCGCCGGTCGCCACGCTCCCGGGGACGGCGTCGGCGAACGAGGCGCTCGCGGTGATGGCCGAGCGCGGCATCCGCCAGATCGTCGTCGCCGACGGCCCGCGGCTTCTCGGCGTCGTGAACGAGCGCGACTTCTTCGCGCTGCAGCGCGTGTCGATGCGCCAGGTGATCGAGGGCGTGCGCGAGGCTTCGACGCTCGACGCGCTCGCGCTCGCGGGCTCCGACGTGCGCCGGCTCGCGCGCAACCTGCTCGCGCAGGGCGTCGGCGCCGAGCCGCTCACGCGCACGATCGCGTCGATCAACGACGCGATGACGCGCCGCATGCTCGAGATCACGCTGGAGTCGCACGACGTCGCCGACCTCGACTGGTGCTGGCTCGCGCTCGGCAGCGAGGGGCGCGGCGAGCAGACGCTGGCGACCGACCAGGACAACGCGCTCGTGTTCCGGCCCTCCGACCCGGGCGCGGTCGAGGACGAGCGGAAGCGCCTCCTCGCGTTCGCGCTCGCGGTCAACGAGGCGCTCGCGAAGCTGGGTTTCCCGCTGTGCGCCGGCGGCGTGATGGCGTCGAACCCGAAGATGTGCCTCGCCGTCGACGAGTGGAAGGCGCGGTTCCTGGGCTGGCTCACGCAACCGACGCCGCAGGCGCTGCTCGAGGCCAACATCGTGTTCGACTTCCGGCCGCTCTACGGCGACACGACGCTGACCGACGAGCTCGCGTCGTGGCTGCACGGCTACACGACGGAGTCGACGCTGTTCCTGCGGCTCATGGTGCAGAACGCGCTCGAGACCACGCCGCCGCTCGGCGTGCTGCGCGCGTTCGCCACCGACGACGATGCCGCGCACCGCGGCACGCTCGACCTCAAGGTCCGGGGCGCACGGATCTTCGTCGACGCGGCGCGCGTGTTCGCGCTCGGACGGGCGGTCCGCGAGACCGGCACCGCGGCGAGGCTGCGGCTCGCCGGGGCGGCGCTCGGCGTCGAGCCTCGGCACGTCGAGGCGACCGTCGACGCGTTCCACTTCGTCCAGCTCCTGCGGCTGCGCCAGCAGGAGAGCGGCGCCGGGCACGCGAACCGGATCGACCCCGACACGCTGAACGAGGTCGAGCAGCGCATGCTGAAGGAGGCGTTCCGGCAGGCCCGCAAGCTGCAGGAACGTCTCGCCCAGACGTTCAGGGCCTGACGCGGCGCGGGGCGACCGGTGGGCTGGCTCGGGCGTACGGTCGACTTCCTGCTCGGCGGGCCCCGCGTGGGGGGCGCGCTGGCCGACCGGCTCGCGGCCTGGCAGCGCCTGTCGCGGCCGCCGCGCGGCCGCGCGCACGCGGCGGGGCGCTACGTCGTGATGGACTGCGAGACCACCGGGCTCGACCTCGCCCGCGACCGGATGATCTCGCTCGGCGCGGTGGCGATCGGCGGAGGGCGGATCGCCCTCGCGGACGCCTACGGCGCGGTGCTCCGTCAGCCGGAAGCGTCGGCGGACGCCAACATCCTGATCCACGGCATCGGCGGCGAGGCGCAGCGCGCGGGCATCGAGCCGGCCGAGGCGCTGATCGCGTTCCTCGAGTTCGCCGGGCGCGATCCGCTGATCGCGTTCCGCGCCGAGTTCGACCGGCCGATGCTTGCGCGGGCCTGCCGCGAGATCCTCGGCGTCGAGCCGACGCTCGTCTGGATCGACCTCGCCTGGCTCCTGCCGGCCCTGTTCCGGGGCACCGCGTGCGACAGCCTCGACGACTGGCTCGTCCACGCGGGCGTCCCGCCGTCCGCGCGCCACGACGCGGTCGGCGACGCGTTCGCGACGGCGCAACTCGCGCTCGTCGCGCTCGACGCGGCCGATCGCGTCGGGATGCGGACCTCGGACGATCTCGTCGCGATGCAGAAGGCGCAGGCCTGGCTCGGGACGAAGCGCTGACCCGCTCCCCGCATCATCCGGCCGCGGCTGGCGGCGACTCCGCCCCGGGAACCCCTGACGAGGGCGCGGCGGACGACACGATCGTCGAGACGCGCGGGCTCACCAGGGAGCGCAAGGGTTTCTTCGCGGTGAAGAGCCCGAGCCTGCCGGTGCGCCGCGGCTCGATCCACGCGCTGATCGGCCCGAACGGCGCGGGCAGGACGACGACGCTCGAGTCGATCATGGGGATCGTGCCCCGCAGCGAGGGGTCGATCGCGTTCGAGGACGAGGAGACGATCCGGCTCGCGTCGAACCGGATCGCGCGGCGCGGCATCGCCTGGTGGCCCGAGGAGCGGGCGATCTTCGCGAGCCTCGACGTCGGGGAGACCCTGATTCACCGGCGAACAGTGGCGGATGTCCGGCGAGGTCGTGCTGACGACGCTTCCGGGCGCATGCGGACGGTGTTCGGCCCGGGCGCCGGGGCGTTCACGATCATCGCGCTCGAGCCCTTCCTCGCCGACCGCGGCCAGTGGGTCACGGTCATCACCGGCGCGATCTTCGTCGTCTGCGTGCTGGGCTTCCGGCGCAGCATCGGCGGCGAGCTGGCCGCGCGGTGGGCGAAGCGGCGCGGCCAGCCGCGCTCGCGGCCTCCCTCGCCGCGCCGCGGCCTCCGCCGCGACCGACGCGCCCGGCGCTGCCGGGCGGACTCCGGGGCCCTACTCGACGAGCACGTAGGTGCCCGGCGCGTCGCAGAGCGGCCGGTGCTTCGCGGAGCCGGCCGCCGCCGGCGCGTTCGCGCGCGCTCCCGACGATTGCCGCCCGAGCCAGTCGGCCCACTCGACCCACCACGAGCCGGGCTTCGCCGTCGCGGTGGCGAGCCACGTGTCGGGATCGACGTAGTGGTCGGTCTTCGGCGCGCCGACGCGGAACGTGCGCCCCGGGTGGCCGGGTTCCGAGACGATGCCGGCGTTGTGGCCGCCGGAGGCGAGCAGGAACGTGATGTCCGACTGCGTGTACAGGTGGATCTTGTAGACCGAGCGCCACGGGGCGACGTGGTCCTGCTCGGTGCCGACGACGAACATCGGCAGCTTGAGGTCGCCCAGCGCGACCGGCCTGCCGTCCGCGACGTAGCGGCCCTCGGCGAGGTCGTTCTCGAGGAACAGCTTGCGCAGGTATTCGGAGTGCATCCGGTACGGCATCCGCGTCGCGTCGCTGTTCCACGCCATCAGGTCGGTCAACGGAGCGCGCTCGCCCATCAGGTAGTCGTGGACGAGGCGCGACCAGGTCAGGTCGTTCGAGCGCAGGATCTGGAACGCGCCGGCCATCTGGCGGCCGTCGAGGAAGCCCTGCGCCCACATCATGTCCTCGAGGAACGCCACCTGGCTGTCGTTGATGAACAGCGTGAGCTCGCCGGCCTCGGTGAAGTCGACCTGCGCCGCGAACAGCGACAGCGACGCGAGCCGCCGGTCGCCGTCGCGCGCCATGACCGCCGCCGCGATCGCGAGCATCGTGCCGCCGAGGCAGTAGCCGACCGCGTGGATCCTGCGCCTCGGCGCGATCTCGCCGATCGCGTCCAGCGCGGCCCCGATGCCCCGCTTGCGGTAGTCGTCCATCCCGAGCTCGCGGTCGTTCTCGTCCGGGTTCTTCCACGAGACGATGAACACGGTGTGGCCGCGCGCGACGAGGAAGCGGACCAGCGAGTTCGCCGGCGACAGGTCGAGGATGTAGTACTTCATGATCCACGCCGGCACGATCAGCACCGGTTCGGCGGCGACCGACCGCGTGGCCGGCGAGTACTGGATCAGCTCGATCAGGTCGTTGCGGAACACGACCTTGCCCGGCGTGGCCGCGACATCGCGGCCGACGACGAAGTTCTCGGCGCCCACCGGCTTGTGGCCGCCCGACTGGCGCTCCCAGTCCTCGAGCCAGTTGTGCCAGCCGTGGACGAGGTTCATGCCGCCGTCGCGGATCGTCTTCGCCAGCACGACCGGGTTGGTGAGGAGGCCGTTGGACGGCGCCATCACGTCGAGCGCCTGCCGCGCGGCGAAGGTCAGCATCTTCTCGTGGTGGCGCGTCACGCCCGAGACGCCGGAGTACGCGTTGTGCCACCACTGCTGCTGCAGCAGGAACGCCTGCTGCAGGAAGTTGAACGGAGGCGCCTGCCACGCCTCGTCGCGGAAGCGGCGGTCCTGCGGCAGCGGCTCGATGCACGGCTCGGCCGACGGCCCCTCGCGCAGGTAGCGCGACACGTAGCCCTGGAAGCGCGCGAGCTTGCGGTTCGCCTTCTGCGCGAGTTGCATCTGCTTGCCCGGAGAGCACAGGAACTGGGTCAGCCACGCCGTGTAGGCCTCGGCCATCGCCATCGGCGACAGCCCGCCCGTCATGCGCGCGAGGGACGCGTGCACCGCCCGGTCGATCATCGACGGGTAGGCGGTCAGCGCCAGCGAATCGCGGTCGGCCGAGAACATGTTCGGGTGCGCGGGCTTCGGCGCCGCGCGCGCGGGGCCGCTCGCGGCGCCCGCCGGCACGGGCAGGTTCGGGGTGCGCGGAGCGGCGCCGGCCGCCGCGGGCTTCGCGGTCGCCGGGCGCGCCCTCGCGTGGGAGCGCGCGCGCTTCTCTCTCGATCGGGTCGGCATGACGGCCATCGGACACCATCCACGCAGGGACGTTCACCGCACATTCTCGACCCCGGCGCCGGACGCGGGCTTGACGCACGTCATCCGGGGCCAGCCGGCTCGCCTGTTCCGGGGGCGGCGGTGCCCGGGACCGCGCAAGGCCTTGATTTGGCGCAATGTATCGCGGCCTTCCCGCGCGGAGCATCGAAGGCGTACGCTGTCCGGGATCCCGGACGCGCCGGATCGCGCATGACCGCCCCGATCTCGACACTCGACGTGCTCGCCCGGATGTCTTCGCTCCAGTGGGAGCGCTGGTCGGGAGCGGGCGCGGTCGCGCAGGCCGGGGCCACGAGGCTCGCCGAGCTGGTGCGCTACGCGCGCGAGCGCTCGCGGTTCTACGCCGAGCGCCTCGCCCTGCTGCCGGACGACCCGCCGCTAGCGTCGCTGCCGGTCGTGACGAAGCACGAGCTGATGAGCCGCTTCGACGACTGGGTCACCGATCCCGCGGTGACACGCGACGCGCTCGCGGCGTTCCTCGCCGATCGTGCGAGGATCGGCGAGCCTTTCCTCGGCCGCTACGCCGCGTGGCGCAGTTCCGGGACGACCGGCGAGCCCGGCCTCTACCTGCACGACATGCCGGCGTGCGCGACCTACCACGCGCTGATCGCCGCGGTCATGCAGCGGCCCGACGTCGCGGCCGCGTGGGCGTTCGGGCAGATCGCGCACGGCGGCCGCCGGGCGCTGGTCGCCGCGACCGGCGAGCACTTCGCCGGGCTCGTCACCTGGCGTGCGCTCGAGCGGTGGGCGCCGGGCGCCGCGAGCTGCGAGCTCTCGGTGCTGCGTCCGGTCGCCGAGTGGAACGAGCGGCTGAACGCACTCCAGCCGGCGTTCCTCGCCGGCTATCCGACCGCGCTCAGGCTCCTCGCGCACGAGCAGCACGCGCGGCGTCTCGCGATCGCGCCGTCGATCGTGTGGTCGGGCGGCGAGCACCTGACCTCCGCGGCGCGGCGCGCGATCGAGCGGGCGTTCGGCGCGCTCGTGATCGACGAGTACGGGAGCTCCGAGTGCCTGTCGATCGCCGTCGGCTGCGGCCACGGCTGGCTGCACCTCAATGCCGACTGGGTCGTCCTCGAGGCGGTCGACGCGCAGCATCGCGCGGTGCCGCCGGGGACGCTCTCGCACACCGCGCTCCTGACCAACCTCGCGAACCGCGTCCAGCCGGTGATCCGCTACGACGTCGGCGACCGCATCGTCTACCGGCCGGAGCCGTGCGAGTGCGGCAGCCCGCTTCCGGCGCTGCGCGTCCAGGGGCGCTGCGACGACGTGGTGACGCTGCGCCGCCGCGACGGCGCGCGCGTCCGGCTCCTGCCGATGGCGCTGACGACGGCCATCGAGGAAGGCGCCGACCTGCACCTGTTCCAGCTCGTGAGGCATTCCGACCGCGAGCTCGCGATCCGCCTGCCCGAGGCGCCGGCGCGGTCGCGCGCGGTCGCCTGCCGCGCGGCGCGGTCCGCGCTCGCGCCGCTCCTCGCCGCGCACGGTCTCGACGACGTCGAGCTCGCGCTCGACCCGCTGCCGCCCGCGGTGTCGGCGTCGAGCGGCAAGCTGCGCCAGGTGATCTCGGACGGCGGGCGGGCCGGCGCGGCGTCACCGCGCGCCGGCCGCTCGCGGGCGGCCTGCTGACCGCCGGCCGTCGCGTGCCGCCGGATCGCGGGCATTCGCGCCACGGGCCCGCCTCGCCAGACGACGGACCGACGCCGGCGCCCGAGGGCTGGTGGAGGCTCTCCCGCGCCGGGCTCCTCGCGGCGTTCCGGACCGGCGAGCGGGGGCTCTCCGGCCGCGAGGCGCGCTCGCGGCTGGTGCGCTGCGGCCGTTCCTGCCGATGCTCCCGTTCCAGGAGCTGCTCAACAACACGCTCTACGACGTCCCGGAGATCGCGATCCCGCTCGACCGCGTCGACGCGGCCGAGCTCGCCGCGCCGCAGGCGTTCGACCTGGGCTGCGTGCGTCGCTTCATGCTGGTGCTGGTGCCGCTCTCGTCGGTGTTCGACCTGATCACGTTCGGCGTGCTGCTCGCGGTGTTCGACGCGGTGCCCGAGCTCTTCCGCACCGCGTGGTTCGTCGAGTCGCTCGCGACGCAGGTGCTCGTGATCTTCGTCATCCGCACGCGCGGCTCGCCGTTCGCGAGCCGGCCGCATCCGGCGCTCGTCGCGACTTCGCTCGCGGTCGTCGCGGTCGCCGCGCTCCTGCCGTACACCCCCGTCGCGCCCATGCTCGGGTTCGTGCCGATCCCCGCGCCGTTGTGGGGAGTGCTCGCGCTGCTCGTCGCCGCCTATCTCGCGTTCGCGGAAGCCGGCAAGCGCGCCTTCCACGCCCGTTGGGGCGTCTCCCCGGCGCGCGCCCTGTGCTGACCGTCGCCGGCCTCTCGCGCGGCGCAGGATTGTCGGGGCGGGGCCTTCGCGATAGATTCGACCCTTCCGCGCCCCCGTCCCGGGCGGCGGTCGCCAAGAGCACCCCGCCCGAGGTTCCCCGATGCGCCACGCCTGCCTCCGTCGCGCGCCCGCCGCGGCGGCACCCGCCGCCGTCGCCGTTCCTGCCCGGACCGCCCCGGGCGGTTCGTCGCCTGCGCGACCTCGATCGTCGCGAAAGCGGCCGTCGGCCCGTGCGCGATCCGCTTCACGACGGCCGCGCCCACGCCGCCGATGCCCTGCGACCTCTCGACGATCGACATCGTGAGCGAGGAGGTCGCGACCGACCGGGGACGTCGGCGCCGGCAAGGCGATCGGCGGCGCCCGCTTCGGGTTCGGGCGCTGCGCCAGCGCCGACCGCGCGATGCTGCAGCAGGCGACGAAGCTCGCGATGGACGACCTCGGCATCATGCCGGTGCACTTCCAGTACACGATCTGGGCAACGAGGAAGGGCGTCGCCTACGCGCCGCGCACCGACGAGTACACGCTCGCGTTCCAGTTCCGGCCCGTGAAGGGCTGACGCGCGCCTTGCGTTCGACGTTCGACGTTGAGCGGTGGGCGTTGGGCGTCCCCTCACCCACGGTCCCTCTCCCCGCTGACGCGGGGCGAGGGGAGGCGTTTCGCCTGCCCGCCAGGCCGGACGCTCGGCGCTGAACACCCGACGCTCGACACTCGACCACCTTGCCGGTCTTCATCATCCGCCGCAGCCTGCAGAGCGTCGTCGTGCTCCTCGCGATGTCGCTCATCGTGTTCGTCGGCGTCTACGCGGTCGGCAACCCGATCGACATCCTGATCAACCCGCAGGCCGACCAGATCGACCGCGAGCGCGCGATCGCGGCGCTCGGCCTCGACAAGCCGCTCTGGGAGCAGTACGTGGTGTTCCTGCGGGGGGCGGCGGGCGGCGACCTCGGCAAGTCGTTCGTGCACTCGACCTCCGCGCTCGGCCTCATCCTCGAGAAGATGCCGGCGACGCTCGAGCTCGCGTTCGCGGCGATGCTGATCGCGATCGTGCTCGGCATCCCGCTCGGCCTCTGGGCGGGCTTGAGGCCCAACGCCGTCTCCGGGCGCGCGATCATGGCCGGCTCGATCCTCGGCTTCTCGCTGCCGACCTTCTGGGTCGGCCTGATGCTGATCATGGTGTTCTCGGTGATGCTGGGCTGGCTGCCGTCGAACGGGCGCGGCGAGACCGTGAGCGTGCTGGGCGTCCCGCTGTCGTTCCTGACGCCGGACGGCCTCGCGCACCTCGCGATGCCGGCGACCAACCTCGCGCTGTTCAACGTCGCGCTGCTGATCCGCCTCACGCGCTCCGGCGCGCACGAGGCGCTGCTGCAGGACTACGTGAAGTTCGCGCGCGCGAAGGGCCTGCCGAACCGCCGGGTGATCGGCGTGCACGTGCTGCGCAACATCCTGATCCCGATCGTCACGGTGATCGGGCTGCAGTTCGGTTCGCTGATCGCCTTCGCGATCGTCACCGAGAGCGTGTTCGCGTGGCCGGGGATGGGCAAGCTCCTGATCGACTCGATCAACCTGCTCGACCGGCCGGTGATCGTCGCCTACCTGCTCGTGATCGTGACGCTCTTCATCCTGATCAACCTCGCGGTGGACATCCTGTACTCGGCGCTCGACCCGCGCGTGCGCCTCGCGGACGGCAGGGGATGATGCGCGTGCGCCCCGTCGACCCGCACGCCGGAGCAGGCGGATGAGCGCATCGCCCGCGCGTCCGGCGGGACCCCGCGCGCCGCAGACGCCGCTCGCCCGCGTCGCCGACGACTTCTTCGCCAACCCCGTCGCGACGTTCGGCTTCGGCCTCCTGTGCCTGATCGTGTTCTTCGCGATCTTCGCGCCGTGGATCTCGCCGCAGAACCCCTACGACCTCGCGCAGATCGACGTGATGGACGGCCGGCTGCCCCCGGGCTCGGCGACCGCGGGCGGCGGCACGTTCTGGCTCGGCACCGACGACCAGGGCCGCGACATGCTCTCGGCGATCTTCTACGGCCTGAGGATCTCGCTGGCCGTCGGCGCCGCGAGCACGGTGCTCGCGCTCGTGATCGGGCTCGCCGCGGGGCTCGGCGCCGCGTACGTCGGCGGGCGCCTCGAAGCGGTGGTGATGCGCGTCGTCGACATCCAGCTCTCGTTCCCGGCGATCCTGATCGCGCTGATCCTGATCGCGGTGCTGGGGCAGGGGACCGGCAAGGTGATCGCGGCGCTGGTGACGATCCAGTGGGCGTACTACGCGCGCACGGTGCGTGCCGCGGCGCTCGTCGAGAAGCGCAAGGAGTACGTCGAGGCCGCGCGCTGCCTCGCGCTGCCGCCCGCGCGCATCGTCTTCCGCCACCTGCTGCCGAACTGCCTGCCGCCGCTCATCGTCGTCGCGACCGTGCAGGTGGCCGCGGCGATCGCACTGGAGGCGACGCTGTCGTTCCTGGGCCTCGGCCTGCCGATCACCGAACCCTCGCTCGGCCTCCTGATCGCGAACGGCTACCAGTACCTGCTGTCGGGCAAGTACTGGATCAGCTTCTTCCCGGGCATCGCGCTCCTCTTGACGATCGTTTCGATCAACCTCGTCGCCGACCAGTTGCGCGACGTGCTGAACCCGAGGCTGCAGCGATGAGGATCCCTTCCTGCGGGGCGCGCGCATGACGCGCCTGCTCGAGGTGGAAGGTCTGCGCACGCACTTCTTCACCAAGGCGGGCGTCGTCAAGGCGGTCGACGACGTGAGCTTCGCGCTCGAACGCGGCGAGATCCTCGGGCTCGTCGGCGAGTCGGGGTCGGGCAAGTCGATCACCGGCTATTCGATCATGGGGCTCGTCGATCCGCCGGGGCGCGTCGTCGCGGGCTCGATCCGGCTGGACGGGCGCGAGCTCACGACGCTCGACGCGGAGTCGATGCGCCGGCTGCGCGGCAACCGGGTCGCGATGATCTTCCAGGACCCGATGATGACGCTGAACCCGGTGCTGCGCATCGACCGCCAGATGACCGAGGCGATCCTCGCGCACGACGACGTCGCCGAGGCGTCGGCGCTCGAGCGCGCGCGCGACGCGCTCGCGCGCGTCGGCATCCCGTCGCCGGACGAGCGGTTGAAGGCGTATCCGCACCAGTTCTCGGGCGGCATGCGCCAGCGGGTCGCCATCGCGATCGCGCTCCTCAACCGCCCCGACCTCATCATCGCCGACGAGCCGACGACCGCGCTCGACGTGACGATCCAGGGCCAGATCCTCTACGAGGTGCAGAAGCTCGCGCGCGAGACCGGCACCGCGCTCGTCTGGATCACGCACGACCTGTCGGTCGTCGCGGGGCTCGCCGACCGGGTCTGCGTGATGTACGCGGGCCGCATCGTCGAGCGGGGGACCACCGCGCAGGTGCTCGACACGCCCGCGCACCCCTACACGCAGGGCCTGCTCGACAGCGTCCCGTCGCGCAACGCGCCCGGGGCGCGGCTGCGGCAGATCCCGGGCATGACGCCCTCGCTCGCCGACCTGCCGCCCGGCTGCGCGTTCCGCGAGCGCTGCAGCCGCGCCGACGGCGCGTGCGGCGAGGCGCCCGCGATGCGCGTGCGCGACGACGACGCCGGGCGCGGCGTCCGCTGCCACCACCCGGGGCCGCCGTGGACGTGAGCGCGCCGCCGCTCCTCGAACTCGCGGGCGTCTCGAAACGCTTCGTGAAGCCGCTCGACTTCGCGGCGCGGATCGCGAACCTCGCCGGCGCCGGCGCGCGCGAGGAGGTCGTGCACGCCGTCGACCGCGTCGACCTCGCGATCGCTCCCGGCGAGGTGGTGGGACTGGTCGGCGAGTCGGGCTGCGGCAAGTCGACGCTCGGCCGGCTCGCGGTCGGGCTGCTGCCGCTCTCCGAGGGCGTCCGGCGCTGGCGCGGCGCGCCGATCGACGGGCTTCCGCCGGCGGCGGCCCGCGAGCAGCAGCTCAGGATGCAGATGATCTTCCAGGACCCGTACGCCTCGCTCAACCCGCGCATGCGCGTCGTCGACATCGTCGGCGAGGCGCCGGTGGCGCACGGCATCGTGTCGCGCCGCCAGCAGGTCGAGTACGTCGGCCTGCAGCTCAATCGCGTCGGCCTCGACCCGACGCTGATGCGCCGCTTCCCGCACCAGTTCTCGGGCGGGCAGCGGGCGCGCATCGGCATCGCGCGCGCGCTCGCGGTGAGGCCCGAGTTCCTCGTCTGCGACGAGTCGGTCGCGGCGCTCGACGTCTCGATCCAGGCGCAGGTGCTCAACCTGTTCGTCGAGCTGAAGCGCGCGCTTTCGCTCACCTACCTGTTCATCAGCCACGATCTCGGCGTCGTCCGGCACGTCAGCGACCGCGTCGTCATCATGTACCTCGGCCGCGTCGTCGAGAGCGGACCGACGCAGGCGCTCTTCCGCGAGCCCGGCCATCCGTACACGCGGGCGCTGCTCGCCGAGGTCGGGCGCGTCGAGGCGAGGAAGCGCGCGTTCGCGCCGGTGCGAGGCGAGATCCCGTCGCCGCTCGATCCGCCGTCCGGCTGCCACTTCCATCCGCGCTGCCCGCACGCGATGGCGCGCTGCCGCGAGGCCGCGCCACCGCTCGCCGCGATCGCGCCGGGACGCGCCTCGGCATGCTGGCTCGGCGAGGCGGCGCCGGCGCCGGCGCCGGCGTCCGCGCAGCCGTGAATCCGGCCTGCACGCGCCACGACCCGGCGGGCGCTCCGGCGCCGCTGGTGCTCGATTCGCCGCACTCGGGCGAGAGCTACCCGGCGGACTTCGACCACGCCGCGCCGCGGGAGGTGGTGCGGCAGGCCGAGGACACGCACGTCGCGCGGCTCTGGCGCGGCGCGCTCGCGCACGGCGCGACGCTCGTCGAGGCGCACTTCCCGCGCGCCTACATCGACGCGAACCGCAGCCTCGAGGACATCGACCCGGCGCTCTTCGACCCCGGCGAGCGCTGGCCGGGACCGGTGCGCCTCACGCGCAAGACCGAGCTCGGCATCGGGCTCGTCTGGCGGCTCGCGCGCGGCGGCGTGCCGATGTACGCGCGCACGCTCACCGTCGCGGAGGTCGAGCGCCGGATCCGCGCCTGCTGGCAGCCCTACCACGACGCGGTCGAGCGCGCGCTCGACGCGCGCCACCGCGCGTTTCGCGCCGTCTGGCACGTGAACTGCCACTCGATGCCGGCGGTCGGCGACGCGCTCGCCGACGACCCGGGCCGCGTGCGCGCGGACGTCGTGCTCGGCGATCGCGACGGCACGACCTGCGAGGGGGCGTTCACGCGGCTCGTCGCCGACGCGTTCGCGTCGCGCGGCTACTCGGTCGCGATCAACGACCCGTACAAGGGCGTCGAGCTCGTGCGCCGCCACGGACGGCCCGCGGAGGGGCGGCACAGCCTCCAGGTCGAGCTCAAGCGGACGCTCTACATGGACGAGGGCACGCTCGAACCGAACGCGGGCTACGCCCGCCTCGAGCGCGATCTCGCAGCGGTCGCGGGGGCGATCGCGGGGCACGCGCGGGCGGCGTGCCTTCGCGCACGCGATCCCGGCATTCCAACTGGTAAGACCACTTGACCGATGCGCCCCGACCGCGCTAACGTCGCCCGGACGCGCCGCGCCCGGGCCGCGAAGAGCCCGGCGGCGCACCATCCTGGAGGAACACCCGATGAAGATCCCGGTCCGCGCCCTCGCGCTGACGTTCGCCTTCGCCGCCGGCGCCGCGTGCGCCGCCTATCCCGAGCGCCCGATCACGTTCGTCGTCCCGTGGGGCGCGGGCGGCGGCACCGACACGACCGCGCGCTACTTCGCGGCGGGCCTCGAGAAGGAGCTGGGCCAGCCGGTCAACGTCGTGAACCGCACCGGCGGCAGCGGCGTCGTCGGCCACAGCGCGATCGCGACGGCGGCGCCCGACGGCTACACGATCGGGATGATCACCGTCGAGATCACGATGATGCACTGGCAGGGGCTGACCGAGCTCAACCCGGCCTCGTACACGCCGCTCGCGCTGGTCAACGCGGATCCGGCGGGCTTCACGGTGCGCGCCGACTCGCCGTTCAAGTCGGTGAAGGAGGTGCTCGACTTCGCGCGCGCGAATCCCGGCAAGCTCAAGGCCTCGGGCACCGGGCAGGGCGGCATCTGGCACCTCGCGCTCGCGGGCCTCATGAACGACACGAAGGTCCCGCAGTCGGCGATTCCGTGGGTGCCTTCGCAGGGCGCCGCCCCGGCGATGCAGGACCTCGTGGCCGGCGGCGTCGACGTCGTCACCTGCTCGCTTCCCGAGGCCCGCGCGCTGATCGACGCCGGCAAGGCCAAGCCGCTCGCAGTCATGGACAGCAAGCCCTCGGCGCTGTTCCCGAAGGTGCCGACGATGAAGGAGGCGGCCGGCAGCGGCTGGACCGTGTCCGCCTGGCGCGGCATCGCCGGTCCGAAGGGCATGCCGGCCGACGTGCAGGCGAAGCTCGTCGCCGCGATCAGGAAGATCTGGGACAGCAAGGAGTTCAAGGACTTCGCGGCCTCGAAGGGCTACGGCATGGAGTGGGCGCCAGGGGCGGAATTCGCCTCGTTCATGGCGAAGGGCGACGCCGACATGGGTGTCGTGATGAAGGCCGCCGGCCTCGCGAAGTGACGCCGGCGCGCGTGGCCGGCGCCGACGCGCCGGCCGCCGCGCCCCCGACCCGGTGAAGTTCAACGACGCCGTCTTCGGCGCGATCTTCCTCGTGCTGGGGCTCGCGATCGTCCATCACGTCCGGTCGTTCCCGACGATCCCGGGCCAGCAGATCGGGCCGGCGCTGTTCCCCGGGCTCGTGGCGGCGGGCCTCGCCGGATGCGGGGCGCTCCTGATCTGGAGCGGCCTCCGGGATCGCGCGTCGCAGCCCTGGTTCGTCGCCGACGACTGGACGCGCTCGAAGCGGCACGTCGCCGGCTTCCTCGCGGTGATCGCGGCGATCGTCTTCTACATCGCCGCCGCCGACCGCCTCGGCTTCCTCGTCACCGGCGCGCTGATCCTGTTCGCGCTGTTCCTGCTCTTCGGCGTCCGGCCGACGATGGCCGCGGTCGTCGCGATCGCCGCGACGCTCGCGATCTGGTACGCGTTCTACAAGCTGCTGCGCGTGCCCCTGCCCTGGGGCGTCCTGGCGAAATACGCGTTCTGACGGCGAAAAGGCATGGAAGCGCTCGCGACCGCGTTCCAGATGGTGTTCGACCCCTACACCATGTGGGTGATGCTCGGGGCGTCGCTGTTCGGCCTGTTCGTCGGCGCGGTGCCGGGGCTCACCGCGACGATGGCCACCGCGCTGCTCGTGCCGGTGACGTTCTTCATGTCGCCGATCCCCGCGATCGCGGCGATCGTGACCGCCACCGCGATGGCGATCTTCTCGGGCGACATCCCCGGCTGCCTGCTGCGCATGCCCGGGACGCCGGCCTCGGCCGCGTACACCGACGAGGCGTACGCGGTGACGCGGAAGGGTCAGGCCGAGCTCGCGCTGGGCGCCGGGCTCGTATTCTCGGCGATCGGCGGGCTGTTCGGCACCGCCGTGCTGATCGTGTCGGCGCCCGCGCTCGCCGACTTCGCGCTCCGCTTCAGCTCGTTCGAGTACTTCTGGCTCGTGCTGCTCGGGCTCTCCTGCGCGATCGTGATCACCTCGGAGCGCCCGCTCAAGGGGATCGTCGCGCTCCTGCTCGGGCTGCTCGTCGCGAGCGTCGGACTCGACAACCCGGCCGGGTTCCCGCGGTTCACGTTCGGCAGCACCGACCTCATGGGCGGCATCGGGATGATCCCGATGATGATCGGCATGTTCGCGGTGTCGGAGATCCTGCGCTACGCGGTCGAGACCGGGCCGAAGCCGGTCATCGACGCGAAGCCGATCGGCAACGTGTTCAAGGGCATGTGGGAGCTCGCGCGGAGGTACCCGAAGCAGATCCTGCGCGGCAGCGCGCTCGGGACGGTCGTCGGGGCGCTGCCGGGGGCGGGCGCCGACATCGCGGCGTGGATGAGCTACGGGATCAGCAAGAAGCTGTCGAGGGAGCCGGAGAAGTTCGGCACCGGCCACGTCGAGGGCATCGTCGAGAGCGGCGCGGCCAACAACAGCGCGCTCGCCGGCGCGTGGATCCCGGCGCTGGTGTTCGGCATCCCGGGCGACTCGATCACCGCGATCGTGATCGGCGTGCTCTACATGAAGAACATGAACCCGGGCCCGACGCTGTTCACGCAGAACCCGCAGAACATCTACGCGGTGTACCTGCTGTTCATCGTCGCGAACCTCATCATGGTCCCGATGGGCCTGCTGTGCATCAAGATCGCCAAGCGCATCCTCACGGTGCCGCGCGAGATCCTGATGCCGGTGATCCTGCTCTTCTGCATCGTCGGCACCTTCGCGATCAACAACACGCCGTTCGACGTCGGCGTGATGCTGGCGGCGGGCGTGGTCGCCTACGTGCTGGAGGCGAACGGCTTCCCGATCGCGCCGGCGATCCTCGGCGTCGTGCTGGGCGAGATGCTCGAGGAGAACTTCGTCACCTCGATGATCAAGTCCGACGGCAGCCTGCTCGCGTTCTTCGGGCGGCCGATCGCCGCCGCGCTGGGCGCGCTCACGCTCGCGGCCTGGTTCCTGCCGCCGGTCGTCCGGCGGCTGCGGCGGATCGCCGGCGCCTGAGGCGCCGCCCGGGGCGGATTGCCCGGGATTGCCGCAGCGCGGTATAATCTCGCGGTTTTGCGGCCCGGGGCCGGGGAGCGCGAGTTGCGCTCCCGGCGGACGCGGCGCCGCGTGCGACGACGACCATGCGCGGCAAGCTCACCGTCGGCAACTGGAAGATGCACGGCGGGCTCGCCGAGAACGCCGGGCGGCTCGCGTCGCTCGCGAGCGGCTGGCGGGCGGGCAGGGCGCAGGCGGGCAGGGCGCTCGCGGTGTGCGTGCCGTTTCCCTACCTCGCGCAGGCGCGCGAGGCCCTCGCCGGCAGCGAGGTGGGCTGGGGCGCGCAGGACGTGAGCGCGCACGCGGGCGGCGCGTACACGGGCGAGGTGTCGGGCGCGATGCTCGGGGACTTCGGATGCCGGTACGCGATCGTCGGGCACTCGGAGCGCCGCCAGTACCACGGCGAGCGCGACGAGACGGTCGGCGCGAAGGCCCGTGCGGCGCTCTCGGCCGGCGTCACGCCGATCGCGTGCGTGGGCGAGACGCTGGCGGAGCGGGACGCCGGGACGACCGGCGCGGTGGTGGAGCGGCAGTTGCGGGCGGTGATCGACGCGCTGGGCGCGGACCTCCCGCGCATCGTCGTCGCCTACGAGCCGGTCTGGGCGATCGGCACCGGGCGCACGGCGACGCCGGAGCAGGCGCAGGCGGTCCACGCGGCGCTGCGCGCGCAGCTCGGGCGCGCCGGGGCGAGCGACGTGCCGCTCCTGTACGGCGGCAGCGTCAAGGCGTCGAACGCCGCGGCGCTGTACGCGATGGCCGACGTGGACGGCGGGCTGGTGGGCGGCGCGTCGCTCGACGCGGGCGAGTTGCTGGCGATAGCGCAGAGCTAGGTCTGCGCGCGGAAGAGACGGATCGAGATGAGCGCATTGGAGAGCATTCTGCTGCTGCTGCACGTCGGGGTCGCGATCGCGATCTGCGGCTTCGTGCTGCTCCAGCACGGCAAGGGCGCGGACATGGGCGCCGCGTTCGGCAGCGGGTCGTCGGGGAGCCTGTTCGGCGCTTCGGGATCCGCGAACTTCCTGTCGCACGCGACCGCGGTGCTCGCGGCGGTGTTCTTCCTCACGAGCATCGGCCTCACCTGGTACGCGAGCTCGCACTCGTCGCGCGGGCTGATGGAGCGCAGCGTCGTCGACAAGGCGGCGCCCGCGACGAAGGCGTCGGACGTCCCGGCCGCGCCCGCGACCAAGGCGCCCGAGGCGCCCGCGGCTCCGGCCGGCGGCGCCGCGCCGGCGGGCTCGAAGGCGGGCGAGGTGCCGAAGTAGAATGCAGAACGCGGGCGGCGCGCGCCGCCCGGGGGGCGCGCTTTCTTGAGGCGCCGCAAGTTGCAGGCAGGGCCGACGTGGTGAAATTGGTAGACACGCTGTCTTGAGGGGGCAGTGGCGAAAGCCGTGGGAGTTCGAGTCTCCCCGTCGGCACCAGGGGTAGCGGCAGCAGGGGCAGGACACGGCACCATCCCGGTCGCGAGGCCGGCAATGCAATCCCGCCGCCGATCCGCGGCGGCGCAAGGCGACCATGCTCGAGAGCTACTTCCCCGTCCTGATGTTCATCGCCGTGGGCCTCGTCCTCGGCGGCGTCCTCCTCGCGGTCGGGCGCATCCTCTCCCCGCACGAACCGAACCCGAAGAAGCTCTCGCCCTACGAGTGCGGCTTCGAGGCGTTCGAGGACGCGCGCATGAAGTTCGACGTGCGCTATTACCTCGTCGCGATCCTGTTCATCCTGTTCGATCTCGAGATCGCGTTCCTGTTCCCGTGGGCGGTCGTGCTGCCCGACATCGGCTTCGCCGGCTACGCGGCGATGATGCTGTTCCTCGCGATCCTCGTCGTGGGCTTCGTCTACGAGTGGAAGAAGGGGGCGCTCGAATGGGAATGACGTTCGCGTCGGTCCGGAGCCGGGAGCGATAGGCGATGGCGATCGAAGGGCTGCTCGAGAAGGGCTTCGTCACGACGACGCTCGACAGCGTCATCAACTGGGCGCGCAACGGCTCGATGTGGCCGGTGACGTTCGGGCTCGCCTGCTGCGCGGTCGAGATGATGCACGCCGGCGCCGCGCGCTACGACCTCGACCGCTTCGGCGTCGTGTTCCGCCCCTCGCCGCGCCAGTCCGACGTGATGATCGTCGCCGGCACGCTGTGCAACAAGATGGCGCCGGCGCTGCGCAAGGTCTACGAGCAGATGCCCGAGCCGCGCTGGGTGATCTCGATGGGGTCGTGCGCGAACGGCGGCGGCTACTACCACTATTCGTATTCGGTCGTGCGCGGCTGCGACCGCATCGTGCCGGTCGACATCTACGTTCCGGGGTGCCCGCCGACGTCCGAGGCGCTGCTCTACGGCATCCTGCAGCTCCAGAACAAGATCTGGCGCACCAACACGATCGCGCGCTGATGGCCCTCGCTCCCGACGACCTCGCCGCCTCGCTGCAAGGCGCCTTCGGCGACGCCCTCTCCGGCGTCGCCGTCGCGCTCGGCGAGGTCACGGCGGTGGTCCCGCACGGCCGTCTGGCCGCGGTCATGCGGCGCCTGCGCGACGAGCCCGCGTTCCGCTTCGAGACGCTGATCGACGTGTGCGGCGTCGACTACTCGGCGTGGGGCAATACCCCGCACGAGGGGCCGCGCTTCGCCGCCGTCTACCACCTGCTGTCGCTCGCGCACAACGCGCGCCTGCGCGTGCGCGCGTGCGCGCCCGACGACGACTTCCCGGTCCTGCCGTCGATGATCGACGTCTGGCCCTCCGCGAACTGGTTCGAGCGCGAGGCGTTCGACCTCTACGGGATCGTGTTCGAGGGGCACCCGGACCTGCGCCGCCTCCTCACCGACTACGGCTTCGTCGGCCACCCGTTCCGCAAGGACTTCCCGCTCTCCGGGCACGTCGAGATGCGCTTCGACCCCGAGCAGGGGCGCGTCGTCTACCAGCCGGTGACGATCGAGCCGCGCGAGGTCACGCCGCGCGTCGTGCGCGAGCAGCACTACGCGGACAACGAGTAGCGATGGCCGAGATCCGCAACTACACGCTCAACTTCGGCCCGCAGCACCCGGCGGCGCACGGGGTGCTGCGGCTCGTGCTCGAGCTCGACGGCGAGGTCATCGAGCGCGCCGACCCGCACGTCGGCCTGCTGCACCGCGCGACCGAGAAGCTCGCCGAACACAAGACGTGGATCCAGTCGCTCCCGTACATGGACCGGCTCGACTACGTGTCGATGATGTGCAACGAGCACGCGTACTGCCTCGCGATCGAGCGGCTGGCCGGCGTCGAGGTGCCGATCCGCGCGCAGTACGTCCGCGTGATGTTCGACGAGATCACGCGCATCCTGAACCACCTGCTGTGGCTCGGCTGCCACGCGCTCGATGTCGGCGGCATGACGGTGTTCCTCTATGCGTTCCGCGAGCGCGAGGACCTGTTCGACATGTACGAGGCGGTGTCCGGCGCGCGCATGCACGCGGCCTACTACCGTCCCGGCGGCGTCTACCGCGACCTGCCGGACCGGATGCCCCGCTACGAGGCGCAGCACACGCGCAACGCGCGCGCGCTCGCGCAGATGAACGAGAACCGGCAGGGGTCGCTGCTCGACTTCGTCGAGGACTTCACGCGCCGCTTCCCCGGCTGCGTCGACGACTACGAGACGCTCCTCACCGACAACCGGATCTGGAAGCAGCGCACGGTCGGCATCGGCGTCGTGTCGCCCGAGCGCGCGATGGCGCTCGGCTTCACCGGCGCGATGCTGCGCGGCTCGGGCGTCCCCTGGGACCTGCGCAAGAAGCAGCCCTACGAGGTCTACGACCGGATGGACTTCGACATTCCGGTCGGCGTGAACGGCGACTGCTACGACCGCTACCTGGTCCGCATGGAGGAGATGCGCCAGTCGAACCGGATCGTCGCGCAGTGCGTCGACTGGCTCCGGCGCAATCCCGGGCCGGTCATCACCTCGAGCCACAAGGTCGCGCCGCCCTCGCGCGAGGCGATGAAGACGAACATGGAAGAGCTGATCCACCACTTCAAGCTCTTCACCGAAGGCATCCACGTTCCCCCCGGCGAGGCCTACGCGGCGATCGAGCACCCGAAGGGCGAGTTCGGCGTCTACGCGATCTCGGACGGCGCGAACAAGCCCTACCGGATCAAGCTGCGGGCGCCCGACTTCGCCCACCTCGCTGCGCTCGACGAGATGTCGCGCGGCCACATGATCGCGGACGTCGTCGCGATCATCGGCACGCAGGACATCGTGTTCGGCTCCATCGACCGCTGACCCCGCACGACATGCTCTCCGCCGACGCCCGCGCCCGCATCGACCGCGAGATCGCCAAGTACCCGCCCGACCAGAGGCAGTCGGCGGTGATGTCGGCGCTCGCGATCGCGCAGCGCGAGCAGGGCTGGCTGTCGGACGCGACGATGGACGAGGTCGCCGGGATCCTCGGGATGCCGCCGGTCGCCGTCTACGAGGTCGCGACGTTCTACGCGATGTACGACCTGAAGCCGACCGGCCGCTTCAAGCTGACCGTCTGCACGAACCTGCCCTGCGCGCTGTCGGGCGGCACCGCGGCGGCGGGGCGCCTGAAGGCGAGGCTGGGCGTCGACTTCAACGAGACGACGCCCGACGGCCGCTTCACGCTCAAGGAGGGCGAGTGCATGGGCGCCTGCGGCGACGCGCCGGTGCTGCTCGTCAACAACCACCGGATGTGCAGCCGGATGAGCGGCGCGAAGCTCGACGCGCTGGTCGACGAGCTCTCGGCCGCGGCGGACCGCGGCGAGGGCGCGCCGCGCGGCGACGGAGGCCCGAAGTGAACGCGCCGCGCGAGTTCCTCGACTACGGCCCGGACGCCGTCCTGCTCGCCGGCCTGAACGGCGACAACTGGCGGCTCGCCGACTACGTGAAGCGCGGCGGCTACGAGGCGCTCCGCAGGATCCTCGCCGGGAAGACGCCGCCGGCGAACGTGATCGCCGAGGTCAAGAAGAGCGCGCTCCGCGGCCGCGGCGGCGCCGGTTTCCCGACCGGGCTCAAGTGGAGCTTCATGCCGCCGCAGTACGCGGGCGACAAGTACGTCGTCTGCAACTCGGACGAGGGCGAGCCGGGGACGTTCAAGGACCGCGACATCCTGCGCCACAACCCGCACAGCCTGATCGAGGGGATGGCGATCGCCGCCTACGCGATGGGCTGCCGGCGCGGCTACAACTACATTCACGGCGAGATCTGGGAGGTCTACGAGCGCTGCGAGGAGGCGGTGGCCGAGGCGTACGCGGCGGGCTTCCTCGGGAGGGACATCCTGGGCAGCGGCTTCGACTTCGACCTCGCGAACCACCACGGCTTCGGCGCCTACATCTGCGGCGAGGAGACGGCGCTGCTCGAGTCGATCGAGGGCAAGAAGGGGCAGCCCCGGTTCAAGCCGCCGTTCCCGGCGAGCTACGGCCTCTACGGCAAGCCGACGACGATCAACAACACCGAGACGTTCGCGTCGGTGCCGTGGATCCTGCGCCACGGCGGCGAGTGGTTCCTGAACCTCGGCAAGCCGAACAACGGCGGCACGAAGATCTTCTCGGTCTCCGGCGACGTCGAGCGGCCCGGCAACTTCGAGGTGAAGCTCGGCACGCCGTTCCCGACGCTGCTCGCGATGGCGGGCGGCGTGCGCGGCGGGCGGAAGCTCAAGGCCGTGATCCCCGGCGGCTCGTCGGCGCCGGTGCTGCCGGCCGAGATCATGATGGCGACCGACATGGACTACGACTCGATCGCCAAGGCGGGATCGATGCTGGGCTCGGGCGCCGTGATCGTGATGGACGAGACGCGCTGCATGGTGAAGTCGCTGATGCGGCTTTCGTACTTCTACTACGAGGAGTCCTGCGGCCAGTGCACGCCCTGCCGCGAGGGCACCGGCTGGCTGTGGCGCGTCGTCGCGCGCATCGAGAACGGGGAGGGCCGCCAGGAGGATCTCGACCTGCTGAACTCGGTCTGCGACAACATCATGGGGCGGACGATCTGCGCGCTGGGCGACGCGGCCGCGATGCCGGTCAAGAGCTTCGTCAAGCACTTCCGCCCGGAATTCCAGCATCACATCGACCACCAGCGCTGCGTCGTGGCGCCCTACGTCTGACCCGACGCGCCATGCTGAACCTCGAAATCGACGGCAAGCCGGTCCAGGTCCCCAGCGGGAGCACCGTGATGGACGCGGCGGTGAAGCTCGGCATCTACGTGCCGCACTTCTGCTACCACCGCAAGCTCTCGATCGCGGCGAACTGCCGGATGTGCCTCGTGCAGGTCGAGAAGGCCCCCAAGCCGCTGCCCGCCTGCGCGACGCCGGCGACCGAGGGGATGAAGGTGCAGACGCACTCGGAGCAGGCGGTCAAGGCCCAGAAGGGCGTGATGGAGTTCCTGCTCATCAACCACCCGCTCGACTGCCCGATCTGCGACCAGGGCGGCGAGTGCCAGCTGCAGGACCTCGCGGTCGGCTACGGCGCGTCGGCGTCGCGCTACCAGGAGCCCAAGCGCGTCGTGTTCCACAAGAACCTCGGCCCGCTCGTCTCGGCCGAGGAGATGACGCGCTGCATCCACTGCACGCGCTGCGTGCGCTTCGGCCAGGAGATCGCCGGCGTGATGGAGCTCGGGATGCGCGGCCGCGGCGAGCACTCGGAGATCGTCACGTTCGTCGGTCGCACGGTCGACTCGGAGCTGTCGGGCAACATGATCGACCTGTGCCCGGTCGGCGCGCTGACCTCGAAGCCGTTCCGCTATGCGGCCCGGACCTGGGAGCTCGCGCGCCGCAAGTCGGTGTCGCCGCACGACTCGCTCGGCTCGAACCTCGTCGTGCAGGTGAAGGGCGACCGCGTGATGCGCGTGCTGCCGCTCGAGAACGAGGCGGTGAACGAGTGCTGGATCTCGGACAAGGACCGCTACAGCTACGAGGCGCTGGGCTCGGCCGAGCGGCTCGCGGCGCCGCGCGTCAGGGTGAACGGCGAGTGGCGCGACGTCGACTGGCAGACCGCGCTCGGCGTGGTCGCCGACGGGCTCAGGGACGTCGCCGCGAAGCACGGCGCCGGCGCGATCGGCGTGCTCGCCTCGCCGCACTCGACGCTCGAGGAGCTCGCGCTCGTCTCCCGCCTCGCGCGCGGGCTCGGCAGCGACAGCGTCGACCATCGGCTGCGCCAGTCCGACTTCTCCGACGACCGCGCGCGCGCGGGCGTCCCGTGGCTCGGCATGCCGCTCGCGGACGTGGGCGCGCTGGACCGCGTGCTCGTCGTCGGGAGCTTCCTCCGCAAGGACCACCCGCTGATCGCGCAGCGCCTACGCCAGGCCGCGAAGCGCGGGACGAAGGTCGCGATGCTGCACGCGGTCGACGACGACTGGCTGATGCCGGTCGCGCACAAGGCGATCGTGCCGCCGTCCGGGATGCCGGCGGCGCTCGCCGCCATCGTCGTCGCGGCGGCGCAGGGCGCCGGCAAGCCGGTTCCGGCGCCGCTCGCCGGGATCGAGCCGCGCGCGTCGGCCCAGGCGATCGCGGCGAGCCTGCTGACCGGGTCGAAGCGCGCCGTGTTCCTCGGCAACGCGGCCGTGCAGCATGCGGAGGCCGCGCGGATCCGCGCGCTCGCGCAGGCGCTCGCGGAGATCCTCGGCGGCACGCTCGGCACGCTGGTCGAGGGCGCGAACGCGGTCGGGGCGGGTCTCGTCGGCGCGCAGCCCGCGGCGGGAGGCCTGGATGCGCGCGCCATGCTCGACCAGCCGCGCAGCGCGTACCTGCTCCTGCATGCCGAACCCGAGCTCGACTGCGCGAATCCCGTCGCCGCGCGCGCCGCGCTCGAGAAGGCCGACCTCGTCGTCGTGATGAGCCCGTTCGCGCACGGGACCGCGTACGCCGACGTGCTGCTCCCGATCGCGCCATTCACCGAGACGGCGGGCACGTTCGTGAATTGCGAGGGACGGGTCCAGTCGTTCAACGGCGTCGTGAAGCCGCTGGGCGAGGCCCGGCCCGCGTGGAAGGTGCTGCGCGTGCTGGGCTCGATGCTGGGGCTGCCCGGCTTCGCGTTCGAGTCGATCGACGAGGTGCGCGCGGAAGTCGTGCCGGACGCCGCGGCGGTCGCGGCGCGGCTGTCGAACGCGACGTCGGCGCCGCTCGCCGCGCCGTCCGTCCCGCCGGCCCCGCTCGAGCGGGTCGCCGACGTGCCGATCTACTTCGCCGACCCGCTCGTGCGCCGGGCCGAGTCGCTGCAGCGGACCGCCGACGCGAGGCCCCCGCGGGCGCGCGTGCACCGGTCGCTGCTCGACGGGCTCGGCGTCGCCGACGGCGCGCAGGTCCGCGTGCGCCAGGGGCGCGGCGAGGCGGTCGTGGCCGCGGTGGCCGACGCGGCGGTGCCGCCCGGCGTCGTGAGGCTCGCCGCCGCGCACCCGTCGACCTGCGGCCTCGAGGGCCTGTCCGGCCCGGTCAGCGTGGAGCGCGCGTGACGCCATGGATGCGCTGATCGCCCCGGTGCGCGAGTTCCTCGGGCCCGCCTGGCTCCCGGTCTGGACGCTCGTCAAGATCGTCGTGCTCGTCGTGCCGCTCATCCTCGGCGTCGCGTACCTGACGCTCGCCGAGCGCAAGGTCATCGGCTACATGCAGGTCCGCATCGGGCCGAACCGGGTCGGCCCGCTCGGGCTGCTGCAGCCGTTCGCGGACGTCTTCAAGCTGATCTTCAAGGAGATCGTCGTCCCCACCGGCGCGAACCGCTACCTGTTCTTCATCGCGCCGATCCTCGCGATCGGGCCCGCGGTCGCCGCGTGGGCGGTCGTTCCGCTCACCGACACGCTGGTGGTGGCCGACGTCAACGCCGGGCTCCTCTACCTGCTCGCGATGACCTCGATGGGCGTGTACGGGATCATCCTGGCGGGCTGGGCGTCGAACTCGAAGTACGCGTTCCTGGGCGCGCTGCGCTCCGCCGCGCAGATCGTGAGCTACGAGCTCGCGATGGGTTTCGCGCTCGTCGCGGTGCTGATGTGCGCGAACAGCCTCAACCTGCGCGAGATCGTGCAGGGGCAGGAGGGCGGCGCCGCGTACTGGTACGTGTGGCCGCTCCTGCCGATGTTCGTCGTCTACGTCGTGTCGGGCATCGCCGAGACCAACCGGCATCCGTTCGACCTCGCCGAGGGCGAGAGCGAGATCGTCGCGGGCTTCCACGTCGAGTACTCGGGCGTCGCGTTCGCGGTGTTCTTCCTCGCCGAGTACATGAACATGATCCTGATCGCGACGCTCGCGTCGGTCCTGTTCCTCGGCGGCTGGCTCTCGCCGCTCCCGATCCTCAACGATTTCCGGCTGGGCGGGATCGCGCCCTTCGGCGACGGCCTGCTCTGGCTGGGGGCGAAGGTCGCGTTCGTGCTGCTGATCTTCCTGTGGGTGCGCGCGACGTTCCCGCGCTACCGCTACGACCAGGTGATGCGCCTGGGCTGGAAGGTCTTCATTCCGCTCACGCTGGCGTGGATCGTCTTCATCGGCACGATGATGCAGACGCGCTACGCCCCGCTGTTCCACTGACCGCCATGATGCAGCGCGTACGCGACTTCCTGCAGACCTGGTTCCTGCTCGACCTGGCCCGCGGGCTCATGCTCACCGGGCGGCACCTGTTCGCGCGCAAGGTGACGGTGCAGTTTCCGGAGGAGAAGACGCCGCAGAGCCCGCGCTTCCGCGGCCTCCATGCGCTGCGCCGCTACCCGAACGGCGAGGAGCGCTGCATCGCCTGCAAGCTGTGCGAGGCGATCTGCCCGGCGCTGGCGATCACGATCGAGTCCGAGCAGCGCGCCGACGGCACGCGCCGGACGACCCGCTACGACATCGATCTCACCAAATGCATCTTCTGCGGCTTCTGCGAGGAGAGCTGCCCGGTCGACTCGATCGTCGAGACGCGCGTGCTCGAGTACCACGGCGAGAAGCGCGGCGACCTCTATTACACGAAGCCGATGCTCCTCGCGGTGGGCGACCGGCTCGAGGCGCAGATCGCGAAGGACCGGGCGGAGGACGCGCGCTACCGATGAACGCAGGGAAGGGAACCGGGGGAACGGAGAAGGGGGCGAAGGTGGCCGGCGCGGCGATCGCTCCGATCGCCGGCGTCCGCGCGGGCGAGGCATCCGCGCGTCGGCGCGCGCGACGCGGGGTCCCCGGCTTCCTTCCGCCTTCTCCGGTCCCGCGCTGAGCCATGTCCTTCCAGACCGCCGTCTTCTACGTCTTCGCCGCGATCCTCGTGTTCGCGGCGCTGCGCGTCATCAGCGCGCGGAACCCGGTGCACGCGGCGCTCTGGCTCGTGCTGTCGTTCTTCACGGCCGCGGCGATCTGGCTCCTGCTCGGCGCGGAGTTTCTCGCGATCGCGCTGGTGCTCGTCTACGTCGGCGCCGTGATGGTGCTGTTCCTGTTCGTGGTGATGATGCTCGACGTCAACTTCGACGAGATGCGCAGGCACTTCCGCAGCTACCTGCCGGTCGGGGCGGCCGTCGGCGCCCTCGTGCTGCTCGAGATGGTGCTGGTGATCCTGGCCGGCGCGAAGGCGGCGGGCGCCCCGGCGGCGGCGGCGTCCGGCAACAACACGAAGGCGCTGGGCCGGCTCATCTACGTGGACTACGTGTATCCGTTCGAGCTCGCGGCGGTGCTGCTGCTCGTGGCGATCGTCGCCGCGATCGCGCTCACCCACCGCAAGCGGCGCGGGACGAAGGTCCAGGACCCGGGCGAGCAGGTGAAGGTGCGGCGCGAGGACCGCGTCCGGCTGATCGAGATGCCTGCGGAGAAGCGCGAAGGCTAGCGAGGGAGAGGCGCCGCCGCCGCGGGCGGGGCGCACGATACGGGGAGAAGCGACGTGCCGTTCCTGACCGCGCCCACGCTGGCGCACTACCTCGTACTGGGCGCGGTGCTGTTCGCGATCAGCATCGCGGGCATCTTCCTCAACCGGAAGAACGTGCTGATCCTGCTGATGGCGATCGAGCTGATGCTGCTCGCGGTCAACCTGAACTTCGTCGCGTTCTCCGCGCACCTCGGCGACATGGCGGGACAGGTGTTCGTGTTC